>WNGJ01001128.1_pt1 | contig 25841 bp, 23 predicted proteins | sample 5400611 | NCBI WGS metagenome assembly WNGJ01 (sample SAMN13153375, study PRJNA577476) | soil metagenome | isolation source: 40 cm soil or saprolite under Garry oak tree replicate 1 | place: USA:California | collected 2016-06-15
GGACCTGCCGGGCGAAGCCCTTGTCGCGCATCTTCTTGTTCACCGCGCGGGCGTCGACTTCGTCGAGGCTGCGATTCGGGCGGACGTAGGCCACCGCGATGACGAAGCCGGCCATCTCGTCGCAGGCGTACACCGTCTTGGCCAGGTGACTCGTCCTGGCAACTCCGGTGTGATCGCCATGGCCCAAGACCGCCTGCACCAGGTCGTCCGGGTACCCCAAGCGGCGAAGCTCTTCCGCACCGCGGACGGGATGCGTGTCGGGATAGCGCTCGTAGTCGAAGTCGTGAAGTAACCCGGCTGCACGCCACGTCTCGAGCTCCTGGCCGCGAATCCCAAAGCGGTGTTGCGCGTACCAGGCGACCGCCCCTTCCACCGCCAGGCCGTGCTTGCGCAGGCTCTCACCGTGCGTCCACTCGCAGAGCAAGGCCCAGGCATCGGTTCGCGTCCTGTTGACATCAGTCACATAGCCGAGCGTAGAGCTGCGGCGCGCCCACCGCAACCGGAGTGGTCACGCGTTCACGGTTCGATAGGTGCATCGCGACTCAGGGCGTCTCCCGTGGTACCAACGAACCATTGCGAGAGGCACGCGATGACTTCAGCCTATGGGACGTGAGCAAACAACGCGTCGTCGCAGCGTTCCTCTGGTTCTATGCGGGCTGGTACATCGGGGCCGCCATCGCCTACTTCCTGGGGCTACCCGATGCCTTCGGCGTCATCATGGGGACGGCGGCCGCGGCACTGATGGCTGGGGATCCGCGCCGGCTGATTTGGCGGATTCGGACATCCTCCGCCAGCTCGGGCCCGGCGCGAGCCTAGGGCGCCCCAAGCGACTTTCCGCTCCCCTAGCGGCTGACAGGGAAACGAGCGAGGTCCGCCGAAGTCTGCGGAATCTCGTGCGCCGGCTCTCGCAACGCAGAGAGGCCGGCAGCCTACTTGATCAGGCTGATGCCGACCTTCGTGTCGGTGCCAGGGGGCACGACTCCGAGCTGAATCTCCCCGGTCAGGATCGGTTGCGTCCACCAACCCTTGAGGCACCCATTGCTGCCGTTGCCGTCCACGAACGGCTGTCCGGGCGGCAGATTGCATTCCGGGTGGTTGTTACCGGCGAGGTAGGCGTGGTCGAGGACGAACCCGAACAGCTGAACGACGTGATATTGCAGACCGCTCCCGGTGCCCCGGACGTCATCGAATTGCGGTAACAGCAACTGCTTGGTCGCGAGAGCGTTGATCGCGTCCTCAACGCCGCCCGTATTGGGATTTCCGTCACTCGTGCCGATCCACTCGGGCAACGTCAGGCTTCTGACGCACGAGTTGGTGATCTCGTCGACCAAACCGGGCGTGCCGTTCACCGCGTTGCACGGCCAGTCCAGCCACCCAACGGACCCTGGACCATTCTTGCAGAGCGGCACGATCGCTTCGTTGGCCGCTGTCATGGCGTTGGTGCCTACGTATGGCCAGGGACCGCTGCCGGGCGTGAGGCTGCCGTTGCCGGCGCAGCTCGAAACGTTGACCGGGAAGGTTACCGGCAGCACCTGGCACGACTGGCCCTGCGGACAGAATGTCGTGATGGCACCCAGGACAGCAGTTCCCTCGGTGGCGGCTTCCAGCTTGGTGATCCCCACGACGCCGGCGAGGTAGGTGCTGAATTGCCTTGTGCCAATCGTCCGTACACCCTGCGCTCCGGCCGGGACACTACCCGCTCCGACGTCGGCGAGCAGTAGCGAGCCATCGAAGTTCGTGTACTTAGCCGAGTTGACGGAGACGGAGTTGTTCGCTGCCGCACCGTACACGGCGTTGCACACGGCGCGATCCCATTGGTCGGCCGGCGCGGTTGGGCAGCCCGTCGCGTAAGAGCTGCTCGGAGCAGTCGCCCCTGACAGTCGCTGCACGAGGATGACCGTTCCAGCTTCCGCCGACGAGTCCGAGGCGTTCTGTGACGCTCGCTGCTGGGCCCATGCGTTTCCGCCATCGACGATGAGGCCGGTCATCGCGAGCAGGGCGACCAACGCGAGCGCCATCAGGACCAGGCTCTGGCCGCGCTCTCCGTATCTCTGGTGTGCGTGCCGCGAGTTCATGTAACCCCTCTTTCGCCCCACGTCAATTACCGTCGCCTACTTGGGCACGCATATGGGCGCCGCGTTCTTTGGGCAAACGAACTCGACGCTCTGCTTGGTGGTCGAGGACATGTTGATCGTCCCGAGGAGGCTTCCGATCACCGGGGTGATCGCGTGGAATTGGTAATTGACGGTGACAACCGCCAGGCATCCCACTTCGACTTTGGGTGTGCCGTCCTCAGCACGACAGATATCAGAATCGGTGTAATCGCGATAAGCGACCGTGACATCGGTCGTTTTCGTGCCCAATGCCACGGCGTGCGAAATGGCGCAGTCGGTCGCCGACACCTTCGTCGAGTCGAGGGGCGTTGCCTGGTCTCCGCCGGCGCAACCCGTTCCGGGAGCGTTCTGATTGACCACGGCGATCCTCACTCCGGATCGAGCGGCTCCCGAGATCGTGTTATAGGCATAGATCGCCCGACCGAAATCGAGCACGGACATCAGCAACACGAGGATGATCGGCACCACGAGGGCAAACTCGACCATGGCCTGGCCCCGGGGGGACTCACGCCTGCGGCCCACGTTCGTCACGGCGCCGGCACCGCGCCGGTCGGTGCGATCGATACCGAGGTGGGACACTCCCATTGACCTTTGCTCTGGCTCGCCGTCACGAACGTCTGGCCACCCGGGTTTTGCTGATTGACCGTGAACGACTGTTGCGGGTTCTTTTTGTACTGGCCGTTCGGCTGGTAGAAGAGGACGTCACCAGTGAAATGGGCGTTCGTCCAGGTCGCCGGGGCATTCAGGCTTGGCGAACCGATAAAGCTGGGCACGACGCAGCCGGCGTTGACGTAGGCGTTTCGCTGCGCCGAGTTGGCACCGTTGCCGGTCGTGACCGTCAGCGAAACGCTGTAGATCCCCGGCAACGAGTATTGGTGCGACGGGTTCGCCACTGCACTCGTCTGTCCGTCGCCGAATGCCCAGCTGTACGTGGCGCCCGAGGTGTTCTGGGACGTATTCGTGAAGTCCACCGGCATCGGCCACGTCGAGAAGATCGGCGACCCATCCGAGCCGCCGCACTGCTGGCTGGAAGGAACTCCCGGGTTGCTGATGCACGGCGATGGCACCGTCCCGTAGAAGGCCGCGATCGGCGCGGGACCGGGATCGCTGACGCTGATGAGAGCCTGAGCCTGGCTATTCCCGGCGCCGTTCGTCTCGGTCAGAGTCACGAGGTAGGTGCCCGCGGCAACGAACGTGTGGGCTGGAGGCGTCGGATTGATATCGTCGAGGGTGCCGTCCGCAAAGTGCCAAAGCCAAGTCTGGGGAACGCCGCCCGTCGAGGTGTTGGTGAAGTTGACGGTCAATTGGGCCGTTCCCGTTGTGGGGACGGCCGTAAACGAGGCCACCGGGGGTGTCCCTGAGCCTGAACCCCCGCCACCGAGGTTGGCGAGGGCGCCCGTGCGCACTGGGAAGTCGGCGCTCGCGCTGACGTCCAGGCTTCGGTTCGGAAACAAGGCGTTGAAGACCGGCGTGATCAGGTGAAACTGACAGGTGAGCGAGACGTTGGCGCGACCGCCCAGACCCGTCCCGAGCGGACCTGGATAGGTCGGTTCCGGCCACGGGTTCGGCGGCGTGCAATCGATGGCGGAGGTCTCCTTGTCGAGGAGAAGGTTGTATTGCGCCGTCTCGGCAGCAGTCCAGGGCGTTGGAGTAATGGCGCCGTAGTTCGCGGCGACGCGCGCCGCGTTGTTCAAGGTCACCCAACCAAGGAAGAGACGCCCGAAGTCGAGCGCGACCAGCACGATCATCAGGACCACAGGCAGAACGAGCGCGAGCTCTGGAAGGCTTTGGCCTCGGGCACGACCTTGCCCCATCTCACGCGCTTTGTAACCGCTCACGTGGTGGCGTCGAACACGTCTGGCGCGCCCGTTAAGGGTTCCCCAGCCGGTGCGACGCTGCTCCTTGGATCGCAATACCTCTCCTCCAGAAACGCGCTCCGAGTGTCGAGGAGCCACCTTACAGAGCACCTTTCCGGATAGGTCAAGGGTACCGGTGCCGGCATTGGCAGCATGCCCTATTCGGACGCCGGATCGACGTCTCTGATCGGGCTCGAGCGCGGCCCGCCAGGTATCGAGCGCGGCCGCTGGCCTGCAGAAGCGCGCCGCGAACCGTTGCGCGCAGGCGCCAGTCAACCCTCATCTTGAAGACTCGGCGAGGAGCATTAGGAGTTCCGGCTACTGATCGATGTCTCCCAAGTTGGCGACATGTGTCAACCAAGAAGCCGCGGCGATTGCTCGCCGCGGCTCCACCCTGTCTGGGACGCCGAGGGCGTCCCGGCCCTTCTCGAAGAGCGCTATTTGATGAGCTGGACTCCCACGACCTTGACATCCGTGCCGTTGCCCTGGCCGGGGCCGACGGTTCCAGTGGTAATGAAGTCCCGGAAGTAGCCGAGGAGGCAGGACGTTCCGCCGTTGGTGCCGCAGATGGCGCTGTTGCTGCCGTTGATGTAGGCACCCTGGTGACTCCCGCATGCCGGCAGGGTTGGATCGTTCGGCTTGCAGAACTGGAAGGCCGCAAACTCCGGAAGGTGGTACCAGTTGTTCGATCCGTTCCCCGGGCTGTGTCCGAGCGGGCAGTCACCCTGGTCCGTGCCGGCCGGCTGGATGTCGCACTCGCTGTCGAACAGCGGGATCAGGATGATCTGGCCGGCGTATTGGTTGTTGATCGCGTCCTGAACGCCCTGGCTATTCACGTTGCCGGTCCCGGTGATGTACTGCCACGATGGCAGGTCGATCGCGGGGTTATCCGGAACGTCGATCGAGGTGATCAGCTCGGACGTTCCGCCGGCGGTCGGGGTCCAGTCCAGCCAACCGACGTTGCCCGGATCGCTCTGGCAAAGCGGGATGATGTAGAACTGGTCCACGACCCAGGGCACCCCGCCCACTGACGGGTCGAGCTTGTTCGTGCCGTCGCAGCCAACGGTGGTGACCGGGAAGGTGACCGGAAGAGCCTTGCAACCGGCTCCCGAAGAGCAGATGTCATTGAGGTACCCGGCAACCGCGGTGGCAGTCGTCGAAATCGTGATGGAGTTCATCCCGACCACGCGCGCCACGTACGTGTCGACGGTCTTCGTCCCGATCACGCGAACGCCGGAGGCTCGCCCGTCCACGCATTTCGACGGGTCGTTGCACGGCGGAATCCCGGCCGGCGCCGATCCGACGACGACTGCGCTCGCAGTCGTGGGGGCAATCGTGCCGCCATTCGTCAGGAGGTTGCCGGCCACATCCGTGTAGTAGGCGGCGCCCGCGGTCATATTGTTGCTGAGGGCTGCCGCGGTGATGGCATTCCACACGTCGGGATCGGTCTTGGGCGGCACCATGACGCCCGCGTTCTGAGCGAGGACGAGCGCCCCGGCGTCGGCTGCAGAGTCGGCCCCGTTCTGGGTGTTGCGTTGCTGGGCGAACGCGTTGCCGCCGTCGACGATCAGCCCGACCATCGCGAGCATCGCGACGATCCCGAGTGCCAGCAGGACCAGGACCTGGCCGGCCTGATGGCGTTCGCCGTGTGGTGACGTCGACATCGATGTGGCTCCAGTTCCTTTGCTTGTCCGGCGATCGGCTGCCGGCCTCATGGCTTTGGACACGTCGGGTAGCCCGCCGTGCATGTGCTCTCGATTGGGATCTGTGTCGTGGAAGTGAGCGCGACCGGCCCGATGAACTGCCCGAGCAATGGGGTGATCGGATTGAAGGTCCACTTGGTGGTGACCACCGCGATACAACCGACCTCGAGCAACGCGCAGGACGCAGAGAGATCAGGCTGCTTGAACTGGACGCACACGCCGCTGCTCGTCGTCGGCACGTTCGTGACGGCGTCACACGCGACGGCGCTGGCGTCGATTCCCAGGCCGGTCGCCTGGTCCGCGGCCCGCTGGCGGATGTCCGTGGCGGCCTGGTTCACGATGGCGGTGCGGCCGCCCATTCGCGCGGCGTTGCCCACTGCGCTGAGGCCATAGACGCCGCGGCCCATGTCGAAGACCGCGAGCAGGAGCAGGACGACCATCGGGATGACGAGAGCGAACTCCATCAGTGTCTGGCCCGCGGAGCGATCCCGACGCGACTGCCTACCCATCAGTGAGTCACCGTGATGGTGGTGCCGTGGCACAGAGGCGCCTGACCGGCCGTAATGCTCTGCGACCCGACCTTATAGTCACCGTTGGGCGGCCGGCTGATCACCACGGTCGTGTCAAACCCAGCCGCGACCCAGGCAGCCTGCGTCTGGCTGCTATACAGGTTGATCATGTTCGGCACGGTGCACGTCGGCGAGGGTGATGGAGAGGGCGATGGGGAGGGAGACGGCGATACCCCAGGCGAAGGCGAAGGCGGCGGTGACGGGGAGGGCGAGGGCGGCGGTGACGGGGAGGGCGATACAGAAGGTGCTGGCGCAGTGTTGCTGTACTCGCCGCTCCGTACGTGGAAGACCGACGACGCGCTCATCGTCATTCCGCTCGGGAAAATGTTGCCGATGAACGGAGTGACGAACCGGAAGGTGCAGCTCAGGGCGACCGTCGCGTTGTCACCAATGGCCGTCCCCGAGAACGTCGGCATGGGCAACGCGGTCAGCGGGCAGTTTGACGACGCGATGTCGTTGTTGATGAGAGCTGTGTAGCGGATGGTGTCCGAGTCGCCGGCGTTTCCCCAGTTGGCATTGGGGTGGATGGCGGCGTAATTGGCTCCGAGGCGACTGGAGTTCTGGAGGTTGACCCAGCCGAGGAACGCTCGCCCGAAGTCGACCCCGACCATGATGATCAGGAGCATCACCGGCAGGACCAGGGCAAACTCGACCAGGCTCTGGCCACGAGTGCGTCGGCGACGGAGCAGACCGCGTCGAGACAGGCGGCGCGACGAGGCAGCGTGGTCGGCGACGGGGATCCTGGCGGGAAGAGATCTCAGCATGGGGCCTCTCGGGCGGTGCGGCGATTTGAACCGCAATCTGTCCCGCCGACCTTGCGAGTGTCCTTGCCGCGTTGATTGCTGACAATGAGACGGTTTGGCTAGGACCCCCCTCCCGAAAACGACTCTTCGCGGCTCCCGCCGGGCCGCCTGAGGGTCAGGATTCGACCGGGTTTTCGGCAGGCAGGTACACGCTGAAAGCGGCCCCGCGGGAGGCATCGTGGGGCTCGAGGACCAGGTCGCCACCCATCGCGCGGACGAGCTCCCGGCTAACGTACAGCCCGAGTCCGGTGCCGTTCTCTGCGCTCTGCTGGGCGCCTCGTTCGAACCTGCCAAACAGGCGGCTTCGATCGGCATCGTGCACGCCGGGGCCCTGATCTGCGACCGTGATCCGCAGCCGGCCGCCGGCCTCGTCCACCGCGAGCTCGACTTCGACCGGGGAGCGCTCGCCGTACTTGACGGCGTTGTCCAGGAGCGCCCACAGGACCTGGTCCAGCTGGTCGGCATCGGCGATCGCGAGCCAGCCTTCCGCGCCGTCGAGCAGGGTGAAGGGGATCTGCTCGACAGCCATCGCCTCCCACGCGCGACGGATTCGCGGGCCCGGAGCCAGTACTTCTGCCTGTGGCTTCAGGGCCCCAGATTCGAGCCGGGTGACGGTCAGGAGCTGGCGCACCATCCGCGAGAGACGATCCGCCTGCTCCGTGATGATGCCCAGCCGGCGATCCGGCTTCGCGCCGCCAAGCTGGGTGGCATAGGCCCGAATGCTCGTCAGCGGCGTCTGCAGGTTGTGGCTGACCCCGCGCAGGAAGTCGTCCTTGGCCGCGTCCAGCTCCAGCAGCTGCGCGTTCTGCGCCTCGACGCGCGCGAACAACTCGGCGTTTCGCACGGCGACGCCGAGCTCGCTCGCAAACAGCTCGAGGAGGTCCTGATCGGCGCGCTCCCAGCTCCTCGTGGCCGGAAGATGGCCGACGAGTACACCCAGAGCATCGTCGCCCGCCCTGACGACCGCACGAACGGGTCGCGGCTCGCCGGGCACGGTTTCCTCCCCAGGGATCTCGATGGGATCGACGAGGAAGACCGAGGCGTCGATCATCCCGAACGCTTGCTTGGCGTCCTCCGCAGCCATCCCGCGGAGCCATTCCTGGCCGTCCCGAGGCGAGTAGCTGACGATCGCCGAAAGGATCCTCCCCAGCTCACGGTTTCGGCGTTCCAGGTCACCCGCCAGTCGGTTGTGGCTCTCGGCCAGTCGGGCGAGCTCGTCGTCGCCGGCGACGAGGATGGGTGTCGAGAGGTCACCGGCGGAGGCGCGATCGACGGCAGCCGCAATCGCTCGCAACGGCCCCGTCAGGTCGGCCGCGACGAGATACGCCAGGAGGACGGCGGTGAGCGCCGCGATCACGATTGCCAGGAGAAGCAGGCGGGGCAGCGTTGTGTCTGCCGAACCGGCGGCATGTGTCAGGAGCAGGATGAGCCCGAACAACGCGAGCGGCAGGATGGCGGTCGCCACGAGGGCGACGGTGAGTCGCGTCCGAAACGCGAGACGAGACCCCAGGCGCTGTGGCTCCGGCCCGGTTTGGGCCGCGAGCCGCTCCAGCTCGTCGAGCGCCAGCAAGGCCTCGGCGTCGAGGGGCGGACGCGAGTCAGGGGTCCGGCGCGAACTGAGCAGGGTCGGTCGCGATGCGGGCTCCGGCGCGGGGATTTCGGGGTCCGGTCCGTCCATCGCGCCGTCGGTGACGTCCGTCAGATCGCCCGATTGGCGCTGCTGTGCGGAGAAACCTCGGGCGGACCCTGGGCCGCCGAGTCGGGCGACAGGTCGGCGTTCGCCAGCCGGTAGCCGATGCCCCGAACGGTCATCAGGTGAGCGGGCCGGTTTGGATCGACCTCGAGCTTCTGGCGCAGACGGCGCATCGAAACCCACACGTACGAGGGATCGGCGTTCTCCGTTTCCGCCCAGCCACGAGCCAGCAGCGTGTCGGTGGTGATGGTCCGGCCGAGATTTGCGGCGAGCGCGTAGAGCAACCGCGACTCGGTCGGCGTGAGCTGGACCAGCTTGCCGGCGACCGTCGCCTCTCGCCGATGAAGGTCGAGGGTGAGGTTCGGACCAAGGAGGAGGCTCTTGCGCGGGACCCTGTCTCCGAGCCGGCGCAGGACCCGATTGATGCGCGCTCGCAGCTCGGGGTAGTGGTAGGGCTTCGTGACGTAGTCCTCGGCGACCTCCTCGAGGAGGTCCGCCTTGCTGTCCCCCGCGTCGATGGCCGACAGCACGATGATCGGCAGGTCGGCTCGGCCCTTGATCTCGCGCGCCAGGGTGAGACCGTCCATGCGCGGCATCATCATGTCGATGATGAGGAGGTCAGGCCAGCCTGATTCGAGCCGGCGCAGGGCCTCCTGCCCATCGCGCGCGGTCGCGATCTCGAACCCGTCCTCGCGCAGCTGCTCGGCCAGAAGGACGAGCAGGTTCGGGTCGTCGTCGACGATCAGGATCCGTGAGGATCGCATCGCGCTGGCACCTGCAGGTCCGCCGCTCAACATGCCGGGAGTATAGGGAGCGGCCTGGCGGCCGAAGAAGCCGTACCTTCGTGGCTCGGTCAGGCCAGCGCGACGAAGACCTACAACGCCCTCGGGTCGACGAAGCGGCAGCGCGCGGCGACCGGGCAACGATCGTGCTCGGGATTGCGCGCGTGGCAGATCACCCGGCCATGCTGGATCAGGTTGACGTGCGCCTCGAGGACCCGATCCGGCTCGAGCACCGCCAGGTATTCGTCGTGGGCCTGGTCCGAGGTGGCCTTGGCCGGCAGCAGCCCGATGCGCTTGCTGACGCGCTCGACGTGGCGGTCGACGGGCATGAGCGGGAGGCCGAAGCTGAAGAGCAACAGGACCGAGGCGGTCTTCTTGCCGATCCCATCGATGCCCGTCAACCAGTCGCGCGCCTCCAGCGCCGACATCTCGCCCAGGAACTCGAGCGAATGGTTGCCGCGCTCTTCGCGGATGTGCCGGAGCGCCGCCTGGATGCGCGGAGCCTTCTGGACGGCGAGGCCGCCCGGCCGGATTGCCTCGACGAGCTGGCCGATTGGCGCAGCCTCCACGGCGGCCCAGTCCGGCGGGGCGCCGGGGGTGAGACCTCGTCCTCCCCAGCCGGGGCCCGGCTCGTGGATCTCCACACCGGCCCCCGACGGGAAGGCCGCGCGGAGCGACTCGAATGCGCGCTCGGCGTTCACGTCGGCGCTGTTCTGGGACAGGATGGTCAGCACGAGCTCGCTGGTCGGGTCCAGCCGGCGCTGCCAAACCGGTCGACCGTACCTCCCGGCCAACTCCTGGAGGACGAAGTCGACGAGCCCGGGACGCGTCCGGGCCAGGCGCCGTGCCCAGGCCTTCGCGGGATCGGGCGGGCGCCGCTTCCGACGCGTAACCCTCTTGCCGCCGCTCTTCGTGGCTCTGACGGAGCTCGGACGGAGGGCCATCAGGGTCGGCGTGAGTTGCTGGCCCGACCACGGGAGCCGGGCGTCGATCCGCGCGCGCCCAGTGTCGTGACGCGCGCAAGGCGCTCGCCGCAGCGTTCGAGCGGCACGGCGCCTGCCGCCATGGCTTCCTCCACCGTCATCGGTCGCTCCGCCACTGGTACGACGATCGCATCGCACTCGGCGAGCGCGGCGATCCCTTCCACGTCGATGCCGCCTCCCACCGCGATGCATGGCACGCCACACGTCCTGGCGGCTCGGGCTACGCCGAGCGCCGTCTTGCCGAACGCCGTCTGCGCGTCGATCGAGCCCTCACCGGTGATGACCAGATTGGCCGTCTCGAGCTTGTCGAGGAGGCCTGTCTCGTCCATCACCAGTTGCACGCCCGGCACCAGCGCAAGGGATCGAAACCGTTCGCGCACGCAGAGCAGGCCGAACGCCGTGCCACCAGCCGCTCCGGCTCCCGACGTTTCGCGCTCCCTCCGGCCGGTGGCCGCCTCCAATGCGTCGGCAAGGAGCGTCAGGCGGTGATCCAGCTCTCGGACGTCGTCGGGAGTCGCCCCTTTCTGCGGCCCGTAGGTCGCTGCAGCTCCGCGCGGCCCGAGCAGCGGGTTGGTCACGTCGCACGCTATCCGCAGTTCTGTTTCAGAGAGGCGCGTGTCCAGCCCGGCCAGGTCGATCCCATCCGGACCGAAGCGCGCCCCCAGTGCCTCGAGGATGCCTGCGCCGCCGTCCGTGGTTGCGCTGCCGCCGATGCCCAGGACGATGTGGCGGATCCCGCCATCCAGCACCGCCCGCAGGACCTGGCCCGTACCAAGCGTCGAGGCGCGAATCGGATCGCGACGCTCACGGGGAACCAGGGAGAGCCCCGACGCCGCGGCGAGCTCGATGACGGCGTGATCTCCGTCAGTCGAGCGCAGCCAGCGGGCTCGAATCGGCCGGCCGATGGGATCGGTGGCAGGGACCTCTTGCCATTCCCAGCCGCCGCCGGCCTCGATCGCGGTCAGGGTCCCCTCGCCGCCGTCGGCGAGCGGCGCGATGATCACTTCGTCGCCCGGTCGCCCACGTCGCCAGCCGTCGGCCAGCGCGCGTGCAACCTCAACCGAGCTGAGTGAACCCTTGAACGAGTCCGGGGCGATCAGGACGCGCCATCGGGTCACCGAAGGGCGGGTTCGGCTGTCGCCGGCAGGACTCCGCGGCGCCGCTCCAGATACTCCGGGATCCGGATCATCGGTGGCCGCTCCTGGTCCGCGAGCTCGATCACCTCGAGCGACAGGCGGCCGCGGCCGGATCGAGGCAGCTTCATTGTCGAGCCCATCTCGGCGAACAGGCGCGCCTTGCGGCGCTCTTCGAGGCGCTTCATGACCGCCTGGAGGATCACGAACGACATGCGCGACAGGCCCTCGAGCTCCTGGTTGCGGTGGACTCGCCGTTCGAGATCGACCTGGCCGAGCCCTTCGAGGCCGACTCGCTCGGACACGTCGATGAGGTGGCCCATCTCCACGGCGTAGCCCGTGAAGAAGGGGATGGTCTCCAGGAGCAGCCGCCGTCCGGCGTACTCGCCGGAGAGCGGCTGGATGAGCCCCGACAGTTCGGGGTAGAAGAGGTTGATCAGGGGCCGCGCAACGAGCTCTGTTACCCGGCCGCCGCCGCCCTCGCGCAGCATCCCGCCCTCGACGATCGGCCGCTGGTAGTAGCCCTTGACGTACTGCAGCCGCGACTCGTGGAGGAGCGGGCCGAGCGTTCCGTAGACCATCCGCGGGTGCCAGTTCTTCACGTCCGTATCGGCCCATACGATCAGGTCTCCGGTCGTCTCATAGAGCGACTTCCAGAGCGCCTCGCCTTTGCCCTTGAAGCTGCCATAGCGGGTCAGCACATCGGGGTGCTGGACGACCCGGGCGCCCTCGGCCTCCGCGACCTCGCGGGTACGGTCGCGCGACGCCGAGTCGACGACGACGATCTCGTCGAGGAGCGGTGCCCGGCCCATCAGCTCCCGCATCGCGCGGCGCACGATCGGACCGATCGTCTCCTCCTCGTCCAGGGTCGGGAGAACGAGGCTGACCGTGAGCCCCTGCTTCTCCTTGAGCTGCACGAGCCGGCGCAGGTCGGCGAACTCGGCATGATGGAAGTTCGACTCTCCGAACCAGCGCTCAACCCTCGCCGGCACGGCGCGTGCCTCCTCCGCGGCGCGGTCGGCGGCTGCCAGCGATTCGACCTTCTGGGCGAGCTGCTCGAAGGTCCGATTGCCGATCGTTTCCTGGGTCTTCACCACCACCACGGTCGGACGCGCCCGCGTCGCCACAGCCTCCGGCAGGACACCGAAAAGGGTCCCCTCGCCGTCCGTGCCACCGGGCGCGGCCGAAGCGCCCATGACCACCAGGTCGGCGCTCTCGGCCTCGCGGAGGATGGCGTTGCGCACGTTGGACGCCTCACGCACGAGCGGCTCGGCCTTGCCCTGGACGAGCTGGCGGATGAAGCCCGTGAGGGCTCGCTCGGCTTGCGCGCGCACGGCCAGGGTGATGCCCGGTGGGACCAGATGGAGGACCACGAGTGTCGCCTCGTGGTGGCGGGCCAGGGCATCGGCGAATCGAAGTGCCAGCTCCGCGTGCGGGCCGCCGCGGACGGGCACCAGGATCCGGCGGATGGCGGTCGATCCGCGCTGCTTTACCACCGCGATGTCGCACGGCGACTCCCGCACGACCTCGTCGATGGTAGGGCTGAAGACGGCCCCGTGGCCCTGGGTTCCAGGGGCCCGAGGCGAGGGGCTGCCGCTGAGCATTCCGGCCTGGCCGTGCCCGTCGGTTGCGCGAACTCCACCACCGGCACTTCGCGCGGCGGGGCCGCCCAGCGCGTGCGCCTTCCCGCCCCAGCCAAAGATGATGAGGTCCGCCTCCTGCTCGGCGGCAGCCTCGACGATTCCCTCAGCGGCGTGGCGGCCGATGCGGACGATGGGATGGATCGTCGTTCCCTCGGGCGCAAAGTCGAGGACGCGCTGGAGGAGGCGCCGCGCATGCCGGGCGCGAGTTGCACCTTCCGAGAGGGGCATGCCTTCTGGCACCTCGACGATGCCCAACGCGGTGAGGTCGCCGGCACGCGGATCGAGGAGCGACGCGCCAAGCCGGATGAGCTCCTCGGCTGTGAGCGGGTTCGCGACCGGGATCAGGATCCGGGCCGGGAGCGGGGGGCGCGAGGGCATCAGGCTGTCGGGCTGCCGGCAGCGGCCGCCGGCGCCGGCACGTCGCGGTCCGCCGAGACGCCTTCGACCGTCCAACGATCGATCAGGTACGGCTTCAGCAGCTCGAATTCACGCGCCTGGCGCTCGACCCGGTCCTCCGCCTGGTCCGTCGTCAACCCCCGGTTTTCGATCACGAAGCTCCCGACGCGTCCGAAGTAGATTGGCACCAGGGCGGCGACCAGGCGCTCGACCGGCGCATTGGGACGTGCTGCGACGACCACCAGGTCGTAGATCACCCGGGCCCAGACGTCGTCGGGGAAGTGGAAGCCCGCAAGTTCTGCCGACATCTGATCGGTTGAGGGCTGCGCATCGGTGTTCCCACCCGCGCCCGACCCCCCGTGATCGGGGCCGCCCCCGACCAGGCCCAGCCGTCGTGACGCCGCCTCTGCGAGTGGGCCAGCTTCGGCCGCCAGGGTCATCACGGCCTCGTAGGTAGCCGGCGCGAGCATCTCGCTCCACGTCCCCGAGCTGGTCAGCGACCCGAGGTGGAATTCCGTGAGCAATCGGATGGTGTTCACCTGGAGCGGCGGCGGGTCCTGGATCCGCTCGAAGCCGTAGGCGGGCACGTCGTGCGAGCCGCGGATCGACAGCCACGCCGAGGAATGCTGGACGGCAAGCCGAAGGATCGTTCCCACCACCTGACGGAACATCGGCCCCAGGTCTGATCCCGGGTCCTTGGGGTCATGGACTTTTGCACCCAGTCGTGCCTGGCAGACCGCGAAGCCCCCCGTCAGGGCCGCGGTCGTCATCCAGATGTCGATCCCGAACCGGCTGACGTCGGGAGTCCAGTTGTCCTGCTCCAGGTAATGCCGAACGACGTCGCCACTGACGCCGAAGTCCCCGCCGATCGGCTGCCGGATGCGGTGACCGTACAGCGCGCGTGTGAGCGGATAGGTGACCGTATTGGTGATCGTCCCGTCGTATTTGTAGCGGGCATACAGCGGTGCCACGAAGTCGTAACCGCCCTTCATGATGGGGCCCGCCAGGAGCTCGATCCATTCAGGGATGATCGAGCGCAGGTCAGAGTCGACCACCACGAGCGCGTGCACCTCGAGCGCTGCGGCGATCTCGAAGATCGTTCGGAGCGCGGCGCCCTTCCCACCCGTCCCGTCGACCTCGGGGTAGGTCAGGCTCACGCGCTCCAGGCGATTGGCCGGGCGAACGAGCAGGATCTTCTCGATGTAATCGGGAGGCTCGGTCTCGACGACGACGCGCTGGGTTCCGTCCGGCGAGCCCGCGTCGGAGTTGACGAGCACCGGCCGCAGGTCGGGGAAATACTGAACGAGGCCAGCCTGCGCCGCGCGCACAACGTAGCCGATGGTCGCCGCGTTCTTGAAGCTGGGGATGCCGACCATGATGTCGGCTCGGCCGAGGCGCGCGATCTGGTCGCGGATGGCCGGCGTGAGTGTGGTCGCTGGCATCGCTGCCACCGTACCACCGGCCGTCCGCCCGTGCCATGCGCCCCGATCGTGATTGACGCCCCGACCAAACCGGGTGTCCCCCTGGCTTACCTCGCCGGGATGAGCGCGGTGGCCCAGTCGTCGCTCGATTCGCCAGGCCGGTAGCGGCTGTTCGACGCCTTGTAGGCGAGAGCACCAAAGCCGAGCGCGCGCCAGGTGCTCAGCCAGGGGTCGACCGGTGGCCGGACGTACGCGCTCCTTCGGACGAGCTCGGTCTCGTCGAGGACGCTCTCGAGCAGGCGCTTGCGCTCGAGGAGCGGGATCTCCAGGAGTGGCTGGTCGTCGACCGCCAGGACGTCGACCGCGACGAAGGCAAGCGGCGTGTTGGGCACGAACGGCACGACCGCATTGTCCGACGCGAGGCGGCGGCGCTGGCCGATCAACAGCTGGGTCGCCATCTCCCCCGAGGAGGGCGCCTCGAGCCCGAACGAGATGCTGCTGGCATCCTGCGTCGCCTGCGATGTGAGGTAGCCGTCCAGGACCACGGACTGCGCGCGGGTTGCCACGCCGATCGCGTCGATCAGCTCTGCCACGAGCCCGGCGATGAAGGACTCGCCGAGCTCGTCGAACAGCTCCGCCCGCCCGCGCCGGACATGCGCCATGGCCCGATCTCCGGACCACAGGGGCTCGATGATCGGGTCGGAAATCTGACGGGCCGACCGCCGCCCGAAGGTCTGCGGCCGCCAGGCGCGAGCATCGTTGGGAACGATCGCCGACGACATCGCCCCGATTGTAGGGCTGCCCACGGAGGCCGGCTTGTTTACGCCGGGTAGCCGTCGGGATGGTGCTGCCGCCACGCCCACGCTGACCCGATCATCTCCTCCAGCGTCCCCTTGCCCGGCTTCCATCCCAGAACGCTTCGTGCCCGTTCGGACGAGGCGACGAGGACGGCGGGGTCGCCTGGCCGCCGCGGGCCGGTCCGGTGGTCGATCTTCCGGCCGACCACCCGCTCGGCAGCGTCGAGCACCTCGCGGACGCTGAAGCCCTCGCCGCCGCCCAGGTTGCAAACGAGCGAGATGGCCGGCCCCTCGGCGGCGCCGGTTCGGAGATCATCGGGCGCCGTTGCCTGGAGCGCGAGCAGATGTGCCTGGGCCAGGTCCTCAACGTGAATGTAGTCCCGGACGCCCGTTCCGTCTGGTGTCGGGTAGTCATCGCCGAAGACCGTGAGCTCGATCCGACCCAGGGCGGCCAGCAGCACGGTCGGGATGAGGTGGGTCTCGGGGTCGTGATCTTCGCCGTAGCGATCGCTGGCACCCGCGGCATTGAAGTAGCGAAGCGCTACGCTCCGCAGCCCGTAGGCCGCGCCATACCAGGCAAGGGCGCTCTCGAATGCGCGCTTGGTCTCGCCGTAGGGATTGATGGGGTGTGGGTCCGAATCCTCCGGGATGGGACTCCTCTCCGGCGCGCCATACACGGCCGCACTGGAGCTGAACACCAGCCGCGTGACGCCGGCTCGGCGGGCTGCCTCGAGCAGGTTGATTCCGCCCGCGACGTTGTCGCGGTAATAGCGTGCGGGATCGCGGACGGACTCCCCCACCAGCGAACGCGCGCCGCAGTGGAGGATCGCATCGACGCGTTCGCTCTCCAGGAGGCCTCCGACCAGAGCCTCGTCACCGTAGCTCCCGACGCGCAGCCGGGCGGCCGCGGGCACCGCCGCGCGCCGGCCGGTCGAGAGGTCGTCGAGGACGACCACGTCGTGGCCGGCCGCGAGGAGCGCCTCGACCGACACGGACCCGATGTAGCCCGCGCCGCCGGTGACCAGGACGCGCATCAGCGGCCACGCCCAAGCAGGCGGCCGATGAGGCGCCAGACGCCGGTCGTCGGCGAGGAGCCGTCCGTGCGAGTTGCTCCATCGGGAGTGGGCGTCGAGGCGGCCTTCACCTCCGGCAGCGGCTCCCCGCGATGGGCGAAGACCTCCGCGAGGCGAGTCGTCAGGCGCTGGGCCGCCGCGTTCTCCGGATCGAGCTCGAGCGCGCGCGCCGCCAGCCGATAAGCACCCGTCTCATCTCCTCGCTCGAGTGCCACCCGAGCCAGGCCGACCAGGGCGATTCCATTGCGGGGATCAGCTTCGAGGACCTGTGCGAAGAGACGCTCGGCCTGATCGACCATACCCACGGTCAGCTGGCGCTCCGCCTGCAGGAGGATCTCGATCATCGCCGAGTTGCGCCGGGTTCTGTCGCCAGCAGCTCCCGCGCAAGCTCGACGAGGCGCGGCCGCTCGTTCAGCGCGGGCTCCGCGATCACACGTTCGACGAGGGCGTCGATCAAGCGCCCGAGCTCCGGCCCGGGGCGCAGCCCGAGCTCCGCGATGAGATCGTCGCCGCGGACCGCCAGCCGGGATCGATCGAGGACGACGTCCGCCTGCAGCTCGGCGGCCACACGTGCGCGCAACTCGGCCAGACCTCCCGCGTCGGGCGGCAACCCACTGCCCACGTTGTCGGCGGCGCGCAAGGTGAGCAGGTCGTCCAATGTCGCCGCGCTCACCTTGCGGATGAAGCGGCGCACCGCCGTGTCGGTCCATCCCGCTTCGTACTGAAACATGTGCAGCCGGACGAGGCGGACGACCCGATCGGCGGTTTCGCGCGGGGTTCGGAGCCGCCGAAGGATGTCCTCGGCCATCTCGGCGCCGACCACCTCATGCTGGTAAAAGTGGCCGTCCGCAGCCGTGGGCGGCTTGCCGACGTCATGAAGCAACGCCGCCAACCGCACGCGAGTCCGCTCCACCGGCACGGCATCGACGGCGCGCAGCGTGTGGTCCCAGAGATCCTCGCCGGGGACCTTGTTCTGCGTGACTCCTCGCTCGGTGGCTAACTCCGGGAACAGGACTGCCAGAAGGCCCGACGTTCCGAGGTGGCGCAGGCCACTCGACGGATTCGGCAGTGCGAGAAGCTTGTCGAGTTCCGCTCCCACCCGTTCACCGGACAGGTGTGCTGCCAGCCCCGAGCTTCTCCGGATCCCGGCGAATGTGCTGGGCTCGATCTCGAAGTCGAGCGCGGCGGCAAGCCGAATCGCGCGGAGCATCCGCAGGGCGTCCTCGCGGAATCGGGCATCGGGATCCCCGACCGCGCGCAACAGGCGGCCGCGCAGGTCGAGGAACCCACCATGCGGATCCACGAGCTCCTCCGGCACTCCGCCTCGGGCGCCCGGCCCAGCGTCGGAACCCCACGCCATCGCATTGACTGTGAAGTCGCGACGGGTGAGATCGACTTTGATCGAATCGCCGAACTGAATGCGGGCAGGGCGACGATGGTCCGTGTAGTCGATGTCGCTCCGGAAAGTCGTGATCTGGTAGTCGCGATCGAGGTGTCGGACGGTGACGGTCCCGAACCGGTTCTCGTAGAGCGCGTTCGGAAATATCGCCAGCAGTTCGTCGGGACGTGCGTCGGTCGCCAGATCCCAGTCAGCCGGCTCGCGCTCCAGAAGGGCATCCCGCAGGGAGCCCCCAACCACGTAGGCTGCGTGACCGGCCGCCCTCAACGTGGCCATCAGTTCCTGGACGGCCGCCGGGATCTGGCTGTCTGTTACGCGGTCTGGCAGGCGCAGGCCCTCTTCTGATCCGGCGCGACCCGTGGCCATCGTCCGTGGCTCTCGGACTGCCCGTGACTCTCGGTCTGTCCGCGGCTGTCGCGCGGCCGGCGGTTCGCGCACGGCCGGACGGTCAGTTCCGACCCAGGAACAGGTACGTCCGCCAGGCCTCGTTCCGATCGTCGGACAGATACGGCGTGAACAGCGAGTAGACGTCGCTACGCGGCTCGAACGGATTTCGGATCAGGCGAAGGCGCACCTCGCCGAGCAGCTTGCCGCCCTTCCGGTGGTTGCACGGCTTGCAGGCAGCGACGAGGTTGTCCCAGGTGTGTCCACCGCCTCGGTGCCGCGGCGTCACATGGTCAAGGGTCAGGTCGTGAGACTGGCGTCCGCAGTACTGGCACGTGTAGTGATCGCGCGCGAAGACTTCGCGGCGTGTCAGCTTCACGCGTGGCCGAGGCCGCTTGACGTGATGCTGCAGCCGGATGACCGAGGGCGCGCGGTACTCCGTCCGCGGAGTCCGAATGACCTGGTGATCGAACTCGATCACTTCCGCCTTCTCACCGAACAGCAGCCGGAAGGCCCGCGGCAGGTTGCACACATTGAGCGGCTCGTAATTCTGATTGAGTACGAGCACCACGCCGTTCATCGTCGCGCGAGAATAGCAGGAGCGCGCTCAGCTCGAACACGCGGCCGATCACGCTCGTCCCGCCCCTCAGGCCCGACCGATTGCTGCTCCAGTTGCGGGATCCCAGCCACCCGCCTGGCCGACCTTCGTGGCGAGCGGCTTGCCCAGGACGCCGGCGATGAATCGGGCGGCTTCCAGCACACCCTCCAGGCGGGCACCATGCTCGTAGCCGAGGCCGTCGAGGAGGTAGACGAGGTCCTCGGTCGCGAGATTTCCGGCGGCGCCCGGGGCATAGGGGCAGCCGCCGGTGCCACCGCTCGAGGCGTCGAAGCAGCGCACCCCGGCATCCAGACCCGCCACGACGTTGGCCAGCCCTGTCCCGCGTGTGTCGTGGAAGTGATAGGCGGTCCGTGCGAGCGGGATCCCGGCCGAGACGGCCTGCCGAGTGAGCTCACGGACCTGGCTGGGAACGGCGACGCCGATGGTGTCTCCGAAACACACTTCATCGGCCCCGAGCTCCAACAGTTGCAGGCCGACCTCGACGGCCCGGCTGGGCTCGACGCGGCCGGTGTAGGGGCAGCCGAAGGCGGTCGAAACGTAGGCTCGCCGCCACCAGCCCAGGCTCGAGGCGCGAGCCAGCACGGTCCCGAAGACGGCCAAGGACTCCGCGACACTCATCCCGATGTTCTGTTGCGTGAAGGCGTCCGACGCTGCAGTGAACACGGCAAGGGCGTCGGCGCCGGCGGCCTCGGCCCGGTCCATGCCCCTCGAGTTCGGAACAAGCACCGGGTAGCGCACACCCGGCGCATGATCCAGCTTCGCCATCACATCGTCGGCGTCCGCCAGTTGAGGGATCGCGCGCGCGCTCACGAAGCTGGTTGCCTCGATCTCGCGCAAGCCTGCTGATTCGAGCAGGTTGATGTAGTGGAGCTTCTCGGCGGTTGCGACGGGACGCGACTCGTTCTGCAGGCCGTCCCGCGGTCCGACCTCATAGATGCGGACGTGATCGCCGGCAACCACCGTCAGGGCAGCGGCGAATCCACGACCCGCTCGGCCCGCGCGATCTGGACTTCGATACGCCCGACTTCCTCGGCGGCCTTGACATATTCACGGCTGCCCAAGGGGACCGAGTCGCGTCGGCGCCGCGCCTCACGATGAAGAGCCAGAAGCTCCTGGCGGGTCATGGGCAGTGGCGGGTCGGTCGTCGCGGTCTCGCCCGGCGGCTTCGATTTGGGGCTCATGGGTACCTCCGGAACGGGCTGCGGTCGTGATGAGCCTATCGTGTCGCTCGCTGGAGGGCCCGGCCTAGCCGTCGATCAGCGCCAATAGCTGTCCGCGCACGACCTGATCGCCGGACTCGACCCGAATGTCCGTGACCAAGCCAGGCGACGGGGCGAGGACGGCATGCTCCATCTTCATGGCCTCCAGCGTGGCAATCGGCTCACCGGCTTCGACCCGATCCCCTATCGCCACGTGGACGGCTAGGACGCCGCCGGGCATCGGCGCGACGACCTCGGACGATCCAGCTGCGCTGTGAGCTGCCGCGGCGCGGGCGGCACGATCGACATCCGGAGGCGTCGCCAGGCGAAACGTCACGCTGCGGCCGCCGATGTCGAGATGGACGCGGTCGTCTGCAAGAACGAGGCCAGGTTCTGCCCGGCCCACGACGTCGTCGATCGCGACCGATCGCTCCTCGCCGTCTCCCGCTGCGAGCCGCAGGATGGGTGGGGCGTTCAGCCGCCAGCCCCCTGCCCACGGGTCGCTTTGCGAAGCATCCGACATTGATGTGGCGAGCGCGCGACCGGCTCCTTGCCATGCCTCGTCCGGAACCACGGCTCGCGCACTCCAGTCGTCCGGCGGCCAGATGCGATCGAGGGTGTCGATGCGAGCTTGCCCGTCCATGACTGCCGGCTCGCGGACGAGCCAGCGCAGGAAACGCAGGTTGGTCGTGAGGCCGAGCACGACGGTTTCGTCCAGGGCCTTGCGCAGGCGATCGAGCGCCTCGGCGCGGGTCCGTCCCTGGGCAATGATCTTCGCCAACAGCGGGTCGAATCGGCCGGTTACCTCGCCGCCGGTGGTGATGCCCGCGTCGACCCGGACGCCTTCACCGGACGGCCACACCAGCCGCTCCACCCGCCCCGTGGCCGGCAGAAAACCTGCTTCCGCGTCTTCCGCGTAAAGCCGCACCTCGAGGGCATGGCCCGTCAGCCGCACGTCGGCTTGTTCCACGCTCAGGAGTTCACCAGCAGCGATTCGGAGCTGGTCGGCGACGAGATCGCGCCCGGACACGAGTTCGGTCACCGGGTGCTCGACCTGCAGGCGCGTATTCATTTCCAGGAAGGTGAAACCGGTGCGGTCGTCGAGCAGGAATTCGACCGTCCCGGCGGACGTGTAGCCAACGGCGGCGGCGAGGCGGAGCGCTGCCTCGCCCATACGCTCGCGAAGGAGCTCGTCGACCGCGGGCGACGGACTCTCCTCCAGGATTTTCTGGTGGCGCCGCTGGATAGAGCAATCGCGCTCGCCCAGATGTACGCCGTTGCCGTGTTGATCGAAGAGGACCTGTATCTCGACGTGGCGAGGACCCTCGAGGAAGCGCTCCAGGATCAGTCGATCGTCACCGAACGCGGCTCGTGCCTCGCGCCTGGCGGAAGCCAGCGCATCGGGGAGCCCGGCGAGGTCGCGGACCACACGCATGCCCTTGCCACCTCCACCGGCAGCAGGCTTGACGAGCAGCGGCGCCGCAAGTCGCTCGGCGGCTCCGGAGAGTGCTTCGTCCGACTGGTCTGGATCGTCATAGCCAGGCAGGATTGGAATATCGAGCGTCGCTGCAAGCCGGCGTGCCCGGGCTTTGTCGCCCATTCCGCGAATGGCGTCAGGCGGGGGGCCAACCCAGCGAATGCCCGCCCGACCGACTGCCTGCGCGAAGTCAGCGTTCTCGGCCAGGAATCCGTACCCCGGATGCAGGGCATCGGCACCAGACGACCGTGCGAGTGCGATCACGGCGGCGCCGTCGAGCAGGTCAAGGGCGGGTTCGGTTTCATGAGCGCCGATGCAGGCGATGCCCATACCGGTTGCCGTGCGGCAGATGCGCGCCGCAATCTCGCCCCGATTGGCAACGAACAGCGTCCGGATGCCGAAGGCGCCGAGAAGGCGTGCGCCTCCTCTCGTCTCACCCGTGACCGCGTCCAACGCGTCACTCGCGACGCGCCAACGGCCCCCCACGCGACGAGCCGGCAAGACACCGGCTGCGATCCAGCGTTGGACGGTCCTGGTTGTCGTGCCGATCCGTGCGGCCGCCTGACTCGGACTCAGCTCCTCGGGCATCGTGTCGCGATTGTCGTTCCCCGCAGGCCCCCGCGCTAATCCTTGTCGGGGGTCCAGGCCGGCGGGCGTTTCTCGCTGAACGCCCGAAAGCCCTCTTGCGCCTCCTCGGTCTGGCGCTGGCGAGCCACGACTCGGGCGGTGTGCCACTTGGAGGACCCGTGGGGAAGCCCGCGCACCTCGCGAACGATCGCCTTGGCGGCACGCGCAGCCGTCGGGCCGGCTGCAAGCACGTCGCCGATCGCGGATTCGACGGCCGCGTCGAGCGCGGCCTCCCCTTCGACCACCTCGTGAACGAGCCCGATCCGCTGGGCCCGAACCGCATCGAAGCGGCGGCCGCCCGGAAAGAGGGCGCGCGCATGGGACTCCCCGATCTTGGCGATGACGAACGGAGCGATCACGGCCGGCAGGATCCCCAGGCGGGTCTCCGTGAAGCCGAACCGCGTCCCCGATTCGGCGATCACCAGGTCCGACACGGCGCACAGGCCCATCCCGCCGCCCAGCGCAACGCCATGAACCCGGGCAATCAGCGGTGCCGGGCACGTGTCGATCGTCTCGAACATCTCGGCCATGGCCATCGCGTCCTGCTCGTTCGCTTCGGTGTCGAGGGACATGGCCGCTCGCATCCAGGCGACGTCCGCCCCGGCGCAGAAGGAAGGTCCGTCGCCCGCGATGACGACGGCTCGCAGGTCGCCCGGACCTTCGCGGGCAAGCGCCGCGAATACCTGGCGCACCTCTGCGATCAACGAGGCGTTGAAGGCATTGTGGACCTCCGGCCGCGTGAGCGTCACCCGCGCCACGGCATCGCCCGGCCCGTCCCGATCGAGCCGCAACAAACCGTTCAGCGGACCACCTCGACCCGGTCGCCCGCGGCCACCGGCCCCTCGGCCAGGACTCGGGCGTACCGGCGTGCGTCCTCCGGATGGATCCTGGCCGAGATGCGGGCGATCTGCCTTCCCTCGAAGTAGTGCGCAATCGTCTGACAGGGGTTCGCGAACGCGGCGATCTCGATCAGCAATCCGTCCTCGCCGATCGCCAGCCGATCGCCCTCCCGAAGCTCGCCGAGCTCGATACCCTCGAGCGTCAGGTTCTCGCCGTACGCCCCGGGGAACGCTTCGTGGCCGTCGGCCAGGACGCGCGCGACCGACTCGATCGTGTAGATGCACACAGCCTGGTCGGGGCCGCCGTGCATCGGCTCGGGCTCTGTGTGCCCGTCCCCTTCGAGGCCGAGTCGCCCGACCCACGCTCGCTCGATGGGCCGCTTTGGCACCCCGCCGCGCGAGACGTTGACCTGCAGAACGCGGCCCGGTCGTGCTCTCTCGTCCGTGTCGTCCAACCCGCTCACATCCGGAACACGCCGAACTTCGTGTCGGGGATGGGCGCATTGAGGGCGGCATCGATGCCCAGGGCAAGGACCCGCCGCGTGTCGAGCGGATCGATGACGCCGTCGTCCCACAGGCGGGCCGTCGCGAAATAAGGCGAACCTTCCCGCTCGTACGTCTCGAGGATGGGCTTCTCGAACGCGTCACGCTCCTCCTCAGTCGCCAGATCGCCCCGAACCGTGGACAGGACCCGCGCCGCCTGCTGGCCGCCCATCACCGAGATTCTGGCATTGGGCCACGACCAAAGGAAACGCGGTGAATACGCGCGGCCGGCCATCGCGTAGTTCCCGGCCCCGAAGCTGCCGCCGATGATGACCGTAAATTTTGGCACCTCGGCACACGCCACCGCGGTGACCATCTTGGCTCCGTCCTTGGCGATGCCGCCGGCCTCGTACTCGCGGCCGATCATGAAGCCTGTGATGTTCTGGAGGAAGACCAGCGGGATCTTGCGCTGCACGGCCAGCTCGATGAAGTGGGTGCCCTTGAGGGCCGACTGGCTGAAGAGGATGCCGTCGTTGGCGATGATTCCGACGGGATAGCCCTCGACGTGACCGAAGCCGCACACCAGCGTCTCGCCGTACAGCGGCTTGAATTCATGGAAGCGTGACCCGTCCAGGATTCGCGCCACGATCTCGCGCACGTCGACGTTCCGTCGAGAGTCGGCCGAGACGGTCGCGTACAGGTGCGCCGTCCGCTCATCCCCGGTTGGGCAGACGGCCGGCGGCTCCGGTGAAAGCCTATCCCAGGGAGGTACCGGTGGGCGGCGGTTCAGGTTGCGCACGATCGAGCGGCCGAGCGCCAGGGCGTGTTCGTCGTCGAGTGCCTCGTGATCGACGACCCCGGATAGGCGCGCATGAACGTCGGCTCCGCCGAGATTCTCGGCCGATACGTCCTCGCCGGTGGCAGCCTTCACCAGAGGCGGACCGCCCAGGAAGATCGTGCCGGTCCCCTTCACGATCACGGTCTCGTCGCTCATCGCCGGGACGTACGCGCCGCCGGCGGTGCAGCTGCCCATGACGAGAGCGACCTGGGAGACGCCGAGAGCCGAGAGGCGGGCCTGGTTGTAGAAGATCCGCCCAAAGTGCTCACGGTCCGGAAACACGTCAGCCTGAAGCGGCAGGAAGGCGCCGCCGCTGTCGACGAGGTAGACGCACGTCAGCCGATTCTCGAGCGCGATCTCCTGCGCGCGGAGGTGCTTCTTGACCGTCAGCGGGTAGTAGGTGCCGCCCTTGACGGTCGCGTCGTTGGCGACGACGACGCAGAGCGTTCCCTCCACTCGTCCCACACCGGTCACGATGCCGGCGCCCGGCGCATCGCCGTCGTACAGGCTGTCGGCGGCCAGGGGGCTGAGCTCGAGGAAGGCCGAGCCCGGATCGAGCAGGCGATCGATGCGTTCGCGGACGGGGAGCTTGCCACGCTCCCGATGGCGGGCGATCGACCGGTCGTCGCCGCCGGCGCCGCGCCTCGCGACCTCTGCCTGCTTTGCCCGGAGCTCGGCGACGAGGGCCTCCATCGCCGTGCGGTTGGCCTGCGTCTCGGCGTCGGCCGGATCCAGGCGGCTGCGGAGGACGGTCATTCGCCGGATGATACGCGGCGGCCGAGCTCACCCGGACCGCCTCCGTCAGCGACCGCCGAGCGCCTCGCGGAGCGCCGCATCGATCGTGGGATAGCGGAAAACATAACCCGCAGCGTTCGCCCTCGCTGGGACGGCGCGCCGGCCGTGGAGCAGGAGGTCGGCCTGGCCCCACAGAGTGAGCCGCAGGAGCGGCGCCGGTGCCGGGAAGGCGGCGGGCCGGCCCAGCACTCGGCCGATCGCCCGGGCAACATCGA
>WNGJ01004199.1_pt1 | contig 25837 bp, 21 predicted proteins | sample 5400611 | NCBI WGS metagenome assembly WNGJ01 (sample SAMN13153375, study PRJNA577476) | soil metagenome | isolation source: 40 cm soil or saprolite under Garry oak tree replicate 1 | place: USA:California | collected 2016-06-15
GACACCCTCCCCGTCGGGTACGGCACTCTCAAACGCGACGACATCGTCGTCCGGTTCGCGACCGATCAGCTCGAGATCCAGGTCCTGCCGCTCGCGGAGCAAGTGATTCGGCTGCTCGCCCCGGATACCTACCGGTCGCTCGCACAGCTGCTCAAGACCAAAGGGCGCGACCTCGCCGACGCCGCGCAACGCGCCGGTGTGGACCGCCCGACCCTCGTCATGGTGACGTTCTTTGGGCTGCTTCCCCAGGCCCGCTTCAGCCCCGAGGACGTGAACATCACCAGTCGCGGGCGGTTGTTCCGCCCGGTCGGGATCGTGCCGCTGTCACCGCGCTGGAGCTCGTACCAGCTGGACGCTCACGAGCAGGCGGTCGCGATCTATCTGTTCGAGGAGGGCATCAGCTTTCACGAGGGCTTGACGGTCAGCTACCAGGGGCTCGCCAACGACGCGTGGACGGGCGTGCTGCCCACGCTCGACCGCGAGCGGGCGCGTGTGATGGCCCGGGCGAGCCTGCAGCCGAGGCCGTAGGGGGCCGCCACGCGCTACCTCGCGCTTGCCGCCCTGGTGGTCGCCGCCGCGCTCGGCTGGCGGGCGCTCCGCCTCAAACGGCGGCTCGAGCGCAGCGAGCACGACCGCCGGCGGGCCGCGGACGAGCTCAATCGACGCCTCTCGGAGCTGTTTTCCCTCCAGGAGCTCTCCTACATCCTCTCCGGCTCGCTCCAGCTCGACCGCATCGTGGAGCAGGTGGTCCGGTATGCCATGCGCTTCCTCGAGGCGAAGGGAGCCCTGGTGGCGCTCGCGGCGGAGGGCGAGGGACCAGACGACGCCGCGCACCGCCCCCTCACGGTCGCGGCGGCGGAGGGTACGCTGGGCCACCTGCGGGGCGGCACCATCGGCGCCGACGACCCGGGGCTGATCGCGCGCTCGCTCAACGGCGAGCGCGTCGAGCTGGTGGACCGCGGGGCGGGCGAGCCGACTCCGCTCGTGGCCGGCCTCGACGTCGCCTCCGCCGCCGTCGTGCCGCTGCGGGCGCACGGCGTGCTGGTCGGCACGCTGGTGATCGCGGAGCCACGGGACGGCGTGTTCGCCCCGGAGGACGTCCGGCTCCTCTCCACGGTCGCCACGCACGCGGCGATCGTCATCGCAAACGCGCGCTTCTTCGAGATGGTCCATCACGCCAAGGAGCAGTGGGAGACGGCGTTCGACGCGTTGAGCGAGGGAATCGCCGTCGTGGACGTCCAGGGCTCGATCCGCCGGGCCAACCGTTCGCTCGCGGCGATGCTCGACAGCGCGATTCCCTCGGTGATCGGTCGCGATCTCGGCACGGCCCTGCTGGGGGAGTCCCCCGCGCTCGTCGAACTGCTCGCCGCGGCCCGGCGCGGCGACCGGGCTCAGCCGCTCGTCCTGCGCTCGGCGCCCCTGGGCCGGACGTTGCGCGTGAACGCGGCCCGCATCCCGAGCCCCGAGCAGGAGGCGAGCGTCGTCGTCCTGGTGGAGGACGTCACCGACCAGCAGCACATGGAGGCGCAGCTCATCCAGAGCGAGAAGCTCGCCGCCGTGGGCCAGCTCGTGTCGGGCGTCGCCCACGAGCTCAACAATCCGCTCACCTCGATCGCGGGGCTGTCGGAGTTCCTGCTCGAGCAAAAGGAGCTCGCGAGCAAGGACCGCGGCCACCTGCGGGTGATCCACGAGCAGGCGGAGCGCGCGGGGCGCATCGTGCGAAACCTCCTGACCTTCGCGCGCAAGGGGCCGGCGGAGCAAGGGCGCGTGAATCTGAACGACGTGATCCAGCGCACCGTGCTGCTGATGGCACACGATCTGAAGCTCAAAGACATCACCGTCGAGAAGGTGCTGCCGACTATCCCCGAGATCTTAGGCGACCGGCACGCACTGCAGCAGGCCGTGCTCAACCTGCTGAACAACGCCGCGCAGGCCGTGGCCGAGAACAAACCCGGCCGCCGGCGCCTCATCTGCGTGAACACGTGGTTCGACCAGCGGGTGCGGATCCGGGTCTCTGACTCGGGGCCGGGCATCCCCGACGAGGTGGTCCCGCACTTGTTCACGCCCTTCTTTACGACCAAAGAGCCCGGGCAAGGTACCGGCCTCGGCCTGTCGATCACCTATTCGATCGTGGAGGCGCACGGCGGGCGGATCAGCGTGGAGCGCCCGCCGGACGGCGGCGCCGCCTTCCTGGTGGACCTCCCCCCCGCCCCTCCCCCACCCGCCGTACCCCCGGCCCCCTTGGCCGCCGCGGAGGACGCTGCCGGCAGCAAGGCGCTCGAGCCCTCCGCCCCCGCCGTGAAGCGCACGATTCTGCTCGTGGACGACGATCCGGCGGTCCGGCGGATGGTGAAGGCGCTGTTCGGACGCGAGGGACACACGGTCGAAGTGGCGCGCACGCCCCAGCACGCGCTCGACCTGGTCCGCACGCGCACCTACGATCTCATCCTCGCCGACGCGCGGGCGACGGCGCGGGACCACTTGTTCGTGGAGCGGTTGGTCGCAACGCACCCCGGCCTGAAAGAGCGGATCCTCGTCGCGACAGGGGACGTGCGGGCGTCGACCGACGAGGCGTTAGCGCACCTCGGCTTGCGTTATGTCCGCAAGCCTTTCAACCTGCGCGATCTGCGGGACGAAGCGGCGCGCGTGTGGGCGGCGGCCACGCTGTCGTAGGTCGACCCACATGGGCTCCGCCAGCCTGTGGTTGTGGCGCGGCCTATGCACGTGACCCGTTCCGCGTCGGCGCAGGGCCGACTCCCTCGTTCAGGAACCGGTCATGCGAAGTCTCAACCCCTCGCAGGCATCCCGCATACAGCTCACCGGCTTCACGCTCCTCGCCCTGGGCCTTGCAACAGGGCTACTGGTCGTGTCGTGCCAGGACCAACGATCGGTCACCGAGGCTCCCCATGCTCCCCGGGCCGACGCAACTGTCGCGCCGGCGACCGTCGTAATCAGTCCCACCGCTGACACGTATCTGAACATCAATGCGACCAATAATGTGGCGGATGCGACGCTGAATGTGTACACGTGGCCCGATGCCAAGAGCGCCAATGCCATCGTGATGAAGTTCGACCTCTCGAGCATCCCCGCGGGATCGACCATCTCCAGTGCGACGCTGAGCCTCAATTTGACGGCGAGCGATGCCAGTGCCGATCCGACTTACCGAATCACGGCGCACAAGCTCGTGAACAAAAACCCGGACCTGAAGAGGGCCACGGGCTATACCTACGACGGCGTGAATTCCTGGACTCCAAATACGTGCTGTTACAACAACATTCCGCTGGCGCAGTCCGACATCAGCGCGCCGGTGGCTACCAAGGACGTCGACAAGACCCCGGGATTCAAAGCCTGGGACGTGACGTCCATCGTCCAGGGATGGCTCGGCAACCCGTCTGCGAATTTTGGCCTGCTGCTGAATTCCGACCCGTCGAAGTTGCGGGATCGCTACCGCTCATTCAGCAGCAGCGAGGATCCGGCCGCGGACAAGCGCCCGTATCTGACCATCGTTTATACCGCACCCGTCGGGCCGCCAGCACCGCCGCCGCCGCCGCCCCCGCCGCCCCCACCTTCCCCGCCCCCCCCTGGCGAAAGGTCGGCGGTGTTCCCTCCGGCGGGCGACACGTATCTGAACATCAATGCGACGAACAATGCGGCCGGCGCGACGCTCAATCTGTATACCTGGCCCGACGGCAAGAGCGCCAACGCCATCGTCATGAAGTTCGATCTCGCGGGCATACCGGCGGGATCCACCATCTCGAGCGCCACGCTGAGCCTCAATCTCACCGCCAGTGACGCCACTACCGAGCTGAGTTACAGGGTCACCGTGCACCGGATCGTCAACAAGAAGCCGGATGTCGCCCGGGCGACGGGGTACACGTATGACGGCATCAATTCCTGGACCCCGAACACCTGCTGTTACAACAACATTCCGTTGGCGCAGGCGGACATCAGTGCGCCGGTGGATACGAAGAACGTCGACAAGACACCGGGATTCAAAGCATGGGACGTGACGTCCATCGTCCAGGGATGGTTGAGCAATCCCTCTACGAACCTCGGTCTGCTGGTGAACTCCGATCCAACGAAGTTGCGGGATCGCTACCGCACCTTCAGCAGCAGCGAGGATCCGGTCGCGAGCAACCGTCCGTCCCTGACCGTGGCATATACGCCGCCGGCTGGCTCACCGCCCCCGGAAGCGCAGCTCGGCCAATGGTCGCCGGTATTCCCCGCGCCGATCGTGCAACTGCACCTCCATTTGCTGCCGAACGGCAAGGTGTTGAGCTGGGGGTACACCGGCAATCCGCAGCTGTGGGACCCGGCCACGGGGACATTCGCGGCGGTACCGAGCCCGTCGCTGCTGTTCTGCTCCGGTCACAACTTCCTCGCTGACGGGCGGCTTCTCGTCGCGGGCGGGCAGATTCCCAACGAGGGGAGCCACGGCCTGCCGAACACCAACCTCTTCGATGCCTCGACGGGTACGTGGCAGGTCGCGACGGTGATGACGAAGGGGCGCTGGTATCCCACCAACACCACGCTGCCGGACGGCCAGGTGCTCACCGTCGCCGGCACGGACGAGACCGGGGCGGTCGTCCCGATCCCCGAGATCTGGGACGGGACGAGCTGGCGTCAGCTCACAACGGCGAGCCTGGGGTTGGAGTACTACCCGCGGGATTTCGTGGCGCCGGACGGGCGCGTGTTCTACGCGGGCGAGGAGCAGCCGTCGCGCTGGCTCGACGTCACGGGCACGGGGATGTGGAGCGTCGGCCCGCGTCGCCAGTATCCGGGGTGGCGGAGCTACGGGTCGGCCGTCATGTACCAACCCGGGAAGATTCTCTATGCGGGCGGCGACGAACAGCCGCCGACGAACACCGCCGAGGTCATCGATCTGAATGACGCAAACCCTACATGGCGGTACACCGGGTCGATGGCGTACGCCCGACGACAGATGAACGCCACGATCCTGCCCACGGGCGACGTGCTCGTGACCGGCGGCACCAGCGCCCCCGGCTTCAACAACTTCGCGGGCGCCGTCCACGCCGCGGAGCTCTGGAGTCCCAACACCGGCACCTGGACCACGCTGGCGAGCAACCAGGTCAACCGGTTGTACCACTCGACGTCCCTGCTGTTGCCCGACGGACGCGTGCTGCACTCCGGCAGCGGCGACGGCGCCAGCGCGCCGAACGAGCGCAACTACGAGTTGTACTCCCCACCCTATCTCTTCCGCGGCACGCGCCCGAGCCTCACCGGCTCCACGCCCGCCGTGGTCGCGTACGGTCAAACGCTGGCTGTGACCACACCGGACGGGGCGGGGATCACGCAGGTGACGTTCATCCGCATCGGTTCGGTGACGCATGCCTTCGATCAATCCGGCCGTCTCGTGTCGCTGGCGTTCTCGCAGTTGAGCGGCGGCCTCGCGGTCACGCTCCCTGCAAGCCGCACGACGGCGCCTCCCGGCCCCTACATGCTGTTCCTGGTGAACGCGAACGGCGTGCCTTCGATTGGGCGGATCATGTTGCTGCAATGAGGCCAGGTCCGAGCTACGCGCGCAATCCCCTCAACCTGCGCGATTTGCGGGACGAAGCGGCGCGGGTGTGGGCGGCGGCCACGCTGTCGTAGGCCTCAGCCGGCCAGCCGAACGCCGCGAGGTTCACCGCACCGCCGGGCGCGAACTTCACGCCCTCCCGCAGCAGCAAGGCGCGCTGCACCACGGAGCCATGGTCGGCGCCCGACAGAGAAATGCGGCCCGCCGCGTTGAGCACCCGCCACCACGGGACTTCACTCTCGTCGGGGAGTGCGGAGAGCGCCCACCCGACGGTACGCGCCGCGCCGGGGCGTCCCGCGAGACGCGCCACCACACCGTAGGTCGCGACGCGACCCTTCGGGATGTTGCGGACCACGCGGTAGATGCGGTGATAGAACGGATTCACGGGCGGACCGGATAGCCCCGGCTCGCCAGGTAGGCGCGCGCCTCGGGGATCGTCGTGCCGCGATAGTGGAATAGCGTGGCGGCCAGCACGCCGTGGGCGCCGGCGTCGAGCGCCGCGGCCAGGTGCTCGAGCGCTCCGGCTCCCCCGGAAGCGATCACGGGAAGCCGGACCGCGCGCGCCACGGCGCGCGTGACGGGGAGGTCGTAACCGTGCTGCGTGCCGTCGGTATCCATCGAGGTCAGCAGGATCTCCCCAGCTCCGAGCTCTTGCAGTCGCACCACCCACTCCACGGCCTCGAGTCCGGTGGGCTCGCGTCCTCCCCGAACCATCACTTCCCACCCTCCACCCTTTCCGCTCCCCCCTTCCCGGCGTTTCACGTCCACCGCGGCGACGACGCACTGCCGGCCGAACTCATCGGCCAGCCGGGTGACGAGCGACGGGTCGCGCACGGCCGCGGTGTTGACCCCTACTTTGTCAGCCCCGGCGCGTAAGACCTGCCGCGCGTCCGCCACGCTGCGGATCCCGCCCCCAACAGTAAACGGAACGAACAGCCTGTCAGCGACGCGGCTCACCAAATCGATGAGAGTCCCGCGCTCCTCGGGACTCGCCCCGATGTCGAGCAGGACGACCTCGTCCGCCCCGGCGGCGTCATAGCGCGCGGCCTGCTCCACCGGGTCACCGGCGTCGCGCAGCTCCCGGAAATGCACCCCCTTCACGACCCGCCCCCCGGCCACGTCCAGGCAGGGGATGAGCCGCCGCGCTAGCATATCCGCAGCACGTCATCCAGCAAGCCCGCGTCCCCACCCCCCAGTATTGACAAAATGTCTTTCAGTGCTCTGCGCTCCCGCGGCCAGGCGAGGCGCGCGGCAGCCTCGGCGGGCGCGAGCCATTCGGCGCGGTCGTGCTCCGGCGAGAGCCGCGGTTCGGCCGCACGGTCCACGAAGGCGACGAACACGGGACCGAGCGCCACTTCGTCGACGCGATGACGGTAGAACGATTCGACGCGGCTCGCGTTGTACAGCCGGATGGGGTCGCACCCCGTTTCCTCGCGCAGCTCGCGTCGCGCCGCTGCGACGGGCGTCTCGTCCGCCTCGACGGTGCCGTGCACCGTCTCCCACGATCCGGGGGAACGGCCGGCGGGGCCACGGCGCAGCACGAGGATCTCGAGCCCGGGCGCCGCCTGTCTCAGCACGTAGACGTCGACGAACGAGACGCGGACTAGGGTCACGGGGTCCAACGCGTGAAGGCGCGCAACAGCGCGAGCCCCGCTGCCTGAGACTTCTCGGGGTGGAATTGCACGCCCAGCACGCTGCCGGCGCCCACGATCGTGGGAAACGGCCCGCCATACTCGGCCTCGGCCAGCGCGCCCGTGGCGTCCACGCCGACCGGGTGGTAGCTGTGCACGTGGTAGAAGAACGCCTCGTCACCGTCGAACGCCGCCGCAAGCGCCCCGTGGGCCCTGCCGCCCGCGGTGAGCCGTACGCGCGCCCAGCCGACGTGCGGCACGGGCAGCTCGGTGTGGAAGCGCGCCACCCGCCCGGGCAAGAGGCCGAGACCCGGAACGCCGGGCGCCTCCTCACTGTCCGCGAGGAAGAGCTGCAGCCCGAGGCAGATGCCGAGCACCGGGCGGCCGCTCTTGGCCACGTCCGTGATCGCCTCGCCCAGACCGGTTTCGTCCAGGCGTCGCTTCGCGGCCGCGAAGTTGCCGACGCCCGGTAGCACCACGCGCTCGGCGCGACGCAGCGTCGCCGGATCGTCGGTGAGCGTGGGCGCTTCCGCTCCCGCCGCGAGCAGCGCCCGCAGCACGCTCCGCGTGTTGGACGCGCCGTAGTCCGCGAGCGCGATCATCTACAGCGCGCCCTTGGTCGAGGGTACATCCGTCACCCGCGGATCGAGGCTCGTCGCCTCGCCGAGCGCCCGCGCCGCCGCCTTGAACACCGCCTCCACCACATGATGCGCGTTCTGACCGCGCAGCAGGTCGACGTGCAGCGTGAGCCCGCCGTGGGTCGCGAGCGCCCGAAAGAACTCGGGGGTGAGGGCGACGTCGTAGTCGCCGAGCTTCTGCCACGTCGGCGGGTCGGCGTGGTACGCGAGGTAGGGGCGTCCGCTCACGTCGACCACCACACGCGCGAGCGCGTCGTCCAACGGCACGGTCGCGTTCCCGTAGCGGCGGATGCCGCGGCGCTCACCCAGCGCCTGCGACAGCGCCTGGCCGAGCACGATGCCGACGTCTTCCACGGTGTGGTGCTGGTCGACGTGCAGGTCGCCCGTCGCCCGCACGTTGAGATCGTACAGCGCGTGCCGCGCCAGCGCCTCGAGCATGTGATCGAAGAAGCCGATGCCCGTCGCCAGCTCCGCGCGTCCCGCCCCGTCGAGGGCGAGCCGCACTTGCACCTCGGTCTCCCTGGTCTTCCGCTTCACCTCGGCGCTGCGGCTCATACGAGAATCGCCTGCAGGGCGCGCACCACCGCGTCCACGTCTTCATCGGTGCCAGCGGTGATCCGCAGGCAGCCCTCCAGACCGGCGGCCCCGGACACGTCGCGGACCAGGATGCCGTGCTCTTCCACCAGCCGGCGGAACACTTCCCCCGCCGGGCGCGTCTCGCAGCGGATGAGCACGAAGTTGGCGGCCGACGGAAAGGCGCGCAGGCCCGGGATCCGGGCGAGCCGACCCGCGAGGGCGTCGCGATTGCGTCGCACCACCCCCACGCGCTCGGCCAGCACGTCGGCCGCATCGAGCGCCGCGTGCGCGGCCGCCAGCGTCACGCGATTCACGTTGTAGGGCAGCCGCGCCTTGGCGATCTCCGCCGCCACGGCCGGATGGGCCAGCGCGTACCCGAAGCGCAGGCCGGCGAGCGACATCGCCTTGCTGAAGGTGCGCAGCACCACCAGCCGCGGCTCGTCCTTGAGGAGCGGCACGGCCGTCGGGCCGCCGAAGTCCTGGTACGCCTCGTCCAACACGATCAGTGCGGCCGTCTCGGCGAGCAGCCGCTCCACCGCGCCCTCGGGAAGCGGCGTCCCGGTCGGGTTGTTCGGCGAGTTGACGACGATGAGGGGCGCCCGCGTGTCGCGCGCCGCCCGCACCAACCGGTCCAGATCGAACCGGAAATCGCCGGTGAGCGGCACCGGTACGTGGCGGCCGCCGTACACCGCCGCCAGCAGGCGGTACAGGCTGAACGTGGGAGCGGGCGTCACCACGGCCGTTCCCTGACCCACCGTCACCGCGAGCGTCGCCTGGATCAGCTCGTTCGAGCCGTTGCCGACGAGCACGCCGGACGCGAGCCAGGCGTGACGCGCCGCGAGTCGCTCCAGCAGCTCCGTGGGCATGAACGGCGGATAGCGGTTCCAGGGCTCGTCCCGCATGGCCCGGATGACGGCCTGTTTGACCGCGTCGGGAGCGTCGAACGGGCTCTCGTTCTGATTGAGCTTGCGGGGCGCGCGGGGGGCCTCGAGCGTGTACGCCGTCTGGGCGCGAACCTCGGGCTTGATGAGGGCGAGCGCGGCATCAGCCGGGGAAACGGCGCCAGACATGTCCGGGATGCGAACGCCGCCGTTACCGGCGGCGGCCCAGGACGGCTTCGAGCCGGGCCGACAGGGCGCGGGCGCGGAACGGCTTCGTCAGGAAGTCGTCGGCGCCGAGCTCGAACACGCGCACTTCGTTGTCCTCGTCTCCCTTGGCGGTGAGCACGATGACGGGGATCGACGCCGTCGCCGGACGCGACCGCAGGTGCGAGAGCACGCCGTAGCCGTCGAGCCCCGGAAGATTCAGGTCGAGGACGATGATATCCGGCCCCACCCGATCGATCTGGTCGAGCGCCTGCACCCCGTCGCGCGCTTCCGACACGGCGTAGCCGTCCCGCTCGAGCAGGTCGCGCATCACCTTACGGAGGCTGTCCTCGTCGTCCACCAGCAGCACCTTCACCGCGGCGACGCCGTGCGGCCCCGACCCTCGCAGCGTCGGGCCCTCTTCCAGCAGATCGAAATGGGCGAGCGGCTCGGCCGTGGCCGCGGGTGCCGTGAGCGTGGCGGGCGGATCGGAGGCGATGCGCGACCCCGGGCCTCCCCCCGACGAGCGCCGGCCGCCGTGCGTGGGGAGCGGCTCCGGCACGTCCTCCTGCGGCACGTCCACCACCCGCATCAGCTCATCCACGGTCGACTCGCCTTTCAGCACGTGTCCGAGCCCCGAGTCCCACAGCGACTTCATCCCGCCCCGGCGCGCGGCCCGAGCGATCTGCTCCGCGGGCTCGCCGCCGGCGATCCGACGCTCGACTTCCGCGGTTATCGTCATCACCTCGATGATCGAAAACCGTCCCCGGTACCCAGTCATGGCGCAGTCGGGGCAGCCCGCCGCCCGGTACAGCGGCGTCCCCTTGGGAATCCACGGCTTGAGCCGGTCGGGGGGGGTCTCCATCCACACTTCCTTGCACGTGGGGCAGAGGCGGCGCATCAACCGCTGCGCTACGACCCCGCGCAGCGCCGCCGCGATCTTGTACGCCTCGACCCCGATGTCCACCAGCCGCGTCACCGCATTCGCGGCGTCGTTGGTGTGCAGCGTCGACAGCACCAAGTGCCCCGTGAGCGACGCCTGCACCGCGATCTGCGCCGTTTCGCGATCGCGGATCTCACCCACCAGCACCACGTTCGGGTCCTGCCGCAGGATCGAGCGCAGCGCCGACGCGAACGTCAGCCCGGCCTTTTCCTGCACCTGAACCTGGACGATGCCCTGCATGCGGTACTCCACCGGGTCTTCCACCGTGACGATGTTCACGCCCTCGCTCTTGATCTGGTTGATGCAGGAGTAGAGCGTGGTGGTCTTGCCCGACCCGGTCGGCCCGGTGACGAGTAGAATCCCCTCGTGATTCTCGAGCAGGCGCCGGATGGCCTCGACCTCCTGCGGATTCAAGCCCAGGGAGTCGAGCGACTTGACCGTCGCGCGCGAGTCGAGAATCCGGATCACGACCTTCTCGCCCAGCGACGCCGGGAGCGTGGAGACGCGCAGATCGATCGGCTGGCCGTTCACGGCCACCCGCGCCCGGCCGTCCTGGGGGCGCAGCCGGTCGGCGATGTCGAGTGAGGACATGATCTTGATGCGGGAGATGAGCGGCAGCCCGGCCTGGCGCGGGAGCGCACCGCCACGCCGCCCTCCTCGGGCTCGATGTGAATGTCGCTCGAGCGCGCCAGGATCGCCTCGGAAATGATGAGATCGACGAGCCGCACGATCGGGCGCTGGCTCGCCTGCTCCTCGGAGACGGCGATCTCGTCCGGGCCGGCCTCCTCCACGAGCTGGACGAGCTCGGGGGACCCCTCCATCTGCTGGAACATCTTGTCGAGAGCCTTCTCGGGCCGGTACACCTCGTCGAGCTTCTCACTGATCTTGGACGGGGCCAAGAGCTGCATGCGGATCTCCCGCGCTGTGGCGAACGCCAGCGCCTTCTCCGCGTCCAGGTCGAATGGGTTGGCGGTGGCGATTTCGAGGAAGGAATCGGTGACGCGGAGCGGCAGGACGTGATAGCGGCGGGCCAGCTGCTCCGGGACCTTCTCCTTGATGGTGAGATCCACCTCCTTGACGTCGGCCAGCTTCAAGCGGAAGCGCGTCGAGAGCGCAGTGAGGATTTGCTCGTCGCTCACGACCTTCTGGGCGACGAGCGTCTCCCACAGCGTCTGATTGGGCTGCGCCTTGGTGCGCAGCTCCACGAGCAGCTCGGGGGTCAGCACTCCCTCGAGGGAGTGCGCCAGCCATTCATCGGGGAAGTTGGTGTCGGCCATGGGTTAACCTGTCAAAGCTAGCCCGCGGCACGGCGCCGTCCAGCCCGTTTTGCTCACAAGATGCCCCAGAAATCGCGCGTCACGTCGAACGCGAAGCCCGCGCGGTGCGTTTGCACACCGACGCCCGCCTCGAACCGGAACACGCCCAGCCACTCGAGCGCGGTGCCGAACGTCACACGCGTGCCAGGAGTCGCCGCCCACGGCGTGCCCGGCACCGGCCGGTCGGCCCAGCCCGCGGCCACGTACGGCGCGACGGTGAGCTGGCGCGGCGTGCGGGCATAGGGCCCGACCGCGAGCGAGAAAAAGGGGACCGCGACGCGCCACTCGACGTGGGCGAGCGCCATACGTCCACCGCCCCACGACCGGAAGCCGTCCCCCAGCAGCGTGCCGCGGCCGCCCAGCACGAAGCTGCGATGGGCTGGCAGGTCGCGGGTCGCGGCGCCGCCTTGGGCGCGGACCAGCAACCGCGTCGCGCCGGCGGGGAGCAGCACGTGCCCCGCCCCGGACAGCCGCAGGTAGCCGGTCCCGTCGTCGGCGCGCCCCGCCTCCGCGACCAGCTCGTAGTGCACGTCGCGGCGCACGGCGAAGCCCTCGCTGCGCCGGCGCACGGCGAGCTGCGCGAGCGCCAGCCCGACGTCACCCAGGGCGGGGTTGGGCCGAAAGCTGCCGCTCGCGGGCTGGGCGGTCACGGCGAGCGAGTGGATCGTCTCGCGCCCCAGCGCGGCGCTCCATTCGCCGCGCACACCGCTGCCGTGGCGGTAGGTGAGCCGAGCGCCGTCGGCGCGGTAGTAGTCACCGTAGTCTGCCGCGAATTCCTGCGACGAGAACGAGTTGAGGAGCGGGGCGATCACCCGCTCGTCGCCCACGTCACGCACCTCGCGGAACACTGCCAGCTCCAGGGCGCGCCGGCCCGCGCGGTCCGACGCCGTGACGCTCCCTTTGGGCCGCCGATCGGAGAAGCCGTAGCTCCCCGTCACACGCAGCTCGCGTCGCTCGCCCCCGCCGCGCCACACCAGCCCCGCGCCGAGCGTGAGCCCTTCGACCCGGTTGGCGCGCACCAGGTCGGAGAGGCCGCGGACGCCGAGCCGGTGGGCCTTGAGCCCGGTGAGCGCGTGGCGCCCGGCGATCTGCTCGACCTCCGCGCGCACGCGCTCGAGGTCGTTCTGCCGCACCGGTTCCGCCACCGCCTCCATCGCCTGGGCCAGCGGCTCCCGCCATGGAAACGAGTCGCGCTCGGCCTTGGGGAGGAACGTGATTTCGTCCCCCTGGAACCAGCTCGTCGCGAGCCCCACGTTGAACAGGTAGCCGTCGATCTCCCAGCGGGCCCGAATGATGCCGCGCGCCGGCATGTCGAGCCACGTTGCCCGCCGCCGGATCTCGAGCTCCTGGCGGTACGGCAGCCAGAACCGCGCCTCCCACAGCGCATTGTCGAGCACGATGCTCACGTCCTCGAGCTGCGCGTCGAGATAGGCGTGGGGCGTGAAGTTGAAGGCGAGGCGCACCAGATCCGCGGTCGTCGCATCCACGTACAGCGTGCCCACGATGCGCGGCGCGGCGAAGTCCTTGGGCCGCACCCGCAACGCCACGACGCGAACCTCGCGTGCGGGAAACGTGATGGTCGTGCTGTCGGCCAGCGCGTAATCGTACAGGTCGGGGCCGGCGGCGGAGAGCGGGTGCGGCACGTCCCGCACCTCGTCCCCTTCGCCCAGCCGGATGGCGGGCCCGAAGTTGTTCTGCACGATGCCGAGATGGTCGCGGTGGTAGTAGATGTCGGTGGGGAGCTCGGCGCGGTCGCGCCAGCCCACCACGCGCTGCTTGCTGCTCGCCGGGGCCTTCCAGTACACTTCCAGCTCCAGCTGGTCGGCCTTGACGAGGCGCGGTGGATCGGCGAGTCCCTCGCCGAGCTGGCCCAGGAAAAACAGGAAGCCGTGGGCCTGGGCCTTGTAGTCGTGCAGGGCCGTGTCGGCGGCGGCCCGCGTGCGGCGCGCGATCGCCCGCCGCGCGAGGTCCAACGCGGCGGGGGAATTCCACGCCTGCGCCCCGGTGCGGACGGCCACGGGGAGCGTCCACACCACGGCGAGGAGGAGGGCGCGGTGCCACATCGCGGCGGAATCTCGCGGCGGCTCCTGGGGGCGACAAGCGCGGCACTCGCCTGCCTGGCGGGGGCGTGTCACGGCGGCGCCACCGACCCGGGACTGACGCCGCGCACCGCCCTGCTCGCGCTCGCCCGCAAGGACAGCGTCAATCCGACTGCGCTGTCCTTCACGGTGCAGGTCAACCGACTCGACGTCGATACGCTCAAGCACAGCGACACGGACGGCACCATCTTCGCGATCTTCTCGTTCACGCCCTTCTCGCTCCTGTCGCAGAACGGAGTCATCCTCGCCGACACGGCGACCGTCACCCTCACGGTCACGCCGACGTCCGGGGTGTACGGATTCGCCGTCGGTCCGGCGAACCTCGCCTTTGACGTCGCCGGGCGACCGACCGTCAAGGTCTCCTACGTCCGCTACGTCGACCGGACCGTGTACGATTCGGCAGGCCATTACCCCGACTTCCCCACGTTTGAGCAGGCGCTCCGGTTGTGGCGCCAGCGCGGCCCCGACGACTGGGTCAGCGAGAGCGATGCCGCGCCAGGCGGCTCGACGGTTGCAGCTCCACTGGACGCGCCCGGCAGCTACCTCGTCGCGGCGCCCAAATGACCGATTCCCGCGCCGCCTTCCTGGCCCGGTCCGAGCGGGGCGGCATGGTGCCGCTGGTCCGCGAGGTCGTGCTCGACGCCGATACGCCGCTCGCGGCGTTCGCGAAGGTCGCGCGACCCCCGTTTGCGTTCCTGCTCGAGTCACTCGTGGGCGGCGAGCGCTGGGCCCGGTATACCTTCCTCGGCACCGAGCCGCGCGAGGTGTGGCGGTACCGCGGCCGGGCCATCGAGCGCTGGACACGCGACACCGGCTGGCGCGGCGCCGGCGAGACCGACGACCCCATCGGGCACCTGGCGCAACGCATGCGCGCGCTGCCCGCCGTTCCCGTGCCGGGGCTGCCCCGCTTCACCGGCGGGGCCGTCGGCTACCTCGGGTACGACCTCGTCCGCACGATCGAGCGCCTGCCCAAGCCGCCGGCGGACACGCTCGCCCTCCCCGACGCCGTCCTGATGATCGCCGACAGCGTGGTGATCATCGACAACCTGTTCGGTCGCGCGATTGTCGTGGCGAACGTGGAAGTCCCCGCCGCTGCGGCCGCGGCGGAGCGGTTGCGGCTCCACGACGCAGCGGACGCGCGCCTCACGGACGTCATCACCCGGCTGGCCGGGCGCCACACGCTCGCACCCCTTGCCCTGCGCGAGACGCCGCCCGCCGTCCCGACGGCGTCCCGCTACTCCCGCCCGGCGTTCGAGCGTGACGTCGCCCGCATCCTCGAATACATCCGGGCGGGCGACACGTTCCAGACCGTGCTGTCGCGCCGCCAGGACGCGGCGGGAGCGGTCGACCCGTTCCTGCTGTACCGCTACCTCCGGGCGCTGAACCCGGCGCCCTACCTCTTCTATCTGGCGCTCGACGATCTCACCCTGGTCGGCTCCTCGCCCGAGGTGCTGGTGCGGGTGGAGGGAGGGGAGGTCACGGTGCGCCCCATCGCGGGCACCCGGCCGCGTGGCCCGACGCCGGAAGAGGACGAGGCGCTGGGCCGCGCCCTGCTGGCGGACGACAAGGAGCGGGCCGAGCACCTGATGCTCGTCGACCTGGGACGCAACGACGTCGGGCGCGTGGCGCAGTTCGGGACCGTGCGGGTCACAGATCTGCTCACCATCGAACGCTACTCGCACGTGCAACATCTGGTGAGCGAAGTGCGGGGGCGGCTGCGCGACGGCTACGACGCGCTGGATGTGTTCAAGGCCTGTTTCCCCGCGGGCACGGTGACCGGGGCGCCCAAGGTGCGCGCCATGCAGATCATCGACGAGCTCGAGCCCGAGCGGCGCGGCCCGTACGCCGGCGCCGTAGGCTACGTCGGCTGGGGCGCGACGAACTTGGACACCGCGATCGCGATCCGCGCCGCCCTCGTCCTCAAGGACCGCGTCGTCGTGCAGGCGGGCGCCGGTATCGTCGCCGACTCGGATCCGGCCCGCGAGTTCGCCGAAACGGAAGCCAAGGCGCAGGCCGTCTTGAAGGCCCTGGCGCTCGCGCAGGCCGCGGGCTGACGTATATTTTTCCCCTGTGTTCAAGCTGCTGAGCACGACGGGCGAGCAGGCGATCGATCTCCAGCCGGGCCGCACCGTCGTCGTGGGGCGGGCCGTCACGAGCGATGTCCCGATTTACGACCCGACCATCTCCCGCAAGCACGCCGAGCTCCGCCTCACCGACGGCGGCGTGGAGGTGAAGGACGTCGGCTCCTCCAACGGCACGTTCTTGAACGGCGCCCGCGTCACCGAGGCCCTCGCCGCCGAGAACGACGTCATCACCTTCGGCAAGGTCGCGTTCCGCGTGAAGGCCGTGACGGCTCCGGCGCCCCGCCCGCAGGTCGTGGCGTCGCTGCCGTTCGAGTTCGGCGGCAAACCGGGCGGCGGCACGATCGTGCGCCAGCTGCCGGTGAAGCACTCGGGCGGCGTCCCGGCGATCGTGGTCGACCGTCCCTCGGGCACGTCGCACCTCAAGGTCACCGCGCCGACGCTCGAAGAGCGGCGCGAGAAGAAGCTGTCGCTGCTGCTGGAGATCTCCAAAGAGCTGTCGAAGCAGCAGGAGCTCGACCGGCTGCTCGACAAGGTGGTCGACTTCACGTTCCAGATCATGAACGTGGACCGGGTCTCCATCCTGCTGCTCGAGGACAAGTCGGGCGAGCTCGTGCCGCGGGTCTCGAAGGGGAAGACCGGTTCCGCCGCCGCGTCGAAGCACGTACCGCAGTCGATCGCGCGCAAGGCCGTCGAGGAGCGCGTCGCGATCCTCTCCGACAACGCCGCCGCCGACGAGCGCTTCAAGGGCAAGTCGATCGTGATCCAGAGCGTGCGCAGCGCCATGTGCACGCCGCTCATGGGCACCGACCAGCAGGTGCTGGGCATCCTGTACGTCGACAATCTCACCGCCACGCACTCGTTCGCGGACGAAGACCTCGAGTTCCTGATCGCCTTCGGGTCGCTCGCCGCCGTGGGGATCGAGAACTCCCGGCGCTCCGAGCGGCTGCAGCGCGAGGCGCTCGTCCTGTCGAACTTTCAGCGTTACTTCTCACCCAACATCGCCCAGGTCATCGCCCAGCAGCAGGACGCGGGGCGGCTGCCGAGCGAAAAACGGCCCGTCGTCATCTTCTTCTCCGATATTCGCGGCTTTACGCCGATGTCCGAGAGCATGAGCCCCGAGGGGATCGCGACCCTCCTCACCGATTACTTCACCGAAATGGTGGAGATCGTGTTCGAAAACGGGGGCACGCTCGACAAGTTCATCGGCGACGCGATCATGGCGCTGTGGGGCGCGCCGATCGCCCACGAGGACGACGCCGACCGCGCCATGCAGTGCGCGCTCGACCAGCTCACCGCGCTCGAGAGCTTGAACGCCAAGTGGAAGGAGGCCGGCCGGCCCGAGCTCGGGGTCGGGATCGGGATCAACTTCGGCGAGGTGTTCGCGGGCAACATCGGCTCGGATCGGCGGCTCGAGTACACCGTCATCGGCGACGCGGTGAACACCGCGAACCGCCTGTGCCGCACGGCCGGGCCGAACGAGATTCTGATCTCGGAGCCGTTCTACCAGCGACTCAAGCGTCCCCCCACGGTCGAGGCGCTCGATCCGATCCAGGTCAAAGGCAAATCGCAGAAGGTCCCGGTCTACCGGGTGAAACGGTAGGGCAGGCCGAACCGCTCCAGCAGATCGAGCGCGAGCCGCAGCGGCAAGCCCATGACGCCGAAGAAATCGCCGCGGATCCCTTCCACCAGCGCGGCCCCTTTCCCCTGGATCGCGTACGCGCCCGCTTTGTCCATCGGCTCCCCCGTCGCGACGTACGCGGCGATCTGATCGGCCGTCAGCGGCCGGAACGTCACCTCGGTGACGTCGAGCGCGTGCTCGAGCCGTCCGTCCCGCGCCACGGCGACCGCGGTCATCACCTGGTGGGTGCGCCCCGCGAGCTGCGCCAGCGTCGCCGCCGCTTCCGCCGGCGTGTGCGGCTTCTCGAACACGGCGCCGCGCAGCACCACCGTCGTATCGGCCGCGAGCACGGTCTCCCCGCGCTCGCGCGCCGCCACGACGCGCGCTTTCTCGCGGGCCAGGCGCGTGACGTAGCGCTCGGGCAGCTCCGAGCTCGCCCGCGTCTCGTCCACGTTCGGGGGGACGACCCGAAACGGCAGGCCGAGCATCTCGAGCAGTTGGCGCCGCCGGGGCGAGCCGCTCGCCAGAATGAAGAGGAAGGTCACTTCTCGAGCAGCAGCGTCACGGGCCCATCGTTCACCAGCTCGACCTCCATCATCGCTCCAAATTCTCCCGTCGCGACGAGCGTACCGCTCCCTGCTCCCCGCTCCTTCAAGAGAGCCACAAACCGCTCGTACAGCGGAATCGCCGCCTCGGGCGGCGCGGCGTCGATGAAGCTGGGGCGGCGCCCTTTGCTGACATCGCCATACAGGGTGAATTGCGAGACGACGAGCAACGCCCCGCCCACCTCGGCCAGCGCCAGGTTCATCTTTCCCTGGGCGTCACCGAACAGGCGGAGGCCCAGGATCTTGTCGGCCATCCAGGTGAGACTGGCGTCGCCGTCGGATGGCGCGAACCCGGCGAGAACCAGAAACCCCACCCCGATCTTCCCGGTCACGCTCCCGGCGACGCGCACTTCGGCGCGAGATACCCGCTGGAGGACGACCCTCACTCCACCGTCACACTCTTCGCCAGATTGCGCGGCTGATCCACGTTGCAGCCGCGGCGCACCGCGATGTAGTACGCGAGCAGCTGGAGCGGCAGGACCGTGAGCACGGGCGTCAAGAGGTCGAGCGTCTCCGGCACCTCGACCTTGTGGTCGGCGAGCCGCGCGACGCCGGTGTCGCCTTCGGTGACGACCGCCATCACGCGCCCGCCGCGCGCCTTCACTTCCTCGATGTTGCTCACGACCTTCTGGTAGACCGCGTCCTTGGGCGCGATGAAGACGACCGGCATCAGGTCGTCGATCAACGCGATCGGGCCGTGCTTCATCTCTGCCGCGGGGTAGCCTTCCGCGTGGATGTACGAGATCTCCTTCAGCTTGAGCGCGCCCTCGAGGGCCACGGGGAAATTATAGCCCCGGCCGAGGTACAGGACGTTCGCCGCCCGCATCATCCGCTCGGCGATGCGCTCGACTTCGGACGCCTTCGCCAGCACCCGCTCGACCAGCTCGGGGAGCTTGGCGAGCGCCCGCACCACTTCCCGGCCCTGCAGGATGGAGAGCGACCGCAGCCGCCCCATCTTGAGCGTCAACACCGCCAGCGCGGCGATCTGGCTCGTGAACGCCTTGGTCGACGCGACGCCGATCTCCGGCCCGGCATGGAGATAGATGCCGCCGTCCACCTCGCGCGCGATGGTCGAGCCCACCACGTTCACGAGACCGAGCGTGTGGGCGCCGCGACGCTTCGCCTCGCGCAGCGCCGCCAGCGTGTCCGCCGTCTCTCCGGACTGGGAGATGCCCACCACCAGGGTCCGCTCGTCCACGATGGGGTTGCGGTAGCGGAACTCCGACGCGTATTCGACCTCCGAGGGGATGCGGGCGAGCTCCTCCATCATGTATTCGCCGATCAGCGCCGAGTGCCACGACGTCCCGCACGCGGTGAACACGATGCGGTTCACCTGGAGCAGCTGCTCGTCGGTGAGGTTGAGCCCGCCGAGCCGCGAGGTGCCCTCCTCTTCGAGCAAGTGCCCGCGCAGCGTGTTGCGCAGGCTTTCGGGTTGCTCCATGATCTCCTTCAGCATGAAGTGCGCGTGGCCGCCGCGCTCGATCGTGGCGAGATCCCAGTCGACCCGCGTCACGGCCTTTTCCTTTTCCACGGTGCGCAAATCGAGGATGCGGTATTCGGTCGGTCGCACCACGGCGATCTCACCGTCGTCCAGGTAGACCACCGAGCGGGTGTGGGCCAACACCGCCGACGCGTCCGAGGCGACGAAGTTCTCCCCCGTGCCGATCGCGACGAGCAGCGGCGAGCCATTGCGCGCCGCGACGATCGTGTCCGCCTCTTGGGTCGAGATGACCGCGATGCCGTAGGTCCCTTCGACCTGGTTCAGGGCCCCGGCCACCGCTTCGACCAGCGTGCCACCCTTCGCCAGCACTTCCTCGATGAGGTGGACGAGCACTTCGGTGTCGGTCTCGGAGCGGAACACGTGCCCGCGCTGCCCCAGCGCCGTGCGGAGCACGCCGGCGTTCTCGATGATGCCGTTGTGCGCCAGCGCCAGCGTGCCCCCGCAATCGGTGTGCGGGTGCGCGTTGACGGTGTTGGGAGCGCCGTGCGTGGCCCAGCGGGTGTGGGCGATGCCGGTGTGGCCGGGCGGGAGCGCAGCCCCGAGCTGTTTTTCCAGCACGCTGATCTTCCCCGGCGCCTTGTGCACCTCGATGCGCCGGTCGTCGACCAGTGCCACGCCCGCCGAGTCGTAGCCGCGGTACTCGAGGCGCTTCAGCCCTTCGAGCAGCAGCGGGGCCGCCTGCCGGGGCCCGGTATAGCCTACGATGCCGCACATAGTCGCCGTCCCTCGTCGACCAGCTCCCGCGCGAGCGCGCCGCTCGGCGCCTCGGCGATCAGCCGGATGATCGGTTCCGTGTTCGAGGGCCGCACATGCAGCCAGCGGTCGCGCCAGGCGAGACGGAGCCCGTCCTGGACGTCAGCCTGCGCGTCCGCGAACCGGCGCCGGAGCGCCGCGTACACGGGCTCGAGCGCCGGGCCGCGGGCCGCTTTGGCCTTCACAATCGTATAGCGCGGGGCCGCCGCCACCAACTCGCTCACCCGCTTCCCGGTCCGCGCCAGCAGCTCCAGGACGAGCGCCGCCGCCACGGGCGCGTCCCGTCCCGCGTGCAGCGCCGGGTACATGACCCCCCCATTCCCTTCCCCCCCGATCACAGCCGCAAGCCGCAAGATGGCGCGGGCGACGTGCACCTCGCCGACGGGCGTGCGCACGAGCTCGGCACCGAGCTCACGCGCCGCATCTTCCACCACGAGACTCGTGGAGAGATTGCACACGACGACACGTTTCGCGCTTCCTGCGACCGTCAGGGAGTCCTTTAGGGTTTCCCGCTTCCCGCCGAGCACGCTCCGTACCGCGAACGCCAACGTGTAATCCTCGCCAATCGGGGTGCCGTTCTCATCCACGATCGCCAGCCGGTCCACGTCCGGGTCCACCGCGATCCCCAGGTCTGCCCCGGTGCGGCGCACCAGCGCCGACAGCTCGCCCAGGTTCTCCGGCACCGGCTCCGGCGCCCGGGGGAACTGGCCGTCGGTCTCCAGGTTGATCCCCGTCACCGTGCAGCCGAACCGCTCGAGCAGCGCGCGCATCGCGGGTCCCCCGGCGCCGCGCACCGCGTCCAGCGCGACCGCGAACTTTCGCTTGCGGATCCGTTCGACACCGACCGCTGGGAGCCGGAGAACGGCGTCAAGATGCCGCTCGATGGCTCCCGGATCCGTCGTCACCTTCCCCGTCCTCCCCCGTCCCCCCCCGCGACCGCCAGGGAGTCCTTTAGGGTCCTCCCCTACCAAGTTCTGCACGCGCTTCCCATCGGCTCCGTCCAGAAAGATCCCATCCGGCCCGATGAACTTGAGCGCGTTCCATTCAATCGGATTATGGCTCGCGGTGATGGCGATCCCGCCGCCGGCGGCATGGTGCTCGACGGCGAGCTGGATCGTGGGGGTCGGCGCCAGGCCCGCCTTGACCACGTCGCACCCCACCGACCCGAGCCCGGCGATCACCGCCTGCTCGAACGCCGGGCCCGACGCCCGTGCATCTCGTCCCACCACGACCAGCGGGGCGCGCTCCGCGGCCCACAGACCGAACGCCCGGCCGTAGCGCGTCACGACCTCGTCGGTCAGGTCCTTGCCCACGATGCCGCGCACGCCGGACACGCCGACCATCAGGGTGTCGGTCATCGGCGCAACGTAGAAAGGAGCGGAGGGCGCGTCAATCGAACGCGCGTCAGCTGCGGCGGGCCTCGAGCGACCGGGCGGGCAGGTGCAGCGGCCGCGCTTCCGGCGTGGTCACGGGGAGCGCCGCCTGATCGGGGAACGCGGCGAGAAACGCCGCGACGGCCCGCGGGTCGAACTGCACCCCCTGCATGTCCTCGAGCTCCTGCATCGCTCGCTGGACGGAGAGCGCGGGCCGGTAGGGGCGCACGCTCGTCATCGCGTCGAACGAATCCGCCACCGTCACGACACGCACTTCGAAGGGAATCGCCTCTCCCCCCAGACCGTCGGGGAAGCCCTTGCCGTCGAGCCGCTCGTGGTGCGACCGCACGATGGCGAGCGCGCCCGGGGCATCGCGCATCAGCGGCTCGAGGATGCGGGCCCCGATCACGGGATGCTCCATGATATGCCGGTACTCGGCATCGCTGAGCTTGCCGGCCTTGTGCAGCACGGCCTCGCTCACACCGATCTTGCCGATGTCGTGCAGCTCGGCGCCGAGCGCGATCATGTCGATCACCTCCTGATCGAGCTGCAGCTGCCGGCCGATCCCCAGGGCGTAGTTGGCCACGCGCACCGAGTGACCGCGCGTGTACGGATCCTTTTCTTCGAGGAAATGCACCAGGGCCTGCAACCGCTCCAGCGACAGCTCTTCGATGCGGTGCGCCTGCTCCTGGACACGCTCCTCGAGCTGGTGCTGGTACATCCGGTTCTCGAGGATGAGGCGGCGTTTGTCGAGCGCCTGCATCACGCGCGCCCGCACCTCGTCCAGGTGGAACGGCTTGGCGACGTAGTCCAGGGCGCCGAGTTGGAGGCAGGCGACCGCGCTCTCGACCTCGGCGACCGCGGTCACGACGATGACGGCGGTGTCGGGCCAGCGGGCGAGAATCTCGCGCAACAGCGTGACCCCATCCATCTGCGGCATCCGCAGGTCGGAGATGACGAGCGGGACGGGGTCGTGGTGCATCATCTCGAGCGCTTCGGTGCCGGATCCGGCCTCGGAGCAGGTAAACCCCTCGCCCTCGAGCAGACGCACGAGCACGCGACGCAGGCGCGGCTCGTCGTCCACCACGAGGCATTTGACGGCATTCGGTTGCGGCATCGGTGCGTAACGTAAAGGTCGCTTGCTCGCCGCGGAAGGCGCCCTTACGTTCCCGCCATGACCAAGGTATCGGGAGAGGACCTGATCCGGCGTCTGGCGACGCGCGCGGTGCACGCCGGACACATCGCCGACCCCCTCGCCGGCGCCGTCATGGCGCCGATCTATCAGACCTCGACCTACGTCCAGCAGGGTCTCGGGAAGCACAAAGGCTACGAGTACGCCCGCACGCAGAACCCGACCCGCGAAGCGCTCGAGCGGAACATCGCGGCGCTGGAAGGCGGTCGTCACGGGTTTGCGTTCGCCTCCGGGCTCGCGGCCGTGGACGCAGTGCTCAAGCTGCTGTCGCAGGGTGACCACGTCGTGAGCGGTGAGAACGTGTACGGCGGCACCCACCGCCAGATGACCCACATCTGGGCGCGCCACGGCCTCGCATTCACGTTCGTCGACGCGGCCGACGCCGCGAACGTCGCCGCCGCCGTGACGCCGCGGACCCGCATGGTGTACGCGGAGACGCCCACCAACCCGATGATGCGGCTGTGCGACCTGGAGGCCGTGGCCGGAATCGCCCGCCGCACTGGGGCGCTGTGCGTCGTGGACAACACCTTCGCGACACCCTGCTTTCAACGGCCCCTCGAGCTCGGCGCCGACGTCGTGCTGCACTCCACCACCAAATACTTGAACGGCCACAGCGACATGGTCGGCGGCATGCTGGTCGTGAACGCCGACGACGTCGCCGAGCGAATCGGCTTCATCCAGAACGCGTCGGGGGCCGTGCCGGGCCCGTTCGACTGCTGGCTCGCGCTCCGCGGCACCAAGACGCTCGCGCTGCGGATGCGGCAGCACGACGCCAGCGGCCGCCGCATCGCCGACTGGCTGACCCGGCATCCCAAGGTCGACCAGGTCTATTACCCCGGCCTCCCCTCCCACCCACAACACGACCTGGCCTGCCGCCAGATGAGCGGGTTCGGGGGCATGATCTCGATCGAGCTGGGGTCCGTGGAGCGCGCGCGCCGCTTGGTCGAGCGCACCAAGATCTTCGCGCTCGCGGAGTCGTTGGGCGGGGTGGAGAGCCTCATCGGACACCCGGCCTCGATGACGCACGCCAGCGTGCCGCCCGAGATGCGGCGTGCGATGGGTCTCACCGACAGCCTGGTGCGGCTGTCGGTCGGCATCGAGGACGTCGACGACTTGATCGCGGACCTGGAGCAGGCGCTGGAGGCGGCGGGATGAACAAGCGCAGCACGGGCGTCGAAACCTCCAAATTCGGCCCGCGTACGGATTGTCTACTCTACACCAGCAGGAGCATCACATGACCGGTCCCACGTCGCTCCCCGCCGCGCGCCCCCGCAAGATCCTCACGCAGATCGCGCCCGTCGCGTGGGAGCACCCGGCGGACCGCGCGGCGCTGCAGACGCTGCGCTCCGTGCCGGGCTTCGATGAAGTGGTGCGGAAGATCTACGGCTTCTTCGGCGAGCGGGGGATCCGTCTCTTGTTCCAAGCCGACGCCGTACGGGTCGGCCCCACGCAGTTCCCCCGGCTGAACCAGCTGTACGCCGACGTCGTCACGTCCATGGATTGGCCCGAGCGGCCCGAGCTGTTCGTGTCGCAGACGCCGTTCGCGAACGCGGGGGCATTCGGCATGGACAAGCCGTTCATCGTGATCAATTCGGGCACCTTGAAGCTGCTCGACGACGATGAGCTCAGGAACGTGCTGGGGCACGAGCTGGGGCACGTCATGAGCGGGCACGCGCTGTACCACACGATCCTCGTCCTGATCCTGAACGTGAGCCTCGGCGCCCTGCCGTTCCTCGCCGGCATCGCGATCCTGCCGATCCAGCTCGCGCTGCTCGAGTGGTTCCGCAAGAGCGAGCTGTCGTCGGACCGAGCCGGGCTGCTCGCATGCCAGGACCCGGGCGCCTCGCTGCGCGTGAATCTCAAGTTCGCCGGCGGCGGCGACATGTCGCAGATGGACCTGAGCGCGTTTCTCGAACAGGCGAAGGAGTACGAGGAGGCGGGCGGCGCGCTCGACCGCGTCTTCAAGATCCTGGGCGTGCTGGGGCGCTCGCATCCCTTCAACACCGTGCGCGCCGCCGAGCTGCAACGCTGGATCGCGCAGGGCCACTACGAGCGCATCCTGGCGGGCGAGTACACCAGACGCGGCCCAGAGGCCGAGGGGCGGCCGATCGACAAGGACATCGACGAGGCGCGGGACCACTACATGAAGGAAGCCAAGGCCGTCGTGGAGGACGTGGTGGACACCGCGAAGCGCGCCGCCCAGGCGTTCGCGGAGGCGCTCCGGAAGAAGTGAGGGTCCTGGTCGTCGGCGGGGGCGGCCGCGAGCACGCGCTCTGCTGGGCGCTGAAGCGCGACACCCCCGACGCGACCGTGTTCGCCGCGCCCGGGAACCCGGGCACCGCCCAGCTCGGCAGCAATCTGAACATCGACGTGGCGGAGGTCGGGAAGGTGGTGGAGGCGGTGAACGAGCACCGCATCGACCTCACCATCGTCGGGCCTGAGGCCCCACTCGCCGCCGGCCTCGCCGACGCCCTCCGGGCCGTTGGCCGGCCCGTCTTCGGCCCCGACCAGGCCGCGGCGCGCATCGAGTCCTCCAAGGCGTTCGCCAAGGAGGTGATGAAACGCGCCGGCGTGCCCACGCCCGCGAGCCGGACGTTCGACGCGCTCGATCCCGCCCTCGCCTACATCCGCCATCACGCCGAGCCGCTCGTCGTCAAGGCGTCGGGGCTCGCCGCCGGCAAGGGCGCCGTGATGTGCCCCACCCACGACGCAGCGGCCCGCACCGCCCGCGCCATGCTCGCCGAGGGCGCGTTCGGGGAGGCGGGGCGTGAGATCGTGGTGGAGCAGTTCCTCGAGGGGGAAGAGCTGTCGGTCTTGGCGCTCACCGACGGTGAGCGTATCGTCGTGCTGCCGGCGGCGCAGGACCACAAGCGGCTGGGTGCGG
>WNGJ01002343.1_pt1 | contig 25825 bp, 27 predicted proteins | sample 5400611 | NCBI WGS metagenome assembly WNGJ01 (sample SAMN13153375, study PRJNA577476) | soil metagenome | isolation source: 40 cm soil or saprolite under Garry oak tree replicate 1 | place: USA:California | collected 2016-06-15
AGGGACACCTGTAACGAAGCCGCGTCCCCGCGACAAAAGGAGGCGTTAGAAAGGCTTGAGCGAGCATGCTCGGAAACGGGCACGTGCCGTTCTTAGGGGGCGGGATGATGGTACCATCATCCTGCTACCCGACCGCAGCTGGATCGGCTGGTATCGCCATATCACGCTGGTGATGCTGGCGCATGCCTTCTTGACCGGCATCTGTGCCCAGCACATCCCTCTGGCTTCCCCTCCGTTGGCAGGACCGATCCCCACGACTCGTGAGGCGGCCTCCGATGCCAGACCCCTGCTCCCTCTGACGGTTCCCGAAGTGCGCCATCTGCTTGGACGCTTGATCTGGCCAGCCCCCAGCAGTGTGAAGCTGGTCGTGGCTTGGTCCTGGTGGCGACGCTGGCACCGCAGCCTGGCCAGCTATTTCCATACCAGGCGCCGTCTGGAGGCCGGCTAATTCTCGCTTCCTCTCCTCCTTCAGTACCAGTAGTGGTCCATCGTACCTGTTCCCACACTTCCAGGACATGTCCTGGAAGTGTGGGAGTTCCAGGACATGTCCTGGATCAGCGGTTCATTTGGAGTGTTCTTTTGTCCTTTTACGAAAGGAGTCTTGATCATGGTGACTTTTCCTGTAGCGACGGGCGCTCGCATGCTTGGGATCCATCCCAAGACCTTGCACCATTGGCTCAAAGAAGCCAATATGCCCGTGGCTCCCCATCCGACCGATGCCCGCATCACCTGTGTGGCGCAGGAACACCTCCTGGAGGTGGCCAGACAGCATGCACGTCCCCTCCCGGATCTTGCCTCTGCGCCCGCGTCGCCAGAGGAGCAAGCCAGACCTTGGCCGGCACACGAGGCATGGCCTGCTCCTGCTGCTGCTTTGCTGTCTGCTTCCTCCGCTTCTCCGGCGGACCTGATCCAGAGACTTTCCTGCCTGGAAACCAGGATCATGACCCTGCAGGAGCAGCACGCCCAACTCGCCCTGGCACTGCGCAGAGGAGCGCGAGCGAACGGTCGAGGCTCGCATCGCGGCTCTGGAATCCCTTGTGCAAGCACTGGCGGGTAGGCACGTGCTTCCAGAACTGCAAGAGCAAGGGGCAGGGCAAGAGTCTGTTTGTGCGTCACCTCGGGCGCGTCGGCTTCTGCCGGCAGAACAACGCGCCCGCGCTCGCATGCCGGCTCTGATCGAATACGGCGCACAGGGAACCTATGTGATCATCACCTCGCAGGAAGGCGAGTTGCCGCTGGCGCCGGATTCGGCAGAGTGGTTTGAGTGGCTGGCGACCATCTCCTCGTTCCGCTTCGTCGGTCGGCAGGGGCGCTTCACCGCCTATCGCGACACCAAGCATGGGAGCCCAACGCGCTCCTGGAGAGCGTATCGCACCATCCCTGCTTCTACACAAGTGCAACTGTAGTGATCGGTCCCGCTTCCAGCCTTTTCCCGTTCCCTGTCCAGGTGCTCCCCATTGTCGTCCCACGCGCCTCGGCTACGCTTGTGCTGTGCCGACGGGAGCAGCCGCCCACGATGGACCAGCTCCGTTCTTCCCCTGCACGGACACGGTCTGCAGAACAGGAAAGCAGGCCGCAGAGCACACTGCCCCATGCTGCAGGAAACAACAGTTGGAAGTAGATGGCGTCACAGCGCTCAAGGTCGTGGCCAAGGAGAATCCCACACGCGGGGCCAGCTCTCCCTTTGTAGGCGATCAGGTTGTTGGCCTCACTCTGCTTGCATCCCTGATGGCACACCAGGGCAGACCGAGTCAGCTGAGAGTCGTTCCCCTCCATAGGTAGAAGGAAGAGAGCCTGCTGCTCGGAGGGACTGAGACCCGCGTGTGTAGCGTTACGCTTCTTGCTGTCCACGCAGCTTCTGAGCATGAAGGATGAGGCGACGGATCGTCTCATGAGAGACACCATACTCCTGTGCAACTCTACGAAGGGGTTCGTTGTTCTCCACCACACGATGAATAACCAACGGCCAGTGTTCAGCGGGAAGAGCATAGTTCGGGTGTTTGGGCCCTGGTCGCCGTTTGCCACCCCTCGCAGGAGGACTGGCGTCATGGGCTTCATCGTGAGCCAGCAAGTCTTGGACCTTGAGATACAGGTTGCCTGATGGCGCAAGCAAGAGGGCAAAAATTGGTGACAGAGGACTCGAAACCCGTCTGTATGACTTCCTCACCTCGGAACCAGGCTGTTTACCCCACAGCGTGTCCCAGCAAACAAGCAGCAAAAATGCGTTTCCCTCGTCCTCTCAACGGGATATACTCAAGCAGAAGGAGTAGTTCGTTCACACGATGAGGGAGGAACCCCCAATGGAGGCTCAATGGATTGCCGACCGTGCGGCTTTGCGTTGTCTGGCGAGGCCGCATCCTGATTGGACACATGAGGAGCTTGCTGCCTGTCTTGGCCGTTCTCGTCGTTTCGTCAAAAAGTGGCTCAAGCGCTTTCGGGAAGTGGCACCCGACGATCTCACGATACTACATGCGCGTTCGTATGCTCGCAAGACGCCGCCGCCCACTATTCACCCGCGCATTATCCAGCGGATTGTGGAGATGGGAGAGAGTCCACCGGAGCACTTACAGCGTGTGCCGGGACCCAAAGCCCTGCTCTATTCCCTCCCACGTGATCCCGAACTGCAAGCCCTGGGCGCTCCCCTACCCCGCTCCAGCAGGACGAGTCTTCAAGATCCTAGGGCAACAAGGCTGCATTCTGGATGAGCCGACCCGTCGTCGTAAGCCGTCTTTCGCCACGTGAGCCGCTAGAAGAGATCCAGATAGATTTCAAAGACGCGAGCACTGTTCCCGCCGATCCAGAAGGCAAACAGCAGCATGTGGTTGAGGTCCTCAACTTTGTCGATGCAGGCACTTCCATCCTTCTCAGTGCGCAGACACATCAGGATTTTCATGCGTGATCCCGCCTTCGAGGCCGTTGTCCACTTTCTGCGGAAGTATGGCCTGCCTGCCATGCTCACCTTTGACCGTGATCCCAGATGGGTCGGTAGCTCTTCCGGACGCGACTTTCCATCGGCAAAGCTATGCTTCTTGCTCTGCCTGGGCATCGAACCCAACGTGTGTGCGCCGCAGCGGGAAGACTCGCAATGCCTACGTCGAACGGTATCATAGAAGCTAGAACCAGGAGTGCTTGCAGATCCATCGGCCTGCGACCCTGGAAGAGGTACGAGCGGTGACTGAGCACTTTCTGCAGCATGACAATACGGAGCGTCCACATCAGGGGCGGTCGTGCGGAAACAGGCCCCCTCGTGTCGCTCATCCTGCCTTGCCGCAACTGCCGTCGCGCGCCCTCGCAGGTCGATCCCGACCGCTGGCGGGCTCGCGTAGATGGGCAGGCCTTCGCGCGTAAAGTCGATACGCATGGCTGCGTGCAGGTTGATCTGCAGAGCTACTCCATCAAGCAGCAGCTTTCTGGCCAGCACGTGGTGCTGTTCGTGAATGCGCCGAATCGGGCTTTCGATGTCTGGTGAGGTGGCCAGTGCATCAAGCAAGTGCCGATCAAGGGCGAGACTTCGGGAAACCATGCCCTTTGAGCGGTACGTGGACCTGATGCGCGAGGAAGCTCGTTCTGAAGCACGGCAGCTTCAGATGAAAGGATCAGCGCTCCGACAACGACGCTTGTGGGCGTGAGTGAGGCGTCTGCTGGAGAGCTGCACGGTCGGCAATCCATTGAGCCTCCATCGGTCCCTCCCTCGTCATGCAAACAAACGATTTCTCCTTCTGCTTGAGTATATCCCGCCGGGGAACGAGGGAAACACGTTTCTGCTGCTTGCTCGGCTTCGACACGAGGTGTGGTAAATAGGGGAGTCCCGAGGTGAGGAAGTCATACACCCGTCGGTTCCGGTCGGTTCCGCGAGCGTTCCCAGGATTCCGCTTGGATCCTGGGAACACCTTGTTCGGGTCGTGGGGAGATGGGAAGTGAGAAGCCCAAATGATACTGAACAAGAAACCACCTGGGACCAAATGATGAGACTCATCTGATTTGGAAACAGATCACGTCTGTCGCACGTAGCGACTCACCCGTTAGCGGAAGGTGGTGTTCCCCCGTTCCCTCTGCGCGGTCTGCCCAGTTTCCTTCCCACCAGCGGGAGGAGTTTCAGCCGGGAACAGGTCTGGAGAGGCATGCCAACAATCCCTGAAGGGGTGGCAGGGTTTGGACCCATCCGCAAGGGCTTGCCAGAGCCGAAGGCAGGTCGCGCGGGCTTCGGTCTCCAATGACCAAGGCGACGATGTGGCGGCTTCGGCGGCCATCGCTGTCCACACCCACCGAGCCTGCTCTTTGTTGCGCACACCCCTCCACATTTCCTCGAGGTCGAGCACCTCCTCTGGGGCCGCAGGCAGAAGGCTTTCTTTGACCTCAGGCAAGTTCTGGACGTGCGTGGTGAGCCAGCGCGCACCCGTTTGCCGCGCCATGGCAAAGAGGCGTGTCACCCCACGCAGGCTCCTGCGCTCTCGGTAAGCCCGCAGCACGGTGTGGTGCTCGGTCTGCCAAGAGGCTTGCTTTGGCTTGAGCACGCCAGACGCGCCACAGTCCTTGCCATGGTGCTGAGCCTTCCTACACCGATTGGGGTCCCTTTTTGACGATCTGTATCCTCTCACAGACACGGCAGATGGGTGTCATCGTTTCTTGAATCATGATCCCCATTCTCCCTCATCACTTCCAACCTCACCACCACCTGCGATCGATTTCCCGCTGGTCTGAGCCAGTCGTACCGCTTCACGCTTCGACTCGGGTGGAGAGGTCTTCTGAACCTTTTGCATGATCCCTGCCCTCCTTCTGAAAGAGTCTCTCCGAAGCTTTCCCTCTTCCACCAATTCGGGGCAAGATCAGCTGATCTCCAAGTTTTGTGAGTACATTTTACTGGGCCAACTCCAGTCACGCTCGCTACCGAACTGGAAGTCGCTCACAAGGAACTGCGGTTGCCACGACTGCTGGCACACTACCGCCGCTTTGATCTGATCTTAGTGGATGAGTTAGGCTACCTGCCTTTTGCCAAACCAACTGCTGAGTTGCTCTTCCAGTTTTTCAGCGACCGCTATGAACGAGCCAGCGTCGCTCTCACCTCGAATCTGGCCTTTGCCCAATGGACACAGGTCTTTGGTAGTGAACAGATGACAGCAGCACTCTTAGATCGGCTGGTTCATCGCAGCCACATGATTTCATCCAACATACTAAGTAGAGGCTGCCGCAAATGCGTTCCACCCTCTACGTGAAAGGAAATGGGAGGAACACGTAGCCTTCAGGTGTCACTTTTCAAAATTTATGTTAGTGCTTGGGAAGTATTTGTTATCATTCATCTGTTCAAGAAAAAGGCATCGAGAGAGCCAAATCATCAACGGAATGCCCCTTTCGTCGAGTGACTTACACAGAAACAGGTGAAAAAGAGCCTGATCTCCCCCTGTTATTTCTACACATTCACTTGACGAAAGGTGAAATCTCTTGCACCCTATCGGCCAGGGTGCCATGGAATTCCTCAACGTGACACTTCAGGAATAGATGGCAAGGAGGAACGTGTTGTAGAGAGAGGTATCCTCGCGCAATGTGATCGTTTCCCCACCAAACTTGGAGGTGCTTCATGCGTCATCAACCACCATTGTCTCCTCTTCAACTGACTCCCGATGAGATCAAGCAGTTCCACCGTCTTGCCCAAGCACATCGTAGCCCGCAGGCACTGGCTCGACGCGCACGGGTTGTCTTGACTGCTCATACCCATCCTGACTGGAGTTCAAAGCAGATTGCTCAACGCTTGGAGCTCAATGATCGCCTGGTGCGCAAGTGGCGACGGTGCTGGCAAGAGAGTCATTCACTCAAGGATTTGCCGCGATCAGGAGCACCCCGTCGGTTCTCCTCTCAGGTGCGTGCCCAGGTGACGGCATTGGCTTGTAGTTTGCCTCGCTCTCATGGCCTTCCCTTGGCTCATTGGAGTCGCGCCGAACTCGCTCGCCATGTTGCAGTTACCCCTTCTTTACCAGCCATCTCAGCCAGCACCATTGGCCGCTGGCTCGCAGCCGAGCAGATCCATCCCTGGCGCTACCATTCTTGGCAACATATTCAGAAGCCTGAGGAGTTTCTCCAGCGTGCCCGCCCCGTGCTGCAGTTGTATGAACAGGCCACCTCCTTGCTCAAGCAAGGTATCTGGGTAATCTGTGCTGATGAGAAAACGTCGATCCAAGCTCGTCAAGCAGAGCAGGCTCCTCGTCCAGCTATCCAAAAGCACCCAGTATACCAGTCACCCCGCTATCATCGGCGTGGTGCAGTGCATCTGATGGCGGCATTGAGCGTGGCGGATGGTCTGGTCTATGGTCAGTGCCACAAGCGCAAACGCTTCGTCGATTTCCGCTCCTTTTTAGAAACCGTCGTCATTGCAGAAGCACAACGTCGTCAGGTGCAGACCATCGCACTGGTTTTGGACCATGGTCCGACCCACGCGCCCAAGCAGCTCCCACGCTGGGTAAAGGAACTAGCGATGACATCGGAGGGGAAACTGACAATGCAGCTCTATTGGCTCCCGGTCAATGCTTCATGGCTCGATCAAATTGAGATCTGGTTCAGTCTGCTGCAACGCAAGCTCCTCCAGCCCAATCATTTCTCCAGCCTCGATGAGCTTGAGCAGGCGATTGGGGACTTCATTGCTCACTACAATCAAACCGCCAAGCCCCTCAAATGGTCCTACACGGTTGAACAACTGGAACACAAGCTCGCAACACGCTTGATACGAGATGTGAAATCAGTGGGTACATAGCCTGGAACGCATTTGCGGCAGTCTGTACTTAGCACCTTTCTCCACTAGGGCTGAAGTGAACAAGAAGCTGGTAACACATAGAAACGAAATGTTGTCCCTCGACGTAAACGATAGACGTGATGCCCCTCCCCCACACACCACCGGATCACTTGTTCCCACGTTTTACCCTGGAGCTTACACAGCGACTTCACTGAGGTCATCCGAGGATCGAAGCTGGCCTGCCCTCCCAGACGTTGCTCGACCTCTTCTGTCCAGGCGATCCACATCGCCTTCTGGCCCCCCACGTGTTTCCCTTGCAGCAGACCCAACTTGTACCATTTCTGCACGGTCGTTTGATTGATCTCCAGTCGAGCGGCAGCTTCGGCGGTGGTCAGATAGCCATTTTTCGTGAGTCGAAGCAGTGGGTTGACGGTAAACCCTGAGGGGATGCCGTTGGACAGGCGGAAATCCATGACCCGACGGGCTGACCAGGCTCGTCCTTTCACCGTCTCCAGCCCCTCCGTGTTCAGCGCCTCGGCGATTTGCCCGTCCGTCAGGCTGCGCGCCAACTCCGTAATGCGGTAAAAGAGGTGGGGAGCACTGAACAGATATTTGGGAACTTCGACGGTGCTGGTGGCTCCGCCCTGCCAGCCAATTTCCGCCCGGATGACTTTGCCGCTGGTGTGCGTCTCCAAGGTCACCCGCTCGATGACACATCGCAGGAGGTCTTTCTTTTCCTGGAGGCTTCCGCTATCCTGATACCAGTAGTCGCGCAGATGCGTCACCACCTGCTCCATCTCTTGCTGGGTGCTGCTCAACTGGTCCGGGGTCTGCCGGTTCTGCCGATAGGCGTGTTGGGCTGCCTCCAACTCGACCAGACGCTCATTCCAGGCGGTTTCCAGCGTCTGGGCCACCAGACGATTCGCCGGATCAACCGCCTCATAGCGGCGACGGGCGAGATCGGCTTGGTAGGAGAGGCGCTGCAGCTTTTCTTGCCACTGTCGGTCGACAAGCGCGGCTTCCTCTTGCAGTTTTTGCGCTGCCCCTATCGACTGTTCCAGTGTCGTCACATTCATGAGGGAGAGAAACAGATCCTCGACCAGGATATCCACACGGCCCGCACTGGCCCGGTTGCAGATGGCCGTGCCGAAGGTGCGGTGGGCGCCATCACAGGTGTAGTAGGGCTGTCCATCATGGTAGCACACACGCATCTTGCGGCCACAGTGCTTGCACCACACCAAGCCTTGGAGTAACGCCGGTCCCTCTCGCGCCGCTCCCTGATTAGCGGGAAACTGCTGGTAGTTGTTCTCAAGCCTGGCCATGTTGGCTTCGTATTCCCGCCTTTCTGATGGAGCCGACATGATGCTCGGGCAGAAAGACCTCCCAGTCGGCTCGCGCTTTGCGGTGGACCTGTCTGCTCTTCGCGAGGGGGTCCACCTGCACGAGGACTTCGACCATAGGTGTAAATCCCCGCGTACATCGGATTGGTCAGCATCAGATAGATCACGTGGTACCGCGGCTTCTGCCAGCTGATCACCCGCCCCACCCCTCGCACCAGCCGCTGCGAGGGCAATTCGAGCCCCTCGCGTGCCAGATAGGTGAGCACGCCACGGACCGAGCCGAGTTGCCGGAAGAGGCGAAAGACGAGGGCCACGGCGTGTCGCACACTCTGATCGGCATCCAACTGGATCTGACCACTGAGCACATCATACTCCAAACCGACCGGCGGATTCCAGAGCAAATCGCCGCGTTGGGCTTTGTTCAGTCTGCCGCGCACCATGCGGGCTTTGATCTGGTAGAGCTCTACTTCCGAAATGGTTCCCTTCAACCCAAGGAGCAGTCTGTCGTTAAACTCTGCAGGATCGTAGACGCCATCTTCGGAAGCCTTGAGCACGTCAAACGCGGCCGCCAGTTCCAGCAATTGATACCAATCCAGGCTATTGCGCGCCAGGCGCGAGATCTCCAGCCCGAAGACAATGCCGACTTCGCGTAAGGCCACCATGGACACCAGACGTTGATAGCCGGGGCGGTTGAAACTCTGCGCGCCAGAAATGCCCAAATCCTCATCAATGACAACGCAGCGCATGCTGGGCCAACCAAGGGATTGTGCTCGCTCCGTCAACTGATATTGGCGCGCCTTACTCTCCAGGTGGTTCTCGACCTGCAGAGGGGACGACTGCCGAATGTAGATGACTGCCAGCCGTTTGAGATGGATCTCCAGAATTTTGGAATGAGTGGTGTTCACGGCAGATTCCTCCTACCTTTGCTAGGGCCAGGAAGAACAGGTACTGTTGGAGCCGTGCAAGGCTCTCCGCTGGCAGTTGCTTCCAAATCTGCCGCAGGCGATCTGGTGATTCGATCGGGAAGAGTGGATGGCGTGTCGGCTGGTTCATCGTGGCTGATCCTCCTGAAGTATGCGGTGGTCAGTAGTTGCTGAACCATTTTATCCAGCGCAGAGAGCCGAACACAAATGGCACTCGCCTGAGCATCTGCACCGGGGGAAGGAGCAGGGGCGGTGGAAGAAAGCCAGCACTCGCGGATGTGGTAGGGAATGCCTGCACGCGCCGGGGCCTCGATGGTACAATCGACGTAGGTCGTTCTTACTCGACGGGCAACAACGATGACCTTTTGCCCATAGAGCGGGTGAGCGGGTAAGACCACGAATCGTTCTGCAGCCGCGTCTGGCAGCCTGGTGACTTGGGCTGACCGCGGCTTTGGTTGATTGTCTTGCTGATTGCTTTGGTTGTCATTGTTTTACCTGAGGGGGAGTTCCTATCGCATGCGAGGGAAAGAACCGGTTGCATTGGCACCCTCCAAGTCTGGGGAACCATTATCTTCAGCCTTGCAGCGACCTTGAAGTCTTTTGTCTCTGCCAGATTTTAAACCGGGGTCCTGCCTACTTGACAGGCTCTGTCTCACTTTCCGTGATTCCAAAGTGAGAGAGGAAGTCCGGGTTGGAAGCAATTGGCTGCTCAAGGTGATCGGCGTATAGCCCTTTCTCATATATGCTAGAGCTTTCACGGAAAGTGAGACAGAACCACTTGACAGACGTGATTTACAGCTATCATTCCCGCTGGGAAAAATAAATGGGCATAATTTATCTGCTTTGGCTCCAGACGTTAGTTCATCGCTTTATTCATACTATTTGAGGAACGTGGTACTAGAAGAAAAACAACGGAGAGATAACTTCCCATTCCGAAACGTTTTTCTGAGGTTGCGTACTAATACAGCTTCTTTCTGCTTCTACTTGCTGTTTGTCTTTTGGCGACTCCGAGTCCTTTATGCGTTGCAATAAATCCTCTACAGGTTGTTTATACTCTTCCTGAATATCAAGTTCCCGAATATGGTTGCAATATGATTGTATACGCATTTTTAGAAAACGCACCTCGGTCTGATCATTGACTCCCTGCAATTTACTTTCATATGCTAAAGCGAGATGCCAATAGATTTCTGAATCGATAGTTCGCGTCAAAGCTTCCTCTAGACAATCAATGGCAGCAGCAACATTTCCCTGCTTGTAATAAATCCAACCTTTGGTATCCAAGCAGTTTGCCACTTTATAAACGGCTTTTACATCGTCCTCATTTAGGCATAGACGTTTCATGTATCCCTCTGCTGCTTCGACCTGTTTCAGAGCCTCTTGTAAGTTCGGTGTTCCATCGCCTTCTGTATATACAGCAGCTAGCATCCAATGTGCCTGCACGACAATTACACGGAGGGGAATTTCTTCCTTAGAGTTGATGCTTATCGAGGTCTGGCTATCGTCCTTCTTTAGTTTCTCAAGTTTTTCTTCTCTGAGCAAGGAAAGAATTTGTTCCAGGCACTCGTTATATTCTCTGTTTTTTAGGTAGGCATATCCCAGATAAAGCTTTGATGATAGCGGTGAGGTGGAAAAAAGAGCTTTAGCTATTTTAAAGCACGAAATAGCCTCCACATACTCTCTTCGTTCAAGATGTAAAATACCAAGAAAATAGCGAGTTAAACCTTTTTCTCTTTGCTGCTCACTCGTGTACAGGTCAAGAGCCTGTCCGAAGTATTTAATAGCTTCCTGTAATGCCGTTGTCCTTCGGGCAAGAAGATTTCGCTGATGCCATACTAGGTGCACATATGCAGCACCAATCTTAAAGTAGGTGTCAGGACTATCGGCCTTCTGCAAGAGGGCTTCTTGCCACACAGCTATAGCGTGCTCGAACTCACCAAGATCGCTATAAACTTGACCAAGCACGTCGCGTGCAAAGAAACTGAGTGGATCAAGGGAAAGCGCTTCTTCCGCCTTTTGAAGAGCATCACGATAGGCTTTCTGTTCCAGGAGAGAACGGGCCAACCATGCTCGCAGTTCTTGCGATTTGATTTCTTGAGAGTGATTCTCTTTAAGTTTTTCTATCGCCATTCCGAAACGCAATTCAGCTTTGCCAGGACATCCCAATTTGAGATACAAGCGCCCTAAGGCAATGACAATCTGTGCATACTCCCACTCCAGGCCAGGAGGGTTATACTTCTTTTTTCGCTGTTCTTCAAGATGGTTGATAGCAGAGGTATCTGGCCCCCTTTTCTCTAACTCTTGTAAATATATTTGCAACCCTTTGAACCCTTTGACCCGATCTCTTTGAGCGTTATCACCAAGCGTTTCATACACCTCTGCCGTTTTCTCGAGAGTGCTCTCTGTTGCCTGGGAAGCGCATACTAAGGCTTGTTGACACGCACGCAGTGCCGCATCTTCGTTTTTCTGTTTCGCATAGGCAAATGCTAGGTATGCACTGAATTCGGCGTTCTTTGGTTGTAGCATTATGGCAATTTCAATCTCACGCACAGCTTGAGAATACTTTTCCCACTCAATGTACATCTTCGCTAACTCGAAATAGTAACTGGCTTCAGCAGGGGTAAGATACGAAGCTTGTCTAAATAGTACTTCCGCCAGCCGAAATACCGATGACCACCGTTTTGGCGGGAGCAACCGCGCGATGCCCTTCTTGACCAAAGGTGCTTGCTTGTAGCGGAGGCCCAGATATTTATATGCCAGAGCTAGATTGATTAAACATACGCTTGCAAGTGCTTCTAGCTGTGGTATGACGCTAACTCCTTCTTCAACCATGCCCAGTCCCTCGAGTTCAGCTATATATAGCGCCTCCCAGGATTGTACAACGGCTTTTTTACGGCTATTGATAATATCTTCCAGTTCCTTTTTAAGCTCCAGTTGCGCCAATCCTTTCCAATGGTAAGCCTTCGCTGTATTGGTTAAACCCGGTCTGAGGTCAATGATTTGGTCGGATAGTTGGATGACAATGTCGTACTGTCGGCGCTGATGGTGGCAGACCATTAATGCATAGTAAGCCTGCCATAAATTTGGGTTCCGCTGAATTGTTTCTTGAAAGGCGATCTCCGCTGCTTCAACCTGCTCTAGCTCACTGTATAGGACACCGAGATTATAATACGCCAATTCAAATTGTTTGTCTTCCGACACCGTCTTGATAAACTTCTTTTCAGCCTGTTTGAGCTTGAGTTTTTTGTTCTTTGAATCGTGCAGACAATCACGATACAACCGCAGGCCTTCGCTGAACGGTACTAACGCGCTCCAGCGTACTTGCTCTTTCAGTTCGAGGTCAGCAAATATTCGGTAAGCCAGTTCCATGATCATATCATCAAGGCTATAATTCTCTTGCTCTGCTCCCTTTGTAGATGACCGGAGTGGGCTATCAACCCGCCAACTGTTTGCTTTCTTTCCCCCAATGCGTTGCGCCGTTAAGATATAGTGATTGTTATCCTTATGAAGGCTGCCAATAATGCGCGGCCCTTGCACGAGATGCCCAACTAACGCTAGGAGAGTGCCTACGGGAATCTGTAATGGTCCTAAACTGATCTTAGATTCAGCACTTGCCGCCCCTTTTAAGAATCCACTAACATCTTCTGCATTAATCGTAACTTTAACCGATTGATTCGCTTCTGCATACGTGGAGATGAGCCGCTGTTCGTTGACCTCCTGGTGCAGATTACGCAGTTGGGCAAGCATTATTATGAGTAGTGTTGCCAATCCTTTAGCAGATGATTTCGCTGAGTCACCAGTATAGTCTACAAACTCCTCGATCACTACTCGCTTCCTGGCTTGCCAGGCCCACCAGAGAAGAGCAGAGAGTGCGTACACTCCTAGAATATTCCAAATCTGAAACCATGTGCCTGATTTCAGATTAAAGAGACTGAAATAGATCGCTATTCGCTCCCCTAGCCAGATGAAAGAGGCTGTCACTATTAACCAGAATACCGGAGGACGCCAGCTCCTCCCTAACCAATGGTTGATCTGACCAAGTTTGTGCATCAGCCATCGCGCTACATAGCGATATCTCACAAGGAGGATATGTATTAACATGATTCCTGCCTCTTTAAGGTTCGATTAGTATTAGCTCTTCTCCTGCTGTTCCTTCTCCAGTCGTTCCGCCTCCTCTTCTGCATCCTCAGCTTCACAGGCGCGTCCCAGGCGCTTGAGAGCCTTGCTCTTCCCCCTGTAGCCCCTCGGGTCCTTGTCATCGCATTTGATAGCTTTCTCATAAGCATCAAGAGCGTCTTGATATTGCCCCGCATCGTCAGCTTCATCGCCAGCCTTTAACCATTCATCTTTGGTTTTTTGAGAGGCATCAGAAGTATCGATATTTATGCTAATAGGTGTTACACCAGGTGTTGTCGAATCTATTGGAAGTATCGGTTTCTGAGGTGAGGCGGCAGAGGATTGAGATGGTTGATCAACCTTTTTCTTAATACCGTCTGCCACTTTACCAAGATCTTTTTCCGTCACGCTAAAGTACACAGCCGTCGGTGGGAGAGTGGACCGGAGCGTCTCATCTAGCAGCACATAGATAATATAGTCCTTATCTTTACTAGCACGCGCCCTGGCAATATCAAGTTCCTGTTTGGTTTCATACCGGTCCATATAGTACCGAGAGAGGATTATAACGCAGTGCTTTGCTAGATTTAGATAGAGATCTCTCACATAGCTGCGATAATCTATGCCCGGAGGAATAGGATTCTCGTCTTTGTCATAAACCTTTACATTATGGAGTCGCAGGGCATTAGTTAATGCTCTGGCGAAGTCGCGATCCTCTCCTGCATAGGAGAGAATGATATCGTACTTGTAGGGCTTTGCATCTGTTGCCATGTTCTCTTCCCCTGTTCCTCTTTTTCACTTACAATCTTGCGTGTCTCAATAAAAGCCACTGCACATAAATTGTTAAATAAGTGCTGAAACTACTATAGCTTAGCAATATCATAACACACATTGTAAATACTTACTGATGTTTTGATATAAGGATAATCTCATCAGCAATAGGAAATCCGGTGAAAGAGAGAGTGAGGAGGAGGAAAAGTGGTAAGCTGTGGAAAAACCGAACAGAGAAGAGGCAGGAAGGCATGGAGAGCGCAAACCAGACCGAAAAGCCACCCGAGGAAAGAAGTGTGGTGCAGGAACGACTCAATTGGCAAGTCGCCTGGAGAGATGATACGAAGGTCGGGCAGGCCTTGTATGCGGGCGAAACCATTGAAGAGATGCATCAACTCAGTGACGCAGGCCTGCTGGATGAATTTTTTGTCTTTCTCAAAGAGCTGGGGATGCTGGAAGCGTTTGCACAGGTGAGTCTGACGGGCGTGAAGCGAACGCTGGTCCCCACGGTGCAGTTTGTTCTGCTGTATTTCCTGAAAGTGCTCCTGGGCAGCGAGTCCATGAATGAGTTGCCCCGCGTCTTGTTTAGCGATCTGGCGCTGATGGAGTTGGTCGGCTTCAACGCCCACCAATGTGAAAGCGGGCTGACCAAACGCGGAGATGCCAGTCGCAAAACGAAACAGAAACAGGGACCGATCACGGCCCAATGTCTGGCGGACAACATCTGCAAACTCACCCAGGAAGAGATGGAACGACTTTTCAATATCATGGTGCAATTGCTGGCTCGTCGGGGATTGTTCGCCGGAAAATTGCTGGTCGCCCTGGATGGAAGCAAAGTGCCCACCCCAGCAAGCTATGAGGGGTGCGGCAAGATCAAACAAACGCGAAAAGTGAAGGTCAAAGGGCAAAAAGAGCCGGTCACGGAAGAGTATTACCTGTCTGGGTGGAAAGTCCTGGTCCTGATCGAGGTCCAAACGCGCTTGCCGCTGGCCATGAAACTCGTGTCGATCCAAGACTATGAGGGAAAGTGGCTGCTACCGCTCTTGGAGCAGGCGCAGCAGAATCTGGGAACCGCTGCGCAGATTGTGACCATCGTGGTGGATCGCGGGTATCTGGATGGGGAGGATTTGTGGCGCGTCCATCAAAAAGGCGTGATCTTTGTCATCTGTGGCAAAGCCAACATGGCCGTGACCCAAGACGCGCAGGGACTCGCCAAAGCTGAGCGGGCCATGGTGCGGGAGAGAGTGGTGCGCCGTGGGCATGGCAAAAGCGCCAAAGACCAGCGCTTGCGCACCGAATTGGTCGGCTTGGAGGCTTTGACCAGCTACGACCAGTATGGCGATGCGGAAGTGACGCAGCATGCCCACCGCAGTGATTACGTGGGTCAGCCGATCAATGCCGTGGTGGTGCGCAAATGGGAGAATCGCGTTCCCAACACGGGGGGCACGGTCTATTTAACGAATGCCGAGGTGCGCGATCCCTTCGTGGTGTTTGACACCTCTGACTGGCGCAGTGTGATTGAAAATGGCATCTTCAAAGAAGGAAAGTATGCCTGGCATCTGTTGAACTTTCCTAAGCGCACGGAAGCGGCGGTGGTCGTGCATGGCCACTTGACCTTGCTGGTCATGGGGCTGACGACCGCTTTTCGCTTGTGGCAACAGCAGCAAGCGACCGCTCCCCCTGCACGAACCGAGGTTCTCCCGACGCTGAGTTCCGCCTTGTTGGGTGGAGAAGGCATCGCCCGCTGGCGCAAGCGCTTACAAGAGGACAATCGCGATAAAATCATCGTCTTTATCGGCCAGGACTATGGAGTTTTCCATCTCGCTGAATTTGCTATGTTAACCCATCTTCCCATCCGCATCCTCCCCTCCTCTCTCGGCTCTCCACAGAGCATTCTTCAGCGTTTTGGCATCAGCCCCTGAGCCTTATATCATAACGTCAGAAATACTTAGGTAGTCTGAAATGAAGGAAGAAGGGAATAATCTCGCAAGTGTCCGGTACCCACAGTCCTGAACACTGAAACAAGGCCATAGGACAACTATAATATTTCAATCGCTTTCACCAAAGAGAGCTCTCCTTAACCATTTTCCCTACGAGCAGCCCTAGTGACGCGCCGCACAGACTCATACGATACATTATATCTACTCGCTATTTGTCGATACGTTTCTCCACGCTCGACACAGCGCATAACCTCGGCCCACTCAGAAGGAGGGATCTTCCATTGAGCATTTTGAGGGCCAGGCTGAGGTCCAAGTCGGGGATGCGGAACAGACAGTTCTCCACCAACAAAAGTATCGTGCTCTTCAGCAGAGAATAATGCATCCAGGGGTACATGGGCAAGTGGCGACTGAAGGTTCGGTGCCCATCGGTTACACGATGCAATAGAAACATGATAGCAAAACTGATAGCAGAGCAGATAGACCCAGTTCAACAACGTTGGACAGCCATGGACACAAACAACCGATCCCAAGCGCAAGGAACACGTATATGCCACTTCAAACAGGGCCAAAAAGCACCTCGAGAGGAGTTCGACTCTCCTCACTCATCCTCTCCTACGACCAGCAGGAATCAGTCACTACGGAATATATTATCAGGATGTCACTCCACTTGCCATCCCTGCATCTCTCAAATGAAATGCACGAGGTAAATCGTTTCGCTTTATTGAGGCAATGAAGCGACTGGAGCAAGACCCCGATCATCTGCACTTGTCTGATCCATGCCATTCGAGCCAGGGATCAGTAGCAGAATTGGGGTTTCCGGAGAGCTTCCGAGAGGCACGTGGGACGTTTCATCAGTGACAGGTTCTAGCCCTCCCTGGATGTCAATTGGCGTTGCTGCTGCTTTTCGGTCGATAAGCTCGCTGACTTGCTTCTTTGACAACCCTGGCAATCCCAATACCCGCCCAGCAGCACTATAGATCTCAGAGGATATCCAGGAATAATAGTCCGGCTCGCTCCTGAACTTGTATGTCCCCGACCATTTTCCCTTTATGATCCTATGCCTCATGTAGCCATTGGCCGCAGTATGACCCAGGGTATCCTGTCCTGGCTCCTTGGGATATCCGTTCGAAAAGAGAGCGTGACTGGGAACGCTCTCCGTTCATGTTCCTTGCGATCCCCACATCACGCAGGTGGGGAGAAGGTCTCCTCCATGACTGTGTCTTCCCTGGTTTGAGAACGGATCTCCCAAGGAGCAAGTACAAGGTGCTGGACCTTTTGATACAGTATTCCTGTCGGGGCAAGGAAGAGAGAGAAAATTGGTGACAGAGGGCTCGAAACCCGTCGGTTCCGGTGAGTCTATTTATAGAATAGGAAAGAAATAGCATAACTGCTACGGAGAGATCGGAGGACATACCAGTCGCCACCCTTCGCACAGATGTCTGTCGGGGGCGTGTGTCAGAAACGTGCTCCGTGCCTGCTCCCACGCTCTTTCAGTCTCGAGCACCTCGAAGCCCTCGACCGGGAGCACTTGTGCACTGCACCACGGCATCCTTCCCCCAAGAACCAGGCTCGTTCCCGCTTGCCATTCCCTCCCCTTTTCTCCTTGGTCTCTCGCTTCTCAAAGGGCCTTGTTCTCAACGGCCCACGGGATGCGCAACGAGTTTACAACAAGCAGGCTATGTAGCGCGAAACGGCTGTACAAGCCATCTCGGTCGCATCACTAGCAAGCAAGCGATATGGTAGAAGTCCCACTTCGGTGCAGAAACCATGGATACAATGAAGAATAGTCCAGAGCCACTTCGCTTGAGATTTGCATCTCGTTGCGCATCCCGTGGGACGGATGTCCCACATAGCCAGCACAAGGGGTCTTCAACTCCTCAATTGACCCCATGGGATAGTATAATAGGTTTGGACCCTCAACGAGGAAGAGCCATGCTCGGTTCCTTGACCTGCTACCATGAGGGGACAACCGTGATCTGAACGACTTCCCAGAGGAAACAACGGGGGAGGTACTGACATGACCCAAGAGATTCTCCCACAAACACACCCCATGAAGTCAAGAGAGCAGACGACCTGCTGTGTCGTCGGTGCAGGACCAGCAGGGACGATCCTCTCGTTCATGCTGGCTCGCACAGGCATCCCCGTCATCCTGCTCGAATCGCACCTGGACTTTGACCGCGATTTTCGAGGGGATACCCTTCACCCCTCCATCCTGGAGGTGATGGACGAACTCGGTCTTGCCGACCGTCTCCTCCAATTACCCCATACCAAATTGAGCCTGGTGGCTCCTCCCGCTCCTGGCGCACAGCTGCGGTTCGATCTGCACGAGCTGAAGACGAAGTTTCCCTACATTGCGATGATGCCCCAGACCCGTTTTCTCGAATTCATCACGAGCGAGGCACAACGCTTTCCATCCTTCTGCCTGGTCATGGGCGCACGCGTGGAAGAACTGCTCGAGGAAGAAGGCCAGGTCCGTGGAGTGCGCTATCGTGCACATAATGGCTGGCACGAAGTGCGAGCGCTCCTCACAGTGGGAACTGATGGCCGCTTCTCCCGGCTGCGCAAACTGGCCGCGTTCGAACCCATTGCCTCTTCGCCGCCGATGGACGTGCTCTGGTTGCGTCTCTCACGCAAACCCGATGACCCGCATGGCCTGATGGCACGGTTCGGTGGGGGACGTGCCATGATCTTCCTCGAACGCGAGGATCACTGGCAGATCGGCTACATCATCGGCAAGGGCACCTATCATGAGGTGCATGCAGCCGGACTCTCTGCCCTGCGCCAGGCGATTGTCGAGAGAGCCCCAGATTTTGCTGACCGGGTGGCAGAACTGACAGACTGGAAACAGGTCTCGATGCTCTCCGTGGAAGCCAATCGTCTGCGGCGCTGGTATCGCCCTGGCCTGCTCTTGCTTGGTGATGCTGCCCATGTCATGTCACCAGCTGGGGGCAATGGCATTAACTATGCTATTATGGACGCCGTCGCCGCAGCCAATCTCCTCACGGCCCCACTTCAGGCAGGACAGGTGACCGTGGCCGATCTCGCCCGCGTCCAACGTCGGCGCGAATGGCCCACCCGAGTCATCCAGGCCATCGTCAATCTCATGCAAGATCGCCTGCTCAAAGCCGCCCTCGATCCCACCGGCTCCTTCACCTTCCCCAGCTTCCTGGGCTGGCCTCTGGTGCGCAAGCTGGTACCGCTCCTCTTTGGCTTTGGCATCAGACCCGAGCACGTGCAGCAGCAAGCGAGACGGGGACCAACGTGGTCCCGTGTTGGCACATGGATCGCCGGGACTCTCATTCTCCTCGCACTCGCCTGGGTTATTCGTCGGCTCATGCGTCGGTCGTAGCAGCCGGACACAGCTTCTCAGGAGGAAACACCATCATGCTGACACCAGAGCGCATTCCCTTCATTGTTTTTACCGTCCCAGCCATCTTGCTCCTCATCGTGATCTTCTTCACGCGTCCAGCAGCACGACGCCTGCTGGCTGCCTTGGTTGGCGGCTTGGCCTTCGCTGTCCTCCATATCAGCTGGGATACGGTTGCCCATTCTGCTGGCTGGTGGCGCTATCCCTTCACAACTGAGGCCCACGCTCCGCTTATGTGGTACATGGGAAGTGTTCTTTGGGGGCAACCTCCGCGTTGATCGGTTGGCGGATACAGCGTCGGTGGGGTCTGAGAGGGCTCATCATTTTCCTGGTAGCCGTTGGCGTGCTTGGTACGGTGAACGATTTTGCCAGTGCCGCTGCCTGTGCTGGCTACTTCCTTCGTACGTCCCTGAAAAGCTCTTCAATTTGGTCACATGGCTCCCTGAGACTTTCCTTCTTTTCTCTGCCTTGCAGAGGCATCCCTGTGCTGGCTCCTTGGGACATCCGTTCGCAAAATCCCTTCTTTTCTAAGAACGGATGTCCCAAGGAGCCAGCACAGGAGCTCAGGTCGGCTCCGCTGAGGATGGCTCCCCTCAGTTTTGCATTGCTGAGATTGGCCTCGATGAGATCAGCTCCGCTGAGGTCGGCGGAGCTCAGGTCGGCTCCGCTGAGGGTGGTTCCGAAGAGGTTGGCGGAGCTCAGGTCGGCTACGAAGAGATCGGCTCCCCTGAGGATGGCCTCGCTGAGGTCAGCTCCCAAGAGGTCAGCTCCCAAGAGGTCAGCTCCCAAGAGGTTGGCTCCCCTCAGTTTGGCATTGCTGAGATTGGCCTCGCTGAGGGCGGCACCGATGAGGCTGGCTTCTTTAAGGTCTGGTTTTATATCTGGATGCTCTTTCCGCCAGTGGTTCCACGTCACCACTCCTTGTTCGAGCATATCAAGATGTTGCCGGTTTGCCACGGTGTTTTCTCCTCTTCCCTTAGCATATTGGGACATCTCACAAGCGTTGAGCTACATGCTACGCTTCCTACTTTGCGGGTGTGGCACGCTGGCTCCTTTTCCCCCGACGGACACGAAAGGTGGTCAAAACTCTCCTCCAAGTGACTATCGCCAAGCTCATCAAAGGACAGGATATGCGGCAAAAGCAGACGGGTTGATGAGTCAAAGCACCCGCTGGAGACCGCGCCGCTTTCTTGTGTCACGAGGGTCACGATGGCTTCCTTTCTGCGGCGATCACCAGCCGTATCACTGTGCCTTCGCTTGCCTCTTTCACGAAGGATTGCCACGCCTTAACGCCTTCCTTGATGGAGACCTCGCATCGGAGGGATGGATAGCCCAGCTTCTGCCCCCATTCGATAGCGCGCTATTGCCACACGTGGCCTGCTTGTACGTCGGGTGAACTTCTCCGCCTCCTGAAGGCGCGCATCGTCTCAACTTCCCGCTCTAACTCAGCTAGGCGTTGATCCAGAGCTTGCAGGTTGTGTCACGCTTGGCTGCCTGGGTGCTCGTTGCCGACAAGCATCAGTGCCGTATCACCGCTTGCGGTGTCCTTTTCCTGGTCGTTGGGTGATGGGAGAGCCGCAGGCTTGACAGGTTGTTTGCTCTCTGGCCTCGATCATCAGGGATACCTTTCACTCGTACCGCTACGATTGAAAGATAACGGATGAGTGGGTGAGTTGTCTATGGGGTAGAGCTCATAGAATCATGAGCAGGAACGTCCAAGATGGCAAGGGTTCATGAAGGAGAATGATGGGGGCAGCGGGAAAGCCAGGGGGAGTGCTTGTGGCCTGTGAAGAACAGTGACCTCCTTACGGAGATAGCTTCCCTGTGCTGGCTCCTTGGGATATCCGTTCTTAGAAAAGAAGGGATTTTGCGAACGGATGTCCCAAGGAGCCAGCACAGCCATCGAAGTACAACTCTTTGCCCCACACGAGTCCCGCCGCTTGACACTGCTCCACAATCTTGTCAAAGAAGCGGCGAAAGACATCGATCCCATAGCGCTCACGAATACGGGTCAGACTGGAATGGTCGGGCAGCGGCTCGCCCAAGTCATAGCCCCGGTACCACAACACGCTGAGCCGATCCGCCGCATGCCGCATGAGTTGCCGTTCGGAGCGTATCCCCTCGAAAAACATGACCAGTTGCAGTTTGAAGAACACGATGGGGTCAATGGAAGGCGGTACAGCCATTGAACATGGTGGAGAATTCGACCAGTCCTTTACAAACCTACTTCGGGCCGGTTTTTTGTCATGAGGCAGTCCAGATAGGCCTTCTCTTCCAGGAGCGAGGCTCCATCCGAGTTCTTCTGCTGGCACATTCACCCATCTCCCTGCGACATGACACTGCACCCATCTCTGGCTTTGGTGCCTCTCAAGCCGAAATCGGCAGCAATGGGCAAGTGAGCACCTCGCGCGCCGTCCATCGTCGGGTGGTTCTGCCGGCTGCCATGGCTGGGGTACGCTGCCGGTAGCGTTGCGCCAGACGGTTGCCCCCTCGTTCTCGAGGCTGCATGAGCGCTACCCGCAGCGCTGCGTGAGGTCGCACAAAATGATAGGAGGCGCGCCACCACTCCAGATGGGCGAGCAGGTGTGAGGACTGCTGCGCCGTCGCCCAGGTGCGACGAGCCAGCGCCGCTCTTCCATGGCGGATGGTCAGTGGAGCCCGCTCAATAAAGGCGGTGTTCAACCGTCCAGAGAGGCCCAATCCCTGTAAGGCGGCTTTGAGAGCGTCCTCTGTTCCAAGATGCATCACGTGCGAGACCCGCACCAGCTTGCGCCGCTGGTAGCTTTTCTTCACCTGACCGTAGATCAGTTCCACTGCCACCTGTCACCGGCGCACGTTCCGCCCTCTCCGACCCACCTCGCGCCAGTGTCCAAAATGGGCAGTCAGAGCAGAGAAGTACAGGTTTAAGCCATCACTCGTGAAGAGCGGGAGGCAACCAGGGGCCAAGAGCTGTCGCAGGGAGTGGATGAGCAGATGGGCCATGTTCTGCGTGCGGGGACCCAACTGCAGGACGGGAAGAATCGCGCGTGCAAGGATCAATTGCTAACCACAGCCACAGGACCTGTGTGTTGCTGCGCAGCCTGGTACGCAGTTCATCCAATTGCAGATGCGGGAGCCAGAGGGTGCGGAAGGAGCGCTCGTGCAAGGTCTGAGCGTGCTGGCCAGCGCGAGACAACCAGGTGGTGATGGTCGCTTGCCGATAGCCGAAGACCCGTTCGGCAGCCGATGGGTCCAGCCCTTCGGCCAGCGCGAGATCCGCACCATGGCGATCTGGTGAGAGGGAGTTTTCAAACGGTACAAGGGCGTGTCGCGTCGAGCACTGAACGTGGTGTGGCAGGCAGGGCCTCGAAAGGTCTGGATCCGCTCGACACGGCCATGCTTCCCATCTCCGACCAAGGCGTGGACGTGAGCATCGGTGATCCTGAAGTACGGGCAGAAGGAGTCGGGACAAGCGAACCCCTCGGTGTCGATGCGTTTGGGTGCTCCTCGTCGGCTTTTCACCTCAGGCCAGGGACGCACAGGCAGAGGCGCTGGCCCTCCAGCCGACGAGGGAGTGGAGGCGAGACGACAGGCCGGGCAATCGTCTGGGCAGCGGGGCTTCAGCAGACGGTGGAGCGCGCTGCGCTTGGCCCCTCCTCGTGAGGTGGAAGGCCGAAGATGGAACCAGCAAAGACGCCGAAGCCTCGCCAGCGAGAGGAGGAGGCAGACCACGAGCACGAACACGTACACATGAACGGCCATAAAAAATCCTCGTTGCTTGAAATGGGGAGCATGGAGAACTCCTTGAGAAGCAAGGATAAGCAGAGTCTACAGTCCTGTCAAGCGATTGGGAGAGAAGTCTGAATTGTCCACCATCGTGTGGGGCAGTACCCCACCTTTCTCTTGAGCCTTTTTAACTGTCTAGGTTTTGGGCTCGACTGGCGGACTCTTCGGAGTCCGTTTTGTTTCTTGATCTATATAGATTATAAGCTTTATAGAGTTATTTCAGCGGGTTTGAGAGGCTTGTAAAACTTGTACTAACACCCTTGTAAAATAACTCTTAAGATGTTATAGTAGTTAACAGGTAGCGAGTTATCGCGTATAAGGAGACGAAGGGCATGACGGACCAACAAATAAACCTGGGCGAGTGGTATAACCCCACTGAAGCAGCGGCCAGACTTTCGGCGAATAGCGGCAGAGAGATTGACGTGAGCTATGTTCGCACGCTCGCTCGGTATGGGAAGATCGCAACATTACAAATAAGCCCTCGTATACACCTCTACCGCAAAGCGGACGTTGACAACTACATTGTAGAAGATAGAGGGGAAAAATCAGGCAGGGCAAAGCGCCAGGCTGCGCTTACAAAAGGCAAAAAAGCGGTGCAGCCATTGACTACATGAAAAGGGGTCAACACTGTGTTGACCCCTTTGGAAAGAGGTATATTTTGAGCGACGAATATGAAGATGAGCAGGAGTCAGAGCAGGAATCGCAAGCACTTATACCCGTTGAACAAGACACGCTTACTTTTCATGGCAAACCACTGATTGTAGTGAGACTACCCGATGGACGCGCCGGTGTTGTATTACGTTGGCTATGCGAAAACCTCAATCTGGCAACTACCGGACAGGTAACTCGCATCAGACGTACTGAAGTCATAGCAGACGATCTTGTCTATATGCAGGTGCAAACGGACGGTGGACCCCAAAACATGGCTACACTGGTGCTACATGGCGTCGCTTACTGGCTGGCCACGATCGACACGCGACGCATGGACAAAGACGATCCGCGCCGAGCTGAAATCCTGGCTTACCAACGTGACGCAGTTGACGCGCTCTACGCCTGGGCATCGACACCCAGGGCGATAGCAGCACCTACCGACTTGGTACCAGCTGAGCCAATCACCCAGCCAGCGAGGCCTGCCTCGGATGCATCGATTGAGGAATGGATTATTTATCACCAGCAGATGCTTCAGGTCCTGGAATGGCAACGCGATATAGAGACCTGGCGTGGCAGCGTCGAGGGGCGATTAGAAGGCCTCGAGGCGATTATTCCTGATATCCTGGACCGGCTACCGCCAACAACGATCACGCCAGCACATCAGAACCAAGTGAAATATTATGTACAACAACTTCACCAGGCAACGGGCAAACACCAAGCAGCCATCTACAGTGATCTCTACACGGCTTTCAGTGTGCCTCGCTACCAGGAGATTCCAGAAGAGGAATGGGACAAAGTAGAAAACTGGTTTCAGGTCCAGCTCCAGCGAGCTGAGGCTTTATGCGAAACAAATAGTGATGATTGGTCAAGAAACTACTACTGTACAATCGCCTGATAGCAGGCGTAAAATTGAACCAATAAAACGAGAAAACGCCAGCCCGAGCAGAAGGCCAGCGTTCAAAACCAGAAAAACAATATGCTTGACACCAGCATTATAGTACACGGTTTGGAACCTGACAACTGCCCGGGCAGCAAATATAGATGGAAATGACCAACCAATCAGGAGCAAATCGGAGGCAACGAAAAAAGCTATCCAACTTCTACCGGTAGTTTGTTGATTTGGGAAATTTGCTCGATGTAAAGCAACCGCCTTGTATTTTCTCTGGCCTCATAGAGTCAGGTGTCACCAGCCATCTGAAGATGAGCAAGAGTACAGTATTTCCCGAGTCCACAAACTACCGCTACAGCGGTGAGCAAAAAGATTGAACCATCAACCCCCAGATGGTGGGGCGTGACAAAGCTCGTATCTTCCACTATACTGAGTGGTGAATGGCCTCGCTCTCATGCAGCAGTTCATACCGTCGGGAAAGGAGCATGATCATGACCACTCAGGAGAGCACACCCACGTTTGCACGAGACATCAAGCCGTTATTTCGTATGCGCGACCGATTATCCATGCGTTGGGCCTTCGACCTCGGGAACTACCACGATGTCAGCACACATGCTCAGGCCATCCTTGAGCGCCTCTCAAGCGGGACGATGCCGTGCGACGGGAAGTGGCCCGAGGAGCAGATCGCTCTCTTTCGCAAGTGGGTCGAAGCCGGCATGCCTGCCTAGTGCCCCATAGTGCTCTGTCAATGTTCATTTGACACGGAAATGTAGGGGCGATCCTTGCGGTCGCCCGGCTCCAACGCGTCAATTGAAGCTTGACGGACTAATAGGCGTGAACTTCAGCACGTGAACACCGGGACTTCTTGGCTTCAGTGAACGCCTATGGGGATGCCCTTCAGGCTCATCCCCAATTGCAGTTTCCAGCACGAACTCACGCGGCTTACAGGATGGCTGATCTTGTGATCAGGTCGTCCCGTCATGGCTCGTTTTGACGTATGGTTCCAGTACCGCCGCCAGCCAGCGAAAGTTTTCCCCGACGGCCTGTAAGGCTGCTTGTGGTGCCGACTGCTGGTCGCTCAGCTTGCCGCAATACGCTGCCAGCTCAAGGAGTCGCTCGTGCAAGACGATCCAGGCAGCATCATGATGTGGCAGGATGTAACCTGTTCGGTAGATCTCGAAGGTCGGCCCCGCCATCTTGCCAGGCAGCTCTGGACCGATGGGCAGGGTGGTGAGCAGTTGGCCCAGGGGCTTGATCACCATCAACATGGCACTCACCGCCGTGCTGCTGAGCGTCTGCAACTCGTCTTCGGTCTCTTTGCCATGAATAAAATAGCGCATGAGCATCT
>WNGJ01005208.1_pt1 | contig 25825 bp, 31 predicted proteins | sample 5400611 | NCBI WGS metagenome assembly WNGJ01 (sample SAMN13153375, study PRJNA577476) | soil metagenome | isolation source: 40 cm soil or saprolite under Garry oak tree replicate 1 | place: USA:California | collected 2016-06-15
AACCTTTCTTCTGACACTGGCTGTCCGATGCTCTCCAGCAGTTCATGTGCCCGTCGCAATAATACCCGTTGCTGCGGTATGCTGCTAACTTCTGCCTGTGCCATAACAAAATATCCCCCTATGATCCGTCCAAAATATAGATCATGTGTACGAGAAGAATAACATGCGGAGCAGTGGTTTGCAAGAGAAAGATGACTTTTTGAGTCAGAATATGCTTGTGATTATAGAACATCTGTGTTAAAGTACCAACAGTAATACGGGTTCAAAAATAATGATGCATTTCATCCATGCGAGTAGAATGATCAGTAAGGAAACAGAACAAAGTATCTCGACATCCCATACTTGTAAGGAAGATGGTTAGTGCAAGAAAGAGGTTACGTATGGAAGCTCAATCACCCAACTTCGAGTCAATCAAGCAAATCAGCCCCTATGGTATGGAATACTGGAGCGCGAGGGACCTTGCCCCCCTGTTAGGTTATACCAAGTGGCAAAACTTCGAAGTTGCTATCCAACGCGCTATGACCTCCTGTCAGCAAGTTGGTCAGATCGTATCAGATCACTTTACTGATGCCAGTAAGGTAATAATAGTGGGAAAACCAGAACCTTCAATAAAGCCGCTACTGGATGCAAAAAATCGGAAGCGGAAGAAATTGACCTCTCAATCCAATCAGGATGATACAATTACTGGTACCTCTCCCCAAGACACGTTATGGGAGTGAGGATTATAGTGACAGCAAGACAAAGCAATACATCTCCTGTCTTCTCAATGCTGAAGATATTGGGCAATTAGTATGATAAATTGGGCAATTGTGCAGTGAATGAATCAAAGTTACAAGCAAACATTGATGCTTTGCGGGAGTTCGTCCACAGTAAAGGGTGGACAATTGTCGATGAAAAAGATATTCAATCCGCCTATCAACTCGTTGTCACCGATGGAATAACTAAAGTCCCTATCGCTTTCTTTTTCAGTGGCAAGGGTCTCATACAAGGCAAACCAGGTGAGTTGCAGACAAAACTCAAAACATGGTGGGACGAAAGAAAAGTCTCTTCTACGCAACCAGGAACATCGACGGTTATTCAATCATCACTCGTTGAAACAACTTCAAGTACCTCGACAACAAACTTTACTGGTAGAGCAAGAATAGGGTTGGATGAGTCGGGCAAAGGAGATTATTTTGGCCCTTTAGTAATAGGCGCTGTGTTTGTGGATGAGCAAACCGAAGATAAGTTAATCGCTCTGGGAGTTCGAGACAGTAAACTACTCACTGACAATCGCATGTTGGCAATGGCCGAAGAGATCAAGGCGTTATGCCCTCATTTTGTAGTGCCGATAGAGCCTAAACGCTACAATGAGTTATACACTAAAGTGCAGAATCTGAACCGGCTGCTTGCGTGGGGGCATGCCTGGACACTGGAAAATATGCTGGAGAAAGTATCGTGCGATCTTGCAGTGGTTGACAAGTTCGGTGACGAGTCCTATTTACGAAAAGCGCTACGGGAGAAAGGTCGTCAGATTATAGTAGTCCAACAAACGCATGCTGAGGAGGATACCGCTGTAGCGGCTGCATCTATACTTGCCCGTGCCAGATTTGTACAGCAGATGGAACAGTTATCGAAGCGAATAGGCAAAACGTTGCCGAAAGGGGCATCTGATCCATTAATTGTAAGAGTAGGACGTGAGCTTGTTGCTGAGCATGGCAAAGATATACTGGCGGAAATAGCAAAACTGCATTTCAAAACAACTGAAGTGATTCTTCAAAGCTGAAATGCACGAATACGCTGACAAATGGATTATCAGACATGAGATCAGAAAGGAAAAGCATGCTATCGAAACCAGTGTCACTCCCTGATTTAGAGTTCCATCCGGTCACGCCTGATCGCTGGCAAGACCTTGAAACCTTGTTTGGGAAAAATGGAGCTTATGGTGGCTGCTGGTGTATGTGGTGGAGAGTGACACGCTCCCAATTCGGACAGCAAGCAGGTCAAGGAAACAAAGAAGCGCTGAAGGCCATTGTGGATTCAGGTGAAGTTCCAGGTCTTTTAGCTTATGCAGGTGGCAAACCTATCGGTTGGTGTTCGGTAGCTCCAAGAGAAACATTTCCATCGTTGGAACGGTCGCGAACGCTGAAAAGAGTTGATGATCAACCTGTCTGGTCCATTGTCTGTTTTTTTGTTGCACGACGGTTTAGACAACAGGGACTCATGGTAAAGTTGTTGAAAGCTGCCATAGCGTATGCCAAAGAGCATCACGCTAAGATTGTCGAGGGGTATCCAATCGAACCTAAGCAAAGCAATTTATCTGGTTCTTCTGGCTTTACCGGTTTACTCTCCGCTTTCCAGGATGCGGGATTCGTTGAGTTGCTTAGACGATCAGAGAATCGTCCCATTATGAGATTTTACGTAGAAGACCATAACGAGAGATAATATGCATAGGCACTCGCTACTCCTCACTGGACCCAGGCAGCTAAAGTGGGTAAACGAAAACTTGCCACCTCTGCAACCTCATGAAGTACTTATTCAAACCATTGCTGGAGCCATCAGTATTGGCAGCGAACTACCTCTCTATTGTGGAACAGCGCGAAGTTCTGAATCCATACGTTATCCGCGTATGACAGGATATGAAAGTGCTGGAGTTGTTATTGGCTGCGGTTCTCGTGTTCAACGTTTTCAGGTTGGAGACCGGGTGATTGCCTTCTACGGTCACCGTACGTATGCCACTATCCCAGAAGCTAAAGCAATTGCTGTTCCCAATGATGTGCCTGACGCGCTTGCATTGCTGTCAATCCTGACATGCGACGTTAGCAAAGGGATACGAAAAGTTGCCCCACAGCCGAACGAACCAACGCTGATTACGGGAGCAGGCACCATCGGACTCTTGACCATCTTTATGCTCAAAGCTTTAGGAGTGCAGACGATCGATGTGCTCGAACCTCGCGCAGAAGGGCGTAGGATGGCCTTGCAGCTCGGAGCAAGTATAGCAATGTCACCTGAGAAAATTACCACAGGAAGTGAGAGGTACTCCGCAGCTTTTGAGTGTTCCAGTCGCAACGATGCATTTGAACTCATGCAGGCGAATATGAAGCGCGAAGGCCGTATTTGTATCCTGGCTGATGGCAACGTTGAGCCGCTCACTTTAACACCGGCCTTTCATGAGAAAGAGTTGATGATTGTCGGATCGAGCGATGGTTGGGACTATCGGGAGCATGCAAAGTGGTTCTTCAATATTGCGCTTGAGCATGCTTCTGACCTGGAAAACCTTTTTGATTACCATACTTCGGCAGATGATTTGCTTGCCACATTTGAGCTCCTGTCGACAGGGGCAATTGTGCCCATCAAGGTGTTAGTGCGTTACAATATGGACCAATTCAGAGATATTTAATGCACCACATGGAGATACTGAGGAGATAGCTGCCCTGGCAACACGTCTCCGAGCTTATTTGGAAAGCGAAGGTTGAATTTGTACACAGAATCAGGCGAACTTACCCCAACCCCACCGTTCGACTTTAACAAGTCTCTACAATTTTTAGGGATTTTCGGACCAACGAAGAATGAACAAACTGTTTCATCGCATTCGCTCACCAAAGCAATCAGCCTCGATGGTCAAACCGTTGTTTTTCAACTTACCTCAATTGGAACAACTGAGAACCCAGGGCTGGAATACAGGCTTTTTTCTGCCCAGCCTATCACCGAAGCTACGAAAAATGCCGTGGCCGAGCGTGTGACGTTCTTTTTGAGCTTGACGGACGATCTACGGCCTTTTTATCGCATTGGTCGCGAAGACCCCGATTTTGCGCCAGTCATAGAGCATTTATATGGATATCACCAGGTCAAATTTTTGACCCCTTTCGAAAATGCTTGCTGGGCAGTGCTCACTCAACGTAATCCAATGAAGATAGCTCAGAAGACGAAGCAGGCGCTGATTGAGACATATGGCGGCAGCCTAGAAGTCAATGGAACTGTCTATTGGGCCTTCCCAGAGCCAATTCAAATAGCTGTTGTAGACGAAGGTGAGCTTTTGAAACTGATTCGGAATGAGCGAAGGACTGAGTACCTGATCACGATAGCAAGGGCCTTCAGCGAAGTTGACGAGGAGTTCCTGAAAACAGCTCCAGACGAAGAAGTCGAGGTTTGGCTGCGCAACATCAAGAGCATTGGTGAATGGTCGGCAACGTTCATCATGGTGCGAGGACTGGGGCGCATGGAGCATGTACCCCTCACGGAGACAAGACTGATTGAAGCAACTTCCAAAGTGTATGGTTATAGTGAAGAACTGAGTCGTGACGATCTGAAACGCCTTGCAGATAGATACGGGCCATGGCAAGGGTATTGGGCACATTATCTGAGAGTCGCATCCTGATTGGTCCTTTTTATTGATCAGAGAGATTTCTATTCGCTGCTTTATTTTTAGTAACCAGGCGCAAAATGAGAAAGAACAAAACGCCAATTGCTATCATGACGAGGCCAATAATCACCGGAACAAAGCTATTGTGACCAAATAGGTCCAGGTTATCAGTAACTTGTACGGTTATCCCAGCAATCAGAATAGTGATTGCAATACCCATCGAGGTACTTATACCTTTTTTTCGCATATCTTTGTGACCTTTAAATAAAATGTGATAGAGTCCTGTTAAGGTTGCTGTCATTGTAACATAAAGCAGCAGAGAAAGCTTATCGATGAAATGATAGCGGAAATTAAGTGTACAATAGATAAGCACAGCAAAGGAGCACACAATGAACAAAGTGAATCTCGCACAGAAATTTAGCCTGTTCCAGGATTACTGGAACCCAAAAATTGTAGGTGAACTCAACGATTCCTATGTCAAACTGGTCAAATTCAAAGGGGAATTTGTCTGGCATCATCATGAAACAGAGGATGAACTGTTCCTAGTCGTGAAGGGGAGATTACTGATCAAGCTGCAAGATCAGGACATTTTCTTAGAAGAGGGCGAGTTCGTCATTATACCTAGAGGCATTGAGCATCTCCCCATCGCCGAAGAGGAAGCACATGTACTACTGCTCGAGCCAAAAACTACGTTGAATACGGGCAATATACGCGATGAGAAGACAGTTGCTGATCTCGAACGCATTTAGGGAGTAACGGTTATGTAAAACCTACCTCCCTCGCAGAACTACTCAAAGCAAGGCGCGACTGCGACATTTTATCATTTGTCGCAGTTGTATCACTTGTAACGCTTGTATCCGTTAGAAATATTGCATGCCCGATGATTGTTCGAACGATACGTGAAAGTGATGCGGAGCAATTTCTGAACCTCTGCAATAAACTTGACACAGAAACGCAATTCATGATGCTCGAGCCTGGAGAGAGAACTACCACACCAGAGGAACAACGAACTCAAATTGAACATCTACTAACGTATGAGAATCAAACGATCTTTGTTGCTGAGCATAGGAATCAGCTAGTCGGGTATCTTGCCGCTCTTGGTGGCCAGTTCAAGCGAAACAGGCATAGCGTGTACATTATTATTGGCATTCTACAAGCCTTTACAGGGCAAGGAATCGGCACGAAATTGTTCCAAACATTGGAAGAATGGGCACAGCAACAACATATTCACCGTATGGAGCTAACGGTCATGGCCCACAACAAAGCAGGTATAGCGTTATACAAGAAACAGGGGTTTGAAATTGAGGGAACGAAGAGGCATTCACTGCTCGTAAATGGCCAATATATAGATGAATATTACATGGCAAAATTGTTAGAACCATGAGAAGAAAGGCAGTGGATACCAATATGGACAATATCGCACACAGGAAATTACATGAACTACTGTGCAAAATAGAACCTTTAGTCTTCGTAATACGTTATAATGCAAGAACCTGTATGAATCGAAATAAACCATAGCTGTTGAGAGAGGATATATGGTCACGAAGAAGACCACTCGTACTGCCACGAAGAAACGCCCGAATGTCAATAACGACCTACCTGACAAGGATGTATTGGATTTGCCGTTATTGATAATTCACAATACTGTCTTACTGCCTAACCTGGTCACGCCTTTAGTTGTGGGACGCGAGCAATCGATCAGAGCCATCGAAGACGCGATGAATAACGACCGCACCCTGTTCGTAGTGACGCAGTTGAATGAAGAGCTGGAGGACCCAGGTCAGGATGATGTATACACCATCGGTGCCGAAGGTATGATTGACCGGGTACTGAAGATGCCAGATGGTACCACCAGCGTGCTTCTGCATGGCCAACGACGTTTACGCCGCCTTGAGTACACTCAACAAACGCCATTTATGCGCGTGCGTGCAGAAATCGTACACGAAGAAACTGAGCGCACACTCGCGGTAGAGGCATTGGTGCGAGCGGCACTGGCTCTCTTTGAAAAATGTGTGAAACTGAGCAGCACTCTACCTGAAGAAGCTTTCATCACCGCTATGAATATTGATCAACCGGGCTGGTTGGCAGACTTTATCGTCTCCGCTCTAGAACCCCCTGTTGCAGTGCGTCAGGATATCCTGGAAGCGTTCAATGTCGAAGAGCGACTACAAAAGACCTGCATCCTGCTCACGAAAGAATTGAATATTTTGGAGTTAGAGAATCACATTCATAGCCAGGTGCAGCAGGAAGTCGATAAGAGCCAGCGAGAATATTTTCTGCGCGAGCAACTCAAAGCTATACAACGAGAATTAGGCGAAACCGACCCCACATTTCGCGAAAATGCAGAATTGAGCGAGAAGATACTCGCCTCAGGCATGCCCGAAGAGGTTAAGGCCAGGGCACTCAAAGAGTTAGATCGTCTTAACTCAACACCATCTATGGCCCCTGATGGGGGCGTAATTCGCACGTACCTGGACTGGCTCGTTAGTCTTCCCTGGAATAATGCTACTATAGACCAACTGGATATTAAGGAAGCGGCAAGAATTCTTGAAGAGAAACACTATGGTCTGGAGAAGGTGAAAGAGCGTATCCTTGAGTATATCGCCGTGCGCAAGCTCTCTGAAAATATGCGCAGTCCTATTCTTTGCTTTGTAGGGCCTCCCGGTGTTGGTAAGACTTCGCTGGGTCGCTCAATTGCCGAGGCGCTCAATCGCAAGTTTGTGCGTCTATCGCTGGGAGGCATACACGACGAAGCCGAGATTCGCGGACATCGCCGCACCTATGTGGGAGCACTGCCGGGCCGCATCCTCCAAACGATGAAAACTGCCGGCACTATTAACCCTCTCTTTGTACTGGATGAAATAGATAAGATCGGCGCAGACTTCCGGGGTGATCCCTCAGCGGCACTGTTAGAGGTGCTTGATCCAGAGCAGAATCACGCATTCTCCGATCATTACCTCGAGGTATCATATAACCTCTCAAAGGTTATCTTCCTTACAACCGCGAATGTCTTGAAGAAGAAAAAATGCACATCGCCCACCGGTTCCTGATCCCCAAACAGATGACGGAACACGGCCTGAAACCTTCCCGCGTTGAAATCGATGATGAAGCATTACACCACATCATTCGCGACTATACATTTGAAGCTGGTGTGCGTAACCTTGAACGGGAGATCGCCTCGGTGATGCGCAAGGTAGCTCGCAAAGTAGCGGAGGGGCGACGCGCCAGAACGAAAGTGATGGCGGAAAAGCTTGCCGATTACCTGGGACCACAAAAACATTACTACGAGCTGGCCGAGGAAAAAGATGAGCCAGGAGTTGCGACAGGAGTAGCGTGGACGAGCGCAGGTGGCGATTTGATGACTGTTGAAGCTACACTTATGGAGGGACGCGGCAATTTGACACTCACCGGGCAACTTGGCGACGTGATGAAAGAATCAGCCCAGGCGGCGCTATCTTATGCACGCTCACGTGCTGGCCAAAGACGGGCCATCAGCAGGTATTACGATGGCGACAGCGTTGATCTCTGCGCTGACAAAACGGGCTACCCGTCGTGATGTTGCAATGACCGGAGAAATTACGTTGCGGGGTCGTGTACTTCCGATTGGCGGTGTCAAAGAAAAGGTTCTGGCAGCGCACCGCGCAGGTATCAAGACATTCATCCTGCCCAAACGCAACTTAAAAGACCTCAATGACGTGCCGCGAGAAGTAATCAACGAACTGCACTTTGTGCCAGTCGAACGTATGGATGATGTTATTGCTGTTGCCTTGCAAGCTCCAGCGCTCGTCAAAGATGAGCTGGAAGTAGTATCAATGCCTAGAAAGACAGTAAAGGCAAGAAAAGCTATAACTCCCAGAGCAACTACAAGCAGGGTAGGAGCAAATCCCCAAAACCTCTAGGGGAGGATCAAGTCACAGCATTATGAAGCTAACACCCAAAGAGCAAGATCGACTGACTATTTTCACTCTTGCTGAACTCGCCCGCAGGCGACGCACGCGCGGGATTAAGCTCAACTATCCTGAAGCAGTGGCACTGATCTGCGATGAAGTGATGGAGGAGGCTCGCGCTGGACGTAGCTATGACGAGGTAGTTGCGCACGGCAAGCAGGTACTCACCGAAGAAGATGTGATGGAGGGGGTAGCGGAACTGGCATCCAGGATCTATGTTGAGCCGCTCTTCGACGATGGTACTAAACTTGTGGTACTTCATCATCCCATACAAAAGGTGGGAAAGGAGATCCAGGAAAAAGAGAGTGTTCCTGGTTCCTCTCTACCTGACACGATCACTATCAATGCAGGTAAGCCAACTATTGTACTGACAGTCATGAACACATCAGCCATTTTGGGAGATCAACCAGCGTATGCAATTTGACCGTGAACTGGCCAGGGGATATCGTCTGGATATTCCAGCCGGGGGCGCCACACGCTGGGAGCCTGGAGAAACAAAAGAGGTGCGCCTGTGCCTTTTGAAATGACTCGCGACGAGTATCACGCCCGCTATGGTCTCACAGCAGGCGACACGCTACGTCTGGGTGATACGAACCTGCACATACGTATCGAACACGACTACACCGCTTATGGCGATGAAGTGCTGGCGGGATTCGGCAAGACGGTGCGCGATGGCCTGATGGCAAACTCGCGGCTGGGACGCGAGAGCGAACTTGATCTCGTGCTGACAAACGCCATTATCCTTGATCCAGTGTTGGGTGTGATCAAAGGCAACATTGGCATCAAAGAAGGGCGCATTGTTGGCACTGGCCGGGCGGGTAATCCCGATATCAGCGAGAACATCAACCTCCTGATCGGGACAAGTACAGCGGTATTGCCTTGCGACGGCCTGATTGCCACACCTGGAGGCATAGACAGTCACGTTCACCTGCTCAGTCCGCGCCTGTTTGCCACCGCGCTTTCATCTGGTATTACGACCTTTGTAGCGATGGATGCAGGTCCAATGTGGAATGTCGGGGTCAATCCCGATTTCTTCTTGCAGCGCATGTTCGAGACATTCGAGGATAATCCGATCAATGTATGTTTCCTGGCGCGGGGTTGTAGCAGCCGTCCACAGGGTTTGATGCAAAGTATAGAGTCTGGCGCCGGTGGGCTGAAAATTCATGAAGACCTTGCGGCATTTCCCAGCGTTATCGATTGCTGCCTCTCGGTAGCAGAACAGATGGATGTATCGGTGGCGATGCATACCGACGGCCTGAACGAATCAGCAGAATTGAGCGATACGATTGCGGCCATTGCGGGCCGCGCTGTCCATGCTTATCATGCCGAAGGGGCTGGTGGAGGGCCATATGATTTACTGGAAATTGTGTCGCAGCCTAACGTGATACCCTCTTCGACTAACCCAACCATTCCATATACTTTACATACTGCTGCCGAACACTTTGATATGATCATGGCCGTGCATAAGTTGAACCCGGCATTTCCTGAGGATGTACTGGCGGCGCGACACCGCATACGCCCAACTACTATGGCAGCAGAGACACCGCTGCACGATCTTGGCGCGATCAGTATTACGACCTCTGACTCACTTGGAATGGGCCGCATTGGTGAGACGATCCAGCGTACATGGCAGATGGCACATGCGATGGAGGCTCACGATATGTCGAAAAGGGAACGGACTGATTCTAACAAGCGGGTGCTGCGTTTTCTTGCTAAATATACGATTAATCCGGCAATTGCGCACGGCCTGGTACAGCACGTAGGGACGTTGGAGCCGGGGAAGTTGGCAGATATAGTTTTGTGGCGTCCCAGGTCTTTCGGTATCAAACCAAACATGGTTATCAAGGGTGGGATGCCTGCATGGGGTGCGCTCGGCGATGGCAACGCAGCGGTTGAGGGAGCAGAGCCACGAGTGTATGGACCGCTCTTCGGTGGTAGGGGTCGGAGCGCTGCATCTCTCTCAATCACATTCGTCTCGCAAGCTTCGCTCGATGCAGGACTACCAAAACGACTCAGCGGTCATCGCCAACTTCAACCGGTGAAGAATACCCGCGTCGTAGGCAAGAAGAATATGCTCTTTAACGACGCGACTCCTCCCGTACGTGTTCACCCTGTTACATATGAAGTAACGATCAACGGAGAAAAAATAGGCATAGAGCCGCTCAGCAGCGTCCCACTGAGCCGGCTCTATATCGTGTCGTAGTTTCTTGTTTAATCCGGGGGCAGCTCCTGGTAGATCATCTTGACGTTGATACCACGGCTGGTGTTTACAGCTCTCATTACAAAGTAGATCACAATTCCGACCACAAGGAAAATGAGCGCCCAGCCAACGCCAGCGGAGTTGGATAGCGATAAGTAGGAAGTGCCAGACGCTATCAGACCCTGATAAACAGGGTAACCGAACGCACCCACGTACACAGGTACAATAAAGATCAACCAGATGATCCCACACCAGACCAGGCGAGGCAGGCCCAGGAACTTGCCAGTGTTGTTGGTAAGCTGGAAGAGATCAGGGCGACGATATGGTATCAGTATGGCATTTAGCCCTGGCATGATCCAGGTTAAACCGGCCAGTAAGATGCCAAAGAAGGTTGTACTTGCCAGGGTCAGGTAAATGTTAACGGACGGAAACCATTGATTGATGAACGTCAATACATAGAATACGGCTCCGATCAGGACAGCGAGAATGATCACACGTAGCGGTGCATTTGTGCGCTCATTCACGACACTGAACCATTCGGGTACCTGTCGATCGAGCGCCCAAGCCAGCACGATACGCGAGAGAAAGATTGCATATACGGGGCAAAGTAGGACGTTCAACGTAATGTTACCCAGCGCCACAATTAACCACAGTGGCCAAAATTGTGGATGCACAGCGGCTAACATCACCGGAGTAAATGGTGGTTGACCATTTAAAGGGGCATTAGAGGTAAACCAGTAGAGGTATCCCCAGGCATTGACCATGTCAAAACCGTAGTGAAAGCCCTGAACATCCATGTAGACCGAGTTCATGAACACGGCAAAGATCAGTGCTCCGATTACGGCAACAGAGACTGCTCGCCTGACATTGCCTTTCACTTCACCAGCAATATACGAGGAGAATTGAAAGCCAATGTACTGGAAAAGTATAACGCTCGCCAGGCCCGCCAGGCCAACCAGCCCCAGTAAAGAGAAGTTCGGACTGCCGAGCGAATAACCTGCTTTAGTAGCCGTATCTATAATCTCTTTGGAGGAGGTGCCGAGAGCAGGCAAGGCATTACTCATAGAGACCGGGTCTACGGTGAAAGCTCCAATGAAATTGATGGCAACCGCGACGATAGCGAAGATGGTAAGACCCATCACAACCTTGTGGAACGTGCGCGTCTTCAAGATAGCGATACCGGCAATCACCAGCAAGATGATGATTCCAACAATAAATTTGCTGGTGGTACCCTGGAGCCAGTTCGTGGCACCGCCAAAGACACTTGTAGGAAAGGCAACGCCGAGCAGGATGGCTGTTAGTTGGATATTATGTGTTGCAACGATGATTTCAAAGCCAATGATGGTAAGAGCCGATCCAACGAGTGTCCAGCTTTCAATCCAGCCCCAGAATGGGCCGATGATACGCGAGGTGAAAACATAGTCACCACCACTGCGAGGCATTGCGGTAGTGAGACTGGCGAAGATCATTCCCAGGAAGTAGCAGGCGACACCTGTGAGAACAGCCATGTAGGCATATGCCGAGATACCAAATGCTACCCATTCCGGGTAAAGCGCATAGAAGGCTATAGCCCAGCCTACTGCCGTTCCTACGAAGGCGGCGATGTTGAAGAAGAGCGCGTTCGTCATACTGACATCACGCACTAACCCCGACGCCTGCCTGACGAATAATCCGCTTGGAGTAGCAGATTTTGCCATGAGTGCGAACCCCTTTCATTTAAACGTTTGAGATAAGGGCGCAGTTCATTGTGCCAGCAATGGATAAAAAGACAATAGAGGCGCAATGATTCATGCACCCACAACTACCCCTGGACACGGAAGGCCCGTTCCAGTTTGTCCTTACCAAGATCAAAAACAAAGCCGCGCAGGATACCCTGGTTGGCCTCGCTTCCAGCATTGAAACAGGTAGTGCGACCGATTTTGCTCTGACCACCGGATTCGTGTACATGGCCATGCACACTGACCAGTGGTTGAAGCTCCTGCAGCGCACGCCGCACGCCTGTGCTTCCGACAGGAACCCGCAAGACATCGCCCATAGTTACCCTGGGCCGCAACGTCTTATCGAGTTCCGGGGCAGTATCTAAACCACTATCATAAGGGGGAACGTGAATCATAAAGACGGCGTTACTCACATTTTTCAGGGTGCTCGCGCCCGCCTTGACACGTTCGTAATACTCTTCTTCGCTCCACTCACGAGGTGTATGCCAGGGGGTCGGATTGGCATACTCGAAGCTAATCATCTCGTGATGTTCGTTTAGTTGGATTGTTTTGCCGACAGGATTGACGACATAGCTCGATTGCGCAATCATTTCATCGATGCCTTTATCATCATCATTACCTGGCATCATATAAAACTGCACACCACTCTTGCCAATGCGTTCCTCTGCTAAAGCTACCCACTCGCCTACCCGCTCTATCATTTTCTCACGAAACAATTCGTGCATCAGCTTCTCATCGAATCTGAGCGCATTAACCATGTCTTGATCTGTCACATAAGGGTAATAGCCGATATCGGAAATGCTATTCTCCAGATTTTGCCGTTCTGTCTCGGTTTCAATGATGTAGTCTTTATCCAAAAAAGTTGCAGTGTAGCGTCCGTTGCCTTGAAATATGATAGGAACTATCGCCTTGCCTGTTAGATCACCAGCGATGAGGACAACATGGGCCTCATATACGTTCATTTTGATGGCATTGAGGAGCTTACGGTAGGTGCGATTTGCAGCATGCAGATCGGAGCACATATAACAGCGAAGATGCTTTGCCATGTCCTCTCCTCTTGTAGGGATGGGTGTACCTAGAGTGCCTATCAAACACTGTTGAAGTTACAAGCAAGTATACAGTGGCTCAGGTAAAAAATCAATGCTTGAGTAGGGCTACCATCCCATCATTTTATGGTCACTTTACACATAGAACTTGTCTACCAATGACAGGTACGATTACCAGAAATTATCGAGGTTCTTCTGGAAGTTCATACCAGCGTACACGTTCGCCAACCATCGCACGGGCTTTCCATGCCAATGTTTTGGGGTGGGCATCCATATGAGCGATCAACGTATCAATACGTTTAGTCACATCCCCGGGAAAATCACGTTCGGCAGCAAACGCTTTCGTCTTTTTCAGATTCAAGTCAAGCGTTTTATGTAGCCCCCAGTCATTCGACACTAATCTGGAGATGTACTGAGAATGAATACTCTTATCATCATCCTCAACATCATAGTCGATAAACAGCGCTACCACATCCAACAGATCTTTTTCGTTGACTTCAACAATCTGCATTTTTGTAAGCAGGAGGTCTGCCGGTGATAAGGTGCGCTCGTCCATATACATACGAGATCGGAAATCGATATTGTGGCACATTTGCATGCGATCGATGAAAATATCGACCTGCCGACCATGCTCATCATCGTAGAAAAGCAGGCGTTGATGTCCATGGAGCGAATTAAATGTTTTGTTTCCTGTATACCCAAGTTTTGCGAACAAAGCCCTGGTTTTTGCGCCAAATTTTGACAGGGTTGCGAAATCCAGATCCTTGTAAGAACGTTTCAATTGCTCGTGCGTTCTAGCACTTTGGCTTTGAAGATAGATTGCAAGCCCGCCAAGTAAACGAAGGGGAATACCTTCTGCGCTGGCCTGGTCTAGTATGCGAACAGCTTCCTCTGTGATTTCAGGATTTGGTCCTATGGTATCACTCATGTTACTTTGTATACGCGACGTGCAGTCCTGGGCCAATGCACTCAGAAATGTGTGGAAAAGAAACGCCGCTTCTCCTTTCTCATTGAACAGATTGTATCACGTTTCGAAGCTCTATGAAAAGAACAAACACGCTGAGCATTACTACCAATTTTACCTGGTTAGTAGTATAGTGTTAACAGATAAAACTGAATGAAGTAAGCGGGGTGATTGCCCTGCCAATCTTATCGCTGCCTGAAAGGAGTGCATATGGTTTTCTGTGGTAAATGTGGCTTTCAATTAACGTCAGGGAATATCACATGTCCCCGCTGCGGCACACCTACAGAAACTGAGTTGTTCCTGGAGGAATCACAACCAGACAGTCCAACCATTGCTTCGAGTACAATCTTTGAGGAAAATCAGTCCTATCCTGGCGCGCAGGGAGCTGTTAGTCCGGGTAGATCTGTGGAACAGCAACCGCTCATCCTGGGTTCTGATCGAAATAATTATGGCGCCGCTGAGCAGAGGGCAAATGAAACTACAGGTATGATGGATTCGCAAACTGCCGGTAGCCCAGGTCAAGCACCAGCCAGAACGGTATATCCCGGCTATGTACCGCAGGGCGCTGCCAATTATCCACAGCAGGGAGCATCGTATCCTGGCTATGCCGCACAGGGAGGTACAGCCTACCAACCATATGGAACGTTATCCGCAGATGCAGCGAGAGCGAGCGCGCGAGGCCGTATTGTTGCGCTGCTACTCATCTTGCTTGGTCTGCTTTTTATACTTGGCGCGATGGTGTTGTTTATATTGACACGCAATGCTTCAACTCCGGCATCCTCATCTACCCAGCAAGCTCAGCTTATCTTTGCCCTACTATGCCCTTTTACTTGTCTTTGAGGCTGTCCAACCCGATACCCTCTGCATTCCCAAAACTAGCGCAGCTACTGAAAAACGTGCTACAATGCCCGATATGAGTGAATTAATAAATCAAATCGAACGCCTGCAAGGGCGCGTCCATGAAACTATGGTGCGTCTTTGACCTGGCGCATAAGAAAACACAAATAAGCGATCTTGAAGCGGAAAGTATGGCCGAAGATTTTTGGGCTGACAACCGCAAGGCGCAGGCATACATGCAACAATTGAATGCCCTGCGCGAAGAAGTTACCACCTGGGAAAGTATAGCTCAGAGATTGAATGACCTGCATGGATTAGCCGGATTGTTAGAGGAGGAACCGGATGAGGGAATGCAGGAAGAAGTCGCGCTGGAACTCGCAGCAATCGAGCAAGAGGTCGGGAAGCTGCAATTTGCGCTGATGTTGAATGGCGAACACGACGAACGCGATGCTATCGTGAGTGTTCATGCAGGTAGCGGCGGCGTCGACGCTCAGGACTGGGCAGAGATGCTGTTTCGGATGTATCTGCGCTGGGCCGAGCGCCACAATTTCCGCACCCAGGTATATGAGTACAATGAAGGTGAAGAGGCGGGCATCAAGAGCGCGACCATGGAAATCGGCGGGCGTTATGCCTATGGTTACCTTCGTTCAGAGATTGGCACTCACCGTTTAATCCGACTGTCACCTTTTGACGCTGCGCATCGCCGGCATACATCATTCGCCAAGGTCGAGGTAATGCCTGATATCGAGGATACGATTGAGATTACGATCCGACCTGAAGACATTGAGGTAGACACCTATCGTTCAACAGGAGCAGGCGGGCAGCATGTCAACAAGACCGACTCGGCGGTACGTATGCGCCACATTCCAACAGGTATCGTGGTAACGTGTCAGAATGAACGCTCACAAATTCAGAACCGCGAGGTGGCGCTGAAAATACTCAAGGCTCGTTTGTATGAACGTGAGTTGAAGAAGCGAGAAGAGGAGACGGCCAGGCTCAAAGGTGAGCATGTACAGGCAGACTTCGGAACGCAAATTCGTACGGTGACGGTGCATCCTTATAACATTGTGAAGGACCACCGCACGAATCATGAGACAAGCGATACCGAAGGCTACTTGAACGGGGATGTCGATCCGTTCATCTACGCATACTTGCAAGCTAAGGCTGGAGGGGTTGCGACAGGGGTGTAATATGAAACTTGACGTAAGTTGTATCACCTGTTATGCTTAGACATAGAAGCAGATATACATTGCAACATACGTAAACGCAGGTACTTGTTCATAGAAATGAAAATTTCTTCACAAGTGTGCTGACACAAGAAGGATTTTGTGGTATGATAGCGGTGGCATAGGCCAATGTATGACTGCTGTGGGGATGCGGATGCAGTGGCGGAGGCTCCCCCTCGGCTAACTTCATCGCCAAGCCTCGCTTAGTTTAAGTGGTCAGGTAGGCGAATACTATCCTCTCGAGAGAAGGAAGGAGGCGATTTCGTGGAGAATGCATTTCCTCGCTGTCGCAAATGTAGTGAAGGTGATCTGGTTCCGCTTTCGGATTTTGGCAGCCAGGGAGCTTCCATCGAGTACAAAGCATGGGTCTGTACGAACCCAACTTGCCTGTACAATATCAAGATCCGCAATGGCGATATCATCATTAATGAACCCATCAGCGATGGGTCTCTCCATTCATATCGCAGCAGCCGCCAATAGGCACGTGATTGATTCCCTGGCGACTTCGCGCTCGCCAGGGAATGTCACAATCTTTGAAGCTTTAGAGCGGTTTGTGGTCAATTGAGTTGTAAGGGAAAGAAGGCAAAAGGCAAAAAAACCTTTTTCCTTTTGTCTTTTATTTTGTCCAAACCAAGAGGTACAGAAATAAGGAGTCAACGCTGACGTGCTCAATCGATTCTTTGGGCAGAAACCACAGACAGAGCCAAAACCAGATTCCGTTGTTACTCAAGAGCACGTAGAAGGTACTTCTGTGTCTGAAAAGAGCATAAATCCCTTTAAGAACAGCTTGAGCCGCACGCGCAAGCTGTTTGGCCGTTTGGGAGACTCCTTCAAGCAAGATATCATCACAGATGAACTGTGGAATGAACTAGAAGAAGTGCTTTTAAGCGCTGACGTTGGCCCAAGCACGACAACATGGCTCATGGAGCGTTTACACCAACGAGCAACTGCAGAACAGATGCGAACAGGCTCCCAGGTACAGAAGGCCTTGCGCGAAGAACTCGTTGCGCTGCTCGGAAAGCCATCCCCGTTGCGCTTTGCAAAACAGTCCCCCCTCACCGTCATACTGGTAATTGGTGTCAATGGTTCCGGAAAGACAACGAGTATCGCCAAATTGGCCCATCGTCTCAAAAAAGAGGGGCATAGCGTTATCCTGGCTGCCGCCGACACCTTTCGCGCCGCTGCCATCGACCAGCTCAAAGTTTGGGGTGAGCGCGTAGGGGTACCTGTAATCAGCCAGAATCCCGGTTCTGATCCCGGCTCAGTGGTCTATGATGCAATCCAGGCAGCAGGTACACGAGGAAGCGATGTCTTGATCGTAGATACCGCCGGTCGTCTCCAGACCAAGTATAACCTGATGGAAGAGTTGAAGAAGATAAACAAGGTTATTCAGAAACTCCTTCCTGATGGTCCCCACGAGTTGTTGATGGTTATCGACGCAACCACAGGTCAGAATGCGCTCTTACAAGCGCGCAAATTTGCAGAAGATGTTGGACTAACCGGAGTGGTCGTCACAAAACTGGATAGCACCGCCAGGGGTGGCTTTGCCTTTGCCGTCGCCGACGATTTAGGCATCCCTATCAAATTTATCGGTACAGGAGAAAAAGTCGAGGATTTAGCTCCTTTTGATCCACAAAGTTTTGTGGCTGCGCTCCTCGCGCAAGACTGACCAGGAGGTAATTCATGGCAAAAGAAGCTGCTGATCCGCCGACCTCAACATCCTCCAATACTCAGGCGAGGCCAGCTTTACCCTCAGGTAATCTGGTGGTCAAGTGCATAAGATGTAAAGAGATTCTGATTGCCCGCGAGTGGGAAAAGAATTTGAAGGTATGCTCGCGCTGTAACTATCACTTCAAACTTTCCGCCTATGAACGCATTGAATTGCTGGTAGACCCCGATAGTTTTGTAGAACTAGATGCCGATATTGTTTCGGTTGACCCCCTGCACTTCGTGAGTCGCACAAAAGACGAAGTTCAAGCATACGTCACCAAACTTAACGATGAAAGAAAAAACGTAGGCTTGAATGAGGCCGTGGTAATAGGCCATGCGACGATTGAGCAGTTACCACTCGCGCTCGCCATTATGGACTTCCGTTTCATTGGTGGCAGCATGGGTTCCGCTGTGGGCGAAAAAATTACGCGAGCAATCGAACTGGGTATCGAGAAACGCATTCCAGTGTTGATTTCCTCTGCGTCTGGTGGCGCCCGCATGCAAGAGGGTCTGTATTCACTGATGCAAATGGCGAAAACCTCTGCAGCTCTAGCAAAATTGGGTGAGGCTAAAATCCCATACTTTAGTCTCCTGACAGATCCTACTACGGGAGGTGTGACGGCAAGTTTCGCCATGCTGGGCGACGTCATTCTCGCGGAACCGGGAGCGCTCGTGTGCTTCACAGGCCCCCGTGTCATTGAACAGTTTATGCATGTGAAACCACCTGAGATCAATTCTGAGTTCGTGCTACAGCATGGTATGATCGACGCCGTTGTCCATCGACGCGACCTTCGGCAGGCTCTGGCGCGACTGATACGAATGTACTCGCCAGGCATTCTAGAAAAGAACTCACAAGAGTTTGTACAGCACATAGGGGAAAGCGATGGCCTACGACCTGGAATTTGAGAAGCCACTGGCCGAACTTGAAAAGAAGATCATCGCGCTGCAACGTAAGGGCGATCGCCTGAAACCTGACGAATATAAACAGTTGCAGGATACGGAGCGCGAGCTGCGTCGACGCACCGAAGAGATTTATAAGAATCTCTCGTCCTGGGAAACAGTTCAGGTAGCCCGGCACAAAGATCGTCCCTATTCAGAGGATTATATCCGCCTGATGTGTGAGGATTTCTTTGAATTGCATGGAGATCGATCCTTTAGCGACGACCATGCGATTGTGGCTGGTCCGGCCAAACTAGGGGATGAGCACGTAATGCTTGTCTGTCATCAAAAAGGCCGTGATATGAAAGAGAAGCAATTTCGTAACCTGGGCATGCCGCATCCCGAGGGATACCGCAAAGCAGGTCGTTTAATGCAGCAGGCTGAGAAATTTGGCTTTCCTGTCATCTGCCTGATTGATACTCCTGGCGCATTTCTTGGCCTAGCAGATGAGGAGCGCGGTCAATCAGAGGCTATCGCAGCGAACCTGCATCTCATGGCTCGCCTGCAACTGCCGATTATTGCCGTTGTGATTGGAGAGGGGGGAAGTGGGGGCGCGTTAGCTATCGGTGTAGCCGATCGTATTTTGATGCTCGAATACAGCATCTATACTGTCGCGATGCCCGAAGCATCCGCTTCGATCCTGTGGCGTGACAAGGGATTCGCTCCGCAGGCAGCCGAAGCGATGCGTATTAGCGCAAAAGAGCTGAAGGCGATTGACCTGGTAGACGAATTGATTCCCGAGCCGTTGGGGGGAGCACACCACAATTATCGTCTCGCCGCTGATAATCTGAAGGTGGCGCTGCTTAAAAACCTGGCCGAGCTTAAAATGCTGCCTGTTGATGAACTGCTGGAGAGACGCTACCAGAAATTCAGGAACATCGGGAAATTCGGCATAGCATCTGAATCTTTGACTGCGCCATATTGACTTCCTGTATGTGATACGCTATGATGCTACTCACAAGCCGGTGTGGCGGAACGGTATACGCGCTTGTCTCAAAAACAAGTCCCCGTGAGGGGTTGAGGGTTCGAATCTCTCCACCGGCACCTCTGAGGATTGAGGAGGCGTCTCAAACAAGGAGAGAAGCAGTTTGGGGCGTTTTCTTGTGGATCTTCAGGCTCGAATGTAGCAACCCATGTAGCAACCAGCGGCCTTCGCGCGGAGGGGAGGACAAGGCGGCGCTCATCCAGCGTCTGACCCACACGTCCTCAAAAAGCGGCCCATCTGAATCCCTTGCGCTCTGCGTTCGGAGGGGCGAAAGCGCATCCCTCTACCCTTGGGGTGATTCATGATGAGCTCCTGATCGCGTCATTCAACCTGCTCATGGCGTCCTGCTGCATGCCCGGTAGCACGTGTGAATAGACATCCATCGTGATACTTATCTGACTGTGGCCGAGTATCTCCTGCACCACCTTTGGATGAACGCCAACGCTCAGCAAAAGCGTAGCAGCGCTATGACGCAGATCGTGAAAACGTATGTCCGGTAGTCCTGCCTTCTTTAGCAGCACCTTTAGCTGGTCGAGCATATCCCTGGTCGGGTTCAGGTGTGTGCCGATCGATGTACAAAATACAAAGTCATGGTCTTGCCATAGAGGGCCGGCTTTTATTTCCGCCTCTCGCTGGCGCTCTCGATGTTGCTTCAATGCCTCGAGCGCAAACGGGGCTATCACAACACTGCGCCTGCTCTTCTGCGTCTTCGGCTCAGCCTCTACATATCCTTTACCCGGCATCTTCGAAGGCACCCTGGAAAGAATACGGCGAACTTGTAGCGTACCTGCATCAAGATTGATATCCTGCCACTTCAACCCCATCAATTCACCGCGCCTCAGGCCGGTTGCGAGCGCAAGTCTGAAGAGGGCCTCCATCTCATGTCCCTCTACCACTGCGAGCAACTTGTGTACCTGCTCAAGCGTCAAGGGATGAACTTCATACCGCTTTCTACGCGGCGGTGAGACAAGGTCGCACACATTTCTCGCCACCAGGTTCCACTTCACAGCCGTGTCCAGAGCCTTGTGCAGCACATTGTGAAAGTGGTTAATGGTTGTGGCCGAAAGCCCCTCCTCTGCTTTCTTCGCATAGAACGCCTGCAGGTGCTGCGCCGACAGTTTTTGCAACTCATAGCGGCCAAGCGCGGGGGCGATATGCAATCGCACCAGTTCCTCGTACCGCTCATAAGTCCGCGGCCGGACGCTCTGCCTCTGCGAGTTCTCCAGCCAATCCGTGAGAAACTGCGCCAGCGTTTGCCTGGGAGCTGTCACTAAGGTACCCTGCTGTTGCTCGCGTAGCGCCACTTTCAGTTTCTCTTGCACCTCTTTGCGCGTCTTGCCGTAGAAGACCCTGCGTTTGCGGTTTTCCAGCGTAATGCTTCCCACCCACTTTTCATCTGATGTGCGAAAGTAAATGGAACCCTCGCCGTTTCCTCGTTTGCCCATGTTGTACCTCGCTTCCTGTTGTACCAATACCGTCCTATCTGAAACTAACGTGTATATCTCTTCAGCGCTGCATGTTGTTTTCCGCCGTTTGCTCTTCTATTTGCACCTAAGACATACAGACCTTGCGTCCATCAATCACACAAGATAGCATAATTATGCCGTATAAACGCCATAATTAATTATGGCGTTTATACGGCATTCTGTCAAGTAACTGGACATCGGTAAATTTTCAATGCTATAATTTGGAACATGATTGATACGTATATGCAGCACAATTTGTCAATGAGGATATATGCCGCAACGCATTAGTGGGGATCGAGTGCTACTCTCTACAAGCGAAGCAGTAGAGATCTCTGGTCTTAGCCGCGAACATATTCAGCGGCTCCTGCGTCAAAAGCTATTGGAGGGTATGAAATTAGGCCATGATTGGCTGCTTTTTGAAGACTCCTTGGAGGCATTTCTCGCCCAGCCGCGAAAAACAGGGCCGAAGGGCCCCCATAAAAAGCCAGTGTAGACACTTAGGAAATGGCGGAAAGGGTGGCGGAAGAATGTCTGAAAGGATTGCGAATGTTGCCGAGTTTAAGGCCATGAAAGACGTTGGCAAGCCATTTCTTGGAAATGGCGGAAGTGTAGGAAAACATGATACATATCCGCCACCCCTCGATTTGGCCTATGCTGATGAAGAGAGGCTTCCTCCAGCAGAGATTGTTTTGAGAAGAGAGCAACGGTCGTGAGAATTGTTTCGTTGTAGTTTTTCCGTAGAGCATACACGGATCATTCCCCTCTCTTAACAGATGCCGCATATTCCCGACCTTACAGACGTTTACCGACTGCGGCTTCCAGCGCACCTGGCTCGATCAGCGCTGCTCGGCTGGTATTCACGTAAAGGGCCGACGGCTGAGGAACAGCCAGCCTGGACGGATCAAAGTAGACAGGCATGCGGTTTTTTGTATCGGTATTTCAGCCTGAATATCCTCATCATCTCCCCAGAGAGTTTCTTCCTTATATGGCGCTGGCCGGGGCGGAGAGAGTAAAGCCGGAGCCTTCTGAAAGGTTACAATAAACTCACCCATTTCTCGAAACTGTGGCCCAGGAAGCCCCATATGCTTCGTCTCGTCCAACATAAACCTGATCCCACTTCCCAGACGCTCCATATACCCGGGAATATCTTTGAGCAAACCCGCAAGCACAGGATTACGCAACTTCGATTGCACCTCTCCCCGTTCCATTTGCTCCACTGTTATCCCTGGCAACAATAAGCCGGGACTATGGATCTCTACCCGGTCGGGATAACACAACACGCGCACACTCTCACCGCGCTTGCTATAGTCGCGATGCACGATAGCATTGATCAGAGCTTCGCGTAAGACCTCAAGGGAATACTCTGGAATATCAATTCGCTTGAAACCCTCCATCCGCGCCCCCACAGCAATATATCTACTCAGAAATAACTCTGCCCCATCTATTAACTCTTGCACTGTGCCAGTGACGATCCTACGATCGGCATATCTGCTCGCACCAACTGTTTCACGAAATAAAACACACGCCACATCACTCTGTATGAGATGCCCTTGAGGGTAAGAGCCAAAGAATAAAAGGCCTGCATTTGTTGGCACGACACGACCATCGCTTGTTTTAACAGCACACTCCAGTCCAATTAACACCCGTTCGATATCCTTGAAACGACTGGTGTGCCGGCTGTTCTCCGAGCGCCGCGCCAAATACGCTTTGACTTTCTCAAGATCGATGTCCTCCATCGTCGCGTTACGAACAGGCTGATGTTCCCAGTCCACCAAACCCCGGTCATTTGCCATTTCGAGCAATTCTGACAAGCTCAACGACACGGTATGGGTACCACGTCTCACCCAATAAATTCCATGCGCCTGATACACTGGTCCATGGCTCGGCTTCACTGTGGCGACAACGAGTTGCTTCCCTGATAGAGTGTAAATCTCGGGCTCGGGAGGATCTAACACAAGTTCAGGCTTGATCATTTGCCGAGCCGCTCGTAAAAGAACATCCAGTGTTTCGCCAATACGATTATCAGGCACGCCCACAATTTCATGTACAGCATCCTTAACACCAATAATAACAATCCCGCCCTGAGCATTCGCCATCCCGCATAATCGTTCAGCCATCTCAGTTGCCCTCGGAGCAGCTATCTTTAGCTCGACTGTATTCGTCTCTCCACCTCTAATAAGGTTCTTCAGTTCTATCTCACTCAGTTTTGCCATAACGCCCCCCTACACACTATCATTATCTAAAGCATCCCAATTGTAGCACAAGCAGCAGGCGTCTCATAGAGGATGGCGGAAAGGATGGCGGAAAGGATGCGGATATGTCTGAAGAGCAATAGTGCCACCGAGCCGGCTCTAATGCTTGTGTTCCGCGGCTCATTTACTCTGTCACTTTTGTTAGAAGCATGGCAGAAAGGTGGCGGTTACGTAGGTGAGTTGGAAACACATTCGCCATCCTTGCAAAAAGATGTCGATGCCAATCAAAGCCTTGGAAAGAAGAAGTACGCTGCTGGATGACAAGAACCGGTTGACTTGGGGAACATGCTGAGCTGCCTACTCCCAAATGCTCTTGAGATATTCAGCAAACGTCTTAAATTCGTCCTGGTAAGCCTTGAGAGTCTCCTCATCTGAGAGCAAACCGACGATAGACCCTTGATTCACTAAGGTGTAGCTCCCTAAACCGTTTGGTTGTATCACAAGGCGACAGGGCAAGGGCGTTTGCCTGTCCTCATAAAAGCCTGTGAGCAGGCTCAAAAGGTGCTGGCCTAATTCCGACATCGCATGAACAAGCGTGTTCTTCATGGCTAGAGCCTCTTGTGAGAGGGTCAGAGTTTCCATCATGCTCACGTATCTGGGAACCAATCCAGCCACTGCTCTTTGGGGTATGACCGTGATATAAGGGAAGGCCGCTAGACCGTCCAGGTGCCCCCGACAACTAAATAGTGTCCCTATCCCAGAGATATTGAGCGTGAGCTCACAGTTGAACATATCACGATCGTAGTGCTCCCGGCCTTGATCTTGATCCAGGTCTCGAAAATGTTCCTCTGCTTGTGCCCATGAGTCGAGTTCAACGTGCACTACCATGTTTGCTTGCTCCTTTCCTTCCAAAGACTGTATCGTTTATGGTTCTCAACACGACGTCACCCTATCACATTCGGCGACAGCGGAGCGATGGGAGGCGTCTCATGATTCACCCGTGCCTCCAGCCTCAAACGAGGGCAGCGCGGCGTGCAGCAGCTGTTCCAGCGCAGCGGCTCGTGCTGGCGAGACGCCGGGAACCGTCGAAAGCTGGGCGGCGTCAGCACTCAGCAGGTCATGCACGCTGCGAAAGCGCGCGCATACAGCACGCGCGGTGACGGGGCCGATGCCAGGCAGGGAAAGCACGATTTGCATCTGCCGCTCGGACAGAGAAGCTCCGCGCCGCCCTCTCACAGGGCCGCGAGCCGCATGCCCGATCTGGGTCTGGCACTGTTTAGCTGCAGCATAGACCAGGTGCGCAGATTCTGATGGCCCCCTGCTGGGCAGGATAGGCACCTGCAAGATTACTGAGATGTAGGTCAGCGCCCCACGGATGCTTTCAGGGCGCATCTGGGAGTGGCTGACGCGCAGCGGGTCTCCCTCCAGCAGTAAGATAGGCACGCAGCGGCTTTTGCGTAGCGCCGTGAGCTGGGCGAATAAGCGTCCCTGCGCCAGACTGCAGAGAAAGTCGCTCCCCGTTTTGCGCTCGAACACCCGGCGTGGATCGCCTCCCACGTCATAGTCGCCCACGCGCAAAGGGGCCACCTCAATATGCACCTGCGGCATGGCCGCCAGAATCGCGGGAATACCAGAACGTTGTTCTTGTGTGTCGATGTGAATCTGGACCGCAGCTGGTAGCTGTTTCGGCATGGATTGTATGGCTTCCTCTCTTTTTGATGCGAGAGCGTCGCGGCGCAGGCGCCCTTCTCAAGCTATGATAGCAGGCGGACCTCTTTCCAATCTCAGGGACTTTCACGAGATCCTCACGAACATTCCGAGCCGTCCGCGAGAACGTGAGGATGGCGGGAGCGTGATAGGGGGAGACATTGTCAGCTGTGAGAAGTTCCCGCCTTTTTTCGTGAGGATCTCGTGAAATTGTGTGAGTCAGAGCTGAGTCTGATCTGCTATCATTATCGCGGAGGGTGGGGCAGACGTCCCGTTTCCCTTTTTCACTCGCTGCCAGAGAATAGGGTTAAAGCAGTTTGAATAGACGGACAGCATTTCCAAACGGCAAGAGAATGGCGTACCGCACTTCACGGAAGACAACCTGCAGCGAATCAACATCAATCCATGCTACGCCACTCCGTTGCCCCGTAGCTGACCCAGGAGCATGAGCCACCCATGGGCGAGGCCGAGTGGGTGCAGGCTAGCGCCTCGCTGATGAGGGAGATGGGAAGGGAGTGATGCCTCAGTCAGTTGCTGGACGTACTC
>WNGJ01001129.1_pt1 | contig 25818 bp, 20 predicted proteins | sample 5400611 | NCBI WGS metagenome assembly WNGJ01 (sample SAMN13153375, study PRJNA577476) | soil metagenome | isolation source: 40 cm soil or saprolite under Garry oak tree replicate 1 | place: USA:California | collected 2016-06-15
CCGGTATTCCCGTGCTCTCTGCCCAGATACGCCCTCCCATCGCTTCCACCATTTGTTTGCTTACATACAACCCCAGCCCCGTTCCTGGCACAGTCCCTGAAAGATCACGCTTGAGACGCACAAATTGTCCAAATAACAGCGGGAGTTCATCTGGTGGAATGCCAGGGCCAGCATCCTGCACGCTAATACACACCTGCGAAGTGATATCGCTGGAGGGAGCAGCACTGACGATAACCAGGGTATCGATAGGGGAATACTTGCAGGCGTTGGAGAGCAGATTACGGAGAACCCGGCGCACGTACTCGGCATTTGCTTGCACAATAAGATGCTCAGGTATATCCAGCTGGATAGTATGTTGTTGCCGCTGAATCGGATCAAAGGCTTCAATCACTTCATGTGCTACGGTATAAACTGCTAACTCCTCTTCCTCCGGGTATTCCCGTCCCTCGCCAATTTGTAGAGCATCCAGTACATTATCGACCAGCGCCTGTAATTCTTCGCATCCATGCATAGCATTCTTGAGAAAGTTTGCTTGCGTCGTGGAGTCAAGTTGCCCATGCTGAGCGAGGAGTAACTCGAGATAGCCTGAGGTAGCTGTCAGTGGTGTCCGTAGCTCGTGGCTCACATTCAAGATGAATTGATTTTTTAGCCGATCCACTTGCTGTTGCTGCTCGTAAGCGAGAGCTATCCGCTGTTTCTCTTGCAGCGCCTCTATACGTTGTTCGTACGCGATCGTTCTCTGCTGTTCCGCTTCCAGTGTCTTCAATTGGGCAGCTTGTACCAGATCTAATGTGTGGCGTAGATAGCCAATGATGCCACCTTCAGCCAGCAACGCTACAATGCCAACGAGGAAGTCGTTCCATATGCGTTGCGGCCAAAAAATACTGCCAATGGCCAAGCTGTTGATAATAGCCAGCGTCAGAACAGTTGCAGCAATGCTTAGGCCTGCACCGCGCCATTTGAACAACCATGCCGCTAGAGCTACCGGGAGAGCAAAGAGGCTGCCATTGAATTGTGATGGAAAGGCCATTACAAAGAGGAAGAGGCACACCAGGAACGAGAGAAGGACGATGCTCAAGCGCACCAGGGATGGCAAGTTGAGGAGAAAACGTGACCAGGTGTTCAGGTAGCGCAAGTCTCTTCCCCTTTCACTACAAATAAGCATCGTATCTGATCCAGCTTCTTTGCAGGAGAGACTCCAGAGTGACTGAACCTACACAAACAGCCGAGGCACAGATTTTATCCATGTACCCCGGTTCGCCATTGCTAATTTTAGCATGTCTATGTGTAAACTAACAGTCTTCTGTCTAATTTGGGCTATTATCTAAACCTACTAAACTTTAGGTGGGCCGCATTGCGACATTTTATGGACGATAATTTTGTAATCTTAGCTATTGACACCCACATATCCCGACACGTATACTGCTTTTGCCATTGATGCTTATTGCCATAATATGGCGGTTGGATAAGGAAGAGATTGGGAAATAAAAAATTGTGGAAGAGAAGTACGAAGGAAACTAACACTTATGGAACAGTTGGCTCTATTAAATATAATTCGCACTGATATGACATATCGGTTTCATTTTGATCTTCCCGATAGCCCTGCTTCTGGCCCTGCAGAGTACGTAACCGAACTCACTGCCGATGTGAATGAGAGGCTGCGACGTGCATTACAATCAGCCTCACAATACATGCAGATGCTGGAGACAAAAACCCAGGCAAGGCGGGGTGGGACTATTGATAGCCTGTTCTCCCTGGGACGGTTGCTTTTTGACTCGCTTCTGCCGTCTTCCATCCAGGAGGCTCTGCGCCACCTCGACATCCCTCTTCTGATCAACGCCAATACGCCTGAAATCCCCTGGGAGCTGTTGTACGACAACAAGGCTGGGTACTTTCTCTGCCAGCATGCAAGCGTTGGCAGGCAGTTGAATACTGGTCGCAATACGGCTGCACATCGTATCGTACTAGCAGACCGTGCAGGCGCTGACACCGTGATTCACAAAGCTCGAAAAGTAGGACGGCGTGAAGCGCAGGGCCTCTCGGTCTTGTTTCTCGTCAATCCCACCGGTGAGTCTTCGCAGGCCGAAGAAGAGGTTGCAACTCTCTGTACTACCATGCCCGAATCAATAGCGCGCATCATTTTATATCGCCAGCAGGCTAATCAACTCGAGATGCACATGCGTGTTAATGCCGACTCTCCACAGGTATTGCATTATGCAGGACCACTGCCCATAACAACCACATCTAGTGAACCGTTGCTGGCATTGGCAGGTAGCTCTCGTTTAGATGGGAACGCGGCATCACAGTTATTTCAAGCATTCCCCAGACGTCCGCTGGTTTTTCTGAGTTGTTATGACAACTCGCAGGTTGGCACACTTGCGGCTCATGAAATGGAACAACTCGCGGGTAGTCTGATGACGGCCGGAGCAGGAGCAGTTATCGTTATGCGCTGGCCTGTCAACATGCAGCGCTCGCGGGAATTTGCCACCCTGTTCTACCAGGAATTAGCCGATGGGATGTCGCTTGGCGAAGCGATGTATCGCACGCGCTCAGCGATGGCTCAGCGTCGTCCAGAGGAAGCCTCATGGATATCTTATGTACTTTATGGTGATCCGACAATCTCGCTGGTAACAAGCTCTCCTGCTGGTCGGGAACGCCCCATGGAATTTCCCTTTGATGCGCTCGACGAAGATCATCTAATGCCATCTATGTTTGCTTCTTCCAACGCGCTTGATCGTCGCTTCTTACAGGAAGTGCTGGGTATTGCACTCATGGAGGCGCGGCGTATGCATAAAGATTACCTTGGCACGCCACATCTCTTCATTGCTCTCACTAAATTAGATGGAGGATGTACGCAGGATGCTTTGCGCAACCTGAGCTTTTCTTCCAAGCAGGTACGTGATGTCATTCGTCTGGCTCTCGGCTCCGGCAAAGCTAGCAGCGAAACGCCGATCTTGCCAACGCGCCGCTGTAAAGAGATTTTGCAAACGGCCGAGCGCAATGCTATCAACGCTGGTTCGACTTCCATTGATGAGCGTGCGATAGCGCAGGCAGTTCTGAGCGAGAAAGATGGGGTCACCTATGAACTCCTCACCAAAATGGGTATAAACCCTTCGCATCTGATCGATCTAATCCTGGCGAGTAATGCTCGTGCTCTCCTCGAGCTTGTACCCTCAGTGAGCGCCAATCCGGTTGCCTCTCCAGTTGAATTACCCGTTGGCATTAGCCCTGAGGGCGCCCTTAAGGGTGGAAATTCGATCCTCGATCGCCTGGGGCGTGATCTGACTAAACAGGCCAGCATGAAACAGTTGCCCCCGCTCATTGGTCGCGAGAAGGAAATGCGCCTGTTGATCCAGACCTTGATGCTCAAAGACCGCAATAATCCGATTCTGGTCGGCGATTCGGGCGTAGGCAAGACAACTATCGTGGCTGGCCTCGCCCAGCGTATCGTCGATGGCAAAGTTACGCCTGAACTGCGCGGCAAGCGCTTAATCGAACTCTCAGCCAGTTCGCTCGTTGCCGGGACCAAGTACCGTGGCGAATTTGAGGAACGACTTTTGAAGGTACTCGAGGAGGCTGAAGGCAGCGGTGACATCATCCTATTTATCGACGAAATGCATCTTCTGATAGGAACAGGCCGTGCGGCTGATGGTAGTATTGACGCGGCAGGTATACTCAAGCCCGCTCTTGCAGGTGGCCGGCTGCGTTGCATCGGTGCCACAACACCGCAAGAATATCGTGCTATCGAGAAGGATGCAGCCATGGAGCGCCGCCTGCGCCCGATCATGATTGAAGAATCCTCGACTGAAGAGGCCCTGGCTATCTTAACGGGTATGCGCATTTTGTATGAACGGCATCATCATGTTACCATCACCAAACAGGCATTACACGCAGCAGTACACCTGTCTGTTCAGTACCTGCCCAATCTACGCCTGCCCGACAAAGCTTGCAGCGTGCTGGATGAAGCGTGTTCACAGGCGCGTGTCTTCCTGGTAGAGGATGAGGCAAGTGGTGAATCCGAAGCTACCGGAGATTTGGATGATGATATCGAGCACCCGGTAATTATCCCTTCGATGATTGCAGAAGTAATTTCGCAGCGCACAGGCATTCCGGTACTTGCGCCTGGACGCGAGGAACGTGATCGGCTGCTCAACCTGGAAGCGCTGCTCAAGAGACGCGTTGTTGGTCAGGATGAGGCGATCAGCCGCGTTACTCAAGCTATCCAGGTAGCCCGTGCTGGCCTGAAGCCGCGCAATCGTCCCGCGGGCGTCTTTCTCTTCTTGGGCCCAACCGGCGTAGGTAAGACCGAGTTAGCACGCGCGTTGGCGGCTGAAGTGTTCGGCTCCGACGAGCATCTCATGCGTGTTGATATGTCTGAGTATATGGAGAAGCACGCCGTTTCGCGTATGATAGGCGCGCCCCCGGGCTATATCGGCCATGACCAGGAAGGTCAACTGACGGGCAAGCTGCGCCGCCGGCCGCATTGTGTCGTGCTGCTTGACGAGGTTGAGAAAGCCCATCCAGAAGTCTTTGATCTCTTCTTACAGGTCTTCGATGCCGGCCGTCTGACCGATGCGCAGGGGCATACCGTGGATGCGCAACATGCTATCTGGATCATGACCTCAAATGTGGGTACCGAGATGCTAGGTCGTTCGATGCCCAGCGGTTTCCGCGCAAATGTAAAAGGCACTGGCGAGGAAATGCAACGCGAGCGTTTAATGGAACGCTTGCGTCAAACCTTCCGCCCAGAGTTTCTCAATCGTGTGGACGAAGTCGTGATCTTCCAGCCACTAGGTCAAGAGCAGGCGCGGGCCATTACCAGGTTACAGATGAACGAGTTGGCCGCACGCCTCTTAGAACAAGGTTTGATCCTGCATGCCGATGATGGCGCTATAGACCTCCTCTGTAAAGCAGGCTTCAGTCAAACGCAAGGTGCGAGACCCTTGCGCCGCGTCATCGAGAGAATGCTCACGGTGCCTTTGAGCTTGCGTATTCTGCTGGCAAACATTCCCGAACAGGGCGAGGTGCATGTAAGCGCTGAAGACGGGCAACTGACGATAGATATACGGGAACCTGCGCAGGCTGAGGAAGAGGAGGAAGATGTCAAAGTGGATGCAGTATAGTTGGTTTGTTGCATCCCCATTTCATGCATATGCCATTTCGAACAGGGTTCTATGCAGGACGAAGACACACTTTACGATTATAAGAGGTCAAGAAATTTATGGATGCAACATCACCAAGCAAGAGCAGAGAGCGCCTTGCACGTGTCTCGGCGGGGGCTCTCTTCCTCGAAGGCCGTTTGCGCATTCCTGAAAATGCTCGTGGAATTGTATTGTTCCCATATGGCATCGAGAACGAGCAGCGCATTTCCTACACAGAGGGCCTGGCCCGACCTTTGGGTGAGGCCGGTTTTGCAACACTGCTGGTAGACTTGCTCACACCAGAAGAAAAAGCGCTGGATGCTCTGACCGGCTTCTTCCGTGAAAACGTCGATATACTCCATCAGCGTATCATCGGCATCGCGAACTGGCTCATAGAGAGGCCCGAGACCCAAAACCTCAGGATTAGCTACTTCGGCACTGGCGTAACAGGCGCCGCCGCGCTGATCGCAGCGGCTGTGCGCCCCGACGCGGTAGTGACTGTTATCTCGGTCGATGGACGCATTGATTTAGCCAGGAATTACCTACCGAGGATTTACGCTCCTGTGCTGCTCATAGTTGGTGAGAACGATGCAGAGGGCAAGAATTTGAACCGTGATGCACTGGAGCAGCTTCACACTGAAAAGCAACTTGAAACCATCGGCGGCGCGGCGAACCTTTTCGGTGATGCGAACACGCAAGCGGAGGTAGCGCAATTAGCAGTCAAATGGCTCGCGCGTCGCTACGAACATATATAGGGGGCAGAGAAAACCTAAGCCTCTTTCCAACGTTGTATGTACGCTTGTGTATCGAACTTGCGCTCTTCAGGCCTTTCTTGTTCTGAACTTTCTCAGCAGCAAGAGTGACCCTCCATGCATCACCAGGGCAGCCAGTGTTGCCAGGATAAAGGCGAGCGCAATACCCCAGACCTCGATCAATCCGGCGACGACTAGAAAAAAGACGGCGAAGGTGAATAAGCCTGTGAGCACACCGCGAAGTAGCCTGCGAGCGGCTGCCGCATCCTGGAAATGGTGCGTAAAGACGCCCAGGATACTGGCAAATACCGGGAAGGGCGTGAGCAAACCGCTCAATTGTGGACCTAAGAAAGCGGCAATTGCTGTCAGACCCACTACGAAAGCAGTCGCCACGAACATACGCAGCAGTGTCTCCCATTGAGGGGGATTTGTCATGACTTTTGGACTTTGGCTGCCCGGTAACAGGTACAAGGCCAGAATGAGGCAGCTGATCGCTCCCACGAATGAAAGAACCAGGGGCGCCGAGAATCGTTCTAAGATGGCGGTCAATGCAAAGAATACACTCCAGCCTGCAAGTACACTCCCCGGCCAGCCAACGCGCATCGAGAGCCAGCTGTAGGCCAGGCAAAAGCCTGCTACAGATACTATTCCAAGCATTGTGTTCTGCGCGGCACGTGTCGCAAAAGTTGTTCCCAGGTCGAGAGCCAGGAACAACGCAACTGGACCTGATGTTAGGGGCAGGCCAACCAGCCAGCCGCTCACAGCAGGACCCCAACGACGACCTGCAAGGCTCACCAATCCGAGTAATGCAGGCGTCAAAAGCAGCTTGAATGCAAGCATACAATTATATCCATTCTAGCAGAATTTATGCATCGCGGGGCACCTTGTTCTGGCATGGGTGTCACTATCTCAGGGATGCATAGTTCTCAGACTCATATTATATGCGGCACGAGGACTGCTCGGTGGAAGGTACCTGGTCTCGTATGGCTGCTGAAAGAAGCATTGTGTCTTGTTGATATAGCATAATCTGTGGTGGCGATGATCGAAGCTTGTCTGGAGCATAGCTCAACAGAAGCAATGCCTGGAACGACACCTGGCAGACCGTGTCCGGAGCGAGACTCAACGGAGCATGGTCCAGGCGAAGCCCAACAGACATTATCTGGAGCAGCGCTCAACAGAGCAAATTGGCACCCCAACGATCACCGCGCACCACTATCAACAGTATACACATAACCACTTTACTGTCCCTTATTTGACACTTCAACGTCTAACAAATCATGATGCATGCAGGATGTCCGTTTCTATTCGCTTGAGAGGCCATTTGAGCTATACGAACTCAGATCGATATATAATCTTCTTTATAAGTCTTACATAAGACAAGCGTAAACAGCAGGTAGAGGTCACTTTGTGATATGATAAGAATGAATAGATATGGAGGAGGTGCACTTTAATCTATGAAAGCCGTAAAGACCCATGTTGGGCGCTGTGATACCTGTGGCGAACCGGCGGCGTATGCTCAGCTTTTGCCAGGTGGACGTACTTTCCGCTTCTGTGAGCAGCATGTCCCCTTGCTCATAAAAAAGCAGGCCGAAGCCGCTGCTACTGCGAATAAAGAGAAGAAGTAGTTTAGACAATAAGATGAGCGCGAAGCGCTAGATGCGACCGCACCTAGCGCTTCGCGCTCATCTTATTGTCTATCAGGGAAATCAGGCCAGAGGCAACTGGATGTGGAATATAGAGCCTGCGCCCGGCACGCCGCTACTCTCAATCCAAATTGTTCCATCCATTGCTTCAATCAGGCGCCGGGAGATATAGAGTCCCAGACCTGATCCGCGTATCGTGCTATTCAAATCACTTTCCAGTCGCATAAAACGCTGGAAAAGTAGTGCCTGGTCCTCCGGCTTGATGCCTTTCCCTTTGTCCGTTACGCTGATAACGGCACTTGGTATCTGGTCAATCACTGCGCGGGCAGAGAACGTGACAGGTGTCCCTGGATTCGAATATTTCAGAGCATTCACGCTGAGATTCAGCAGCACTTGCCGCAGGCGCGTTGGATCAGCTTTTACAAAGAGTTTGTTCGGTACATACATATATACCTTGCGATTTTCCTGCGTTATCTGTGGCTCAATCAGTTCGATGACTCCTCGAATTTCATCCTGGACGGAAACTCGTGCCAGGTATGCAGGACGTATGCCTGCCTCGATCTCCAGGCGACTTGCATCCATTACGTTGCTTAGCAGCAGCACTAATTCATCGCAGCCGCGCCGTGCTTTTTGCAGAAATTCCTGCTGCTGGTCAAGCGAAAGTGCCCCTCCATACTCTGCCAGCAGTTCAAGGTAGCCTTGTACAGCAGTGAGAGGTGTGCGTAGTTCATGCGAGGCAGTAATCATGAATTGATCTTTCATCTGGTCAAGCTGTTGCAGTTGTTGGTGTGCATTGCGTAACTCTTGATAGAGTTGAGCGTTGGTAAAGGCAATGGCCGCCTGCTCCGCAAAATCCTGGGCTTGCGGCAAATCCGCTGTCGCCAAAGTTTTTTTTTGCTGCGCTTGGGCATGCATTGAACGTGCCAGAATCAGCAGTCCAACAGCCGTATTCCCGGAAATCAATGGCGCAAGTATTGCTGTCGGCACATTGCGCTGTTGCAATACTTCTCGCAGGGTTGGGTTCCGTCGCCCTCTTAGCCCGCCTGTTGGAATACGCCTTGGGAGAGTATCGGAAAAGCTTTGCTGTGCCGATGGCGCTATTACTGCTGGTATTCTCCCGCTTACGGCAGGTAAACTACCACTACTAACGGCAGGGAAGTGGCCACTACCGGTAGATAGGTCATTAATTTGAATGAGTACTGGCTGTAGTGATCCAAGCGCTCTAGCCTCGAACTCATGTTGTTGGATGGGGGGCCAGTCGCCGGGTCTAGTTACTGGTTCTCGCTCATTTACATAAATTGCGGCTGGTACGAGTTGTCCATTGTAATCGTTGACATATAATAACGTATAATCGGCTTGCAATGCATTTGCACCTTCCGTACAAATCAACTGCAAGATCTCAGTCCCAACACTCGTGCCTGAAGCAACGGCACTATTCAAGCGTGCCGCGATATTAGCCAATGCTTGAGAGAATAATTCATGCTCGCGAGCTGCTTGATAAAGATATGCATGTTCAATCGCTGAAGCCGCCTCCTCTGTGTAGGCTTTAGCGAGATACATGTCGCGCTCACTGAGAGGCCTGGATTTACGACGGGCGAATCCCAGGCTTCCATGGGTTTTTCCCTGGTAGGTAAGCGATACAAAAAGTGTTGCGCGAATTTGCTGCTCTTTTTGCCAGGCTTGTATATCTTCCGGTAAATTTATCTTCTGCTCGGCCCAGACAATGTCGATTTGTTTGCCGGCAATTACGCCGCGGAGGTGAAGTTGTTCTCCCTGAAATCTCCAGGTATACACCTCTGGTGTGGTAGACGACGCTGCACGAACCAGCAAAATGGACTGCTTATCGAGTGGGCGATCGTAATCCTCTGCCAGCAAGAGCATCACAGCATCAAAGCCCAGGGCTGATGCTGCTAGAGTTACAAGCCGTGTAAGCAAGCGATCAAGCACAATTTCTTCGGTGAGTTGTGTGGCAAGAATACGTAAGAGTTCGGCCATTTCACTTCGTTGCTCTCGTTCTCTGAGGAGTATTTCGTTCTCGTTGGTAGCGAAAAGATAACGAATAGTCACGAGTATGGCGACGATAATAGTCGTTACAACCAGGGAGAATGAAAGTTGATTATTATACATGATCTCACTATAAAGTGTTAGTGCCAATAGAGCTGCAAGAGGAATATAGATAAGTAAGCTTTGCAGGAGTATGTAGCGGCGATGTGATCCTTCGTCCTGGCTATCGGGTACATACTCTGAAGTAATGTCTGCATGGGACGTATTAGATCGTTCGCGAAAGACTCTGCGAGCAATTGTTGCATATTGATAGAGTGCAGCAAGTCCTATCAGCAAGTAGCCAATAAACCAGAATGTGTCAATGTAAGCTGTACCGGTGTGGTATGTATTCAATGGAACCAAGTAACCATAGAATGAATCGGCCCATATTTGGCAAATGATACCTATGCCAATTAGTAGCAGGGATGGGTATAATATGCGCTCTACGCGCCGTCGTATAAGCAATACAATAGCAAATATGAGCAGTACGTCCAAGAAAGGATAGGATACTGCTACATACAATTTTCCTAAAGAGAAACCGGGCCTTTGCATCTGCGATCCGAAGATTGGCTCAATTACAAAATACCAGATCACTCCCAAGACACAGATCGTTGTAATCAGAGCATCCAGAGCAATACGTACGGATGATTCTCTGCGAGTTGGCTCAGTGGGCATATAGAGCAAGCCAATAAAGGTAAATATATAGAAAAGCGTAAAACCGATATCGGCAGGGGATGGCACCGGATTTTTCTGTACATAGTCTTCCAGGTAGGTATAGATTATTCCTCCCATGCCGTTTGTGAACAAACCGATACCAATGAAAAGCCAGGCTAACTGGTGGCGTGGTTCCAGCCGCAAAGGGCCGTAACGAGCTCGATAAGCTGTGATGCAGGCCCAATAGGCACCGATCAAAGAGGTTAAAGCATACATGGAGTTGGCGAAGAAGGTGACAGCAGTGCTTGCATATCCACCGATCTGAAAGATCAGCCAGATCAGGCTGAAAGTGACAATCAGGGCTGCGCTTGCCGTAGCAATATAGTTTTGTTGGTTTAGTTTCCGCAGATAGGTTCGCGTCAACTTATCGGTTATGGTGGTCTTCAAATGTATCTCAGGCAAGCGTGCCGACATGGGTTTCCCTCAGTAAGTAATACTTAGGAACTTTAATGACAACTGCAGCGGAAAAAAGACCCTCAATAGTATACCTGAAAAGCATGTAATTTGTCACATTTGTACACAAGAAATCCTTAACAAGGCCAATGAGTACTACATACAGTTATAATAGTACTAATGAGATGCTTTGCATGCAAAAGAGGAAAGGATTAACTCGATGGAACCAGTCATGATTACTGCAGCTATGGTCGGCGCGGAGGTAACTAAAGATCAGCAACCCAATTTACCCACAACCCCGCAAGAGATTATTGCTGCCGCTGTGGAGTGTTATAAAGCGGGTGCCGCGATCATCCATATTCATGTGCGTGATGCCGCGGGAAACGCCACGCAGGATGCCAATATCTTTCGCGAAGTTGTTGAAGGGATTCGTGAGCGTTGCGATGTGATTACGCAGGTATCAACAGGTGGGGCCATCTGGATGAGCGCCGAAGAGCGTCTCCAAAGCATTGAGTGCCGACCGGACATGGCAACGCTCACAACTGGAACGGTAAACTTCGGCGATGGGGTATTTATGAACAGTCGTGGCTTAGTAGAAACTTTCGCGGGACGCTTACTTGACTATGGCATCGTGCCAGAAATTGAGATCTTTGATACAGGCATGATCGATGAGGCAACGCGCCTGCGCGATAAGGGTTTGATCACCGACCCGCTACATTTCGATTTTGTGATGGGCGTTCCTGGCGGCATGGGTGCCGGCTCTGCTCAACTCGTGCACCTGGTACATAGCCTGCCGGCGGAAAGCTCCTGGAGCGTAGCCGGTATTGGACGACATCAATCGACATTGGGCACTATAGCCCTGGCAATGGGTGGCCATGTGCGTGTAGGCTTCGAAGACAATATTTACTACCGCAAAGGCCAACTGGCAAAAAGCAATGCGGAATTGGTTGCCCGCATTGTGCGTCTGGCTCAAGAACTGCATCGTCCCGTAGCAACACCTGCCGAAGCTAGAGAGATATTGCAGTTGGGAAGGTATAAGCAATAGGATGCGGATAAGCGGGCTATTAAGGAAGCGTGAGCAGTTCCGGGGCCCCGTCGGTTATCGCAATACAATGTTCGAACTGCGCCGAGCGCGAGCCATCGGCCGTGCAGACGGTCCACTTATCTGCTAGCACCCGCGTCTGGTATCCCCCGGCATTGATCATCGGCTCAATAGTAAAAACCATGCCAGGTCGAAGCCTCAGGCCGGTACCTACGAGTCCATAATGTGGTACCTGTGGGTCCTCGTGAAGCGAGTGACCGACGCCATGGCCCACATATTCGCGCACCGTCGAAAAACCTTGCGACTCGGCATAGGTCTGAATCGCCGCACCAACGTCACCGAGTTGTTTGTTCGGACGTGCCTGCTCAATGCCTAGTTCCAGGCAGCGCTGTGCCACGTCCATAAGGCGCTGTGATTCAGTGTCAAGTTTTCCAGCGGCGAACGTCACACATGCATCGCCAACCCAGCCCTTATAAAGTACTCCAATGTCAATACCAATAATGTCTCCCTCGTGCAGAATCTGCTTGGGACTGGGGATACCATGACAAATCACGTCGTTGATCGCGACGCAGATCGTAGCAGGAAAGGGAGGAATAGCAGGCAGCCCATTCCTGGCTGGGCGAGCGCCGTAGCCCTTGTAGATGGGCTTTGCGCCTTTGCTGCGGATATAGTCCTCTGCAATTTTGTCTAATTCTGCTGTGGATGTGTCAGATTTAACATACGGGCGTAATACTTCATAGGTCTCGGCAACAATGCGTCCCGCTTCACGCAATTGCGCAATCTCATTCCGTGATTTTAATGTAACTGCCATATTTTCCTCTTTTTATTTGATTAGTAACTAACCCGCGTGCGAGTTTTTTTCTTCGAGTGCCGCCTGCGGCGGCAGAAGAAAAGAGAGTTTTTCGGGGACACCCCGAACCCCGGCAGGGGGACGCTAGTCCCCCTGCACTCCCCTGAATGGGGGATAACACTCTAACCTGTCGATAGCTGCCCAGGCCAAAGTACCCCTCCCCCTGCACTCCCCTGAATGGGGGATAACACTCTTAACCTAGAGAAGCAAGTCTGGTCTCTTCCTCTTGATCCTGCTCCCAAGCAAGCAGGTCACCGGTTGTGACTGAAAAATAAGTATTGAAGTAGCGCAGCAGGTGATCTATGGTCGTGTAATCAATACGTTGACTGCGCCCTGTATTTAAAGCGGCCAGCACACTCAAAGATACGCCGCTCTCCCCGGCAAGACGCCGCAAACTCAAAGATGGTTGTCCTTGTTTAGCCCGTTCAACATTCGCTTTAGCGAGCAACAACCGTAGCCTACAAGAGATCGTCACGATCAATACCTCCTGGACAAAGTTTCGCAGTGGCTTCAGCACTAACCATTCAAATGATATTATAGCAAAAACGTTGTTGTAAGTCAATACATTGTATTGACTTACAACAACGTTTTTGCGTCATACTACATGAGTACCTAGAAATAATTCGACGAGATACCACCGTCAACGACGAGCCAAGCTCCGGTCGTCCAGGATGACTCGTCGGAGGCAAGGTAAAGCGCCATGTAGATGATATCTTTGGCCTCTCCAAAGCGGCCCAGCGGAATGCGGTCGAGACGCAGGTTGCGCGCCTCTTCGCTTGTCCAGAGATAACGCAACAAGGGTGTCTCAATAGGCCCAGGACAAATAGCATTGCAGCGTATACCGTGACGGCCATATTGGACTGCAAATGATTTAGTCAGCGAGAGCATACCGCCCTTAGAAGCGGTGTATGCATCCTGTGGTACAGTGCAGCCCATAAAAGCGACAAATGAAGCCACGTTGATGATCGAACCTTTACCTTGCTCCACCATGCGCGGTATGGTGTATTTCGAGCACAAGAAAGCGCTCTTCAGATTCACATCCATCACTCTATCCCAGAGTTCCCCGGTTATAGCAGTAACGCTCCCATCATCAGATGGCATAATGCCCGCGTTGTTATAAAGCACATCCACGTGGCCGAATGCATCGATGGCCGCGCCGACCATATTTTTAACATCGGCTTCCTTAGCAACGTTGGCCTGGACAAATATGGCTTTGCCACCTGCATCGCGGATCTTCTGAGCGGTTTCTTCGCCTTCGTCTGTGGCTATATCGGTAATCACAACACTCGCGCCTTCGCGCGCAAATAGTTCTGCTGCAGCCTGGCCCATGCCTCCGGCAGCGCCAGTGATAATCGCTACTTTGTCTCGCAATCTCATGCGGTTTGTGTCTCCTTTAGAAATTTTTTACCAGGTCAAGGTACCAGAACGGCATACGCTTGCGCAGCAGCGGTTTGCTGCGTACCACATTGCCGGGAATGCTTTCGCGAATATCATAGGCCAGTTCCCCTGTCAGCGATCCCGCCATTTCGCCAGGGGTATAGCCCAGAGCAGCCGTTGTTCGCCGCCCGGTGCGCTGTTCGCGTGTGTCGATGGTCATCATCGTCAGTGTAAGCTCGTCATCTTCAGCAATGACCTCTGGCCATGGATAGGTAGAGTAAGTAGGTGAGTAGATGCCACTGTAGCCATTGGCACGTAATCCTTTTGACGCGCCGCTCCAGTTCGCCAGGGCCAGGTAGACATGATGCTCGGCTGCTCGTACGCGCCAGATCAACGAATGTGTAGGATCGTATTCATCAGGCGCGACAGGCGGATTATACTTAATACTTGAAGGGCCAAGCCCAATTGGTTGTGGGAAGTTAAGGAATGCCGGGGCGCATACCAGGTCAGCGCCTTTCCCGGCAAGCACGCGCAAGGTTTCTGGAAAGAGCACATCGTAACCCGTTGCCAGTCCGATGCGTCCAGTGGGCGTATCGAACACCGGTAATCCCAGGCTGCCAGGGCTGGCCCAGAGGCGGTCGCTGAGCGTCAGGTGCAACTTGCGGTATGTTCCATATATACCCTCAGGATCAATCAGCAAAATTGTATTGTAATATTTTGCTTCTCGATTGCCCGCGCCCGAAACTCGCTCTGCAACTCCAAGTACAAGGCTCAACTGGAATTCGTTGGCGAGTGCAGTCAGGACATCGGTTTCCGGTCCCGGAATCTCAATAGCCCCTGCCTGCATAGTAGCCATCACATTAGGTGTCCCATTTTGTACATCGAGTGGGCCTGGCAGGATCAATTCAGGTAGTACCAGCATGTCCGGTCGTGCCGGGGCGTGGTCGTTGAGCAGTGTTCTAAGTGTGTTGCGCAACAACTCGAGAGGTGATTCTTGCGGATGTCCTGCGGGGGAAAAAGCTTGCAGATCAGGCTGGATAAAGCCGACGCAGGAAAGTTGTCCGGACGGAAGCTCTCCAAGCTCATACAGACCATGATATTTCAGAGGCTCCCACAGGTATGTATTGTTGACAAGGGTAATGTACTCGGCAGGTTGGCGGTCAGCCAGTCGGTCCCCGGCCATTTCTTCTTGATTTGCGCCCCAACTCTTGTTGCGGCTGCGGGTCAAATCAACTTCTCCATAGACAATCCCATCGCCATCGTCTAGATAGCTCTGGATGGATCCATCGGGATCAATTACACAGCTCCCGCCGCTGAACTGCACGCCGCGTTCGAGGCCATAGCGGTTCGCAGCGATGAAGTACACTCCGTTCTCGAATGCGCGGGCCATCCACCAGCTACTCGGGCATTTTTCTTCCAGCCAGTTCGTAGGAAAAAGCAAAACATCCGCATTATGTAATGCAGGGATACGCGCTGCCTCGAAGTACATGGCATCCATACAGATGAGTCCTGATAGGCGGCCCAGTGGAGTTTCCCATACTGGCATGCCCAGGTCGCCATCACGTGCCCAGCGAGGTTCAGAGATGTAGGAGTGAATTTTGCGATATGTTCCAATGATTCCATCTGGACCAATCAAAACCATGCAGTTGTAGTACACGTCTGTAGCTGGATCAACTTCGGGCATGCTGATCGCGATATAACAAGCATATTGTGTGGCGAGTCTTTGAAAACGGCCAGTAGTTGGCCCGGGGACAGGTTCAACATGGGGAGCGACTTCAGTGCGAGACTCCCAGCAGTAGCCGGTTGTCGCCATTTCCGGTAAGACGATCAAGCGTGCATCATGCCGCGCAGCCTCCTCAACGAGGCGGAGAAGGTCGGCCACATTCTTCTCTTTCTCGCCCTGCGCCGGCTCATATTGAATAGCTGCAACCCGGTAGTGTGTAATAGTGGGTGCAGATGTGTTCATTTTAAATTCCTCAGTGTCCTGTATATGAAAGCTGTACCTGTTTGAGGATGAAATAACGATACCATGTGACTCAATGAGCGTCAATAGGCAAATTTACATTCTTCACTTTCTCTGCATAGCTAATTTACCCATCAAAGAATCATATAGCCTGGGCGATGATAGAGAGGTGTGGGGTGGGTGGCGCGCACCTACCCCACACCTCTCTATCATCAAGAGCGCTCATTCCTCTTTTCTCATAAGGGCATAGAATGCTCGTGTGGACTCCTCGTCCATGTGATAACTCTCAGCATCCGCGGGGAAAGTGCCCTCCTGGACATCGGCGAAGAAGTGTTGTAGTGCTTCGGTAGCTACATCAGCCAGGTGAGCGTACTGGCGAACGAATTTAGGAACCCGGCCATCGTAAAGACCCAGCACGTCGTGAAACACGAGTACCTGTCCATCGCAATACGGCCCAGCGCCAATACCGATCGTAGGCACGGGTACCTCCTGTGTAACCACCTGCGCTAAGACATTAGGCACGCCTTCCAAAACTATGCCGAAGACGCCTGCTGCGGCCAGGGCGCGTGCGTCCTCCAGCAACTCGCGGGCAGCCTCAGCCCTCTTACCCTGCACGCGGTAGCCGCCCATAGTATGGATCGATTGTGGGGTAAGCCCCAGGTGCCCCATTACAGGGATTTCGGCGGACAGGAGGGCTTCGATCATCGGCAAACGCTTGCGGCCTCCCTCTAATTTTACCGCTTCTGCCCCGCCCTCACGCAGCAGACGCCCGGCATTGCGCACAGTCTCTTCCACGGACAGATGATAGCTCAGCCATGGCATATCGCCTAACACCAGGGCGCCTGGTTTTGCACGTGCAACGGCAGCCGTATGGTGAATCATGATATCCACGGTAGCAGGGAGTGTGTCATCGAAACCTAGCACTACATGGGCCAGTGTATCGCCCACCAGGATAATATCCGCTCCAGCCCTATCGGCAATACGTGCCGATGGAGCATCATAAGCCGTCACCATCTTAATTTTAGGCCCACCCTTTCGGGCCTGTAGCGCAGGTACAGTAACTTTGTCCCGCATATCGTTATTCCTTTCACTTCACTGTGTATGGTAAGAGCGACTCTCGTGATCGCCCTGTTCATGGTTGCCTGCTCATGTGGTGACACGGATGCCGGTATCCCAGGTGCCATCCGGGTGCAATAGAAAATTATCGATCAAACGTGCCGGGCCGACTCTCGCTGCTATGAGCAGCAGTGCCGGGGCACGGAGTATCTCTAATTGCTTAATGCTGCCGGGATCGCGAACTTCTGCGTAATCCAATTGCGCGAGTGGCTCCGCCAGTACTACTTCGTTCATTGCCTGTGTCACTATTAACGGCCCTTCGTTGAGGTGAGCTTCAAACGCCATACGCCCGGCCTGTAATGCGCTATAGAGCACTGTTGCAGCGGCACGTTCTTGCGGGTCAAGATAGGCATTCCTGCTGCTCATTGCAAGGCCATCAGCTTCGCGTATTGTCGATAGGACGCGTAGCTTCACGGGGAGATTGAAGTCTGTCGCCATACGTGCAATGACGGCAACCTGCTGGGCGTCCTTCTGGCCGAAGTACGCCTGGTGCGGCCGCACAATCTGGAATAATTTCAGCACCACAGTTGCCACGCCACGGAAATGCCCGGGACGTCTTTCCCCCTCGACTTCCCCACTGAGTGGCCCGGTCGGATCCATATAGGTTGCGAAGCCTGGCGGGTAGATCTCCTCAGTTGTGGGAACGAATACCACATCCACGCCGAGTGTCTCGAGCACATGCAGATCACGAGACAGATCTCGTGGGTAACGTTCCAGGTCTTCGTGTGGGCCAAACTGGGCTGGGTTAACGAAGATACTTGCCAGGAGTATGTCATTCTCCTCACACCCGCGCCGCACGAGCGAAAGATGTCCCTCGTGGAGATATCCCATAGTGGGAACAAATCCAACCTTTTTGGAGCTAGCCCATCCCGAGCGCTCATCCACCATCTCACGAACTGTGGTGATTACTCGCATCCGTCTTCCGCTCCTGTTTCAATTTAACCTTGTACTATGATAATCTCTATCTTCAGCACACCTTTCAATACTTCCCAAAGTATATCATCGGAGTACGAAGTCTGCAATTTAGATCAAGGAAGTATGCTTATACCATCTGGACCACTAATAATCGCCTGATCTACCATATGCAAAAATAGGCCCGACTCGACTACTCCTACGATCCTGCGGATGCTCGACTCTAACCCCTCCGGGTTGGCAATGCCCTGTGTGAAGAAACAATCCAGTATCACGTTCCCATTATCGGTGCGATACACTATATTTGTGTTCTGTCGTATCCGCACCACTGCTCCCAGAGCTTCTAAGCGCAGGCGCACAGGTGTCACTGCAAATGGAATGACTTCAACAGGTAGAGGAACTGTGTGGCCCAGTTGCGCAACTTGCTTTGTCACATCCACAATGACAACAAAGCGCCGCGTATTTGATGCAACAATCTTCTCGCGTAAGAGAGCGCCGCCGCCGCCTTTAATGAGGTGCAACTGCCCGTCGATCTCATCGGCCCCATCGATAACGAGGTCAAGCTCTGGATAGGTATCCAGATCTGTGAGAGGGATACCCAGCTTGTCAGCAAGTTCTGCGCTGGCTTGCGAAGTAGGAACCACGCCTCTGATCCTAAGTCCTTCTCGTATACGTTGCGCAAGCGCGTAGATCATCTGTGCCGCAGTCGTACCTGTGCCGATACCGAGCACCATGCCATCTTCAATCAATTTCACCGCTTCCACTCCTGCCATGTGCTTCCACATGTCTTGCTGGATATTGCGTTCCATAGTTGTCCTCCTCCATTGCTCAAGGCCAGGATAGGCGCTTACGCCCCAGAGTATTTCATGCAGTACCGTCTGTAACGTAGTCTCAGCCAGGCTCAACTCATTACATTTCAATGCTGATTGTATTGTATCGCATCGTCAAATATTCCTGTTATTATCACACGGCGGTGTAACCTCCACGGCTTCAGCCGGGGAGTGCCACACTTGTCATTCTAATGCTATCGTGATAAACTCTCCAAATGAAATAAAAACGTGCCGCTTTATTTTTCTGGTGATAGCAACGATGTCAAAACAGTGGCGTATTCTCGTAGTTCAAGATGAGGAAAAACTTAATCGAAGTATTGTAAATTCACTCCAAAGAGATGGATATGCTGTTCGAGGTGTTGCCAGTGGTGCTGAAGCAATACGTCTACTTTGGGCCGAGCATTACGATGTTGTCATCAGTGATCAGAGGATGCCCGATTCAAATGGCTTTGACTTACTTGAGTGGATACGCACCTATTGCCCGAACACGCGCATGATTATGGTGGCTAGCGCCGGTTCCTCTGTCACACGCACCCAGGCTCTTGAAAACGGGGTTGTCAGTTACCTGGAAAAACCGATCGATCTCCATGTTCTCAAAGAGGAACTGCGCCGCCTACTGCAGCAAACCGGCTTTTCCGCCAACCTGGACTCATTTGATTTATTGGACGTGATTCAAATCGTCAATATGAGTCACAAAAGTATAGCCATGATGGTACATACAGGGTTAGAAGAACAAGGGTTGCTAGGTTTTCAAGAGGGAGAGCTGGTTTGGGCAGAGTATGGTGCATTACGTGGAGAAGAGGCATTTTTCGCTCTCGCGGCGCATAAAAACGGGACAGTCACACATCAACCGTGGAACAAACAGGTAACGCCAAATGTCATTCAACCTCTCTCAAGGCTTATTTTCCAGGCACTCCAATATCGCTCTAAGTATGCAGACTTTCAACAACCCAGCGGAGAGCAAATTGCCGTTACTCCAGCTACAGTCTCCTCAATCGAACTACCCGGAGACGAAGATGATCGTCCCTTTTTGTTCGCAGAGCCATCCCTTGCAAATGCCCAACAACAGGCAACCCAGGAGCACTCACCAGAAACACCTCTACCACAGGTGATAGATGAGCCCAAGGAATGGTGGCAGAACCCAGTTTCCCATACGCGCTCGCATCAACCCGTAGACAATGGCTTAGCCGCCAAATCATGGATGGCTAATGATCAGCCATCTACTAATGGCTCGCGTATCACCAGCGATGCCAACTCCATTGGCGCCGATATGCCCTCAAAAACTGTACATAAGGCCCCTGCAGGCCCACGTACCGATCTACCATCCTGGCTGATAGATCAACCAACCCATGCGGATATGCCCGTTTTGCGCTTGACGTCGCTTACCGGTACAGACCATGTACAGGCAAAACCGGCCGTCAAGACATCGCCGGCAGAACTGCGACCTGCACCGCCGGCAGTGGAAAATACCGGGCATTCATTGCAGAAACACGAGTCCAATTCGCCGTTACAGCAACAAAGTTCCCCTGAATCGCTAGTGTCAGAGGATAGCAGCGTGAGCCAGCCGAGATCAACAGACTCACAGGGTATCCAGTTACGAAGCCTGACCTTAGCAGGTAAGACGGATGATCTTTCTTCGTTTGCTGCGGGACAGGTGAGTGTTCCACTGGCCACAGATGCTTCAGCTTTAAGTACAGACTTTTTACCAGGAAACACAACTATAGGACCTAAGAAAAAACAGTCGCCGTACTGGGAACACACTAAAACTGACATAGGCTCACAAGGTGCATCGAAACGCAATTACTCCACTGTCGTTATGGCTTTGCAAACGTTAGGTTACTCTACCCCTGGTTTTATTGCCACCGCGGTAGTAAGCCTGGAAGGACAACCCATTGCTCAGGTTGCCGTAGATGATCTCGATATTTCGCCAATGTGTGGATACTTCAGCAGTATCTTGCGGGGTACGCTTCTCTCGCTGGACCAGGGAGCCTGGGGTTATTACGAGCACTCGCTTATTACAAGCGCCACTCATCATGTTCTGCTGCGTCTTGTCGGTAGCAATAGAGATACCTTTCAGGTTCTCATTATCTCCCGTGAGGCTAATCCGGTAGAAAGCCTGGAAGCAATGGCAAACGTCGAACCTGCCATCGCATCAGCTCTGTAAGCTGGTTGCTGGGAAGACCCTCACTTTCCAATTCACCTGCAAAGATGAAAAACCTGCTAGAATCAGGTTAGGAGTATTAAATATGAGTGAAACAAAAAAACCGCTAACTGAAGAGGAAAAGAAAAATAACCGCTTTTCATTTATGGTTGGCATGGTGATTGCCCTGGTAATTATCATCGTCTTTGTGCTACTGTTCCATTAATTTCTTGAGTTTCTCAATCTCCAGTTCCTTTACAGTGGGCTCCGTAACGGGTGGTTCATGCTGCTCTGACTTTGAACTGGCGCGTTTTTTCGCCGGTGCGCTATCTTGTGGTGGTGTAGGAATGAGGGTTGACAGGTGCGGATTGCCTTCGTGCAGCAGCGGAGGCTCTTTTGCGGAGCGTTTCTTTGCTTTGAGTTCGTTCAATTGCTCTTCGACAAACTGTTCATGGGACAGTTGCTCAAGCTGTACATCCAGGTCGCGCTTGTGAAGGTCGGCCATTGCACGGGCGCGGGCCTCAGCTTCCATTACAGCATCCTGCGCTCGTTTGGCACGCTCACTGTCTTTCGACCCCGCGCCGGTATTGTTGAGCGTATCGAAGACACGTTGTTGCAATAACGCGTTGCGCTTGCGTGCGACAAGCAGATCAATAGTGGTTTCAACCTCAGAGATTTTTGCCTCAAGCTGGCTTAGTACACCTCTCATCGTAGAAACTAATTGTTCCTGTTCCTTCTGCTGTTGCTGGTAACGCTGAACCTGCCTTGTGAACTCGTTATAGCGGGTAAGTGCAACGCGTGCTGCGGCGTCATTATCCTGCTGGATTGCCTGTTCCGCCTTCTTCTGCCAGGTTTCGGCCTCAGCCTTTTTCTCCTTGATACGGCTTTGCAGCTTACGACTCTCGGCAATGGCTGTGGCGACTTGCGTCTTAACCTGCATCAATTGATTGCGCATGTCAAGCCGAAGTTGCTGCAAGACCTTCTCCGGGTCATCTGCCTTCTCAACCAGTGTGTTGAGATTAGCCCGCAGCAAGGTAAGCACACGTTCCAGCAGATTCATCTATATTTTCCCCTCTAGGTTGTGAATTTGCCCTGGCGACCTCACACAGTCATCAGTTAGTTACACCTCTCGATAAGGCATTGAGATCTTTGCCACGTGGAACCTTGAATAAAAAGATTTGGTCTGGCATCCATTTTGGATGCCAGACAGCCTTATATCAAGGATTAACAGGAAACCAAGCTACTTTTCGCTCGAAGGCGCTTCAACGGTAGAACTCGTACCGTTGGGGCTTGCGTTATTCGTACCGACCTGGTTGTCCTGGTTAGACAATGCAGGCACCCGGTTCATCAGATCACCGATGCGCGTGCCGCTGAGCAGCTCGAAAAGCGCGGGTACTTGTGCCACCATGTTCACGATATCACCGGTGAGACGGCTGGCGCCCAGCCCGTCGTTGCTATTGCCGCTGCCAGTGGAGACGATGGTCACTTTGTCCACCTTGCTCAGTGGCTCGGAGATGGCGCGGACGATCTCAGGCATGCCCGTGAGCAGTTTATCAAGTACAGCCGCTTGATTGTATTCATGGAACGCAGCCGCTTTGACCTTCATGGCATCGGCTTCAGCTTCACCTTTAGCTCGGATTACCTCAGCCTCTGCCAGCCCTCTAGCGCGAATTACCTCGGCTTCGGACAAACCGCGAGCTCGATTGGCATCAGCGTCACCAAAACCTTTTGCCTTGGCGGCATCGGCCTGCCCTTGCGCCTCGAGGATCAGGCGCTGGCGCTCGGCTTCTGCGACAGTCTCAACGCGCCTGCGCTCGGCTTCAGCAGCTTTCTGAATAGTTGCCTGCAGTTCCAATTCACGGCGCTGTATTTCGGCCTGTTGCACTTTAATCTGCGCGCTTTTCTCAACTTCGGTCACTTTCACAGATTCGGCAACGACCTGCTGCTGCATCAAATTAGACTGAATATCATAGGTCTTATCAGCGGTAGCTTGCTGCTTCTTCACTTCGGCATCAAACGCGGCTTTTTTCAAGGACAGGTTACGCTGTGATTCTGCTTGCAGCGCGAGCGATTCTGCCTCGGCCTTCACCCGCACTTGATCGGCGGCAGATTTGGCGACGGCTGCTTCACGGGAGGCGTTAGCCTGCTGGATTTGTGTATCCCGTTGTGCCAGGGCCGAAGCGATGTCAGCCTGTTTCTTAATCTCAGCGATCTGCGGTCGGCCCATGTTGGTGATGTAATCGTTCTTGTCGCGTACATCTTTAATCGTGAACGAGATGACTTCCAGGCCCATCTTCTCCATATCGGGAGTGACGGTCTTGAGCATCTTCGAGCCGACATTCTCAGGGTCTTTGACCAGGTCTTCAACTGTGAGCTGGCCAACAATGCCGCGCAAGTGACCTTCCATTACCAGGCGGATCAGGCTTTCGCGCTCCTGCTGGCTTTTACTGAGGAATTGCTCGGCAGCGGTCTTCACGCTCTCTTCGTCAGAGCGCACCTTGATCTGTGTGACGGCCTCGACATTCACGGCCACTCCCTGTGATGTGTACAGGTCCTGTGCAGGCGCAACGTCGAAGGACATCAGCTCGAGGGAGAATTCTTGGGCACGCTGGTATAGTGGAACCACGAACTTTGAGCCACCCGTAATAACCTTGGTGCCTCCTGGTACAGCTCCATAGACGATCAATGCCTGGTTGGGTCCTACCTTACGTAGCAATCGTCCCCAGGTTTGGATAAGGATGAAAAGAACCACAACTAAAGCGACGACGCCTATGAGTAGAAGAATAAGAGGGTCCATACTGTGTTACTCCTTTTGCGTTTCTTTGCGCATAACCAATTGTGAATCTGACTTACTGGATCCGTCAAGCAATGTGCGAAGTTTTTCAAGTTCATCTGAGACGGATACTTCTGATTGGGTCCCTTCCTCGCTGATAAAATGATCCCAGGTATCGACTTCCGCTATCCCGTGCTGGTAGTTCACGACAACTACCTCCTGATCACGTTCCAGCCGACGTCCATCAATACTTCGCGCGGGGATGCTCTTACGCATTCCTCCGGGTGATACATAGATGATCTCACCTAAGCTGTTCTCCTGGATGGTAATGCTGACTTTTCCAAGCAGACCCGTGCGATCCGAGACATCCTGCACCGTCGATTCCTCGCTGTCACCGAAAAAGCGGCTGAGCATGATCAGCAGCAGCATAGCAATAACGATTCCGCTAATACCCGCCAGGACGAGCGTAAGTGCAGCCACGAAATGGATTGTATTGTGGAAAAGGTAGCCGAAAAAGCCAAATCCAAGTAGGAAGAGCATGATGGATGTGGGGTTGACGAATGATAGGAGGGATTGTTGATGGCCCTGTGTATCGTGTGAAGTTGCTGCATGCCCAGAAGTGTGAGCAGGTCCGTGACTAACAGCATGCGTAGTATGCGTACCACCGGTATGCATACTACCGCCGTGATGACCTATATCGACATGGTGTGCAGTACCATGCGCGAAACCATGCCCAAGGTTTCCCAAAAGGGCCGTCACGATAAAGTATACCAACCCGATCAGAAAACAAGCGGTGAATAAAAGAGAAAGCGGATCAGTTGCAATCATGAGCTATGTTCCCTCCTTCGGTTGTGGAAACATTTCAGCATGTAAACGAGGACGGTCAATGCGCTCGATCAGGCCAATAATGCTGGTCAGAATACCAGTTATACCTGATACAAATGCGAATAAAAGGCACAGCGATCCAGCAGATATCCCGAGCAGAGTCATTACAGGAAATAGTGTACTTGCAAAGAAACTTGCGATGCAAAGCACAACCGCCCCGCTTAGAAGTGCAATGGGTATCAGTACAGGATGCCGCTGTAATAAAGGGTCTCGTCGCGGCGTCAGGAAACGCTGCCGGCCAGATGGAGGGTTACATTGACCCTGGATCATTGTTCGCTCCGTAAAGTTCAACATAGTTTTATTGGCACCAACTCTTGCACAAGTTACTCTGCACTCAGCAAAGTACACTTACTATAGACGCAGGACAATCAGAAAAATACAATATCAGCAGCGTCAACTGGTTTTGATAGCTCGGACAGTATGTTCCAGTTCTTCTACCGGGAGATCCATCAATTCATTCAAGAGCTCAATGTAACGACGCGGGTCCTCAACATTGGCCAAACGCTCAAAGAATTCCTGTATAAGCGGTTCAACACGCCATTCTTCTGCACTCGCCATTAACCATGTGCTAAGACGGTCTGTGTCGTAGTCCATATCCGTAAGGAGGTCGGTACTAAAATCAGGAAGGTCGCTGACCAGGTATCCCGGTTGCACCTCAAAAAAGCGCGAGAGTAAATCTCGACTTGATGCCGTCAGGTGAACTCTCTTGCCGTTTTCCAATTGCGATAGGTATGCCTGACTGATACTCTCATTTAATTCCTCTTGCATAGCTTTGACAACTTCTATCTGCGTCATTGGCCGGTTAAGACCCCGCAACTCGCCCTCAACTTCCCGTAAGTGTTTGATTTTCTCTGAGAGTTTCATAGCCATCCTCGCATAACTATTTGCTATATCCAATATAGCTGTTTGCTATCGATTTGTCAAGGGCCATAAGAGGGTATGAGGGAGAGTGTTCTACGCGTGCTTCAGACGCTTCTCAGCACGTCTCATTGTCTTTACGCCGTTTTTTGTTGTGCTCAGATGTTCTTCCTTTTTCAACTACTTTCAACGGCTTAACTGTCATTTCTACTGTCAATTCTGGAAGGTATCAAGCCTGACTCAATGCGCTCCTTGAGCAGGCAGATAGGATGGGCTCTACGTGTTCAACTCCATTGTATGCTGCTCTTCATTCCTCATGGAAGATTCCCAGATGTGCCTTCACCATCTTTTGCAGAGTGTGGTAACGTTTCTACTCGCTATGTTTG
>WNGJ01001130.1_pt1 | contig 25794 bp, 28 predicted proteins | sample 5400611 | NCBI WGS metagenome assembly WNGJ01 (sample SAMN13153375, study PRJNA577476) | soil metagenome | isolation source: 40 cm soil or saprolite under Garry oak tree replicate 1 | place: USA:California | collected 2016-06-15
CCTCGGAGCAGGGCGGAGACCACACCGAAGAGGACCAGCAGGATGACCGTGTCGATGAGCCCGCCGACGATTCTCAACCCCGGGCTGGCGAGGTCTGAGCGCACCGCCATCGCACCGACGCTGGGCGGCAAAGGCTGACCTCCTGGAGCGGGGGGCGGCGGTGGGTTCCGCACGGCTTGGCGTATCATATGCAGGCCTCCCAACCCAGAGGCACAGCCATGCAACTCAAAGCCTCGCCCCGCCAGCCGCTCGGCAAGCGCTCGCGCCGCATGTTGCGGGAGGGCAAGCTGCCCGCAATCGTCTACGGGCACAACACGGAGGCGACGCCGATCACCCTCGACCGGCTCGAGTTCCAGAAGGTGTTCGTCAAGTCGGGCCGCACGCACCTGGTCGACCTGGTGCTGGACGGCGACAGGACGGAGAAGGTGTTGGTGCGTGAGATCCAGACCCACCCCCGCCGCCTCGGCCCGATCCACGTCGACTTCTACCAGGTCAACCTGCAGGAGAAGATCGAGGTCGACGTCCCAATCCACCTGGTGGGTGAATCAGGGCCGGTGAAGCAGGGCGACGCCGACATCCTTCAGCCCATGCACTCGGTCCGGGTCGAATGCTTGCCCTCCGATATCCCGGAGGCGTTCCAGGTCGACATCACTCCGCTGGAGGAGATCGAAGCCGAGCTTCGCGTGTCCGACCTCAAAGTTCCCGGTGGCGTGACGGTGCTCGACGATCCCGAAGAGCTGATCGTCAAGATCGTGCACAAGCGCGAGCTCAAGGTCGAAGAGGAGCTGCCGGCCGCGGAGGCCGCGGTGCCGGCCGAGGGCGAAGTCGCTGCCGAGGGCGAGGCTCCCGCCGCCGAGGAAGCCGAGACCGAGGAATGATCCCGGCCGCCTCGCGAGGCGGCTTCGAGCTTCCTACCAGCGGGCCGGTCCACGATTTCGGTTTCATCGCCGCCGGCCTTGTCGTCTTCCTTGCGTTCATAGTCGCCTCCCGTCTCGTCGCCCGATTCGCCGGCGACCAGCTGAGGAAGCGGCAGGTCCGGGGCGACATGATCGTGCTTGGTCGCCGCGCCGTGACGGCCGCCGTCATCGTGCTTGGCCTCTTCGCCGCTTTGGGTTTTGCCGTCCAGAGCGCGAACGTCACTCTCTTCGGCCTGCTCCTGGCCACCGTGGTGGCCGCGCTCGGCGTGCAGGAGCTGCTGCAGGACTACGTGTCCGGTTACTACGTCCTGCTCGAGCGCCACATCCGGGTCGGTGACCGCATCACGTTCAACGGCAACGCGGGCACGGTGACCGAGGTGCGGCTTCGGGTGACGCTGCTCAAGAGCGACGAGGGGGACCTGATCGTGGTCCCAAACTCGGAGCTGTTCACCAAGCCGGTGACGGTCCACAAATCGCCCGCGCGCGAATCTACGCCAGCGCCCCCAGCGTAATCCGCCGCAGCGCATCCAGCTCGCCGCCCTCGACGCCGGATTCCTCGGCCAGGAGCTCGCCGATCACCTGCGAGGCCAGATCGACATGGATGCCGCCCGCGACCTGGGTCGCCAGCGAACGCAGGTGATACGTGTGGTCGGGCTTGTCGGAGGAGTCTTCGAGGCGGACCTTCACCTCGTCGAGCTGCACGAACCCTGACCATCGCTTGACCTCCGACGCGCCGGTCTCGGCAGCGTCCGAAAGGTGGAGACAGTTGAGGCCGCCGAAGATCCCGTAGCGTTCGCGAAGCGACCCCGGCCTCGACTTGGCGATTTGCGTTTCACCCAGGTCGTAACGCATCTGCATGAGTGATTCCGCGGATGCGGTGACGCGGCCGACCAGCACCGGAAGCGCGGTCATGAACTCGACGAGCCACGGAAAGAACGGCCGGCCCTGCAGGAAGTCGTAGTGACTTTCGATCAAGGATGCAGGCGGTTGAAACCACTCGAGCGATTCCACCTTCCAGTCGCGCTCGGTGACCAGCCAGCCCCAGATCCCGGCCCGCGCGGCGAGCCGGTAGGCGGAGTCAGGTTTGAAGATGAGAAGCGCGTCAGCCACGGACGAGTCTATTTTCCTGGCTTGCGGTCGCGGGGATTGGGTGCGTAGACCTTGCGGCCCTTCAGCTTCTCCGGCATGTGGACCTGGTCGGCGATGCCCTCCTCGAAATCGTGCGCGTACTTGTAGCCGCGGCCATAGCCCATCGACTTCATCAAGCCGGTCGGTGCGTTGCGCAGGTGCATCGGCACCGACTCGTTGCCGGTTTCCTGGATCAGCTCGCGCGCGGCGCCGTACGAAGTCAGCGCGGAGTTCGACTTCGGAGCCAGCGCCAGATACAGCGCCGCTTCCGTCAGAGGCAGCACCGCCTCGGGCATGCCGACGAAGTGCGCCGCCTGCTGCGCCGCGACAGCGACGGGCAGGGCCTGCGGGTCGGCGAGGCCGACGTCTTCGGCGGCCAGGATGACCAGCCGGCGCGCGACGAACATCACGTCCTCGCCGGCCTCCAGCATGCGGGCCATCCAGTAGACGGCCGCGTCCGGATCGCTGCCCCGAACGCTCTTGATGAGAGCGGAGACGATGTCGTAGTGCTGGTCGCCGGCGCGGTCGTAAAGCAGGTGGCGCTGCTGCAACGCGCCCTCCACCTGCTCGAGCCCGATCGCCGCCTCGCCCGCCAGCGCCGCCGCCGCTTCCAGACCGTTGAGGGCCACGCGGGCGTCGCCGCGCGCCACCTCGAGCAGCGCATCCATGGCGTCGCCATCAATCGTCGCGTGGAGCTCCTGCAGGCCGCGCTCGACCACCTGCTTCAACTCCTCGCGGTCCAGCTGTTCGAGACGGAAGACGCGGCTGCGCGAGAGCAGGGGAGAGATGACTTCGAACGACGGGTTCTCGGTCGTGGCCCCGATCAAGGTCACCGTGCCGTCTTCGACATGCGGCAGGATGGCGTCCTGCTGCGCCTTGTTGAAACGGTGGATCTCGTCGATGAAAAGCACCGTTCGCAGCCCGGCTCGCCTGTGCACCCTGGCCTCGGCGACCACCTTGCGCAGGTCGGCCACGCCCGCGGTCACGGCTGACATCGAGACCATGCGGGCGTTGGTCTCGGTCGCGAGCAGACGGGCGAGAGTCGTTTTGCCGCTCCCGGGCGGGCCCCACAGGACGATGCTCGGCAGGTGGCCGGAGCGGGTGAGCTGGCGGAGCACGTCCACCACCTGGCGCTGGCCCACGAGCTGGTCGAAGGTCCTGGGGCGCATGCGGGTCGCCAGCGGGGCTGCGGGCTCCGAGCCGGCCGGGATCGGGAAAAGCTCGCCCTGGTCCGCCATCTCCTGAATTCTGAACTGGGAACAGGTAGGAGGCCGGAGGACAGATCACTACAATTGCCGCCCATGGCGACCTGCTGGTATTGCAGCTCCGAGGTGCCGGAGACCTCCCAGTACTGCCCGAGCTGCGGCCACAGCCAGACCGACCGGACCTCGAGCCCCCTTTTCGGGGTGGTGGACCCGGTGACCGGGATCTGGAACTCGAAGTTCGTCAATGCCCTGGTCGGCCAGGAGGCCAATCGCGCCGTCCGCTACCACCGGCCGCTGTCTGTGCTGACGGTCGAGCTGGACCACGCTGAGCACATCCACAAGGAGCTCGAGGCGGTCCAGATCGAGGGCCTGTTGCGCGAGCTGGCGGAGCGGCTCGGCCAGGCGATCCGCGACACCGACACGGTTGGATTCCTGGACGCAGACGGGCCGCCGCACTTTGCGATCGTTCTGCCCGAAACCGACGAGCAGGGGGCGGCGCTGGCGGCAGACAAGATCCGGCGCTCGATCGCCTCCCATGACTTCGGAACCACGGGCGCCTGGAGGCGGATCACAGTGAGCTGCGGCGCCGCGACCATCGACGCCGGTTACCGCCCGATGGACGAGGCCGGCATGATGAACCGGCGCGAGTACACCGGCAACCTGCTGCGTCAGGCCTACGAAGCGCTCGACTACGGCCGCTCAGCGGGGACGAACCGCACCACCGTCGGCGCCTACCGACCCTGACGCGCTTTTTCCTCATCCGGCATGCGGAGGTCGAAAACCCGCACCGGGTGCTTTACGGCCACTTGAACGGTTTCCCCCTCAGCGCCCTCGGCCGGGCGCAGGCGGCCGCGGTTGGGGAAGCACTGCGACCGGCAGGGATCAGCCGCATCGTCCACAGCCCGCTCGATCGAGCAGCTGAGACGGCGGAGATCATCGCCGAGAAATTGACCCCCCGTCCCGCGTTCGAGACCGACGCCGAACTCCGCGAGGCGGAGTTCTCGCGCTATCTGCAAGGGATTCCGTACTGGCAGATCCCGGTCCGGCGTCCCCTCTGGGTCGTGCACAAGGCAAAGCGCGGACTTCTGCCTGGCGATGAGACGATCGAGGCCATGGGCGAGCGCGTGCTGCGGGTCGTCCGCCGCCTCGCCCGCGAGCATCCGGAAGAGACGATCGCGATCATCAGCCACGCCGATCCCCTGAATTCCGCATGGATCCTGCTCGATGGACGGCCGCAAAACGAGCGCGAGATGCACCGCAGCGGAATTGGCAAGGCGGGAATGCTGGAGCTCGAGATGGACGGTCAGACGCCGAAGGCGTGGAAATACATTCCGCCGCCGCAGGTGCAGAAGCCGGCGAGCGCCGCCGCGTAATTGACGCGCGGATTCCCGAAAGGGTTTCTCTGGGGAACGTCCAGCGCGGCGCACCAGGTCGAGGGCGACAACCGAAACTGCGACTGGTGGGAGTGGGAGCAGCAACCGGGGCGCATTGACGGAGGTGATACCTCGGCGGTCGCTTGCGACCACTATCACCGGTACCGCGAAGACTTCGCGCTGCTTCGTGAGCTGAACCAGAACGCGCACAGGCTCTCGATCGAGTGGTCGCGCATCGAGCCTTCAGAAGGAGAATTCGATTCGCGTCAGCTCCGCCACTATCGCGACGTGCTCGGCGAGCTGCGCGAGCAGCAGATCACCTCGATGGTCACCCTGCACCACTTCACAAGTCCGCTTTGGTTCGCGCGCAAGGGGGGCTGGACGGCGCCGGACGCACCGCGCGCATTCATGTCCTTCGTGCATCGCGTCATCGACGAGCTCGGAGACCTCGTCGGCATGTGGTGCACCATCAACGAGCCCAGCATCTATGGCGCGAACGGTTGGATCACGGGCGACTTTCCCCCTGGGCGCCACGGTGACCTGGCCGGTCAGTACCGGGTCACGGGGAACCTGCACCGCGCTCATGAGCTGGCCTACGCCGCCATCAAGCGCCGCTGGCCGGACGCGCCGGTCGGGCTCTCGCACCACAAGTTTCTGTTCATACCCGCGTCTCGCAACCCGGCCGATCGCCTCGCGGCCAGGGCGGCGCAGGGGGTCACGGACCGCTGGCCGGTCGGGCCCGCGCAGCTGGGAAGGATCGTCGACGCGACCTGCGATTACATCGGCGTCGCGCACTACTGGGGCCAGATGTGCGCGTTCGATCCGCGGCGGCCGCGGGAGCAGTTCGTCCGGCGTTTCAATCCGCCTGGCGCAGAGGTCACTGAGATGGGCTGGGCCTCGGATCCTCGGTGGATGCGTGGCGTGTTGAACGAGCTGCGGCGCTACCACAAGCCGGTCTACATCACAGAGAACGGCATCGCCACCGCCGACGACAGCCGGCGCGAGGCGTACCTGCCTGCGATCCTGGCCCAGGTGCATTCGGCGATCGAGGACGGTGTCGACGTCCGTGGCTACTTTCACTGGACGAACATGGACAACTTCGAGTGGGCGAAGGGCTACACGGCTCACTTCGGGCTCATCGCCGTGGATCGGAAGACGCTCGACAGGACGGTGAAGCCGAGTGGTCGCCTCTACGCCCGAATCGCGACCGCGAACGCGCTCTCGAGTTAACTAGACTCACCCCGATGAGTCGCCGCTCAGTGGCGATCGGGGTCGGGGCCATCGTTCTCGGCTCGATCCTTCTGCTGTCTCTCGCGTGGGGCTTACAGCACGCCGCGATGGCCAACCCGCCGGTCCTCGGCAAAACCGCCCCCAGGCTTGCCATCGAGACCCCGGCCGGCGCGCAGGTGCGCGTGTGGGAGCTGCAGGGGAAGCCGGTGGTGCTCAACTTCTGGGCTTCGTGGTGCGGGCCCTGCGTCGAGGAAGGCAGCCTGCTGAGCGAAGCTGCAAGCGCTCACCCGCAGGTCGCCATGGTCGGCGCCGACAACCGGGACACAGCATCCGCCTACGAGGCATTCGAACAGCGACATCCTCATGTCTATCCGGCGGGCCCAATCGTCACCGGGTCGTATCAGTCGTACGGGGTGGCGGGGCTGCCGGCGACGTTTTTCATCGACCCGCAAGGCGTCGTGGTCGCGTCCTTCACCGGGCCCCTGGACTCGCGCACGCTCGATCACTACCTCGCGCTGATCGAGCCATGACGATGGTCCTGAGGTGGGGTCTGCCCGCGGCCGTGGTCGCGGCGTGCGTCGGCTACCTCATCTACTCGGCGTCCGGCGGCTCGACCGAGTACTACCTCACGGTCTCGGAGCTGCGCGCGAACGCGCCGGCCGGAGACGTGCGCGTGGCGGGCGTGGTCCAGGACGACGTGACAAGGACCGACGGCGGCCTCCACGTGACATTCACTGAGAATGACGGCACGGCGTCAATGCCCGTCGACTACAAGGGCACGCTGCCCGACATCTTCAAACCTGGCATCACCGTGGTGGTCGAGGGCACGCTCGGGGACGACGGCGTATTCCGCGCCCGGACGCTGCTCGCGAAGTGCCCGTCGCGCTTCTCGACGCAGCCTTACACCCAATGATCCTCGGCTACCTGGGCGCGGGAACACTGCTGGCGGCCCTCGTCATGGGCGGCTTCTCGGCGCTGCTCTCGTTCTGGGCCGGCCGGCGCGAGAGCGCGATCTTCATCCAGATCGGACGCCGCGCCTTTTACGCCGCGGCGGCGATGACCTTACTCGGCGCAGTTGTGCTGGAGGTGGCGCTGCTGACGCACGACTTCTCGCTCGCCTACGTCGTCGAGCACACCGACCTCTCGACTCCGACCGCCCTCGTGGCCGCGGCGTTCTACGGAGGGCAGGAAGGTTCGCTGCTCTACTGGACGCTGATTCTCGCCCTCCTCGGCAGCGCGTCCCTGGTTGCGAGCGCCTCGCTCAGCGGCCGTGTCGCCGCCTACGCGGCGGGCATCCTGGCCACGATCCTCACCTTTTTCTTGTTCGTGCTCGGGGTGGTGGCGAGTCCGTTCAACCTGCTCTCGGTCACGCCGCCGGACGGTCTGGGCCTGAATCCGATCCTGCGTGACGGCGGCATGCTGATCCATCCGCCGGTCGTGCTCGCCGGGTTTGCCTCGTTTGCGATCCCATTCAGCTTTGCGTGCGCCGCGCTCCTGGCGGGACGGGTGGACGCGGCGTGGATCACGCACACGCGCAGGTTTGCGCTGCTGGCGTGGAGCCTGCAGAGTGCGGGCCTCCTGCTCGGGATGTGGTGGGCGTACCACGTGCTGGGATGGGGCGGCTACTGGGGCTGGGACCCGGTCGAGAACGTCGCCCTGATGCCATGGCTCGCGACCACCGCGTATCTACACTCGTCGCAGGTTCAGGCAAGGCGGGGTCGCCTGCGGCTGTGGAACTTCGGCCTCGTGATCGTCGCCTTCCTGCTCGTCGTGTTCGGCACCTTCATCGTCCGGAGCGGAGTCGTTCCGTCCGTGCACACATTCGCCATCAGCGCCATCGGCCCATGGTTCCTCGCGTTCCTCTTCATCTGCATGGTGTTCTCGGCGGTGCTGTTGACGTTCCGATCCAACCTTGGCGCCGCCGCCAGCCCTGCGCCTGCGGTTTCGCGAGAAGGCGCCTTCCTGCTCCAGAACCTGCTGCTGCTGGGCGTCGTGGCCGTGGTCCTGTGGGGCACGGTGCTGCCTCTGGTCTCCGGAATGCTGGGCACGCAGCGGGTCGCCGGCGCTCCCTACTACGAACGAGCCGCCGGGCCTCTCTTCGCTGCCCTCCTGGCCCTGTTGGCGGTCGGCCCGTTGCTGCCCTGGCGCCGAGGCGGACGGACGACCATGCGGGCCTTGCGCTGGACGGCCGTGACCGCCGCCGTCGTTCTGGTTGTGCTGCTCATCACCGGCGTGCGGTCGCTCCCAGCCCTGCTGGCGATCCCGCTCGCTGCGGGCGCGGGAGCTACCGTCCTGAGCGAGTACGGCCGGGCCGCGCTCAAGAGGCCGCAGTCCATCCTCCGGAGGCGACGACACTACGGCGCGTATCTCGCACACCTCGGGCTCGTCGTCGTCGTGATCGGCATCGCGGCCTCCCAGTTCGGGCAGCAGGAAAAGGACGTGACGCTCAAGCCTGGAGAACAGGTGACTGTCGCGGGCTACACCCTGACCTACATAGGCTCGGAGCAGCGTCAGCTTGCGGACCACACCGAGTTCATCTCCGGCATGCGCTTTGGCGAGCAGACGCTCGAGCCTTCGCGCGCCACCTACGCCGGCCTCGGCGGGCAGGCGCTCACCCACGTCGCCATCTCGACCACGCCTATGGCCGACGTCTATGTCGTTCTGGCCGGTACAGGTGACGACGGCTCGGCATCGTTCAGGGTCTTCGTCAACCCGCTGGTGACCTGGATCTGGGCCGGCGGCGCCGTCATCATCCTCGGCGTGCTGCTGGGCAACGTGGGTGACAGGGGCGTGATCGCGGAGTTGGCAACGCGCCGCATCCCGGTTACGCTCCCCGCGTAGCGATGGCCTTGATCGTCGCGACGCTGCTCCTGTTCCTGGCCGGGCCGTTTGTGCTTTGGCCGCTGCTCAAGACGCCTGCCGACGAGCCCCTCCCCCCGGCTGCGCCGGGGACCTCCCCATAAATGGGGAGGAGGTGAAATTTTGAGCGTCATCGTTGCCGACGGGCTGACTCATCGGTTCGGCAGCGAGGTCGCGCTCGAGGGCTTGGACCTCGTGCTCGACTCGGGCGAGCACATGGCCGTGCTCGGCGAAAACGGCGCCGGCAAGACCACGCTTCTGCGTGTCCTGGCAACGGCGCTGCGGCCAACCGCCGGCCGGCTGCGGATCGCCGGCCTCGATGCCTTTCAGGAGCGGCGGCGGCTGCGGCATTACCTCGGCTACGTCGCGCATGCGCCGGGCCTGTACCCCGCGCTCTCGGCGGCCGAGAACCTGGAGTTCTTCTGCGACCTGCAGGGCGTAAGTCGCTCGCGTGCGGCCGAGGTGCTGGAGACGGTCGGACTGAAAGCGGTCGCGCACCGCCGTGCCGACCAGCTTTCCCGGGGCACGCAGCAGCGGCTGGCCATCGGCCGCGCCATCCTCCACGAGCCCAGGTTGCTGATCCTCGACGAGCCCGACGCCAGCCTTGGCGCCGGCGCGTTCGATCTGCTGAGCGGCGTCATGCACGGCACGACCGTGGTGCTGGCGACCCACGATCAGGCGCTGGCCAACAGGCTGTGCCCCCGCACCATCGTGCTTCGTCACGGACGCTCCCTGGGCACGGCGACACACCTTCGGGTCGTGCAGTGAACCAGCTCCGGGTCGCGCTTGCGGTCGCGCGCAAAGACCTCAGGTCGGAGTGGCGAACCCGCGAGCTGGTGCCGGCCCTTGCCCAGTTCATCATCCTCGCGCTGCTCATCGGCAACTTCGGTTTTCAGATCGACTCCCGCAACGCGTCGACGATTGCCCCAGGAATCCTGTGGCTGGCCCTGGTCTTCGCGGGGCTGGTCGCATTCGGCCGCACATTTGCCGCCGAACGCGAGCAGGCGTCGCTGGAGGCGATGCTCATGACGCCGGCGTCGCCAGTCGCGATCTTCGCCGGCAAGGCGCTCGCGGCCGCGGCGCTGCTCGTCGTCTGCGAGATGGTTCTCCTGCCCGCACTGAGCCTGTTCTTCGGCATGCCCTTGTCTGGCGACGTCGTGGCGGCGGTGCTGCTGGCAACCGTTGGCATGGCCGCGCTCGGATGCCTGTTTGCAGCCGTCGTTGCGCGCGTTCGAGCGCGTGAGCTCCTGCTGCCGCTGCTCACGCTGCCCCTGTGGATTCCGTTCATCATCGCCGGCGGCCTGGCGGTGCAGTCGGCGATGGGATTGCCGGGCAGCTACCAGCAGGCGATCGGCCTCCTGATCGACTTCGACATACTTTTCGTGGTGCTCACCTCGCTGGCCGCGCGATTCGTGCTCGATGAATAGATTCGAGAGGGCGGCGGCCGTGGCGGTCTTGTTGATGCTGCTCGCGGCGGGCGCGATCTTCGTCTATGCGCCGACCGACGCTCTGCAGGGCCCGGTGCAGCGCATCTTCTACCTGCATGTCAGCTCGGCGATCGCTGCTTACGGATGTTTTGCGGTCGTGCTGGTGGGCGGGATCATCTACCTGCGCAACGACAGCGCTGTCGCCGATCGTTTCGCGCGGGCGGGCGCGCTCGTCGGGGTCGTGTTCACCACGGTCACGCTCGTCATGGGGATGCTGTGGGCAAAGCCGATCTGGAACACGTTCTGGACCTGGGACGCCCGTCTCACCTCAACGCTCGTGCTCTGGATCGTCTACGCCGGCTATCTGCTCGTGCGCCGCATGGCCGAGCCCGGCCGCCAGGCCGCGCGGCTGGCAGCAGTCGTCGGCATCTTCGGTTTCATCGATGTCCCCGTCGTCCATTTCAGCGTCACCTGGTGGCGGACACAGCATCCCGGCCCGATCATCGTCAACGACGCTCTGCCGGTTCAGATGCTCGGAACATTCCTGTTCACGCTCGCGTGCACCCTTGTCCTCGCGGGGGTGATGATCGCCATCCGCTACCGGATCGAGACGCTGATCGATGAAAAACAGAGCATCGCGGAGCCTGTGCCGGTTGCTGCCGGCCATCGCGCAGAGGCCGGACCGGAGGCGGTGCCTTGATCTACCTTGTCATCGCCTACGCATTTGCGGTTGCCGTCCTCGGTGGCTATCTCTTGTGGTCGCTTCGCCGAGTGCGGGAGCTGGAACGAAGGCCGTAATCGTCGGCGCCGGACCGGCCGGGGATGCGGTGTGGGGAGGGCTCCGTGATGGGGGGTTTGACGGCCAGATCACGCTGATCGGTTCCGAAGGCGAGCTGCCCTACGAGCGTCCCCATCTCTCCAAGGGCTACTTGATGGGCACCGTTCCGCACAGCCGCATCGGGCTGAGACCGGCAGCGCAGTATCGCGATTTCGGAATCGATCTGATGCTTGGGCATCGGGTCGTGGACCTTGGCCTCGAACATCGGGCTGTCGTCATCGAGAACGGGGATACGGTGGCGTGGGACCGATTGTGCATCGCCACCGGCTCCGACGCCAGGCGGCTTCCTGAGCTTCCGGACGCCATCTATCTGCGCGAGCTGCCGGAGGCTGAATCTCTGCGGATGCTGATCGATCGCGGTGGCGGGTTGGACATCATCGGCGCCGGCTTCATCGGGTGCGAGGTCGCCGCGGTGGCCAGGCAGAAGGGTGGCGAGGTCCATGTGCACGAGGCGCTCGCCCAGCCGCTGCTGCGTGTGCTCGGCCCCGAGCTCGGCGCCTATTTCGCGGACGTGCATCGCAGCCACGGCGTCGAGCTGCAGCTGAACGTCACCTCGGCGCCGAGGAGCGAGCGCCCAACCCTGGTTGGTGTCGGTTCTGTGCCGCGCACCGAGCTCGCCGAGCGCGCAGGGCTCGAGGTGGACCGCGGCGTGGTGGTCGACGAACGCGGCGGCACGTCGGCGCCGGACGTGTTTGCCGCAGGAGACGTCACCCGCTTCTTCAGCCCGCTCTACGATGCCCACATCCGCGTCGAGCACTTTCAGACCGCGCAACGACAGGGCTATGCGGTCGGAGTCGCGATCGCCGGCGACACTGGGCTGCCCCCCGACGAGGTGCCCTGGTTCTGGTCCGACCAGTACGACCTTAATTTGCAGTACGCCGGAGCTGGTCTGCCCTGGGATCGAACCATCACGCGCGGCCAGTTTGGCAAGCCGCCGTTCACGGTCTTCTACATGCAGTCGAGCAAGCTCATCGCCGTGGCCGGCATCAACGATCACCACCACGTCGCGCGTGCGCGGCGCGTCATGGCCGCTCGCAAAACCGTCACTGAGCAGCAGCTGGCGGACCCGGGCTTTGATCTTCGCCGAGTGCTTGCCTGAGCTTGGGCGCTAGCCCGTAGACGATCCGCTCCGTCAGCCCCCAGACCACGCTCTCCTCGTGCGCGAGGTAACGAAACCGCCACGGCTCGTCCGACTGCAGCCACTCGCTGTCATCGAGAAGACGGTCCAGCGGGATGGCGAGGACTCCTTCGAGCTCGTGCTGGTCGTGGACGAACGACTCCACGGGGTCAGGCAGGTAGGCGACAAAGGGCACCACCGAAAAGTTGGTGACCGCCGCGTAGATGGGGTCTCCCGCGCCGAGCGGCACCAGTCGGCCGACCGGCACACCGATCTCCTCGGCGACCTCGCGCTGCGCCGCCTCCCATGCGGACTCGCCGGCCTGGACGCCGCCGCCAGGCAGCGCCACCTGCCCGGGGTGGTCTCGGAGGTCTGCGCGACGGCGGACGAAGGGCACCATCCAGCGGCCGGCCTGTCGATAGAGGACGAACACCACGGCGGCGCGCCTGGCGCCTTTCCTGAACTCGCCCCAGGCGTCGATGGGCCTGAACAACCGTTCGAGCCGTTCCAGGAGATCCTTCAACCGGCTTCTCGCAGCCGGTAAGCTAGAAAAGGTAGCTGACGATGATCGACAACACGAGCAGCCGGATCGAACAGCAACAGTCGGCCCTGCGGCGCGAGCACCGTCGCCGCTACGCGTTCCAGCGCATGCTCGAAGCCACGGACCGGGTGCTTTGGCGCCTGGAGGAGATGAACCGCGACGGCGTCAAAACGGTGCCGAAGCGGGTTCGAGCTGAGCTCCGATCCGTCATTGGCACGATGCCGAGTCAAGTGCGCGAGCCTCTTCGCGACTGCGGCCATGTCCAGGACACTCTGGACAGCCTATTCGAGGTCCAGGAGCGCCTCTTCCGGTGGCGCTATCCGGACTGGGAAGACTGGGATCCTGACGGTGACGAATACGAGTTCGTCGCCAGCTGAAAAGAGCCGGCTAGGCTCCGCTTACGGCCGTGAGAAACAGATCGGTCGCGAAGGCGGTCAGAAAACCGAGCAGTAGTCCCCACGCAAAAGTGGGGGGAGTGCTGATCTTGCGGCCGAGGCTGAACAGCTCGTTCAGCACGTAGAGCAAGGCGCCGGCTGCGACGGCGAGAAATGCAATCGAAAAGTAGGTCGAACTGGCCAGGAAGCCTATCCACGTGCCGAGAAAGGTCGGCCCGCCGCCGATCAAGCCGGCGAGTCCGAGAAAACCCCATGACGGCTTGCGCGCATCAGTCGTCATCGGCGCCGCGATCCCGAATCCCTCGGTGATGTTGTGCAGCGCGAAACCGACGGCCAGCACGCCTGTGAATGCGATCGCGCCCACGTGCGCGGACTCGCCGATGGCAAGACCCTCCGAGAGGTTGTGCAAGCCAAGTCCGGTGGCGATCGCCAGGGACAGTGAGCGCGCGCTCGGATTCGCATTTTCGTGGCGCAGGTGGCTGAAGACTGTGCGGTTGAAGTAGACAAGCCCGAGCAGTCCGACAGCGATTCCGACGGCGAAGATCACTGCCATGGCGGCGAATGGTCCTCGGTGGCCCTGCGTGATCGCGACCTCCACGGGTCCCGCCGCGTGGGTGAGGATGTCCCACAGGAGGAAGACGAGGATGCCGGTCGCAAACGCGTTGAGAAAACCCTGAACCACTTTCGGCAAGCCATGCATCCGCGCGACCGGAAGGCCGAGAAAAACGGTCGCGCCTGCGATGGCGCCCAGTCCGACCGCGGCGGCTTGGCTCATAGTTGTCCTATGCGGTTAGTACGCACAACAGATGCAATTAGATCAGTCTAACAACGCCTCGGCGGAACCCTCCGAGGTGGTCTCGCGCTACCTCGAGGCGATCTATTACATGTGGGCGGAGAAGGAGCCGCTGCGCAGTGCAAGGCTGGCGGACTGGCTCGGGGTCAGCCGACCCACGGTGGCGGTAGGGCTGCGCCGCATGACGCGTGACGGCCTGGTGCGCATGAACGGGCGCAAGGAGATCGAGCTGACCCCGAGGGGCATGCGGTCGGCCGAGTCGATCGTGCGCCGCCACCGAATCATGGAGCGCTGGCTGACCGACGGCCTCGGTCTCGACTGGGTGACCGCCGACGCCGAGGCCGCGCGCCTGGAGCACGCCGTTTCGGAGGTCGTCGAGCAGCGGCTGTACGAGGCCCTGGGCCGGCCCGCCACCTGTCCGCACGGCAACCCGATCCCCGGCCACTCGGAGGCTTCGCCTCGCGAGGTGAGGCTCTCCTCGCTGCGCACCGGCGATCGCGCAAGCGTGACCCGCGTCTCGGAGGTTGCGGAGCGCGAGGCCCCGCTGCTCCTCGGCTACCTCCACCAGCGAGACCTGACGCCAGGCCGCGAGGTGACGGTGGTGGAAGCCGATGAGGTCGGAAAAACGCTGCGCGTTCGAGTCGCGGAGAGGGACGTGACGCTGAGCCACGAGACCGCCTCCAAGGTCTGGGCGGTTCTCCCTTAGCCGGACAACTTCGCGAACGAGTCCTTAGACCGGCTGCGGTGAGGTGCAGAACGCGCAGCGCCTGGCGTCTTTCGGGATCTCGCTCAGGCACTCGGTGCACTTTTTGGTGGTCGGATCCGGCGGCGGCTCCTTCCGCGACCGCGCCAGCCATGCGGTGTAGGGGGTCACGACGAAGAAGTAGATGACCGCGGCGATGATGAGGAACGACAAGATCGCATTGATGAAATCGCCGTAGAGGAACTTGCTGTTGTTGACGGTGAAGTAGAGGCTGGCGAAGTCCGGCTTGCCGCCCAGCGAAGCGATGAGGGGGGTGACGAGGTCTTTCACGAAAGCGGTCACCACCGCAGCGAACGCGACGCCGATCACGACTGCAATCGCAAGGTCGACCACGTTGCCGCGCAGGAGGAAGGTCTTGAAGCCCCGAAGCAACGTCATCCCTCCATCGAAAGCACGACCTTGCCGAACTGTTCCGCCTCGTCGAGCCGAGTGAGCGCCCCCTCAACGTCGGCAAGCGGGTAAACGCTGTCGACGACCGGCCGCATTCCCTCGTCCATGGCTTTGAGCACCGCCTCGAACTCGTCCTTGTTACCCATGGTCGAACCGAGAAGGTCCATCTGGCCCCAGAAGAGACGCGGCATCGTGATCTCGGCTTTGACCCCTGTCGTGGACCCGCATGTCACGACGCGGCCGCCCATCACCACCGAGCGCATCGATTCGTTGAGGGTCGCGGGACCGACATGCTCGACCACCACGTCGGCGCCGCCGCCGGTCGCATCGCGCACGTCTTGGCTGAACTCAGTGGACTCGAACGCCGCCTCGGCGCCCAGCTCGAGGGCCCGCTTGCGCTTGCCCTCGCTGCGGCTGGTGACGAAGACCCGCGCCCCGAGATGCCTGGCGATCGTGATCGCGGCGACGGCGACGCCGCCCCCCGCGCCAACAACGAGGAGCTTCTCGCCGGCGCGCACGCGGGCACGGGTGGTCAGCATCCGCCAGGCGGTCAGGAAGGTGAGGGGAAACGCCCCGGCTTCGGTCCAGGAAAGAGCCTTGGGCTTGCGATACACGTTGCGGGCGTCGACATGCAACACCTCGCAGGCCGTCCCGTCCGAGTGCTCGCCGATCACCCCGAAGTGCGGGCATCTGACGTTCTGGCCGGAGCGGCACCACTCGCACGTCCAGTCGCAGACGACCGGGTAGATCACGACCTCGTCCCCTGGCCGCCACGCCGGATCGCCGGACGCCTGGACCACGCCGGCGCCATCGGCGGCGATCACCCGCGGCGGGGTCACGCGTTGCGCCCCATGCGCCAGGAAGAGGTCCAGGTGGTTGATCGAAGCGGCTCGAATTGCAATCGCCACCGCCCCGGAGACAGGCTCCGTGCGGGGCCGGGTTCGAACCCGAACCCCGGCCGGCCCGAGCGGCTCCTCGTACACGGCCGCCCTACCCTGGCTCAAAACCGTGATGCTCGTGGCCCCCGGCGAGGTCATTTGCGAAACTTAACCAAAATTCGGCCATGTCGTTTGGAGCGCAACCCTACCGTGAACATCCTCGTTCCAAGGCAATGCGGGTTGTCCTCCTGTTTCTCACCCTCGGCTGTCTCCTTTTGTCAGCGCTCCCCGCGCAGGCTCACTCGGCGCTGCCTCCAGGCCACCAGCCAATCAAGTACTCGCGATGGTCGTACCCGAGCCAGATCAACTATGGGCCGATCGAGGCCGGGAATGGCGAGATCGGGCAGGGGCCGTCGGCGGGAGCGTTCATGACGCTTCCATTCATGGGCCGGCACTACATCACCTCGATCTTCGATCACTGCGGCCCCAACTACAACGTCAGCGGGCGCATCTGCCGCTACGACGGCGCGGTGGCGTCGGCGGGGATCGGCGGGCCTGACCCGACCTTTGATGCCGGTTACGCGCAGACACCGGGCGGCCACGATTACCTCTACTACTCAGGGCACGACGGCTACGACTACGGGTTGTACTACGAGCCGGTGGCCGCTGCCGCGCCGGGCCGGGTGACGCTGGCGAACTGGCTCGTCCCCGGCTGCCATACGTGCCTGAGCGGGCAGACGATCGAGATCGACCATGGCAACGGCCTGCTGACCTTCTACGGCCACCTCTCGAAGATCAACGTCTCCAAGGGTCAGTACGTGGCCCGCGGCGAGGTCATCGGCATCTCTGGCATGACCGGCACGGCGACCGGACCTCACCTGCATTTCGGCGTCTACCACGTCAACGGCGGCGGGCCGGTCGACCCGTACGGTTGGTCCGGGCCGGGGTCGGATCCCTACTCGCGCGACCTCGGCGACCTCTGGCTGGGCGGCTCGCCGCGCTACGCGCCGGTGCAGATGCCGAGCGTGACGCTGAGCGCGAACGCCAAAGACGCCGACCCGACGCTGATCGACGTGTCCTGGGGAAGCCCGGGCGCGATGAATTTCACGGTCTACGTGGTCACCCGCGGCGGCACCCGCAACGTGTGGACGACGACCCGCGGCAACGGCTCGTCGACCTTCCACGGCAAGCGCGGCCAGACCTACTGGTTCTGGGCCAACGCCACGTCTGATCTGGGCTGGAGCGACGCCGGGGGATCCGACGTGGTCGAGGTTCCGCAACGCACCAATAGCGCGGCGGTGTCCAGCTAGAGCTCGCCGGAGCGTCGGCGCGAGGGTTCCCACGCGACCCTCCTAGAATCAGTCGGTCGTGATTGCCGATGCCCTCGGGGGCAAGACCATCCTGGTCACTGGCAGCACCGGCTTCCTCGGCAAGTCGATCGTCGAGAAGTGCCTGCGCTCGATCCCCGACATCGCGCGCATCAACCTCGCGATCCGCTCCAGCGCCAGGAGGCCGGCCGCCGAACGCTTGGAACGTGAGGTGCTTTCGAGCCCGGCCTTCAGGCGGCTGAAGAGCGACCTCGGCGAAGATGGCTTCACGAAACTGGCCAGGGCGAAGCTCGATGTGGTCGAGATCGATCTCGGCCGTGACGGGCTCGGGCTGACCGATCAGGGCCGCGAACGGCTGCGCGCGTGCGACGTCGTCATCCACTCGGCCGCTGCCGTTGAGTTCGACAATCCGGCCGATCTGTCCGCGCAGACGAATCTGATGGGCGCAGCCCGCCTGGTCGAGGCGTTGAAGGCCAGCGGCGCCAGGCCACATCTCGTGCACGTCTCCACCGCATACGTAGGCGGGATGCTGCGCGGCCTGGTGCGCGAGGAGCCGCCGCTGGACCCCGGCCTCAACTGGCGCCATGAAGCCGAGGTCCTCACCAATCTCCGTGGCCCCGTCGAGGAAGAATCGAGGCGGCCCGAGATCTTGACCCGCCTCCGCCGCGAGGCGCGTTCGCGTATGGGGCCGGCGGGCACGCCCGCGGTCGCGCGCACGACCGAGCGCCTGCGAGATCGGTGGGTCAAAGAACGACTGATCGAGCGCGGACGCGTGCACGCCAACGCGATGGGCTTCTCGGACATCTACTCATTCACCAAGGCGATGGCCGAGCAGGCGGTGGTGGAGCTGCACGGCGATATCCCGCTGTCCATCGTGCGGCCGTCGATCATCGAGAGCGCGCTCGACGAACCGTTCGGCGGCTGGCTCGAGGGATTCAGGATGGCCGAGCCGCTGATCCTCGCTTTTGGTCGCAACATCCTGCGGGATTTCTCGGGGCTGCCAGATGCGCTGCTCGACATCATCCCAGCCGACTTCGTCGTCAACACGGTGTTGGCCGTGGCCGCGAATCCACCGCCGGATGCAAGGCCGCGCGTGTATCACGCCGCGTCGGGCAGCCGCAACCCGCTTCGCTTGAGGCGGGTCGCCGACGAGGCGGGAACGTATTTCACCGAGCATCCGTTGCGCGACCGGTACGGGCAGGCGATCGGTACGCCCTCATGGACCTTTCCAACCCGCCAGGAGATCGCGACCCGCGCGCGGACCGCGCTGCGAGTGGTGGAGGCGGCGCAGTGGGTGGTCGAGCGCCTGCCCCTGGGCGCGAACGTCACGCAGCTGTCAGACGACCTGTCGGCGGAACGCGACCGACTGGATCGAGGGCTCAACCTGATCCAGCTCTACGGCGTGTATACCGAGGTCGATTGCATCTTCGACACGCGGAACGTGATGTCGCTGTGGGAGAAGACGCCGGCGGCAGAGCGCAAGAAATTTCCATTCGATCCGGCGCTTTATGACTGGTCACATTACTTCCAGAATGTGCACTTCCCGACGGTCGTGCGCATGTCCCGCGCAGAGACGGCGGCACGTAGAGGCAAGCAACCGAGCGGCAGCACCGCTCCGAAGGCGGAGTCGAGCTCCGTGCGGTCGGCCATCGAGCGCCGCTCTGGGCGCGGCGACGTGCTGGCCGTATTCGATGTCGACGGCACGCTCGTCGAGACCAATGTCGTCGAGTACTACTTATGGATGCGGCTGCGCGCGCAACCGCTCGAAGAGTGGCCGTCGTTCATGGCCCGGATGCTGCGGAAGGGGCCGCGATGGCTTTACCTCGAGCGGCGGTCGCGGGCCGAGTTCCAGCGGAGCTTCTATCGCGAGTACGACGGTCTCGATCCCGAGGTCATGAGGGGGCTCGGGCGCGAGGCGCTGGACGCGGTGACCCTGCGGCGCATCTACCCCGAAGGCATGCGCCGCATCCGCGAGCACAAGCGTGCCGGTCACCGCGTGTTGTTGCTGACCGGAGCGCTCGACCTGGTGGTCGAGCCGCTCGCCGAGCTCCTCGACGTGGAGGTCGACTGCGCGCATCTGCTCGTCAGGGATGGGCGCCTGACTGGCGACCTGCAGTCGCCGCCTCCCGCGGGCGAGGCGCGCGGGGCGCTGCTCGAGGAGTACGCATCGCGCAATGGGGTCGCGCTTGCAGAGAGCTTCGCCTACGCCGACTCGCTGTCCGACCTGCCGATGCTCGAGCTCGTCGGCACGCCCGTGGCCGTGAATCCAGACGCGAGGTTGTCGCAGATGGCGGGCCAGCGCGGCTGGCGCATCGAGCGCTGGCGCATGGCCCCGGGCAACTGGCGCCTCCCGATGCCAGACCCCCGCTCCCCCGAATACCTGGAGGCAGTAAGACGGTGAGGAGGGGAGAGTTCACCTCCCCACCCTGTGGGGAGGTCGGCGGCGCAGCCGCCGGGAGGGGAGTGGCGTGCTGGCATTGACGTACGCAAGGTCGATCCCCGCCTTCGCCGTCGTGAAAGCCGCCGGCGGGCGTGCCGACGTGGCCACCAGCGCCCTTTCGATGCTGAAGCTCGGCGACGTGCCGGAGCCCCAGCTGCCCGCGCGGGATTGGGTCCGGGTGATGCCGAGCCTCAGCGGCATCTGCGGCTCGGACCTGGCGGCGATCAGCGGCCACGTGTCGCTCTATCTCGATCCGCTGACCAGCTATCCGTTCATCCCCGGCCACGAGGTCGTGGGCGTGCTCGACGACGGCGCACGGGTCGTGATCGAGCCGGCGCTCGGATGTCTCGTCCGTGGCGTCGATCCGCCATGTCCGCGCTGCGCGGAGGGGCGGCCCGGCCTCTGCTACAACGTCACGGAGGGTCCGATCGAGGTCGGTCTCCAGACCGGCTACTGCGCCGATACCGGCGGGGGCTGGGGTGAGACGCTCGTCGCACATCCGAGCCAGGTCCACCCGGCGCCGGATTCGTTGACCGATGAGGCGGCCGTGCTCATCGAGCCGTTCGCGTGCTGCGTCCACGCGGCGCTGCGCGGGGGAGCGACCAAAGACGACATGGTCGTCGTCGCGGGCGCGGGCACGATCGGCCTCCTCACCGTCGCCGCGGTCAAGCTCTTCACCCCGCCCAAGCGCTTGATCGCGATTGCCAAACATCCGACCCAGCGCGACCTCGCCCGCAAGCTGGGCGCGGACCAGGTCGTCGCGCCGGCGGATGTGTTTCAGCGAGTCCGATTTGCGACCGCCGCTCGAAGGCTCGAAGGCATGAACCGTCCGCTGCTCCTGGGCGGCTCCGATATCACGTTCGAGTGCGTCGGCCGCGCCGACAGCCTCAACGATGCGGTGCGGTTCACTCGCGAGGGGGGGACTGTCGTCGTGGTCGGGATGCCAGGGGAGGAGAAGGTCGACTGGGCGCCGATCTGGCAGCGCGAGCTAACGGTGACTGGTGCGTACGCGTACGGCACGGAGCCGAAACGAAAGGGTCGAAAGACCTTCGAGCTTGCGCTCGAGGCCGCGCCGGAAATGCACCTCGACGAGTTGACCGGCCCGCTGTTCGGGCTCGGTGAGTACCGGGACGCGATCGCGTACGCGATGAGCGCCGGACGGCTTGGGGCCGTGAAGGTCGCGTTTGATCTGCGACGATTGAGGGCCTGATGCCTCGACCGGGTGCGGTGATCGAAGTCGATAGAAACACGCCGCCGGTGCTCTTCCATTTCGGTGAGGGCATCCGGCTGGAGAAGATGCCGCTTGGGGCACGCATCGTCTATCCGCCCGATCCCCTGGAACCAATCGCGCATCCGGAGCGCGCGATCAAGCGCGCGCTCGCCAAGCCGCTGGAGGACGATCCCCTGAAGTCGCTGCTCCGGCGCGGGATGAAGATGACGATCGCCTTCGACGATCTATCCTTGCCCCTTCCGCCAATGGCCGCGCCCGATGTGCGCCAGCTCGTGATGGAAGAGGTGATCGACATGGCCGCCGAGGCGGGCATCGACGACCTGCACATCATCGCCGCGCTCGGCCTTCACCGCCGCATGACCGAAGACGAGGTACGCCACATCGTCGGCGAGCGCATCTTCACCACGTTCCATCCAGACCGCCTCTACCAGCACGATGGCGAAGACTTGGAGAACAACGTCTATGTCGGAAAGACCGCCCAGGGAGAGGAGGTCACGCTGAACCGACGCGCAGCGGAATCAGACCTCGTCATCTACGTGAACCTGACCCTGGTCCCCATGGACGGCGGCCACAAGTCGATGTCGACAGGGCTTGCGTCGTTCCGCAGCATCCGCGCCCATCACAACGCCAAGACGCTTCTCGCCTCGCGGTCGTACATGAATCCGCCGGACTCTGCGCTGCATCAGTCCTGCATCCGCCAGGGTCAGCTCATCGAGGACACCGTCCGCGTGTTCCATATCGAGACGACCGTCAACAACCACGCCTTTCCGGCGGTGGCCAACTTCATGCAGAAGCGCGAGACCGACTGGACGCCACAGGACCAGGCGATGTTCCTGGCCACCAAGCAGATGACCGACATCATGCCCCCGGCGTTCAAGCGCAACGTCTTTCACGCCATGCGCGCGCCCTATGGCATGACCGCCGTGCACGCGGGGCAGGTGGACGCGGTGCATGATAAGACGCTCGAGGCGGTGCGCAAGCAGATCAACGTGCCGGTCGAAGGGCAGACCGACATCGTCACGTTGGGAGTCCCTTACCTCGGCCCTTACAACATCAACGCGCCCATGAACCCGATCCTCGTCGTGTGCATGGGGCTCGGCTATCTCTTCAACTTCTACCGCAACAAGCCCGTGCTGAGGAAGGGCGGTGTGTTGATCCTGACGCACCCGTGTCGCTACGAGTTCGACGCGGTGCAGCACCCGAGCTACATCGACTACTACGACGAGGTGTTGGCCGACACAAAAGATCCAATCGAGATCGAAAAGAAGTACGAGATTCGGTTCGCGGAGGACCCGTGGTTTCGCCAGCTATACCGCAAGTCACACGCCTATCACGGCATCCACCCGCACTACGCCTGGATCTGGGCCGCGCACGCAATGGAGCACGCGGGCGACATCATCTTCGTCGGCGCCGACCGCGACGTTGTGCACCGCCTCGGGTTCAAATGCGCGACCACGCTCGATGACGCTTTCGAGATGGCTGAGCAGACTGTCGGCCGCTACCCGAGCGTGACGCACCTTCGGACGCCGCCGATCATGCTCGCCGACGTCGAAGCCTGACATCCGTGTTCCGCCCTCTGGTTGGTGACTAGCTCGATGGCCTGGTATTCGGAAGGTCCTCTCTCCAGGATCACCGGCGTCGTCGGCGGCGCCATCGACGATGTGCTGCGGGTGCGTCGCGCGTGGCACTGGGATACGCCGCGACCGCACACATGGCCGGAGCAGGGCGCGGTCGTGCCAGCGGAGGCGAGCGACCTGGGCTGGGCGCGCGTCGAGCCCGTGCGCTCGATCCGTTACCTGATCCAGCGCGTGCTTCTGCTCCCGTTCACCGAGGCGATGGTTCACCCCAAGGTCGAGGGGCGGGAGTGGGTGCGCGAGCTGGAGCGACCGGTGATCTTCGCGGCCAACCATTCGAGTCACGCGGACACATCGCTCATCCTCCACGCGCTGACCGACAGCGCCCGCGACCGCACGGTGGTGGCCGCCGCCGCCGACTACTGGTTCAAGCGGCCGATCCTCGGCAACATCGTCAGCCTGTTCCTGAACACGTTCCCGTTCTCCCGCACCGGTGGCGCGCAGGCGCAGCTGCACAGCTCGAGCCAGCTCCTGAAATCCGGCTGGAACCTGGTTCTCTTTCCGGAGGGGAGTCGTTCTCCTGACGGCCGGATCCAGGAGTTCAAACCGGGCATCGGCTTTCTTGCCAAGGAAACGGGCACGCCGGTGGTGCCGATGCACATCCAGGGCGCGTTCCAGATCATGCCGCGTCACCAGCAAATCCCGCTCCCAGGCCCGATCAGGGTCCGGATCGGCAAGCCTATGACGCCAGGTCCGGCGGAGGGATCGCGCGAGTTCACCGCGAGGATCGAAAACGCGGTCCGGACGCTGAGCAAGGAACCCAGGCAGCTCGAGTTCCAGGGCTCCTGGATCGAGCGCTGGCAAGCTTCCAAGCCGCGCGAGTTCCGCTACGAAGCCGACTGAATGACGTACTCGATCGTCGCGCGGGATGGGGAGACAGGCGAGCTCGGGGTCGCCGTGCAGTCGCACTATTTCCAGGTCGGCCCGGTGGTGCCGTGGGCGCTGGCGGGCGTCGGCGCCGTGGCCACGCAGTCGATGGTGAATGTCAGCTTCGGGCCTCTCGGACTCGACTACATGGGGGCGGGTTACAGCGCCCAGCAGGCGCTCAAGGCGCTGCTTGCGGGCGACGCCCAGCCCGAGGTGCGCCAGGTCGCGCTCGTCGACGCCACCGGCAATGTTGCGGCGCACACTGGCGCGCGATGCATCCCCGCTGCGGGGCACCGAACGGGCGACGGCCTGAGCTGCCAGGCCAACCTGATGGAGAAAGACAGCGTCTGGGACGCGATGTACGAAGCCTATGTGTCCGACCAGGGTCCGCTTGCCGAGCGCCTGCTCGCCGCCCTCGACGCAGCCGAGGCGGAAGGCGGCGACATCCGCGGCCGCCAATCGGCGGCGATGCTGGTGGTATCCGGCAAGCCCACCGGGCACTCGTGGGAAGACCGCCTCATCGACCTACGCGTCGAGGATGCGCCCGATCCGCTCGCCGAGCTGCGCCGGCTTCTTCGCTTCAAGCGCGCCTACGAAACCGACGCCGTGGCCGATCGGCTCGAGGACGGCGGCGATAAACAGGCGGCGTTGCAGAAACGGCAGGAGGCGATGGCGGTCGCGCCGGAGCTGGTGGAGCTGCGTTTCTGGGCCGGCCTCAGCATGGCCGACATGGGTCAGCTCGAAGAGGGCTGCCGCTTGATCTCGGAAGCGGCCGCCAAGGATCAGCGCTGGGTCGAGGCGATCCGGAGGTTGGCCGCGGTGGACAGAATTTCCGCCGAGCTTGCGGACGCCATCGAGGCCCGCCTCGCCTCCGGCTCGCGACGCCAGTAGACTTCACGAGTCTTGGGCAAAAACAAGGGTCGCCGGGCGCCGCGGCGTCCGGAGAAGGCTCGCAAACCTGAGCGTGATGACGGCGACCAGAAGGAACCGGCCGTCGTCATGGACGCGGTCGTGTCCCAAGCCTTGCCAAACGCGATGTTCGAAGTCGAGGTCGAGGGCGGCCACAAGCTGATCGCGTACGCAGCGGGACGGATGCGGCGCTACTTCATCCGCATCACACCGGGCGACCGCATCCGGGTCGAGCTTTCGCCATACGACCTGACGCGAGGCCGGATCGTTTACCGCTACCGCGATTGATCGCCGCGCTGCTCCAGTCGCTCGAGGCGGCCCGCATCTTCGACCTCGAGCAGCTCCGCTACGCGGGAGCACCGTCGCATCCCGCGCACATGCCGGGGTTCAACTACTTCCTGCACCGCCATCACGCGCGGGGTGCGGCTGAGGCGCGCACCAGCGCATCGGGCGTCGTGGTCATGCCCGAGCATTCAGGCACGCATATCGACGCTCTCGCGCATCAGGCTGAAAACCTGACCCTCCACGGCGGCATCCACGTCGACGACGGTGTGCAGACGTCGGCGGGATTCAAGCAGCTTGGGATTGAGACGATCGACCCGATCGCCCGCCGCGGCGTGCTGCTCGACGTGGCCGGCGACCAAAGGCTCGAACCCGACTACGAGATCACGCCGACCGACCTCGAGCAGGCCGCGAGCAAGGCCAAGGTGGAGATCCGCAGCGGCGACATCGTGCTCGTGCGCACCGGATATGGCGCGCTGTGGTCGAATCCCGATCAGTACATGCAAGCGGCCGGTGTGAGCGCGGCTGGGTCGCGATGGCTGATCGAGAAGAAGGTCAGCGCGGTCGGCGCCGACAACATGGCCTTCGACGTCACGTCGGGGCCACGGGATCCCGACCTGAACGCGACGCTGCCGGGCCACCTGTTGCTGCTCGTCCGCGCCGGGATCCCGATCATCGAGAACCTCAACCTCGAGCAGCTGGCGGCAGCGAAAGTTCACGAGTTCGTGTTCGTGTGCCTTCCGCTCAAGATGCGCGGCGCGACCGGCTCACCGGTTCGCCCGATCGCGATCGCGTAGCCGCCTTCCCCGCTTGCGGGGAAGACCAGTCCTCCCCATTTATGGGGAGGTGGCGCGCAGCGCCGGAGGGGCGGCCGCGGATGGGGCGGGGACGAAAGACCCTCCTAACGGCCGTCCGGCCCAGCCCCTCCGGCCCTTCGGGCCACCTCCCCATGAATGGGGAGGTGGTTCTTCTTAGCGGCGGCCTACCGTCTGGAAGCAGTCCAGGCAGTACACCGGTCGTGCCCCCGTGGGCACAAAAGGCACCTGGGTCGGCTTGCCGCAGTTCGAGCAGATCACGTCGTGCATGACCCTGGCCCGACCGCCGTTGCCGTCCGCCGTGCGCCTTGCCGCCCGGCACTCCGGGCAGCGCCGGGGCTCGTTCTGAAGCCCCCTCGACTGATAGAACTCTTGCTCCCCCGCCGTAAAGAGAAACTCACGCCCGCAGTCGCGACACGTCAACGTCCGATCCA
>WNGJ01001765.1_pt1 | contig 25785 bp, 19 predicted proteins | sample 5400611 | NCBI WGS metagenome assembly WNGJ01 (sample SAMN13153375, study PRJNA577476) | soil metagenome | isolation source: 40 cm soil or saprolite under Garry oak tree replicate 1 | place: USA:California | collected 2016-06-15
CCCCAAAGCCAAGTGCCAGAAGCGTGCCAAGTGCATCCTACAGCTTGCCGACCTCGAACATGCCGAGGCCGTAGTGTTGAACAGTCGCACCTTCCCTGATGTCTAAAGTGGGTATCGCCACGCCATCGATGAGGCTCGTCGACTGGTATTGTTCGCAACCGCGTCTCGCGTTCAATAGTACGGTTGTCCTGCGCTACCGCTCTGATCTGGAAACTTATTAACACGATGTTCAACTGGTTTTCATCATTCATTAACATCCCACACATAGAATCCGGGCAATTCCTTGTACGGCATTTTTGTGCTTTTGCGGATTCGCAGACCCCATTTCGACCAGGAGAGCAAAAATGAAGCAAGTCATGGCCTTAGCGCTTTCGTTTTCGCTAAGTGCGTTCGCGGCGCAAGCCCAGCAAAGTACTGCAAGTGCTATGGCTAAGAGCACGAAGAGAAAAGCGGCCCCGAAGACCGATCCCGCTGTTGCCGCTCAACTTAAAGAGTTGAAGCAAGCGATAGATGCGCAGCAACAGCAGATCCGGCAACTAAACGATCAAATACAGAGCCGAGATCAACAAGTTCAGCAGCTTCAGCAGAAGGTGCAGCAGGGGCAAACCGCGGCGGCGCAGGCCGAGTCAAAGGCAGATACAGCGGCGTCACAGGCCGCAGCACAGCAAGAGAGCGTGACCGCAATCAAGAACGATGTTGCGGACATCAAAAACAACAGTACTAGTACCGTACTGACTCTCCAGGAAACTCAAAAAAGCATTCAGGAGCTGGGAAGCCCCGCCGCGCTCCATTACAAAGGCATCACCATAACCCCGGGCGGGTTCGTCGAAGCGGCAACCGTCAACCGTACGCGGGCGACGAGCTCGGATATCAACACGCCATTCACCGGCATTCCGTACACAGCTAATGCGTTGTCCAAGCTCGGTGAGACCAACTTGACCGCCCGTCAGAGCCGGCTCAGCCTGCTCGGAGAAAGCAAGGTCGGCAATATCAAATTGACCGGCTACTGGGAGGCAGACTGGCTGGGTACGGGCGTGACTTCTAACAACCGGCAGAGTAATAGCTACGTCCTCCGCCAGCGCGTAATCTATGGACAAGCTGCGTTTGCCAATGGCCTGAGCGTTACTGCCGGACAGATGTGGTCGCTGGCAACGGAGAACAAGAAAGGAATTCAAAACCGCCAGGAGCTACCGCCCCTGACGATCGATTCGCAGTATAACGTCGGCTTCACTTGGGCGCGGCAGTACGGTCTCCGAGTGGTAAAAGACTTCGGAGGCAAGTTCGCTCTGGGAGTTGCTGTGGAAGGTCCCCAGGCAACCATCGGCGGACGCGGTTTCTCTTCGCTTACAACTGCCAACCTGGGTGGTGTTTCTCTCACCACCGGAGGGAACACTATTCTGGACGCTCCGGGTGCAGGTGGCGGACTGTTCAACTTCGCCGATACGACCGGCTACTCGATCAACAAGGCTCCGGACATCATCGTGAAGGCTGCCGCTGATCCAGGATGGGGCCACTACGAGGTGTTCGGCATCTTCAGCGATTTCCGCAATCGAATCTATCCCTGCGGTGTAGTAGGGACGAACACTACCGACACGGTACCCGGTACCACGAGCATTCTCTGCCCGGTGGATGGTTCACTTTCGCCCAGCGCGGCTGGCGCATTCAATGACACGCGAACCGGCGGCGGCGCAGGTGCCAATTTCCGTCTCCCGATCGTGCCCAAGAAACTGGAGTTTGCCTTCCAGGGACTCGCTGGAGATGGAGTTGGCCGTTACGGGTCAGCTCAGATTGCCGATCTAACGTTCCGTCCTAACGGTACCGAAGCCTTGATCCGCACCGCGCATGGACTCGCCGGGTTCGAACTCCACACCACAAAATGGGACGCCTACGCCTATGGCGGCGCGGAGTATGGCGCTCGGGCCGGATATGTCGGTTACAACAATATCAGCGTGACGAAAACCCCGGCGATTCCGCCGAACGCGGCCAACCCGGCAGGAGATTCCGCCACAACCACAACTACGTTCAAGGTGAATCAGATTGGTGGGTACGGTTCGCCCTTTGCCAATAACAGCGGCTGCCAAAAAGAGCTGCCTCCCTCCAACAGTTTGGGATCGCCGACCTCGAGTCCCTTCACACCCTCCAATGGGTCAGGCTGCGCGGGCGACACGCGCGTCATCCAGGAAGGCACGCTTGGATTCTGGTACAAGTTCTACCAGGGACCGAAAGGTGGCTTCCGCTTGGGCATTCAGTACTCGTACTTTGCGAAGAACGGCTGGTCCGGTAATAACAACGTGGCGGGGGCGCCAGGTTTAGCGCCTAAGGCCGTAGACAACATGATCTGGACCGCAATCCGCTACTACATTCCGTAGTGATGTCTCCAGAGCCGCAGTCTCTACTAATATCGGGTTCGGCGCGGCTCACCCGCGCCGAAGCCAATCTTGTTAGCAGCGATAAATCGCAGATCGGTCGAGACGACTTCGACCTTTGAATCGGCGAGGCTGCATTCCACAATTCCCAGAAGATCTTTGATCTCCCCGGGGCTGGTCGGCTCCCGCCTTAGCCAACCGTACTCCACCCACTTTTCTAAGCTCATCCTCGTCTCCCCGCAAGAATATCTTTTGTCCTTTGAGCACGGCGGTCAAGAAATGATTCCCGCTCGCAAGTTTCGACTTGAATTCGTCGACGGAATATACGGTTGGGTTGATGGGACGGCCGATACTTTTTTCAACGGTAGAGAGCCGCGAAAGTATCTCGCCAAGCGTAGCCTTCCCAACGACCATTAAATCGACGTCGCTGTGCGACGTTTCTTGTTCCCGTGCCACCGACCCATAAACAAATGCCACGAGGACTCGCTTCGCTAAAGGGTGCAGCGAGCGAACGGCGCAGGGCGGAAGTGACTTTGACGTTGAGCACCGGTTGCTGATGCCGGATGGTTCGATAGAGCATATTTACAATCTTTCGCATTCCTTAAGGGACGAGGCGGGAAAAGAAGAAGTCGGCTCGATCATGGATATCACAGAACGTAAAGTTGCGGAAGAAGCGATCCGGCGAAGCGAAGCGTATCTGGCCGAAGCTCAAAGGCTCAGTCACACGGGCAGCTTCGGCTGGAAACCTGATACAGGCGAGATTGTCTGGTCAGACGAAATCTATCGCATTTTCGAGTACGACCGCTCGGTTAAGCCAACGATAGATTCATCGAAAATCGGTCAAGGGGCTCGCGATCAGCAGGGATGGAGGTATATCGGATTGAGCAAATTCCAGATTGACGGAATTGTTTCGGTCATTCCGACCCCGTTTACTCCTGCGGAGGAGATTGATTGGGCAGCTCTCCGAAGTTTACTGGATTTCGCAGCCGGTGCGGATCTCAGCGGAGTTTGCCTTCCCGCTTATGCCAGTGAATTCTACAAGCTCAGCGAAGCGGAACGGAGGGAGGTCATCGTTGTTGCAGTTGACCACCTGAGGAACAAACTTCCAGTCATGGCGCAAGTAACTACCCGGCTACTCTGCAGGCAGTTCGCTCAGTTCGGCAGGCGCAAGAAGACGGAGCTTCGGCAGTCTGCTGCGCTGTACCGAGAATGTTTTCGCTGGACGATGGTGCTCTGTTGAAACATTTCGATCGCATTCTTCAGGCGATCGATATTCCACTAATCATCCAGGACTTCAATCCCGGTGGTAGTTCCGTCAGTGTCTCGCTTTGTTGCGGAACTCCACCGTGCTCCTCCTCATCTCCGCTACGTAAAGTTGGAAGAGCCCCTGATGGCTGAGAAAGTGGCAGCCATCCTGCAGAAAACTTCTGGCACCGTGGGTGTTTTGGAAGGCTGGGGCGGCATGTTCATGCTCGAGCTGATCCCTGCAGGCATCTGTGGCGTCATGTCGGGTCTTGGGATTAGCGATATCCTTGCACGCGTATTTCGTCTCGCGAAAAATGGAGATCGCGATCATGCCTATGAACTCTTTCAGGGAGTTCTTCCTCAAATCGTTTTTTGCCTGCAAAACCTCGAGCTGTATCACCACGCGGAAAAGCTTCTTCTCGAAGCGCGCGGCATAATTTCGCGAAGCATCGTTCGGCAGGCAAGCCGCACTCTGTTAGAAAATGAGGCAAAACACATTCGATTTCTTAACAGCAAGATTCTCAACTTATTGGATGATCACGGCTTTCCTCGAAATTATGGCAGGAATGCGATCTTGGGTCCCGAGAGCGCAGTTACGAGGGACACTGTTGCTTGATTCGCCATGCCAAATTTGGATAGAGCTTGCTCTTGTTCTTCGGCGCATCTCTTCACTCCAGCCGAGGGAAAACCCAAAAAGTAACGTGATGACAAATGCCTAAGCACGAAATAAAACACCCAGACAAACTCGTCTCGACCGGATCTTATTCAGCCGGCGTTCAGATCGATGGATGGTTGTTCATCAGCGGCCAGGGTTCCCTAAATTTGCGAACCGGTGAAGTAGTGAGAGGTTCGATCGAGGACTTGATCGTGCGTATTCGGAATTCTTTTTCGGCATTCGTCCTGCCCGGACCACAGTACAGTCAGTCCTATGGAACGGAATTAAAGTAGAGATCGATGCCATAGCGCGAAGAGCTTGAGATCCAGTTTGGAGACTGAACTGGCGGCTAGCACGACCTTCCGATCTCTGCCGCCGCTGCCAGGATTGGCCTCCCGCAATGGCCAACTTCGAGCGGGCCGGTCAGCAACCAAACGCATGCGTTTACTGTGTTCCTGCCCGATGTTCGGTAATTTGTCGAGTTCTAACCGCCAATACGTCCCCTGCCAATCAAGAATTCGTCGTCCAGCCGACTGTACGAAAAAACCATCTCAGACTGCAAAATCGGTTGACAGTTCGTCGTTAACCGAGCTAAATGATTGGAATCTTTCTGAAGTCCGCCTGCACGGCCTAAGCGGATGATTCGACGGGACATCATGGGGCCCAGTGGAGGGATGAACGAGGCTGGCATGACACCGCAGCGGTTGTATTTTCCCTGTCTTTACACTTCCGTTTGTTCCTTGCAAAAAGGGGTTCTGCCAGCTTCGATGAATCGAGGAATAACCGAAAGCAGTTCGACTGCCAGGCGAGCGCAAGATGCAACGCGAGCTTTAGCTCCACAAGGAGGTCCTTCAGCCGTGAAAAAAGCCTATAGGAACGGATTGAAGCATTGTGCACTGTGCCTTTTCCTCGAGGTGATTTTAGTCTGCGGGTTTACTCTTCCGATGCTCGCGCAGTTCACGACTGCGCGGCTCGGGGGAGCGGTTCTTGATCCTTCCGGGGCGGGGCTGGCGGGCGCCAAAGTAACTGTAAAGGACGAGCTGACGTCGTACACGAAAGACACAACAACAGAGAGCTCGGGGGGGTATGTCTTTCCCAGCCTGCCGGTCAGCACTTACGAGATTACCGTCACCATGGCGGGGTTCACTTCCTACGTGCAGAACGGGATCGTGTTGCAGGTTGACCAGTCTGTGAACCTGCCGATCCACATGAAACTGGGTGCGGTATCGGAAAAGGTTACGGTCACCGCGGATGCTTCGATGGTGACAACGGACTCCCCGATTCTCGCTCAAGTTATCAATCAGAAAGATGTTGCTGAGTTACCCTTAAATACGCGGTATACGCAGCAACTGGTATTCCTTGTTCCCGGAGCGCTCAATGTTACCGCGAACTACTGCGCTTCGGGTTGTGAAGGGGCCATGTTCCCCAGCGAGCAGTACGCCAAGGTCAATGGCGCCGGCGCCAATGGTGTGACTTATCATCTGGATGGAGCGGATTTTAATGATGTTTACCTCAACATGAATATGCCTTTTCCGAATCCGGACGCCGTTCAGGAATTCGACGTTCAAACCAACAACATGAGCGCCGTTTATGGTAATGCGCTCGGCGGAGTCGTCAACGTAACCCTTAAGTCGGGGACGAATTCAATCCATGGCGATGTCTTCGAGTTTCTCCGAAACAATGTGTTGGATGCGGCGAACTACTTCTCTACCACCGGCGTAAGCCCCTATAAGCAGAATCAATTTGGGGGCGACGTAGGCGGCCCAATTCTGAAGGACCGGCTGTTTTATTTCGGAAGCTATCAGGGCACCAGGTTCCACTCTACCAACCCGTTGGGATTCGCGTTTGTGCCGGATGCCAGAGAACGCACGGGGGACTTTTCCGAGTTACTACCCGGCACGCAACTGGTCAATCCGCTCACAGGAGCGCCCTATGCCAACAATAAGGTTCCCGTCAATCCGGTCGCGGCTTTCATTCTCAAGGGGATTCCGCTTCCCAACCCGACTCCGGCCCAATTAAATCTAAATGAGACGAATGCATTGAACTACGGTACCCTGCCCACGGTTGAAGACACGGATGAATACCTGGGGAAAATCGATTACATTTTCGGAAAGCACCGCCTCAGCGGCCACTATTTCCAGCAGAAATACAGTGTGCCGCTCGTTTCCCCGCCGCTCGCCAGTCCAAGCGCAACCGCGGCTAATCCGGACCCGGCCACGAACTATCTGCAAATGCCGGGTGGCGCGCAAACCCTGGCGGACCACAACGTTGGCGTGGTCTACACCTATACGATCTCGCCGCACTTCATGCTGGGGAGCTATTACGGGTACACCAAGCTTACTGGAACGACGTATGCGTCGAATCCGTTCACCATGGTTGACGCAGGCGTGAATATGGCCGTGCCGCCCCGCGGAGGACCGGGGAATATAGCGTCGCTAAATATCGGCACCACTGAGTTTGGTGTCGGAGGCGGCATTTATGGAGTGTTTGATCGAGGAGTTCAGTCCTTTCGTGAAATCGCAACGCTGGCCACAGGTAAGCACACGATTCAGTTCGGCGGCGAGGCGGTACGCCTTTCGCAGCCCATGGCAAATACATTCCAAGAGGGCGGCACATTCTCGTTCTCGAATCTGTCGGGCAGCGGCTTTGCGGATTTCGAAACTGGCTATGTTCAGTCGTTCATCCAAGGCGGTGGCCTTTATCTGGATTTCACTGGGATTAACTGGAGCGCATTCTTGCAGGATGACTGGAAGGCCACTCCGCGTTTTACAATAAGCGCCGGGCTCAGATGGGATGCGTTTATTCCCCCCAAGGACAGCCTGGGAAGAGTCGCATGTTTTGATCCAGGCCATCAGTCCGTGCGGTATCCCAATGCCCCTAATGGATTGCTCTACGGCGGAAGCCGTCATGATCCCGGATGCCCGGAGGCGGCAATTTTTAACAATCTATCCAACTTTGGCCCAAGACTTGGGTTTGCTTATCAACTTACGCAGGATACGAAGACCAGCATACGGGGGGGTGCAGGTTACTACTACCAACCGCCCAATTCGCTGATCTATCAGCAAATCGTCGGCGTGCCGCCTTTCGCGCCCATTTTCAACTTCTTTAACGTAAGCCTTTCCGATCCCTACAATGTGAGCGGAGGAGGAACCGACCCCTTCCCCACAAACTTTGGTCCGCGCAACCCGCCTTCCACGGCACCTTTCCTTGGTGGTCCTCCCTCGTTTTCACAGATACAAAGTCCGCATCTTCGCATGCCAATGATTCTGGGCTGGAATCTGACGGTCGAGCGCGGTTTCGGGGCGGACTGGATGCTGCGTGCCGCCTATGTGGGCAGTAAAGGGCGCAGGCTCTTTGGGACTGGAGACCAAGAGAGCGGTCTCCTGCAGTTGAATCCGGCAATTTATAATCCCGCGTTGTCGTTTCAACAAAACGAAAACACAATCCAGCAGCGGCGCCCGAATCAAAATTTTGGATCGGTCGCCGAGATCGATCCCGGGGTGAACAGCAATTACAACTCGCTTCAACTAACCCTTGAAAAGCGCTTCGGGCATGGCTTATCTCTCTTATCCAACTTTGCATGGTCAAGAACGTTGGATGATTTTGCCCCCAACCCGCAAGGCTCCGGGGGCTCTCAGTACACAAATAGCTGCACCTGCGGCCGTCGCTTCGATTACGGTCCGTCGGTGGATGACTTGAACAAGGTTTTCAAAATCAATGGAGATTACGAGATTCCGCACCTCCCTGTCCACAATTTTGCCGATAGGCTGTTGAACGGATGGCAGCTCACGGCTATTGTTGCTTGGCAAACAGGGTTCCCCTACACCATCTTCAGCGGAGTCGACAATTCTACGAGTGCCATAGGAGAAGACCGAGCTGACTCCGTCGCTGTCTCTGGTCCCCCACCTCGGGGGAGCCTCCAGGAGTGGTTCAACGTCAACGCGTTCACTGAGAATGCGGTCGGAACCTTCGGCGACATAGGGAAAAACTCTCTGCGTGGGCCAAGGTTTTCCAATACGGACTTGGCGTTCATTAAGAAAACCTCAGTGGGCGAGCGCGTCTCCGTCACGTTCCGTGCCGAGTTTTTCAACGCATTCAACCATCCCAACTTTGGGCTCCCGGGCAACAATGTGGCGGCTGGCCCGCCTCCAGGTGGGGGCTTTGGCGTGATCTCCGGCACTGCCGGATACCAAAGTTATAACTCAACGACTTACGGAATGGCCCAACCCAGAATCATGCAGTTTGGGCTGAAGGTATCCTTCTAGCAACATAGCGAGTGGAATCTATTGTGGTCCTGAACGGTTGGGTTGACTGGGTCCGCAGGCAGGCGAGAGGATGCGAGTGCGCACTCACCTCCGAACGCTATTGCCAGATCCGGAGCATGACAACGCCGCCTTGTGGCACAGTGACCGTATAAGAATCGTAGAGAACACCCAGATCCTTGTGGGCCCACAGGTCGCGAACGTGAACCGGACCGCTAAAACCCACATCTTTGAACTTCAGAGTGAGTGGTTCGGCCTCATCGTCCGTGACAAAGTTGAAGAGGGCTACTGCCTTCGAGCCATCACTTAACGGCTTCATCCAGATTTGCGGGGGCCCAATGCGGCTCCCCTGGATTCCCCGCTTGTCCTGATCAACCGCGATCACTTCCTTGTTGATCAGTATGTTCTTGGTCGTATCGTCGATCTTGCTCAAGTCATTGCCTGCGAGCAGCGGGGCGGAAAGAATCGCCCACAAACTCATCTGAGTGCGATACTGGTCGGCCTTCATGCCACCGTTGCCGATCTCGAGCATATCGGGATCGTTCCAGTGGCCTGGCCCGGCGAACTTCTCCAGCCCTGCTTGAGAGAAGCCAATCAGAGCCATGCTGCCGTAGTTATCTCTAATGTCATCAGTTGTGCGCCACATGTTCCCGCCCACCTGCGGACCCCACTCCCACACTGAATCGACGCCGTACTGACACAGGCTGTAAACGATGGGTCGATGTGTATTGACGAGTGCTTCATGCATCTTGCTGTATGCCTCTTGCATCATCACCTGTGCTTGGTGCGGATCTTGGCTGGGATCATGCAACTTCATGATGTCCATGTAACTGCATAAGTCGTATTTCAGAAAGTCCACGCCCCAACTGGCATAGGTATTCGCATCCTGTTGCTCGTGGCGATAGCTCCCCTCGTAACCTCCGCAGGTTTTGGGCCCCGGTGAGGAATAGATTCCGAATTTCAATCCCTTTGAGTGCACGTAGTCGCCAAGCGCCTTCATGTCAGGGAATTTGCTGTTGGAATGAATGTTGCCTTGAGCGTCCCGCTGGGCCTCCCAAGAGTCGTCCACATTGACATAGATGTAGCCGGCGTCCCTCATTCCGCTTGAGACCATGGCATCGGCCGCCGCACGCACATCGGCATCCGTGACCTTTTCTGCAAAATGGTTCCAGCTGTTCCAGCCCATTGGGGGTGTCGCAGCCAATTCTGCTGATTGAGCCTTTGCTGTTGGGCAAAGCTGGCAAATCAGAGTCACTGCAAGTGAAGCGTACACGGCGAGAAAAGGTCGTGAATGGAAACGCATGTTACCTTGCCTCCTTTGATCGACTCGAAAAACTAATCGTGTCCAATGCGCTGGACATGCTTCCGATTCAAATGCGGACCGCTGTCGGTGGTCGGGTGGCCGATTCGCCTGGCGATGGCTCCAGTCAACGACCCATGCCCTAATCTTTGGGCTTTATGGAGCGACGGCCTTACTTGCCGCGCGGATGTGCATCTTGAGTTGACGTGCCGTTGTTTACCCGACGCCGAGATTTTGCCCTATATAGCCCATGCGTGACGAAATCTGTTGCGCGGTCCGCATCATTTGGCGTGCCAAGATTGGCACGCGATCCATTCCGATTTCGTTTTTAGTTCCTGCTACGCTGATTGCGGCGACCGCGGCCCCATTCTCATCGAACACGGGGGCTCCAATACACCGAACTCCAGGTTCGTCTTCCTCATTGTCCAGCGCGTAGCCTGATTGTCTGACCATCATCAACTCTCGCCTTAGAGCGCTCTTGGAGATGATTGTGCGGCTATTGTGCCGGGCGAACTCTTTGGTCCTGAGAATATACCAAGTTCCTGAGGCGGCAGGAAGGCCATGAGTATTTTCCCACTCCAGTGCAATTGACATCGAGTCTGCAACTTGAAAAGAATTGCTTAGATCTTGGGTCCGATTCGGGTCCAATAGACAGGGTCGAAGAGTTCGTTAGAGGATCAAGAACGGGCTGTCAGTACCGTTGAAATCCAATAAATTATACGTCGTTGATGCCCTGTCACGGCACGGCCAGAGGGAACGGCAAGTAACGAGAGGGAATCGGAAGGAATCAGACGACGTAGATTGCGGGGGCGGCGTAGTTCAGCGGGTTAGAACGCCTGCCTGTCACGCAGGAGGCCGCGGGTTCGAGTCCCGTCGCTCCCGCCAGTTCTTCGACCCGAACTCCGCTAGTCTTCGGTGAACACTTCACGGCAGCATTACTTCCGGTTATGCCGACATTACCGGCCAATCTCTGCCCACTCTCAGGGGGTGCGGAGTTTGCGCGTTTCGCTGACAATCTTGGTGAGCCGGTTGGATAGGCGGTCGAGGCGAGCGCGGGAGTGGCCATGTGGCAGCACGCGGCGGAACATCTCGAGCACATGTTGAGCCGCCAGCAAGGAATCGATTACTCCCTGGAGTCCAGCTCGAATGCGGGTGGACGGCACTTTCGGCTGTGGAACGAGATGCCGGGGTCGTGAACGAGCCAGTTGATATTCCCGCTGGAGATCAGTCAACGCCACGTCGACATAACGCATGGTCATGTCAGGAGAGGTGTGGCCGAGTAACTTCATGAGCACGGGAAAGCTCACGCCGGCACGCAGCATTTCTGTGGCATAGGTATGACGAAGCTGATGAGGAACGATGCGGGTGGAGAGGCCGAGGGTATGGCAGACCTGATGCAAGTAATCACGCAGTTGACGAACCAGGGCTTCTTTGCTGCTTGCGCGGGCCAGGAGCCGTCCATCGGCCGGCAGCAGATCCAGGGAACGAAAGAATGCCAGGCGTTGGACGAGTTCACAGGCACAGAAATCCACGGGGACCATACGTTCGGTTTTTAGCTTCCCGAGGGGCACATGAATCGCCCATTGCTCTGATCCGGTGGAGCGAAGGCAATCGCAGGACAAATCGGCGCATTCGCCAATGCGCATGCCGGTGTGGCGCAGCAACAGAAAAACATTGCCACCCAGATCATTACGGCGGCGGAACTCCTGCTGGAGAAGCTGATCCTGCTGTAGGGTGAGCGGCCGTGGGAGTCTCTGCGGTGGACGCGGAAAATCCTCACGCCGGATCAGGCGAACGAGTTCCGCAAGCTCTTCCGACCAAGCCAGTTCGTTAAAGAGAGAGCGCAGAGCGATGAGCTGGTTAATGTAGGAGGCGGTCGACAGGGGCCGCACTTTTGAGCGCAGATGAGACATCCAGCCCAGGATGTGGGGCTCACGACGCAATTGCTCAAGACAGTTCACTTGGGGATATGCGAGGCCAAGAAATCTCAGGAAATTGCGCGCGGTACCGCGGTAATGGCGAATCGTATCGGGACTGAGTGCAACGCTGAAGGAATCAACGGCACGATCGAAGACCGGCGCCAGAGGATGCTGAAGCGGTGGGCGGCGAGCGCGGTTCATGAGGAAATCTTCGGAACAGCACGAGTGTGCTGCGCCACTGCGCGCGCATACTCAACATAGACGTCTTGTGGGGTGATCTGCACATAGCGCAGCGTGGTTTGAATGTCGGCGTGACCCATCAGCTGCATGAGCGCGGGCAGGCTTATCCCGGCACGTACCATGTCGGAGGCAAAGGTGTGTCGAAAACGATGTGGGTGGGCGAGCTTAATGCCAGTGGTCTGGCGATGGTAGCGGAACAAGGAGCGTAATCCCGCAGGGCTCATACGTGTTCCGCGCGCAGGTCCTTTCAGCGAGACGAACAATGCGGGGCTGCATGGATTGGGTCGTTCCAGTCGCAGATAGTGATCGAGCAGTTGAATGCTTTCTGGCGCTAGCGGGAGGAAGCGAAGTTTGTTGCCTTTGCCACGAACGCGGAGTTGCGCTTCCTCCAGCAACACGTCATCCCGATTCAAAGCCATCACTTCGGCGGAACGGAGCCCATGCAGGAGCATCAAACCCACGATGGCCAAGTCGCGAGAGGTACGAAAACTCGACCAGAAGCGGGCCACTTCATTCACTGAGAGCGGCACGATGTTATGTTTGGGCACCCTCACTCGCAGCCGGCTGATTGCCTGCCGGGGGCGCGCTAGGCCCATGGGTCCACGCCGCAAGAAAGCTTGATGAAAACCGCGAGCGATCTGACAAGGAGCGTTCGGGAACTCGTTGCGCAGAGCGCGATCCGTGACGGCAACGCGGTCGTTGATGAGGGAAGCCGAAGGCCGAGGTTGTTGGCTGGACTGGAAGCGCACGTAATCCAGGAGTGTCGACTCGGAAAGGTCTCCTTCCACGATATCGCCGGTGGGATGAATGCTTTCCCACCAGCGAACGAAGTGCAGCAGGTTGTGAGCGTAGGTTCGCAGAGTCGTGTCCGCTAGGCGACGGACGTATTCGCGGTCTAGATAACGATTAATCCAGCCGACCTCCCAGCCGGTGGTTTGCTCGATTATGTGAATCGGGCTTCGTGCGTCATGGGAGTGCTGATAGATCACGCGGAAGTTCACGGCTGAGCCGCCTCCAGCAGAGACTGAAACTGCCGCGCATCACCGCTCTGGACGAAGAAGTGGTTGGGATCGTGGCCAGGAGGCAGGAGGACGCGGCGAGTAGCAATACCTCGCGCCCGGAGACGATATGCAAGCTGCTGCGAGGCTTGTTGACCGCTGCCATTGGCGTCAACATCGAAGGTGAGATAAACCGTGCGTTTGTTGTCGCACAGTTGCCGAAACTGGCAGGCGTTGAGGTGGGTGCCCAACGAGCAGGTGAGGTGATGAAAACCTGCCTGCCACAACACGGCATAGTCGAACAGCCCCTCGACGAGAATTACCTCAGGGCAATGCCGAACCTGCTCCCAGGCATACAAGCCGCCCTTGGGGCGAGGCAGAAATCGATGGGCAAAGGCATCGCCCAGGCTGCGGCCGTAGAGGTTGACAATGCGTCCGCCGTGACTGCAGGGGAAGACGACGCGACCGTAGAAGGTGTCGCGGCCTTGAGAGTTGACCAGGCCAACCCGGCGCAGAAGATCGAAAGAAAATCCTTGAGCGGTGAGATGCCGGCGCAGGCATCCGCCGGGAGCATAGCCGATCCGCAGCTCTTTGATCAATGCAGGATCGTGCACTCCGCGTCGCTCAAGATAACGCAGTGCCTCAGGGTAGCGATCGAGCTGCTCTTGATAGAACGCGGCCACCTCATTAAGCACTGTGGCAGAATCGACTGGAGGAGCGCTTTGCTGCTCGAGGTAGGCAAGACTTTGGCGGAAAGAGAGATGGCGGGACAACTCGACAAAACGAATTAAATCGCCACCCTGACCGCAACCGTGGCAGTAGAAGAGATTTTTACGGGCGTTGACATAGAACGAAGGCCGCGTCTCCTGGTGTAGCGGACAGAGTCCGACGAACTCGGAGTCGTAACCCGCTGGCCGGGCGGCCCAGTTCTGCTGTTGTAAGTAATCGAGCAGCGGCCAGCGCTGCTTGAGTTGTTCGACATCCCCGCCCACGATGCTGTTTGCCTCCGAAGGCTGAGCGTAGGAGAAGCTCGCCGGCATTCACAGGCAAGGATGGTAGGTGGAAGAAAATTTTTCTCAGAGACGCAGGGGCCCGAGAATCCGCAGAATCGGATTTAGGCAAGGCAACAGCCAAGCTTCGTGATCTACGTGACCACACGCCAGCCAGTAAGCAACGCGAGCCAGCGTTTGGCGCAGGAACGAAAAAGCCAGTTGAGAGCGATCCAGGCCGCTCGACCAGCGGCGGATTGTAGAAGCATCGGGCACGCGGTTAGGGTCTTTGAGTGTAGGCATCGCGTCTTCCCAGGAGCAGTGTTCCACAAAGCGCCGTCGCAATGCCTGACCGCGCGCCAGCAAGGTGTAATGCGTGTAAGGGAGAGAAAGCAGTGGGAGGAAAGTGAAGGTCTTCCCGCAAACTGGGCAGCGACCGCGACGGATGCAAATCCAATCGTGATACTCATCGTGCGCCTGCTTGCCGCGGCGGCCGTGGCCGATGATCGAATCCCGTTCACATGCAGGGCATCGCCGCAGGATCTTGTCGCAGTCTCTGGCCCAATCAGTTTCAAACTTGTGCGGCAGCGCAGAAAGTGGGATAAAAAGAATCGTAGTTCATTGGGGCTCTGCCACCGGCGCTGACCCGCCAAGATCTGAACCGGAAGCAGAGCTCCTTCTCCTGAAAAGCCCAATCGCAAGAGAATAAAGCTTTCCGGCTAGAGTTTTTAGAATGTGATTCGAAGGGTTGGCCGGTAATTATCGACAAACCACCCAGAATCGTCGCATGTCCGCTGCGAATTGCTGGGCAGTCTATAATTACGCGCACGGATGGCCCTCACCTCTGGCACGAAACTCGGTCCCTACGAAATCCCAGCACTGCTGGGGGCCGGCACGGGCGAGGTGTATCGTGCTTCCGATACTCGCCTTGACCGAAAGGTCGCTGTCAAGGTTCTACCCGAGTCCGTTCCTGATGATGCCTATCGCTTGCAGCGGTCTGTTCTATGCGAGCTGAACTATCCGAATCTACTTTCCATTTTTGACGTTTGCACCCAGGGTGGAATCCACTACTTTGTTTCAGAGTTTCTTGAGGGGCAGACTTTGCGTGGTCGCTTCAGCAGTAGTGCGTTGCCGTAGAGATCATACGTATGAATCTTTTCCGAATTGTCTTTTCAGTTTTGGCGTTGAGCGCGGCGCTGCTGGCGCAAGAGGGCGCTCCAACGAAATCCTCCTTCTATCCGGTGTCCGTTTGGTATAGCGGCGGGAAAGCCCGGGCGCCGATGCTGGAAGAGGTGAATGGGGAGTCGGCGCGATTGTGGAAAGGGGATTTGCTGAAAATCAGAGGGTTGGGATTCAACACCGTGCGGACCTGGGTGGAATGGAATGCAGGCGAGCCGCGCGAGGGGGAATATCACCTGGAAAATCTGGATTTACTGTTACGGCTGGCGGATGAAGTGGGACTGAAGGTGATTGTGCAGGTGTACGTGGATTCGGCGCCGGAGTGGATGGGAGCGAAATATCCGGAGGGACGGTACGCGGCGCAGGACGGCCTGCCGATTCCGTCCCAGGCCGCGCCGGGATTTTGCTTTGACAATAAGAATGTGCGGAAGGCGGTGCTGGCATTTTTTCAGGAGGTGGCGCGGCACGCTGAGAAGGGCAAGGCGTTTTACGGGTGGGATTTGTGGAGTGAGCCGGCGGCGTTGAACTGGGCGCGGGTGGGATATAAGTCGGAGCCGATGTTCTGCTATTGCCCGGCGAGCATGGAGCGGTTTCGCGACTGGCTGCAGATGAAATACGGGACGCTGGAGAAGCTGAACGTGGCGTGGCACCGGACGTTCACGGATTGGAAACAGGTGGAACCACCCCGGTATGGAACGATCCTGACATACACGGACTTCATGGATTGGCGGGTGTACTACGGTTACAAACTGGCGGAAGACCTGAAGATGAGGAACGACGCGGTGAAAGCGATCGACGTCACGCACGTGACGACGAGTCACGCTCCGAATCCTTCGCCAATGGACCGTACGTTGGCGGATCCGTACGACCCTACGGACGATTTTCTGATGAAGGATTCGGTGGATTACTTCGGCACCAGTTTTTATCCGAAGCTGACGGCGGTGGAGCACAACTGGAAGCTTGAGCGCCGGGTATTGGCCATGGATCTGACGGCGGCGATGACCGGGGGACGCGGATTCTACGTGGGGGAACTTCAGAGCGGGTTCGGCGTGCATGGAACGACCATTGGATCGGAAGTGACGGCGAGCGACTTAGAACTGTGGACCTGGGGGATGGTGTCGCGGGGGGCGCGGGCGATCAACTACTACGCGTTTTACCCGATGAATGCGGGATATGAGAGCGGCGGCTACGGCATGGTCCAACTCGACGGGACGCTGACGGAGCGAAGCCGGAGCGCGGGAGAAACGGCGAAGAAAATTGCGGCGAATGCGGATTTGCTGTTGCAGGCGAAACCGAAGCAGGCGGAAGCGGCGATTGTATTCAGCCCGCTAGTGCCGCTGCTGGGCGGGTATGACGAAGAAAATACTCGGAACGCGATGCATAAGGCGCTGGCGGGGTATCACCGGATGTTTTTCGAGCGGAACTTGCCCGTAGAGGTGCTCAGTTCGCGGGAACTGGCGGGGCGGGATTTGCAGAAATACAAGCTCATTGTGCTGCCGTATCCGTTGATGATGACGAATGATGAGGCCGCAGCGCTGAAGACGTATGTGGAGAACGGTGGCCGTTTGTTCGTGGAGGCGCGGCCCGGATGGGTGAACGAAGACGGACACGCCGAGGGCGCGGTGCCGGGATTTGGATGGACGGAAATGCTTGGTGTGCGAGAGAGTTCAATCGATCCGGGGAAGCAAATTGAGGTGAAGTGGGGCGCTCAGGAGTTTACGGGAACGAGTTTCGCGGAACATTTTAGCGTGCTCGATGATAAGGCGAAGGTGATGGCGAAATTTGCGGATGGAACGCCGGCGGGTTACGAGCACGCGTATGGAAAAGGTAGCGCGATTTTGCTGGGGACGTTTGCTGGTCAGTCTGACGAGGCGAAACCGGTGGCGATGCATCCGTTGGGAGGAATCCTGGCGAAATGGGCGGGTCTGACCGAGCCGGCACTGAAAGCTCCGGCATTGGTGGAACTGCGGGAGATGGACGGAAAGAAAGGGCGATTTGTGTTTTTCTTCAATCACGGGGAGAAGGCGGCGAAAGTGGAGTTTACGGAGGAGTTGGAGCGGTCGGCCAACGTGCGGGAAATCATGATTGGAGAGACGCGAAAAGTGGAGGGAAAGAGATTTGCGGTGAAGACTGAAGTCCCGGCACTGGGGGTGAGGATTTACAGGATTGATTTTTGAGAAGTGGTAAATAGAAGAGACGGCTCTAACGCATAAGAGAATGAAATTCACAGCCCGCTCTCAAAAAGCGAGGCATCCGCAGTGCGGATTTGCCAGATCGTTTATCGAAGAGCAGCAAGAAGATCATGGGAGGGAATTGTGAGCGCCAGTGTTTATCGGGAACGGATTGGTGGAGTGCTGGGAAAGATTTGGGAAACGCAGATGGGGAATATTGAGAAGGCTTCCGCGGCGATGGCGGAGACGATCGCGAAGGGCGGGCTGGTGCACATGTTCGGGAGCGGCCACTCGGCGCTGCCGGTGCAGGACATGTTTCCGCGATATGGCGCGTTTCCGGGTTTCCGTCCCCTGATGGACATGCGGCTGATGTGGATCAACGTGATTGGAAGTGGTGGCGCGAAGGGATTGCTGTGGCTGGAGCAGAGAGAGGGGTACGCGCAGGTGCTGTTTGAGAACGAACCGATCCGCGAGGGTGACGTGATGCTCGTGTTCTCCCACGGAGGATTGAACGCAGCTGGGATTGAAGTATTGATGGAGGCGAAGAATCGCGGGCTGACAACCGTGGGCGTGACGTCGATGGACAATTACCGGAAGCGAGAGACGATGCATTCCTCGAGGAAGAAGCTGGCGGACGTGGCGGACATCGTGATCGACAACTGCACGCCGGCGGAAGATGCGCTAGTGGCAATTGAGGGATGGAAAGCGCCGGTGGCAGCGGGTTCGACGGTGGCGTGCATTACGATTGCGATGTCAATCATCGCGCAGGTGGCGGCGAACCTAGCGGCCAAGGGGCAAACGCCACCGGTATTTGTGTCACCCAACGTGCAGGGAATTCCCGCGGACAATACGACCCGGGTGTACGAAGAATATGAGCAACGATTGAAAAGGTGAAGCTTGGACGAAAGGAGAGAGCGGATGATGTCTTCTACTACACGGCGCAACTTCTTAATGGCAACTGGTGGCAGTGTAGCAGCCGTTTCAATGGGAACTGACTTCTTAAACGCTGGGCAATTGCCAGGACAATCACCAAGTGAGACTACGGGTTGGCAACATGGAGACTTTTCAAAGGTAATGGCGATTGCCGCACATCCCGGCGACGCTTTTTTTGCCATGGGTGCTCCGGTGGCCGTCGCTACTCATTTCGGAGGGCAAGGATCCGTGCTATGCCTCTCGCTGGGAGAGAAAGGCTCTCACACAATTCCCGCTGCACAATACGGATCATCTCAACAGGAAGCGGCGCAGAAAGCGGCGGAGTTGCTCGGTGCAAAAGCGTTATTCCTTCACTACCCCGATGGAGAAATTCCAATCAACGACGAGGCAAAATTTGCTGTCTGTGATTTGATTCGACAATACAAACCTCTGACAATCGTAACCCACTGGAAAGGGAGTTGGCATAAGGATCACCGCGCCTGTTATGACATCGTTGAAGACGCAATATTTTACGCGGGGCTTCCCAGCATCGTTCGGAAAGAACCAGCCCATGAAGTAAGGAAGCTGCTGTCTGCCGACAACTGGGAAGATGCAACTGGCTTTATCGCAGACACATATCTGGATATAACTTCTGTGTTCGACCGATGGTTGAATGCATGTAGCGCATTTCCGATGTGGCGGGGCGAAACCGGATTCCGTTACAGCGATTACTACGGCAGCCTCGCTGTTGCGCGTGGCTGTTTGAGCAATTTTAAGCGCGCCGTCGCATTGATGTCGCCCGCGGAGCAACGTGTCCAGCATATTCGCACGCCATAGCGGGGTGGGGATGTCTCTCTTGATTTCTGCTTTAAGCGCATTTTATTTGCCTAGTCTTGAAATGCAACATTCCGCAATATTGCTTTGGTCGTGGGGATCTCGTTGGGAGGATTTCTGCTGACGACATAATCTCAAAGGTTTTCCGTTTTCTATCCGGGACCAATTACCAACTGGCTAAGCGGCGATTGAAAAGGTGAAGCGTGGCGAAGACCAGTCGGCGGAAGGTTCTGTTCGGCGGGGCGGCCACGGGGATATTTGTCTTTGGCATCGTGATGGCGGTGCTGGGGACCCTGTTTGGGTTGCCGGAGATGCGCCAGCGATTGAAGATCGATCTGGAGCAGCAGGGAAATGTGTTCCTTCTGCTCTATGTGGGAATTCTGCTGGCAACGCTCATCGCCGGGCCGGTGATTGATTCGATTGGGAACAAGGTCATTCTGGTGACGTCGGCGGCCCTGGTGGCGTCGGGTATGGCGGGGTTCGCGTACGCCCATTCGTTTGGCAGCGCCGCAATACCATCGGTGCTGCTGGGATTAGGCGGCGGAGGACTGAACACTTCGACGAATGCGCTGGTGTCCGATTTGTACGGCGAGGAGCGGGGGCCGATGTTGAACGTGCTGGGAATTTTCTACGGGATTGGCGCGCTAGGCATTCCGTTGCTGGCGGCGGTAATCGAAGGGCATTTCCCGATTGCACGGCAACTGCTGATCTGCGCGGGGTTGGCGGGAGCCTGCGCGCTGCTGTTGTTGGGGATGCAATTTCCGGAGGCTAGCGGGGCGCAGAGTTTTTCGTGGCGCGAGGTGTTACAGGTCGCGCGGTTCCCTGGCGTGCTGGTGCTGGGTTTTTTGTTGTTCTGCGAGTCGGGCAACGAAGCGAGCATCGGCGGGTGGACGTCGACGTATGTTGCAGAAACGGGGCTGAGGGCGAGGACCGCGACATTGATCCTGGCGGGGTATTGGGCGGCATTGATGGTGGGAAGGCTGTTGGTGGCGAGCATGCTGAAGTTCGTGGGGAAACGGCAACTGGTGCTGGGGAGCGGACTGGGCGCGCTTGTAGGAGCGGCAATCTTGTTGATGAGCCGATTGGAAGGGATGTTGGTGGCGGGGGTGTTATTGATTGGTTTGTCGTACGCCGGTGTGTTTCCGACGGCATTGGCGATTGCCGGGGACACCTACAGGAAGATGACGGGCACGGTGTTTGGATTATTGTTTGCGATTGCGCTCGTGGGCGGAATGTCCTTCCCGTGGACGATGGGACAAATCTCACAAGGACTGGGAGTGCGCTACGGGATGTTGGTGCCACTGGCCGGAGCGGTTGGGATCTGCGTTTTGGCAGCAAGGATTTTGTGGGCGGAGAAGCGGGGAGATAGTTAGTAAGAAAGCGAAAAATCGGATGGCGGCTAAGTGTGTATTGGCGGTGGACTTGGGGGGGACGAAACTGGCGGGGGCGCTGGTAGGCAGCGATGGAAACGTGTTAGCGCGGAAGAGCGTGAAGGTGGACAGGAGGTCCGCGCTGGCGCCAGTGAAGCAGATCGTGGAATTGGCGCGGGAATTGGTGGGCAGGAAGAATTTACGGGGAAGAGTTGCGGCTACGGGGGTGGCGGTACCGGGTCTTGTGCGGCGGGATGGAAGGGTGTGGGCGCCGAATTTGCCGGGATGGAAGAAAATGGCGCTGGCGCGGCGATTGAAGAGCGCGCTGGGAGTGACTGTGGTGGTGGAGAGCGACCGGAACGCGGCGGTGCTGGGGGAAGCATGGCGCGGGGCCGCACGCGGGAAGAGCGACGCGATCGTGTTGATGCTGGGAACGGGGATTGGCGCGGGGATTTTGAGCGGAGGGAGATTGGTACGGGGCGCGCATGAGTTATCCGGGTGCGCAGGGTGGATGGTGGTGACGGACGAACACGGGCCGGAGGCGCAACGCGTGGGCCAGTTGGAATCGCTAGCGGCGGGTCCGGCGATTGCGCGCGCAGCGAAAAAGGAGTTGGCGCGAGGCAAAGGCGGATTGTTGAAAGAAATTCCGGCGGAGAGGATCGACGCGTACGAAGTGGCGGAGGCAGCGCGACGCGGCGATATGCTAGGGATCGAGGTGTATGTAGAAACTGGGCGGCTGCTGGGATATGGCGTGGCGAACCTGGTGAGCTTGTTTGATCCAGAGATAGTAGTGATTGGGGGAGGATTGGCGGCTGCGAGCGATCTGTTTCTGGACGCACTGCGGAGGGGAATGAAGCAACGAGCGCAGCCAATCGCTGTTAAAAAGGTGAAGGTCGCGGTAAGCCGGTTGGGCGGTGACGCGAATCTGTTGGGAGTGGCCTGGGCGGCAATGGGAATGGGTTATCAGCAACCAAGAAACAGCGAACCGTGAACAACCATCAGGGAGGCGCCACTGTTCGTGGATTTACATGGCCACTGCGGATCACTCATCGTCATCAGTACTTGGAGAAATACTATTCTGACCCCGATGACGAACTACTGATCGCCACCCGCTATCCTGCGCTCGACTCCATCCGTTCCGTTCCTCAACACCCAAGTTGGACGAGTGGACGGATACTCCCCAGATCTGATTGGCAGATATTCCTTGCGATTGTGCCCGAGTTACGCTAGTGCTTTTTCGGAGGCGCACCGTTGGCGAGCAGAGTGGAGCGGAACAGAGGATTGGGGCGCGCGTTCGAAAAAGCACTAGCGTAACTCGGCAAGGTCCCGGCGGCGAGGGGTTGGACCGCATCCAGCCTAAGTGCTCGGCCAGACGCACATTCTCATCTCTCAGTGCCTGGTTGTTTCTCTACCTCTCTGTTTCTTTCTCTTTGCGTCTTCACGTAGTCTGCGACCTGCTCCAGGGTTGCGAACCACACTCCGGGCTTCGACTTCATATAAATGATCAGCTTCTCGAGCGCCGCAATGCGCGACCTATGTCCGGTGATGTGTGGATGCATGGTGAGGATAAACATCGCGTGTTCCTGATACGCCACATCGAACTCGCCCTTGTAAACCTCAAACACCAATTGTGGATCGGGAAGCGAGCCGCCGGCTTCAGGTTCGTAATACGGATAGTCATCTGCAATCCAGTTGATCGGAAGCTCGATCATCCCGGTATTCTGTCCGTTGGCCAGCAACTCGTAGGGCTCATCCATGGCCATGAAGCTGCTATCGTACAGAAATCCCGCCTTGCGAATCTGGTCCAGCGTAGACTGACTGAACGCCCACGACGGAGCGCGGAAGCCAACTGGACGCTTGCCCATCGCCTTCGTGAGATACTCGATCGACCGCGTCAGCAGCTCCTCTTCTTTCGCGGCATCTCCGACCGTAGGCAGGTTCTCGTGCATCCACCCATGAACCCCAATCTCGTGCCGCTTTCGTTGCAAAATGTCCTGGATCATTTGCGGGTGTAGCGCCGCGCTCATCGCCGGAAGGTAAAACGACGCGGGAATCGACTGGCGGTCGAGCAAATCCAACACGCGCGGCAAGCCGGTGGTTGCGCCGTATTCGCCCTGCGAGAGCGGAACCGGCAGGGGCGCGCTCCTCCACAGCAACTCATTGTCGACATCGAAGGACAGGCATACGGCCACGCGAGCCCCGTTGGGCCAGGCCTTTGGCGTTAACTTCTGGCCCGCCCTGGCCAGGGCCACTCCTTGGCGAACTTGCTCTTCCGTCGCATCGATTGGAATCGGCGGGAATCCCGGTATTGGCTGCTCTTGGCCCGCGGCAGGAGGAGCAGAGAAAAGTCTTAGAACAAACGGCAGCACCAACATTCTGAGGTTGGAAGACATAGTTCCCCCTGACGAATTTGGCTGCCAGCCTACGCTTTCGCGTACATTTGTCAAATCTTCAGCAGCTTCCCGCCCAAATTTGGGGAGAAGGAGGTGGCTGACCTTTCATTACTCCTCACCGCCAGCAAGAGACGGTTCCAAGAATGACGGATTCCGTTGCGGGCGAGTTGTCAGCCACCCGGAAGTTATGAAACCCGCTGGCCGCCTTCACGTATTAGGCTCCGATTCCGTCCTGTATTCACACAGTAAGCGGTTGTTCACGGCCGCCCGTGTTTATAAGTCGCCGTCTTCCCACACTTTTTCGTCCACGTTGCTCTGTGGTATTGTTCCCTGGGACCCATGTGGGCGATAAGCGTGGCCCGCATCACCGAATCGGTAGCCTCCCGCTATGGCGCCTTGCCGGCGACCACACCGATATTGGCTACCGTCTCACTTTTCTTCATCGAAGGCACGGCGCAGACATACAGGACCACGCCGCTCGACGGCGCACGCGCTTCCCACACCGTCTTGCCAAACAGATCGGTGACGTAGCCGATTTTCATGCCTTGTTGCACGTACCAGCCGCGCTTCACCATGGGATAGAAAATGCCGGCAGTTTCGCTGGTCACGCTGGCAATGCGCTCGATCCACACTGGGTTCTGCACCGGAGGCGCATTGCCCGGCAGCATCTTCAGGTAGCGCATCACGTTCAGGCAGCCGTTGATCAGCGCCGTCACGTCTTCCGGTTCTACGGTGCCGGCGTGGCCCGCCTCGGCCGTGAGGGACGGCTTCTCCCGCAGGCTGGCGTTGGTCTCCAGATAGCGAGCGGCATTCGGGTCGCGAGGGCGATCGGTTGAGAGGATGATCGTGTCGAGCCCGAAGGCCAGCACCATGGCGCGCGAGACGGCATCCTGCTGCGCGTTACCGGTCGGCGCCCAGTAGGAATACGGGCGCAGGCTTTCATCGAGATCGCCGCCGTGCAGGTCAATCAGGTAGTCGGATTTTTCCACGACCTGCTTCGTCATCGCCCATGACGCGCGCTCGGTCTGCGTTCCGTTGGGATTGCCCGGATAGAAACGGTTCATGCTCTTGCCGTCCACCGGGTTCACATGCGGCACCTTCTGTTCAAATGACGCGATGTTCACCAATGGGACGATGATGACCGTCCCGGAAATCTCCGCGGGATTGAGTTCCTGTATAAGCCTTTCGAGCGCAATGATAGACGCATACTCGGTGCCATGCGCGCCGGCCACCAGGGCGAGTGTCGCTCCGGGCTTCGGGCCGCGAATTACCGCAACTGGGATATTCGTGCCCACGTCGCTCCCCGCCGACACTTCGATGAATCCGGTAACGGTCTGCCCAGTGACTGCTGTCGCGGTTCCCACAGTGAGCGCTGGTTGTTGTGCCGCGACCGCCACGCACACAACGCAACTCAGAAGAATCAATGCCAGCCGTTTGCACATACTCGCCTCCTCCAGACCACGCTTGAGAGTCGGCAGAGTATAACGCCGCCGGTCGAAAGCCACACAGGGCCGCTGCTCTGGCCAACAACTTGCCCTCGGCTCGCGCGAGACAAACGCAGCACTCCTAACAGACGAATTCATGGCGATTTCCTCGAATTGGACTTCTGGCCCGCGTGCGCGGAACCACGCCGACGTGAAGCCCGCTTTTTCCAATCGGATTACTTCCGGGTAGCTGCCGAAACGGCTCAGTGCGTTAATGCTTCCGGAAATATCGCTGGAGTGCGGAACAGACTCCGTCTGGCAGGTCATGTGGCGTTGAAACGGAGAACGCCGCTGCATTTCGGCAGTGGCGTCCGTGGTTGCGGGGGGCGGATTTGAACCGCCGACCTTTGGGTTATGCGATCTGACTCACCTTTCGATGAGAGTCGGACTGTACCTTCACCCACGAGGGGTGCTCGCCATCCAGTCTCTACGCCTTCCCCCAGTTTCAGGGGCTTGGTTCGGTATTGCCCTATCGCTCGCGCGACGTAGGTTTCACCGACTTTGACGAGTGATCTTCGGGTGCATTGCTGCGCCGGACGCCCAATTTGTAAAAGCTCCTAATATCCTAAATATAAGGATGTCCAGGGAACTCGAAGGAATCCTAGGGAGCGTGAGGTTATGAGCCCAAAATGATAAGTAATTTCAACAACTTACAAGACGCGGGTGGCCCTCGAAAACCCTTGTAAGAAGCGTTAAGGAATCCTTATTGGACAGCTAAAGGACAGCGAACGAGTGTCGTGCTTGACGAGCAAACCGCACCTTACACGATCAGGAAAAGGTTTGCCGAACAATCCGGAAGTTTCGACCTGCGTAACTAGAAATTTTGCTACTTCGAACAGCTCTTATCTCCTTTCTGCAGCAAGCTCGTTGCCTTCTGCATTCTCCAACCTGTCAAATATTCCAGCGGTGTTTCCCCCACCAGGTCTTTGAAGCGAACCGCAAAAGCCGAACGCGACATACCGCATGCCACAGCGAGTGACTCAACCATCCACGGTGCTGACTTATCGGCAGACGATTCAGCAGGCTTTTCGTGGGGTCTCGGACGCGCTTGTTGAGTATCACAAGGACAGGGAGTTCCGGGAATACCAGCAGCAACTGGCATTCTCGGCTCAAGACGCGGCGCAACTCTCTGAGATGCGCTATCGAGGTGGAGCTGCCAGTTACCTCGAAGTGCTCACCAATGAAACGAATTACTTTAATGCCGAACTGGGACTCGCTCAGGCTCAAGCGAATGAGCGTGTATCTCTGGTTCAGATCTATCAAAACTTGGGAGGCGGTTGGCAGCAGTGAGACACGGTTGGGATTGAACTGTCCTTCGACCGGAGACTTGAGTTGATAACAATAATTACCAGAGTGACGCGAATTCCTCTGCTTGCGCTGTTCTTTGTTTCCGTCGTGGAATTCATCCTAGAAAACGCGCGGATAGATCTCGAGCTTATGACCGCGGCACTCGTGATCTTGTTATGGG
>WNGJ01002266.1_pt1 | contig 25782 bp, 23 predicted proteins | sample 5400611 | NCBI WGS metagenome assembly WNGJ01 (sample SAMN13153375, study PRJNA577476) | soil metagenome | isolation source: 40 cm soil or saprolite under Garry oak tree replicate 1 | place: USA:California | collected 2016-06-15
GTAATGCCCGCGGAGCTTCATCTCGCGGAAAATCCCCTCGCGCTGCATCTTCTTTTTCAGCGCCTTGAGGGCCTGGTCGACATTGTTATCCCGAACGAGAACCTGCACGAGGCCTCCTCTTAATGATCTGTGGCAGGGCTGGGGCTCGGCGGCCGCAACAGCCCGCGTTTGCTCCCTAATTATGAGGCGTTTAGCAGAATCGTCATTTGGAGTCCAATGATTGTATCGGGCCGCCGCGGCAATTTACTCCGGTACAGCCCGATCACGCTGGCGTCCCCTCTAAGGCACGACCTAGCGCGACATCGGGTCGGCGGCCGACGCCCCGGCGGCCTTCCTCGGAATGACAAGCGTATCTTGACATTGTGTCATGGCGGATCACCTTCGGCTGGACCGGAGAAGATGCAACCGACGTCGATCTGGAGGACTATCACTGATGGCCAGAAACAATCCCCTCATGCGCGGGATCCCGGTAAGCCACCCGGGCGCAACATTGCGCGAGATCGTGTTGCCGGCGCTCGGCAAGCCCAAGGCGGAGATCGCCCGGCTGCTTGGCGTCTCGCGTCAGGCGCTTTACCACATCCTCGCCGAGAAGCAGCCGATCACGCCGGCAATGGCGCTGCGCATCGGCAAGCTGTGCGGCAACGGCCCCGAGCTATGGATCAACATGCAGCGCGCCTATGACCTCGACGCGGCCGAAAAAGAGTTGGCGCACGAGATCGAGAAGATTCCCACGCTGACCGCAGCCGCGTGACCACCAATTTCGGGGAATGAGCCTCGGAATGCAGCCGGCCCCCGCAGGCGGCCGAGAAGCCGTGCGCGGTCAGCAGCGTCGACGGCGCGCCATTTTGCCCGGGGCGCCGTCGACGCAACCTGTCAATGTGTGCCCCAGCTTTTGAAGAATAACGATCACGTGACTAAGGCGCTGCTCATCCACGACAGGCACGCCCGATGGCGGCGACAGCTTGACCGATTGCCCAGGCATGCTGCATATCGTCCACACGTATAGATAGCCTGCACAAAGGAGACCAAACATGGGAATATCCTGGCATCGACTCCAACACGACGTTCTTGAAAAGGAAATACGCGGGCAAGAAAAGGTTGTGCGGAAATTGCAAAAGGCACTGCACAAAGAACAAGGGAAGCTACGCGCGTTGAAAGAGCAAGCCCACGCCAATGACACCTTGCAAATCAATGTTATCAGGAACGGGAAACCACATTCGCGGAGACCGTGGGGTTCATGCACGGATGAAAAATCCCTCGCCAGGAACGAGAAGAGGCGCGAGCGCGAAGAACGCCTTCGCGATATTCCTAAAGAGGTTCGTTGGATGTATCACTTAAGAAACCTCGGCCTGTGACCGCTCGCGCAGCACGCGGTCATCATCGGGTGACCGCATCCGGCCGGGCCCGGCTTGCGTGGAAACAACTGAGTAGAAAGAAGCGCTCAAGACCATATCTTTTGCGATGAAAATGGCTCGGCGCTCGACGCGGCACCACTGCTTGCACCTAATGACAGGTTCGGGTCAATCGCGTCACTTCGTGCCGCGGACGGCAGGTCTCCATCGGACAGCGGCCGTGCGCCGACAATTGCTGGAGCGCTATCCCCCCACCCCATGCCCCTTCAGCGCATTGCCGATTTCCCCCAGGATCGCCGGATCATCGATGGTCGCCGGCATGGTCCACGGCTCGCCGTCGGCGATCTTCTTCATGGTGCCGCGTAAGATCTTGCCGGATCGGGTCTTCGGCAGTCGCGCGACCGTAATGGCGAGCTTGAAGGCCGCTACCGGGCCGATCTGCTCGCGCACCAGCGCCACGATCTCCTTCTCGATCTCGGCGGGCGGACGGTTGACGCCCGCCTTGAGCACGATGAAGCCGCACGGCGCCTCGCCCCTGAGCTCATCTTTCACCCCGATGACGGCGCATTCCGCGACATCCGGATGCGAGGCAAGCACTTCCTCCATGCCGCCGGTTGAAAGCCGGTGGCCGGCGACGTTGATGATGTCGTCAGTGCGGCCCATGATGTAAAGATAGCCGTCATTGTCCCTGAACCCGGCGTCGGCGGTTTTGTAGTAGCCGGGGAACTCCGCGAGATAGCTCTCCCGCATGCGGTCGTCGTGCTGCCACAGGGTCGGCAGGCAGGCGGGCGGCAGCGGCAGCTTGAGCACGATCGAGCCCATGCGATTGGGCGCCACCTCCCGGCAGCCTTCGTCGACGATACGCACGTCGTAGCCCGGCATTGCGACCGTGGGCGAGCCGCGCTTGACGGGAAGCTGGCCGAGCCCGATCGGGTTGCCGGCGATCGCCCAGCCAGTTTCGGTCTGCCACCAATGATCGATCACCGGCACCTTGAGGATGTCCTCGGCCCATTTGACGGTATCAGGGTCGGCGCGCTCGCCGGCGAGGAACAGGGCACGGAAATTCGCCAGGTCATAGCGCGCCACGTGGGTGGCTTGCGGGTCCTCCTTCTTGATGGCCCGGAATGCGGTCGGCGCAGTGAACAGTGCGACCGCGCGGTGCTCGGCAATGACCCGCCAGAATGCGCCGGCATCGGGCGTGCCGACCGGCTTGCCTTCGTAGAGGATCGAGGTGCAGCCATGAAGCAGCGGCGCATAGACGATATAGCTGTGGCCCACCACCCAGCCGACATCGGAGGCCGACCACCACACCTCGCCCGGGTTGATGCCATACAGATTTTGCATCGACCATTTCAGCGCGACCATGTGGCCGCCATTGTCGCGCACCACGCCCTTCGGCCTGGCCGTGGTGCCCGACGTGTACAGGATGTAGAGCGGGTCGGTAGCGGCCACGCGCACGCAGTCCGCCGTCTTGCCGGCTTTGATGGCGGCTTCGCGCAGGCCGTCCCAGTCATGATCGAGATCGTCAGGAAACGCATAGGCTCCCTTTCGCTGCAGGATCAGGCAGGCTTCGGGCTTCGCGGTTGCAAGTTCGATGGCCTCCCTGAGGAGCGGCTTGTACCTGACGACGCGTCCCGGTTCGATGCCACAGCTTGCCGAGAGGATCACCTTGGGCTTGGCGTCGTCGATGCGGGTCGCGAGTTCCTTCGCCGCGAAGCCGCCGAACACCACCGAATGGATCGCCCCGATGCGCGCACAGGCCAGCATGCCAAACACCGCCTCCGGCACCATCGGCATATAGATGATGACCCGATCGCCCTTGCCGACCCCGAAATCGCGCAGGATGGCGGCGAGAGTCTTCACCTCGGCAAGCAGCTCCGCATAGCTGATGGCAAGCTTCGTTCCGGTGACCGGAGAATCGTAGATGATGGCGCTTTGCGCGCCGCGCCCCCCCGCCACATGGCGGTCGACAGCATTGAAGCAGGTGTTGCAGGTGGCCCCTACGAACCAGCGGCCGTAAACGCCCATCGCGGGATCGAATACCTTGGTCGCCGGTTCGTACCAGTCGATATCGCCGGCGGCTTCCCCCCAGAACCCGATCGGGTCGCGCTGTGAGCGGGCATAGACTTCGTGATAGCGGCTTTTGCCAGCCCGCGGCGGCGATACCGAAGCTGTATTCACCCGAACCTCCCCTCGTGGCCGGCTCTTTACGCCGCCCTTTCTATCGCCCGCGCCGGTTATGACCCAGGCGCGGCTTTACCCTAAACCATTGGTGACGCGGCAGCGATACCGTGGTGTTCTACCGCATCGCCTATGTTTTGGGGTTCGTGATCTCATTGGCGTTGCCGGGCAACGGGCGGCGGGCTGTCGGGCTCGCCGAGACTCGCCGGCCAGCCGGTGTGATGGACAGACGATGACGTGGCAAGAGCGTGTGCGCAATCTCAAGCGGGACGTGGTGGCGATCGCGCTTGCGGTGCGCGATCCGCGCGTGCCGTGGTATGCCAAGGCGGTGGGCGCCTGCGTCGTCGCCTATGCGCTGTCGCCGATCGATCTCATCCCGGACTTTGTCCCGGTGCTCGGCTATCTCGACGATCTGGTGCTGGTGCCGTTGGGGCTGCTGCTGGTGGTGCGCCTCATTCCGGTTGATGTTCTCGCCGAGCATCGTGTGGCGGCGACTGCGATTGCGGAGCGGCCGGTCAGCCGTGCTGGGGCTTTCGCGGTGATCGGCGTCTGGCTGGCGGGGGCGCTTCTGCTCGCAATTTGGCTCGGCAACTGGTTTGGTTTGTTGGGCAGTCCGGGCGTTCGGCATTGACCTCTTCGGGGAGCTTGCATTGTCATGACCAACACCATCTATGACACGGGTCTTGACCGCAATCCGGCGAACTTTCAGCCGCTGACGCCGCTGTCGTTCCTGGAGCGCGCTGCAGCCGTGTTTCCGCAGCGCGCCGCCATCGTGCATGGCGCCCGTCGCTGGTCCTATGGGGAGTTCTACGCCCGCGCCCGCCGGCTCGCCTCGGCGCTTTCCCGGCATGGCATCGGACGCGGCGATACCGTTTCGGTGATGCTTGCCAATACGCCGGCGATGCTCGACGCCCACTATGGCGTCGCCATGACGGGCGCGGTGCTCAATGCACTCAATACCCGCCTTGATGCCGCCGTCCTCGCCTTCACGCTTGACCACGCCGAAACCAAGTTGCTGATCACGGACCGCGAGTATTCGAAGGTCATCAAGGATGCCCTGGGGCTCGCTAAAGTGAAGCCGCGGGTTATCGACTACGACGATCCGGAGTATTCCGGCGCGGGCGAGCGGCTGGGCAACACGGAATACGAAGATTTTCTTCAACAGGGCGACCCGGACTTCGCCTGGTCGATGCCTGCTGACGAGTGGGACGCTATTGCGCTCAACTACACCTCCGGCACCACCGGCGACCCCAAAGGCGTTGTCTATCACCATCGCGGCGCCTACCTGCTGGCGATGGGCAATGTGCTCACCTGCGCCATGGGCCGGCATCCGGTCTATCTGTGGACGCTGCCGATGTTCCACTGCAACGGCTGGTGCTTTCCCTGGACGGTCTCGATCGTCGCCGGCGTCCACGTGTGCCTGCGCCAGGTGCGCGCCGCCCCGATCTATGATGCCATTGCGCGCCACAAGGTGACGCATCTGTGCGGCGCCCCCGTCGTCATGTCGACGCTGCTCAACGCGGCCGCACGCGAGAAAAAGCCGTTGCCCCACATGGTCGAGCTCGTGACGGCCGCGGCCCCGCCGCCCGAAGCCGTGCTCGCCGCCATGCGTGCCGCCGGGTTCAACGTCACCCATGTGTACGGCCTCACGGAGACCTATGGGCCCGCCAGCATCAACGAATGGCACCTGGAGTGGGATGCTCTGCCGAGCGCCGAGCAGGCCGCCAGAAAAGCGCGCCAGGGCGTGCGCTACCCGGTGCTGCAGGGTCTCGACGTCCTCGATCCCGACACCATGCGGCCGGTCGCCCGCGACGGTGAGACGATCGGCGAAGTGATGTTTCGCGGCAACGTGGTGATGCGGGGCTATCTCAAGAACAAGGCCACGACCGAGCGAGCCTTCGCGGGCGGTTGGTTCCACTCGGGCGACCTCGCCGTGGCACACGCGGACGGCTACATCCAGATCAAGGACCGCTCCAAGGACATCATCATTTCGGGCGGCGAGAACATCTCCTCCATCGAGGTCGAGGAGGCGCTGTACCGGCACCCCGCCGTGCAGGCCGCCGCCGTGGTAGCCAAGCCCGACGACAAGTGGGGCGAGACGCCTTGCGCCTTCGTTGAGCTGAAGCCGGGCGCGACGGCGACCACGGAGGAATTGATCGCATGGTGCCGCAAGCACCTCGCCGGCTACAAATGCCCACGCTACATCGTATTCGCGGAATTGCCGAAGACATCGACCGGGAAGATTCAGAAGTTCAGGCTGCGGGACATGGCGAAGGAGAGGTGAGCCATCGTCCACAGTGCCTGGCCTGTAGACACCTTCGTAGGCTACGGATGAGGGACGTTGGTGGTTATACTTATCACCAGAAACAATTATAACGTCTCTTGAACGAAGACAGACATCCCTCACCTGCGGGCGCGGATCAAATCGACGGCGCGTCGTCGCAAATCGACCGCCTAAAGGAATAAATGCCATGTACGAAAATCTGCTCGCCCAGGTGCCGACCGATCTGTGGATTGGCAGCAAGTGGCGCAAGGCCTCTGATAATGCGCGCTTCGATGTCATCGACCCGGCCACCGAGAACGTCATCACGTCGGTGGCGAGCGCCAGCGTCGAGGATGCCAAGAGCGCCGTCGACGCCGCCCAGAATGCCTTCGAAGGCTGGGCCGGGCGCAAGCCGCGCGAGCGCGCCGAGGTTCTGCGCAAGGCCTATGAGGTCATTGTGGGTGAGGCGGAGCGCCTCGCCAAGCTGATCACGCTTGAGAACGGCAAGGCGCTGACGGACTCCCGTGGCGAGGTCGCCTATGCGGCGGAGTTCTTTCGCTGGTATGCCGAAGAGGCGGTGCGCAATATCGGCGAAGTCTCGCGTGCGCCGTCGTCAGGCGCCCGCATCTTCGTGCAGCACAAGCCGGCCGGGGTCGCGGTGCTGGTGACGCCGTGGAATTTTCCGGCCGCCATGGCGACGCGCAAGATCGGACCGGCGCTCGCGGCCGGCTGCCCGGTGGTGCTCAAACCGGCCTCCGGTCAACGTCATTCCGTCGCGCCGCTCCGGCGCCGTGGTGTCGGCGATGCTGCACGATCCGCGGGTGCGGGTGGTGTCATTCACGGGGTCGACCGAAGTCGGCCGCAAGCTCCTGCACGAGGCCGCGGACAACGTAGTGAAGCCCGCCATGGAGCTCGGCGGCAATGCGCCCTTCATCGTTTCGAGGATGCCGACATCGATGCCGCCATCGAGGGCGCAATGATCGCCAAGATGCGCAACATGGGGGAGGCCTGCACGGCCGCGAACCGGTTCTATGTGCAGGAAAAGGTTCATGATGAATTCGCCCACAAGCTCACCGAGAAGATGGCCGCACTCAAGATGGGCAACGGCCTGCAGGACGGCGTTGCGCTGGGGCCGCTTGTCAATGCCGACGGCCGCGACAAGGTCAAGGCGCTGGTTGAGGACGCCGTGAAAAACGGCGCCAAGGTGCTCACCGGCGGCCAGGCGCCGGACGGCAAGGGCTATTTCTACCCCGCCACCGTACTTACGGGCGTGCCGGACGGCGCCGCCATGCTGAGCGAGGAGATTTTCGGGCCCGTGGCGGCGATCCAGATGTTCCGATCCGAGGACGAAGTAATCCGGCGGGCGAACGACACCGAGTACGGCCTCGTCGCCTATCTCTATACCAAAGATCTCAGCCGCGGCATGCGGGTGTCGGAAAAGCTCGATTTCGGCATGATCGGGCTCAACCGCGGGCTGGTGTCCGATCCGGCCGCGCCGTTCGGCGGCACCAAGCAAAGCGGCATCGGCCGTGAGGGGGCGCATGAAGGGATGATGGAATTTCTCGAAACGCAATACGTATCGATGAGCTGGTAATCAGATGACAGATGTCAGATGACAGAGATCAGGCAGTTCATCGTCATCCGTCATCCGACATCTGTCATCTGTCGTCTGTCATCTGGAAGGGAACCGCGCGGATGGAAATCCTGATGCCGCAGCTCGGCGAGACCGTGGCGGAAGGCAAGATTACGACTTGGTTCAAATCGGTCGGAGACGCCGTCAAGCCCGGCGACAATCTGTTCGAGATCGAGACCGACAAGGTATCGATGGAGGTGCCTGCGACTTCGGCGGGAGTTCTTGAGCAAATCCGCGTCGGTGCAGGCGAGGTGGCCCCGGTCGGCGCCGTTGTCGCGATTCTAAGCGGCGCGGCGGCTGCCATTGCGACTCAAGTTGCGCAAGCGCCGGCGGCTGTTTTCCCGGCCACCGGGCGCGGCGCGCCAACCGTGTTGCCGCGGCCGTCGCCAGCGGCCACATCGTCAGCCCGCCCCACTATGCTGGACCCGTTCCGAGAAGTCCGCACTCCCGAGCGCAACTGGGGACCAGCGAGGCTTCCGACTGGAGCGGTTGTCACGCCGCTCGCCCGCCGCCTCGCCGGCGAGGCAGCCATCGACCTCACCGGCATCGTGCCATCCGGTCCGCGTGGACGCATTGTGGCCCGCGATGTGGAAACGGCGCTTGCGGCCCGCGCCGGCAGGCTCCTGCGCAGCCCTACGGCGCCGTCGCCCGATCGCATCAAGGCCCTTTACGAGCCGGGCAGCTATCAGGAAATTCCGCTCGACAGCATGCGGCGGACCATTGCGGTGCGGCTGGTCGAGGCCAAGCAGACGATCCCGCATTTCTACCTGACGGCGGATGTCGCCATCGACCGGCTCAATGCGGTGCGGGAGGAAGCGAACGCCACGGCGTTACGGGATGATTCCGGCAAGCCGGCATTCCGGCTTTCGATCAACGATTTCATCATCAAGGCGCTGGCGCTGGCGCTGGCGCGCGTGCCGGCGGCAAACGCCGTGTGGGCGGAGGATCGCATCCTCCGCTTCCAGCGCTCGGACGTTGGTGTCGCGGTGGCGGTCGAGGGCGGACTTGTGACGCCGGTCATCCGCGGTGCAGAAAGTAAATCTCTGCTCGAAATTTCCGCCGAGATGAAGGACCTGGCCACCCGCGCTCGTCTGCGCAAGCTCAAGCCCGCCGAGATTGAGGGGGGCGTCACGGCGATTTCCAATCTCGGCATGCATGGCGTGCGGGAATTCGCCGCCATCATCAATCCGCCGCACGCGACAATTCTCGCGGTCGGGGCCGTCGCGCGGCGGCCGGCGGAGACCGCGGACGGCGGGATCCGTTTCCTCAGTCAGATGACGGTGACGCTGTCATGCGATCATCGCGTCATCGACGGCGCTCTCGGCGCCGAGTTGCTCACCGCCTTCGGGCATTTCATCGAGCATCCGGTCGGATTGATGATCTGAGGCGACCGCGCACGGATCTTGCTTGATCTTTCCACATATTCGTCTCACGTGATGAGGAGAAAGTCACATGGCTGACAACAAGCCAGATGTTTTGCTGGTTGGACCATCGAAGCCGCTCCTGGCAAAGGGCCTGACGCCGGCGTTCACCGTCCATCGGCTGATCGAAGCGACGGACCGCGAAGCCTTCCTGTCCGGTATTGCCGATCGGGTGCGAGCGTTTGCCGTCACCTACTCCAACCAGAAGATCGACGGGGCATTCATGCAGCGGTTTCCCCGGCTCGAGATCGTCGCCAGCTTCGGCGTCGGCTACGACCATGTGGACGCCAAGTGGGCGGGTGCGCACGGCATCCTGGTCACCAATACGCCGGATGTGCTCAACGAGGAGGTTGCTGACACCGCGCTCGGGCTTTTGTTGTGCACGGTGCGCGAGTTTCCGCAGGCAGAGCGACATCTGCGCGCCGGCAAGTGGGAGCAAGGGCCATATCCGCTGACCCGGGCGACCTTGCGCGATCGCACCGTCGGCATCGTCGGCATGGGGCGGATCGGGCAGGCGATCGCACGGCGGCTCGACGCCTTCAGGGTTCCGGTGGTTTATCACACGCGCCGTCCCAACGCGGAGGTCGCATACAAGCACTATCCGAGACTCATCGACATGGCCCATGATGCGGACGTGCTGATGGTCATCGTGCCGGGCGGCGCCGAGACCCGCAATCTCATCAACGCCGACGTGCTCGACGCTCTCGGCCCCAGAGGCATTTTGATCAACGTTGCCCGCGGTTCGGTGGTTGATGAGCCAGCGCTGATCGCCGCCCTGCGCGAGAAGAAGATTCTCGCCGCGGGGCTCGACGTGTTCGTTAATGAACCGAAGGTTCCTCGGGAACTGATGGAAATGCAAAATGTGGTACTGTTCCCGCATCTGGGATCGGCGTCGATCTACACCCGTGCCGCGATGGATCAGCTTGTTGTGGACAATCTCATCTCCTGGGCGTCCGGCAAAGGGCCGCTCACGCCGGTTCCGGAAACGCCGTCGAAAAAATAACGCATTTGCGGATTTCTTCACCAAGGCGATCGACCGGAGCGGGGGAGGCCCGCGCCAAGATCATCGTTGCGGCGCATTTGCATGGAGATACCTCGAAATGCCCTGTCGCCAAAGCACGCTTCATCTCCTCGTCCTCGCCGCCGTCGCCACGGCATCGCCGGCCTCTGCCCAGCGTGCGATAACGTCGAACGAGACGTTCAAGACCATGATCGGCAAGTGGGAGATTTCCAACGCCGAGCGCGACCGCACCTGCCACTTGACCTTCAAGGCGGATCCGAGCGGCGCGTTGTTCAAGCTCGACATCGACAAGGCCTGTGCGGTGCACATGCCGGAATTGAAGGAGGTCGTCGGCTGGACGATCGGCGGCCTCGACCTCGTCAAGCTGATGGACGGCAAAGGCAAGCCTGTGTTGGAATTCTCCGAAGTCGAGAGCGGAATCTTCGAGGCCCAGCGACCCGGCGAAGGCATCTTCTTCATGCAGAATGCGGCGTCCGCCGCAGCGGTCAATATCTCGCTTGACCAGATGGCGGGGGATTGGAGCCTGGTACGCGGCTCCGGGAAGACCGTGTGCACCATCACGCTGACCAACGCAGCCGCCGGCGACGACGCCTTTGCGCTCAGGCTCAAGCCGGGCTGCGAATCCTTCGTGACGGGCTTCGGACCCGCGGCCTGGTATCTCGACCGCGGCGAACTGGTGCTGCGATCGAGAGCCGGGCGCTACTGGCGCTTCGAGGCAAACGATGCGACCAACTGGCAGCGGGTCCCCGAAGGCCGCGAACCGGTCAATCTGGTGCGGCAGTAGCGAGAGCCACGGGAACATCGTCGATCGACTAGGCCGGAGTGGATCGACCGGTCCGGTCATCCTCCGAAACTCAGAGTAAGGGCAGACGTGGCGAACCGGCGGTGGCGCTTTCGCACGCCGACCGCCGGCGTGCGCGGGGCTTCACTTGTCGGCGCCCGAAAGCTGCACAAACGCGGAAATCACCTCACTTCCTCGCCAGAGCGCGAGAGTATATGCTTGCAATAGAGCTGTCGGATTGTGTGCCGTGCCGACTGTCTCGCTTTCCAGCGACAGCGCTCGCGCCAGCGGCAGGCAAGCATCCAAGAAACTTAATTTGAGCGTCATACGCGCGCTCAACTGATTGTATCAACGCAATCGGGAGGAAATCATGAAACGTCGCGAATTCTTAAAGGCCGTGGGCGTGGGGCTCACCGGGTCGGCCGTAGCCGCACCAGCCATTGCGCAATCGACACCCGAATTGAAATGGCGGCTCACCACGAGCTGGCCGAAATCGCTTGATACGCTCCACGGCAATCCCGAGTTCATGGCCAAGCGCATTGCGGAGCTGACCGACAATAAGTTCCAGATCACGGTGTTTGCAGCGGGCGAAATCGTGCCCGGTCTGCAGGTGCTTGATGCGGTGCAGAGCGGGACAGTCGAAATGGGCCATACCGCGGCTTATTATTATTTCGGGAAGAATCCCGCCTTTACGTTCGGCACAGCTCTACCGTTCGGGCTCAACACCCGCCAGCAAGAGGCCTGGCAATTCCATGGCGGCGGCATGGAACTGCTGAACGAGTTTTTCGCAACCTATAACTGCTGGGGAATGCCTACCGGAAACACGACCTGTCAGATGGGCGGCTGGTTCCGCAAAGAGATCAAGAATCTGGACGATTTGAAAGGCTTGAAGTTCCGTGTCGGCGGTTTTGCCGGGCTCATTCTGACGCGACTTGGCGTCATTGCACAGCAGATTGCTGCCGCCGATATCTATCCGGCGCTGGAGAAGGGCGCGATCGACGCTGCCTAATGGGTCGGCCCTTAAGACGACGATAAGCTCGGCCTCGTCAAGGTCGCGAAATACTATTACTATCCGGGTTGGTGGGAGGGCGGTGCGCAACCGCATCTTCTGATCAATCTTGAAAAATGGAACCGGCTGCCACGAAACTATCAGGCCCTGGTGCAAGCCTGCGCGCGCGAGGCAGGCGCGTGGATGACAAGCAAATATGACATCCTGAATCCGCAGGCGATCAAGCGTCTGGCCGGCGCCGGCGCCGAGCTGCGTGCCTTCCCACAGCCTGTGATGGAGGGCTGTTATACGACAGCCAACGCCCTTTACGCCGAGCTGTCGCAGAGTAATCCACATTTCAAAAAGCTGCTCGACAGCCTGGTGGCTTATCGCAACGACTCCTACCAGTGGCTGCAAATTGCTGAGCTGTCGTATGACAGCTTCATGATGCGCATGCGAACGCGCACCTGACCGTGCCGACCTGTTGGACCCGGTTGGCGATGAGCTGGTGGAGACTATCCCGTCGTTGCCCGGCATCCAGCAGGACTCGCACAACGGCCTGAGGGAACTCTTATGAAATTGACGCGCCAAAATTTTCTGCATCTTGCAGCAGCTGCTGTTGCGCTCCCGGCCTTTTCGCCTTCAGTGTGGGCGCAGACCTATCCATCGCGGCCAGTGCGCGTGATCGTCGGATTTGCCCCCGGCGGCGCGCCCGATATCGTCGCGCGCCTCCTGGGTCCAACGCTGTCGCAGCATCTCGGCCAGTCGTTCTTCGTCGAGAACCGAACCGGCGCCGGCAGCAATATCGCGACCGAGGCGGTGGTGAACGCACCGCCGGACGGCTACACACTCCTGCTGGTCAGTCCACCGAACTTCGTCAACGCAACGCTATACGAGCGGCTCAATTACAATTTTCTCCGCGACATCGTGCCGGTCGCGGCACTCGTGCGTGTTCCCAATGTCATGGAGGTGCATCCGTCGGTTCCAGCCAAGACGGTTCCGGAGTTCGTCGCCTATGCTAAGGCCAATCCCGACAAGCTCAACATGGCGTCAGGCGGCAATGGAACGTCGGTCCACATGGCGGGCGAGTTGTTCAAGATGATGACCGGGGTAAGAATGCCCCACGTACCTTATCGCGGCGTCGGGGCCGCATATCCCGACCTGCTCGCCGGACAGGTCCAGGTCATGTTTGACTCCACGCCCGGCTCGATCGAATTTATCAGGTCCGGCCGGCTGCGCGCGCTGGGGTTGGCGGCGCTGACGCGCTCGCCGGCGCTGCCCGACCTTCCTACCATCGGCGAGTTCGTGCCGGGCTATGAGTCGAGCGCGCTCCACGGCGTCGGCGCACCCCGGGCCACGCCCGTCGAGATCATCGACAAGCTCAATCAGGCATTCAACGCCGCGCTCGCCGAGCCGGCCATCAAGGCGCGGCTTGCAGACATGGGCGCAACGCTGCTTGCGGGCTCGCCCGCGGACTTCGGACGGCTCATGGCCGACGAAACGGAGAAATGGGCCAAGGTGGTGAAGTTCTCAGGCGCCAAACCGGAATGAGCTGCGCTTGCTCCTTTCCGGGATCATTTCAGGTGCGGCGACGACGTGATGGTAGCCTTGGTCGAAAACGCCCCGATCGACAGCGGACGGGTCTCACTTCCGCTTCGCCAGCGCCTTGGCGGCTTCGTGGGCGTGCCTGATGAAAAGCTTCGCGACAGGGTTGAGCGTGCGGTCTTTCAGGGTGACGATTCCGACTGGCCCGACGGCCAGGGGCAGCTCAACAGACAGGGCCTTCAACTCCGCGCGCCAGCTGCGAAATCTCAATAATGAGGAGGGCGCAATCGTAAGAAAACGCCCGGCCGCGGCAAGGCTCAGCCGCATCTCGGCGGAATCGCTGACCACCGTCGCGCGCGGAAAGTCGAGCCCGCTGGCGCGAAACGCTTCCATTGCGGCTGCCCCAAACGCGCTTTCCGGCGTTCCCAGCACCCAAGGTTCGTTCACCAGTTCGGCAAGCTCGATCCTGCGCCGCCGGGCCAATGGATTTTGCATGCCTGCCAGGACGACGTATGGGTCGTCGTAGAGAATGTCGAAGTCGAATTGCTCATCCTTAAAGGGGCTACCCCCCGTGTAATCACGAGGTCGACGCTACGCGCGTTCAGTTCACGGCGGAGTGTGTCCTGAGTTCCGGGCACGACGTGAAAAGCCATGCGCGGATGGCGCCGGGAAAGCCGATCGATGATGCCGGCGATGAAGCTACTGGCGGTGCTGGGCAGTGTGTTCCCGGTCCGCACTTCCCCGGTTGTCGGGTCGGCGAGAAACTCGATGTTCTTCACCCCCTGGCGCAGGTCATCGAAGACGGCCACCCCGCAATCGAGCAGCGCGCGGCCGTACTCGGTCGCTTCGATCCCCCGGCGGTGGCGCTCGAGCAGGCGTACGCCGAGCGCATTCTCTAGTTCCGCGATCGATCTCGAAACGGCGGGCTGAGTGATGTTGAGGCTTTGCGCAGCCTTCCCCATGCTGCCGGCCTGCATCACGGTCATAAGGACGTGCAGGTCTTGCAGCTTCATCCGTCGTCCGATGCGATCGCTCAACTGCATGGCCACACCCCATGTGTGTTTGTTATGATATCATCAGACAATAGCATTATGCGCTTATGGCAGCATCGGCTATCTTCTTTGACCGAGGCCAACAGAGCCGCGGCAGGGACGACCGGCGCGGGCGCCAGGAGGAAGCGGAAATGGATCGACGAACATTCTTGAAGACCGCCGCCGGCGCAGCCGCGACGATCGGCCTTGCCACGCCGGCGATCTCGCAGCGCGCCGCAGCGCGGACGCTTCGTTTCGTACCGCAGGCCGACCTCGCCAATTTTGACCCGATCTGGAACACCAACTACCACGTCCGCGACGGCGCCGCGCTGGTGTGGGATATGCTCTACGGAGTGGACAACAACCTGCAGCCGCGCCGCCAGATGGTTGAGGCCGAGGAAGTGTCGACGGACGGCCTTACCTGGACATTCCGGCTGCGGCCGGGGCTGAAGTTCCACGACGGCGAGCCGGTGCTCGCCAGCGACATCGTGGCGAGCCTTGCTCGCTGGCAGGCGCGCGACAACATGGGGCTGATGCTCAAGGCGATCGAGAACGAGCTCGCTGCCGTCGATGACCGCACCTTTCGCTGGAGGCTGAAAAAACCGTTCCGGAAAATGCTGTTGGCGCTCGGCAAGGTCGGGACGCCGTGCTGTTTCATCATGCCGGCGCGGATTGCGGCGACCGATCCATTCCGGCAGATCAACGAATATGTCGGCAGCGGGCCGATGCGTTTCGTGAGGGACGAATGGGTACCGGGCGCCAGGGCGGTGTTCGAGAAGTCCCCGGGCTACATACCACGACAAGAGCGGGCTTCCTGGCTGGCCGGAGGCAAGCACATCGTTTCAGACCGCATCGAATGGGTCACCATCGCTGACCAGGCCACTGCCGCGGCTGCGCTGCAGAATGGCGAGGTCGACTGGCTGCAGTGGCCGCTCCCCGACATCATTCCGGCGCTGCGCAAGAACCGCAACGTGATGGTGGATATCGCCGACCCGATGGGCGAGATCGGCACCTTCCGCATGAACCACCTGCACCCGCCCTTCAACGATGTGCGGGCGCGCCGCGCCATACTGATGGCCATGAGCCAGGAAGACTACATGCGCGCGTGCGTTGGTGACGACAAGATGTGGAAGCCGCAGCCCAGCTTCATCACGCCGGGCACGCCGCTCTACAACGAGGAGGGCGGCGAAATACTCAAAGGCCCGCGCAATCTCGATGCCGCCAGGCGCCTGCTGGCGGACAGTGGCTATGCAGGTCAGCCGGTCACATGCCTCGTGGGGCAGGATATGTGGCACAACAAGGCCCAGGGCGATGTGACGGCCGATCTGCTAAAGCGGCTCGGCATCAACGTCGATTTCGTCGCCGTCGACTTCGGCACCGTTGTGGCGCGCCGGGTGCAGAAGTCGCCTCCAGGCCAGGGCGGCTGGCAGATGTTTCATGCTGCGCATGCCGGCGCGGTCTGCGTCGACCCGTCGTCCTACACGGCGATCCGCGCCAACGGCGACAAGGCGTGGTTCGGCTGGCCGACCAGCCCGAAGGTCGAGGCCGCGATCGAAGCCTGGTACGACGCCGAGAGCCTTGACGAGGAGAAAGCGGCGATGCGCCGGCTCAATCGCGCTGCGTTCGAGGACGTGGTCTATGCGCCGACCGGCTTCTTCCTGCTGGAGCATGCCTGGCGCAAGAACGTCTCCGGAATCGTCAAGGGCCCGCTGTCGTTATTCTGGGGGGTGAGCAAGACGGCGTAGAATCGTTCTCGGTGACGCACGGTCATGGGCGAGTTTCATTTCCGCTTCGCCAGCGCCTTGGCGGCTTCGTGAGCGTGCTGGATGAAAAGCTTCGCGATGGGGTTGAGCGTGCGGTTTTTCAGGGTGACGATTCCGACTGGCCCGCGGGCCATGGGCAGCTCAACAGGTCAGGACTTTCAGCTCCGGGCGGGTGGTGCGAAATCTCAACATTGAGGAGGCCACGATCGTAAGAAAATGCCCGGTCGCCACCAGACTCATTCGCATCTCGGGGGAATTGCTGACCACCATTGCGCGCGGATAGTCGAGCCCCCTGGCTCGAAATGCTGCCATTGCGGCCCGCCCCCACCCACTTTCCGGCTGCGCCAGCGCCCAAGGTTCGTTCACCAGTTCGGCAAGCTCGATCCTACGCCGCCGGGCCCATGGATTTTGCGTGCCTGCCAGAACGACGAATGATTCGTCGTAGAGCGTTTCGAAACTGAATTTCTCATCGATCTCTGGATCGATCCAAAACTCCGTAAGGCCACTCCCCCGTATGAACATGAGGTCGACGCTACGCTCGTTCAGTTCGCGACGAAGTGTGTCCGGCTCTCCGGGCACAACATGAAAAGCGATGCGAGGATAGCGCCGAGAGAGCCGAGCGATGATGCCAGCGATGAAGCTGGTGGCGCTGATCAGTGGGTTCCCAATCCGCACTTCCCCGGTCGTGGGGTCGGCGAGAAACTCGATGTTCTTCACGCCCTGGCGCAGTTCATCGAATATGGTCACGCCGCAATCAAGCAACGCGCGGCCGTACTCGGTTGCTTCGACCCCCTGGCGCAGGCGATCGAACAGGCGTACGCCGAGCGCATGCTCCAGGTCCGCGATTGCTTTCGAGACGGCGGGCTGAGAGATGTTGAGGCTTTGCGCAGCCTTTCCCATGCTTCCGAGCTGCATCACGGTCATAAAGACGCGCAGGTCTTGCAGCTTCATCCGCCGCCCGATGCGATCGCTCAATTGCGTGGAACCACTCATATGTGACTGTTATGATATCATCAAACAATAGAATTATCCGCTTATCGCAGCATCGACTATGCTTTTGACCGAGGCCAACACAGCGGCGGCAGGGTCGGCCGGCGCGGCAACGTATCACGAAATCATTGAGGTTTTGCCATGGATCGACGGACCTTTCTAAAAACGGCCGCCGGCGCGAGCGCACTTGCGGCTGCAGGCACACTTCCGGTGCCGGCCATTTCCCAACGCGCCGCGGCGCGCACGCTGCGCCTCGTGCCGCATACGGACCTCGCCAATTTCGACCCGGTCTGGGCCACGTCCTATATCGTGCGCAACGCCGGAATCCTGGTGTGGGACATGCTCTACGGCATCGACGCCACGCTGCAGCCGCAACGCCAGATGGTGGAATCCGAGGAGGTGTCGCCGGATGGCTTGACCTGGACCTTCCGGCTGCGGCCAGGACTGAAATTCCACGATGGCGAGCCGGTTCTCGCCAGAGACGCCGTCGCGAGCGTCAACCGCTTCGCGGCGCGCGACCCGATCGGCGGGATGATCAAGGCCATCGAGAACGAATTCGCCGCCATTGACGATCGCACCTTCCGGTGGTCATTGAAGAAGCCCTTTCCGAAAATGCGGCTCGCGCTTGGCAAGATCGCGACGCCATGCTGCTACATCATGCCGGCGCGCCTGGCGGCGACCGACCCGTCGAAGCAGATCAGCGAACACGTCGGCAGCGGCCCGATGCGCTTCCTGAAGAATGAATGGGTCCCCGGCGCCCGGGCGGTGTTCGAGAGGTTTCCGGGTTACGCGCCGCGGCCGGAGCCGGCGTCGTGGCTTGCGGGCGGCAAGCGCGTCCTCGTGGACCGCATCGAGTGGGTCACGATGCCCGACCCGGCGACCGCCGCGGCGGCCCTGCAGAACGGCGAAATCGACTGGTGGGAACAGATCCTTCCCGACCTCGCGCCGGTATTGCGGAGGAACCGCGACGTGGTGGTGGACATCATCGACCCGCGGGGACAGGTCGGTTACCTCGTAATGAATCACCTTTACCCGCCCTTCAACGACGTGCGGGCGCGCCGCGCGATCCTGATGGCCCTGAGCCAGGCGGATTGCATGCGCGCCTATGTGGGCGAGGACAGCCTCTGGAAGCCGATGCCGAGTTATCTTGCGCCGGGCGCGCTCTATACCGAGGAGGGCGGCGACCTTCTCAAGGGACCGCGCGACCTGGACGCCGCGAAGCGGCTGGTGGCGGAAAGCGGCTATGCCGGCCAGCCGGTCACCGTCATGGCGGGGCAGGATGTACCGGCCAGCAAGGCGCACGGCGACGTGACGGTCGACCTGCTGCGACGCCTCGGCATGAATGTGGACTATGCCGCGGTCGACTTCGGAACCGTCGTCGCCCGGCGCCTCAAGAGGGCGCCGCCAAGCGAAGGTGGCTGGAACATGTACCTCTCAGCCAACTACACCATCGAACATGGTCCGACCCACAAGCTGCTCCGCTCCAAGGGTGAACTGGCGCTGAACGGATGGTCGTCAAGCCCCGCCGTCGAAGCCGAGGTCGAGGCCTGGTATGCCGCAAACAGTCTCGACGAAGAGAAAGAGATCGCGCACCGCCTCAACAAGGCGGCCTTCGACCACGTGCCCTACGCGCCGCTCGGCAGGTACATGATGCAAATGGCCTGGCGCAAGAGCCTCGCCGGCATGGCGCCAGCGCCGATGCCGTTCCCCTGGGGGGTGAGCAAGACGGCGTAGAAATCGCCGATCCCCAAATCAGATCAGCTTCAGCCCTTTCAGGCTCCCATGCCCGTCGCGGCCCACGATGATGTGGTAGTAGACTGCCACTCCAAGCGGCCTCGCAACTTCCGCGATCTGCTGCGTCATCTCGATGTCGGCACGCGACGGCGTCGAGCTCGAATTCAGGAACGCACGCGATTCCTGATGTCCGAAGGCGTTACGTTGTAGTGTCGGCGGAACGTCCGGTTGAAATAGGACAGATCGCCAAAGCCGACATCGTACGCAATCGAGGAGATACTGCGTGTCGCAAACCGTTGATCACGTAGCATGCGATGCGCGCGGTCCAGACGTTGGCTAAGGATGAACTGCGTGAAGGTTGTTCCTTCGCTTTCGAAGAGCTTGTGCACGTAGCGTGGCGTCACCCCATGAAGCGCCGCGACGTCAGCGACAGCCAGCGTGCCATCCGGCAATTTTGCGGCAATGTCGGACTTGATCGCCTGCAGCCGCGCCGCGCGCACGCCGCGGGTTTGTGCGGCCACGGTATTGTCTCGTGTCGTGCCGAGACACAGCGCGATCAGGTCGAGCAGATGCGTGACCACCAGGCGCGAAATCTCGGGCGACGCAAGCGCCCGATCGTTGAACATGACTCGGAGATAAGCAGTCAGAAACTTCAAGCCATCCGTCGCGCCCGGGGTGAGGCGCATGACCCGATCGTCGAGACCGGGCACGAGCGGAGCAAGGTGCCGGCGCGGGACGCGCAGGCCGGTGAAACGCACCGGCATCGGACAGGTCATGCTGAAGTGGCCCTCGGCACAGCTCATAAGCACAGCGTCACCGCGATCAAGCGTAATCTCCCGGCCTCGCTGAGAAGCGATGTTGCGCCCGGCCAAGGTTAGGCCGAAGAAGAAATCGTCACCCGCAGTTTGGGGAGTGCCTTCCTGGCGCAGTCCGCAAAGCCGTCCGGAGAGGATACCGGCACCCGGCAGGCACCATTTAGCGATCCGGACATGGAGATCACGGTCCGCCAACGGGTCTATGGGAAGAATACCGCGCTCACGCAGCTCGCAAACTGCGTTGCGGCGCTCACTCACCGGAAGGTCCTCGGTCGAGAACCGGAATGACCCTGCCCTTTCCCAGTTCCCGACCATGGCCGACACTCCCGTGCGACAAGTCCGAGGAAAAGCAGCTGCAAGACTACCACGAGTTCACTCCAGTCCAAATCGGTGTTCCGTCCTGTCCAAGCGCATCCGCGTCAATTGCGTCTAAAGTGGTCTGCGAGCCTCAATTCCGCGCTCGCACACGGGAAGCAAGCATGAGTGCGCTCGATCTCCCCGCACCGGACATTCGAACGGCATCGGCATCGCGGACCATTCGGATATCATTTGGGTCAGCTTGCCTCGCCTGGATGTTCGACGCGATGGACCTGACGATCTTCACGATCGTCTTGTTTCCCAGCGTTAGTGAGCTCGTCAACTCTACCGATCCTGGACTGGTAGCCTACACGGGCGGACTGATCCTCGCATGCAAGCTGCTGGCTTGGGGCCTGGGAGGCATCGCTTTTGGTCTCATGGCCGATTGTATTGGACGCGCAAAGACGATGATGGTCACCGTCCTGATCTATTCGGTCTTCACCGGGCTGAGCGGTCTGGCGCAGACTTGGTGGCAGCTTCTGATCTTCCAGGCACTAGCCGGAGCCGGCATCGGCGGCGAATGGCCGGCCGGTGCCGCGCTGGTTGCCGAAACCTGGCCGGAGCGAACCCGCCAGCGCGCGCTGGTGGGGATGCAAATGTCTTTTGCGGGCGGATTCTTCCTTGCCGGAATACTCACCTTCTTCATAGGCCCAATTGGATGGCGTTGGGTCTTCGCTGCCGGGGCCTTGCCAGCCTTCATGGCGTTTCCGATCAGGTGGTTCGTACCGGAACCGACGCGCTGGACCGCGGTTCGAAATTGCGGCCAACAACCAGCGCGCCAAGGCGCACCTGATAAGCCCGTGCGGATTTTTCTCGGAATCTTCGCGCCCGATATGCGCAGGCGCACCTTGGTAGGTGTACTGACAGCGGCCGCGATGATGATCGGCGTCTGGGGTACCTCGAGTCTGCTGCCGATATGGATCCCGCAGCTTGTTGGTTCCGACCAGACCGCTGCTTTGGCAACGAGAGCCACCAGCATGTGCTTCATGCTGGCCAACGTCGGCGGCGTCCTGGGCTTTTTGGTCGTGATGTGGATGAACGATGCGCTCGGGCGTCGATGGTCCTATTTTCTGGTCATAGTGGGCTGCATCGCAACCGGTCTATTCGCGTTCACCCAGATCAAGACGATCGAAGCCCTGCTCTGGTTTATGCCCCTCTACGGTTTCTTTGGAATTGGGGCGGCTTCGGCACGTTCGCAGCTTACCTTCCCGAACTATTTCCGACCCGCATCCGCGCAACAGGCCAGGGTTTTTGCTGGAACACGGGCCGAGCTCTTACGGCCGTCGGACCGCTCACCTCCGGAATGCTCGTCGGGGTGCTCGGCTCGGTACCAATGGCAGCTGTCGTCCTTACGGCGAGCTACCTGATCGGCCTTGTCGCGATCTGGTTCGGTCCTGAGACCAGAGGCTTGCCATTGCAAGATTGAAACACGCGCAATCGGATCGGTGATGTCGAATTTCGGGCTGCCCATTTTGATTGCCGGCGGAGGAATCGCGGGCCTAACCTTGTCCACGGCGTTGCGTCAGCGCGGCTTTGACGTGCAATTGATCGAGCGCAACACGGTCTGGGATGCACTTGGCGCCGGCATCGCGGTACAGCCAAATGGCATGCGCGTGTTGAGCCAGCTCGGCATCAGCGCTGCCGTCGAGCAGGCAGGAGCGATCGTCCGTGGCTGGCTGCTGCGTGACCAGCAGGGCGAGGTTCTCTGTGACGTCGACCTTGAGGCGCTCTGGGGCGATCTTGGCCCTCTCATCGGCATCGAACGCACCAAGCTGCAGCATGCGTTCCTATCCGGCAGCGCGGCCGTCTCCTGCCGTCTCGGGACCTGGGTAACATCGTTGAATCAGGGCGATTATTGCGTCTCAGTCGCGTTCAACGACGGCACCGCCGGCGAGTATCGTCTCGTCGTTGGTGCGGACGGTATTGGCTCAACGATCCGACAGATCGCACTCGGCACGGCCCTGCCGGTCTATGGCGGACAGATGGTATGGCGCAGCCTGGTGCCGATCCGTCCGCCGGAATACGACGACTGTGTTCAGTTCTGGCTGGGCGATGGGTGTTTTTTCGGGCTGTGCCCGGTCGGCGAGGGTCGAACATACGGTTTTGCCAATGTGGCCGAGCCACGCTTCTACGATGGCCTGGAAGGCCGGCTGGAACGGCTTCGCAAGCGCTTCGCCGGGTTCGGTGGAATAGTGCGAGACTATCTGGCCGCTCTGAAGTGCGATGAGCAGCTCCATTGCGGCCCTATCGAATGGCTGGACGTTGATCGGTGGCATCGCGGTCGCGTCGTGCTCATCGGCGATGCCGCGCATGCCAGCTCCCCAATGATGGGACAGGGCGGCTCAATGGCCATGGAGGATGCACTGGTGCTGGCGGAGACCCTCCATGCGACGCCACATGTAGCGACAGCCATTGAGATGTTCGTCAGGCGGCGCCGGCCACGGACGGATTGGGTCCAGCAGGCGAGCCGTGCCGTCGGGGAAATGCTTCACATGCCGCCGCAGGCCCGCAGCGCGGCCCTGCGCGAACGTGGCAACAGGGCGTTTTGCGACCGTTTCCAGCCACTGATCGCCTTACCGTAACGGATCATGCCAAGGACCCGCTAAGGGTCAATCGCGTTGAGCTAAAAGTCGCACGACGGTAATCTCACCTAGGGCGGTAGCCACGGAGCTGCCTAACAGCGAAGCGATCCAGAGGCGGCAGACAGGCTCCGCAAGTTCTGCGCGGAGGTCTAGCTTCAGACTAAATCAGCCTCAGCTCCTTCAGGCTCGCGTGCCCGTCGCGCCCGACGATGATGTGGTCATGCACCGCGACCCCGAGCGGTCTCGCGACCTCCGCGATCTGCCGCGTCATCTCGATGTCGGCGCGCGATGGCGTCGGATCGCCGGAAGGATGGTTGTGCACCAGAATGACAGCGGTCGCGGACAGTTCCAGCGCCCGTTTGACCACCTCACGCGGATAGACCGGCGTATGATCGACTGTGCCGACCTGCTGGACTTCGTCGGCGATGAGCTGGTTGCGTTTGTCGAGAAACAGGATGCGAAATTGCTCCCGTTCGGTAAACGCCATCACGGTGCGGCAATAGTCGAGCACTGCCGTCCACGACGACAGCACCTGCCGCCGTTTCACCTCGCCGCGGGCGAGCCGGTGAGCGGCGGCTTCGACCACCTTGAGTTCCGTGATGGCAGCATCGCCGAGCCCGTCCACCTCGGCAAGACGGGGCCATGGCGCCGCAATCACCTCGCCGAACGAGCCGAATCTCGCTATGAGAGACTTCGCCAGCGGCTTGACGTCGCGGCGGGGCAGCGCGCGAAACAACACCAGCTCGAGAAGCTCATAGTCGGAGACCGCATCGCCGCCCGCCTCGCGAAAACGCTCGCGCAGGCGCTCCCGATGGCCGTGATAATGCGGCGGCGCTTCGGCGACGCCCGGCTCGCGACCGCTACGATTTTCCGCCATGACGCCCGTCCTTGCCCGCACGCAGCATGAGGGGATTTCCGCGCTGCATGCAACTGCCTTCGGAGCGTTCCCTCTTGATTTGGCGCTCCTGAGCTGTCATCGCCCTCCCCGGACTTGACCCGGGGATTGACCGGGCGATCCAGTAACCACCGACGTGGGTACTGGATTGCCCGGTCAAGCCGGGCAATGACACCGACAGGTGTCAGCGTGAGCGAAAACCTCAGAAAACCTTATACGGCGGCCGGTCGAGCCCCTTCGGCGACAGCGTGAAGATTTCGACCCCCGAATCGATGACCCCGACCGTGTGCTCGAACTGGGCCGACAGCGACCGGTCGCGGGTAACCGCCGTCCAACCGTCGGACAGCACCTTCACGTGGGGGCGGCCGAGATTGATCATGGGCTCGACCGTGAACAGCATGCCGGGCCTGAATACCGTCCCGTCGCCGCGGCGTCCGACATGGACGATGTTGGGCTCGTCATGGAACAGCCGGCCAAGCCCGTGACCGCAGAAATCGCGCACCACGCTCATGTGCTGGGCTTCCACGAACGTCTGGATGGCGGCGCCGATGTCCCCGGTGGTACCGCCGGGCCGGATTGCCGCAATGCCGCGCATCATCGCCTCATAGGTGACGTCGATGAGCCGTTCCGCCCGGCGCGGGATCTCGCCGATCGGGTACATGCGGCTCGAATCGCCGTGCCAGCCATCGAGGATCAGGGTCACATCCACGTTGACGATGTCGCCGTCCCTCAACGGCTTGTCGTTCGGAATGCCGTGACAGACCACGTGGTTGATCGACGTGCAGGTGGATTTGGCATAGCCTCGATACATCAATGTCGCCGGCATCGCCCCGTGGTCCATGGCGAATTCGAACACCAGCCGGTCGATATGCTCGGTCGTGACCCCGGACCTGATCTCCGGCACCAGCATGTCCAGGCACTCGGCCACGAGCCGCCCAGCCTTGCGCATGCTCGCGAACGCCTCCGGCCCGTGAAGCTTGATGTGACCGGTCTTGCGCAGCGGCGCGGTCGCGGCATCAACGTAATTCATCGTCATTCCTAATGGAATCGGAGGCTCCGACCACGGTCGAATGTAAGCGGTCGCAGCATTGACGCAAGCCGGAAAACCCGTCGCCAGGGGTGTCCGATCTGACTATGAATGGCCGCAAAATTCGCCGCTTCTCCCCGGGGCGAAACGGCGCGCGGCCGGCGCGCCGGCATTTTGGCAAAACGAAATACCCCTGAAAAAGCACACAAATTCAAGCACCTCCAGCCACCCTCCCGGAGGGTCACGAAAAAGCAACTCGGAGCGACCCGGGTCACACCGCCGGATAGCCGAGGAGACAAAACGGTTCTCCATCATCGGCTCCTCAGCCCAGCACCGGGACCGCACCGGCCACAGCGATCTCGGTCGGCGATATCACGCAGCGATAGGCGATTGCTTCGACGCCCCCCGTCCGGGCGCGGTCGAAGGCAATCCCATAGTTGGGGTCGATGTCGCGCGCCAGCGCGACCCGGTCGGCCGAACCGATCTGCACCAGAAACATCATCACGGCCCGGTGGCCCTGCGCGGCAACAGCGAAAAGCTCTTCGAGATGCCTGGCGCCGCGCGCCGTCACCGAGTCGGGGAACTCAGCCAGACCCCTGGTGCGCATCAGGTGCACGTTTTTTACTTCCACGAAGCAGCGCGGCTTGCCCTCCTGCTCAAGGAGAAAGTCGATGCGGGAATTGCGGCCGTACTTCACCTCCCGTCGCAGGGAGCCATAGCCCGAAAGCTCCGGGATCGTGCCGGCCGCAATCGCCGCCGCTGCCAGCGCATTCGGGCGGCCGGTATTGACCCCGACAAGCTCCGTGCCGGCGCCAAGATCGACTTCCGCCAGCTCCCACGAATAAGGCAGCTTGCGCGCGGGATTGTCCGATTTGGAGAGCCACACTTTTGTGCCGGAGGCGGCGAGCCCCGTCATGGCGCCCGGATTGGCGATATGAACTGTGGTCTCTCCGCCGTCTGAAAGCACCACGTCGGCGAGGAAGCGCTTATAACGGCGCAGCAAGGTGGCTGGGATCAGCGGCGTGGGAAAGCGCATGGAGAGAGATGTTTAGCCGATTACACCGCCGAGTTCGTCCTCGATATGGATGCGGATGATCTCATCGAACGATCCCTCGGCGACAAATCCGAGTTCGCGCGCACGCGCCGCATCGAACCGATGGGGCCAGCCGTCGACGATGCGAATCACCAGCGGATCGGGCTCGCGGCGAATGCGGGCCGCGACCTTGTCGCCGGCGATCCGCCGCAACGCCGCAATCTGCTCCGCGACCGTGCACGACACGCCCGGCATGGTGAGGTTGATGCGCGCGCCGAGCCGGCCTGGCGCAAGCCCGGCGGCATGGATGAGAAAGCCCACCGCGGCGCGAGGCGAGGCATGGGTGTGCAGGATTTTTTCGTCCACGGGC
>WNGJ01001513.1_pt1 | contig 25770 bp, 33 predicted proteins | sample 5400611 | NCBI WGS metagenome assembly WNGJ01 (sample SAMN13153375, study PRJNA577476) | soil metagenome | isolation source: 40 cm soil or saprolite under Garry oak tree replicate 1 | place: USA:California | collected 2016-06-15
GGCAGCGATCGTCGGCGGGCGAGCCCAGCTCGTAGTCAATGTGACCAACACCGGCCCCGCCCTCTCCCACCTCGGCCTGACCTTCATGTCAGCGGACAAGTGGTACGAGCGCCACAACGTGACCGACCTGGGCGGATGCACGGTCGAGGTGGACCATTCGGCGCTCGATTGCGGCGATCTCGTGGCCGGCGCGTCGGCGACGTTCTCGATCACAGGCGCTGCCACCGAGCCAGGCACCTTCCACTACCAGCTTGCCCTGCGGGAACTGGTGAGGCCGTACCGTTTCGTCAACGACCATGGTGATGGCGCCGAACTGCAGACCTGGAATGAAACCGTAGGCCCCAAGTAGGACGTTGCGCGTCGTCATCATCGGGGGCAGCGGGCAGGTCGGTCAGATTCTCGCTCGGCACTTACATGCTCGAGGCGATTTCCCGGTCGTTGTCGCGCGTCGCGACCAGCAGGCACCATGGCAGACGATCCGATGGGATGGGCTACATGGAGGCGATTGGGTCCGGGCGTTGGAGGGCGCCGACGCCGTCATCAACCTGGCGGGGCGCAGCGTGAACTGCCGGTACAACGCGGCCAACCGCCGCGAGATCATGGAATCGAGGCTTGTCACGACCCGGCTCGTCGGTGAGGCGATCGCCCACGCATCACAGCCGCCGAAGCTCTGGATGAATGCCAGCACGGCGACGATCTACACGCATGTGACCGATCGCGCGATGGACGAGGTCGATGGCGTGATCGGGGGCGACGAGCCCGGCATCCCCTCGGCCTGGCGTTTCAGCTCTGACGTGGCGAGGCGTTTCGACACTCTCCTCAACCTCGTGCGTATCGGCCTCGGTGGCTCATCTGGATCGGGGCGGCAGTTCGTGTCATGGATCCACGACGCCGACTTCGCGGAGGCGGTCGATTTCCTGATCGCGCACCCGGATCTCGATGGCGCCGTCAACATCGCATCTCCCAACCCGCTGCCCAATCGCGAATTCATGGCCGCCATGCGCCATGCGTTTCGAGCCCCAATCGGGCTGCCGGCCACGGACTGGATGCTGGAGATCGGCACTTTCGTCCTGCGCACCGAAAGCGAGCTCGTCCTCAAGAGCCGGCGAGTCGTTCCCGGGCGGCTGCTGGAATCCGGTTTCAGCTTTCAGTTCCCGGACTGGAACGCGGCCGCGGCTGACCTGGTGAAGCGCTGGCGATCTCAGCGGAGGGCGGCTGCCGATGCGTAATTTCCACAGACCGATTAGTTTTGTGGCGAGGGTCAGTCTCAAGGGATAAGAGACCACTACGGAGGTGCAGGCCATGAGTCAGACGATGCCGATGAGGACAGCGACGCTCAGCGTCCCCGGCGCCAGCCTGTACTACGAAGTTCGTGGCTCAGGTCCGGTGCTGCTCATGATGCCGGGCGGCCCGGCGGACGGCAACGTGTTCAGAAACATCACGGGCGAGCTCGCCACGGATTTCACGGTGGTCACCTACGACCCGCGCGGCCTGTCGCGGAGCACTGTTGTGGCCCCGCTCGACAAGAACCGCATCGTGCAGATCTTCGCCGACGATGTGAGCCGCCTGTTGGCGCACGTGACGCGAGAGAAGGCGTTCGTATTCGCGAGCAGCGGCGGTGCGACGATCGGGCTCGAGTTGGCCGCTCGTCATTCAGCCCAGATCGACACGATCGTGCCTCATGAGCCACCGTCGCCCACGCTGGTGCCCGACACCGCTCGGATCCGGGCGGGCATGCATGAGGTGGTCGAGACCTATAAGAGCGGCGACGCCGCCGGAGCCTTCCAGAAGTTCTCCGCCTTGATCGAGATGCACGGCGAGGCGCCCCCTCCGCCCCCGCAAGGCGAGGCGACGCCTGAGGCGGCCGAGGCCATGGCCGTCATGCAGAAGAACATGGCGCTTTTCTTCGGTGACTACATGGAGGCCATCGCGGACTACGAGCCCGACATCGACGCGCTGAGGAAGGGTTCATGCCGCATCGTCCCGGGGGTTGGCGAAGACACGGAAGGTGAGCTCGCCCACAAAGGCGGGCTTGGCCTGGCCACGCAGCTCGGTACGCGGGCGGCCGTCTTCCCCGGTGCTCACACAGGATTCGATTCACACCCGGCCGCGTTTGCGGCGAGGCTGCGCGAGGTTCTCGAAAACTAATAAATTGATCCAATTACAGGAGGGAGCATGGCAAACGTACGTGTGCTAGTCGGAACCCACAAGGGCGCGTTCATCATGACGTCGGACGAGCGGCGCAAGGAATGGAAGGTCGAGGGGCCGCACTTCGCGGGCTGGGATGTCTACCACATGAACGGCTCTCCCGCAGACCCCGACCGTCTCTATGCGGCTCAGTCGCGTGGCTGGTTCGGGCAGGTGGTGCAGCGCTCGGACGACGGCGGCAAAACCTGGCAGCCGATGGGCAACGAGTTCAAGTACGAGGGGAAGGTCAACACCCACAAGTGGTACGACAACAGTGACCACCCTTACGAGTTCCTGCGGGTCTGGCACTTCGAGCCGTCGCTCTCCGACCCCGATACCGTCTACGCCGGGGTTGAAGATGCGGCGCTGTTCAAGTCCAGCGACGGTGCCAAGTCCTGGGAGGAGCTGCCGGGAATTCGCACCCAGGAGTCAGCCGCCTCGTGGGCGCCCGGCGCGGGTGGGCTGTGCCTGCACACGATCATCCTCGACCCGGTGAAGACCGACCGAATGTTCGCAGCCATCTCGTCCGCGGGCGCTTTCCGAAGCGAAGACGCGGGCAAGACCTGGAAGCCGATCACGAAGGGGCTTCACTCCGAGATCATGCCGGACCCCGATGCCGAGGTCGGCCACTGCGTACACCGCATCGCGATGCACCCAAGCCGCCCGAACGTCCTGTTCATGCAGAAGCATTGGGACGTGATGCGCACAGACAACGCGGGCGACATGTGGCACGAGATCAGCGGCAACCTGCCCAGCGACTTCGGGTTCGTGATCGACGTCCACGCCCACGAGCCTGACACCGTCTATGTGATCCCGATCAAGAGCGACTCCGATCATTTCGTCCCAGACGGCAAGCTCCGCGTCTACCGCAGCAAGACCGGTGGCAACGAGTGGGAGGCGCTCACCAAAGGGCTGCCGCAGAAGGATTGCTACGTGAACGTGCTGCGCGATGCGATGGCCGTGGACTCGCTCGATTCCTGCGGCGTGTATTTCGGCACCACGGGCGGCCAGGTTTACGTTTCGGCCGACGCGGGCGATTCGTGGAGCGCCATCGTGAGCAACCTCCCGTCCGTGTTGTCCGTCCAGGTCCAGACGCTGTCGTGATCCGGGTCGTGCTGCCGGCGAATCTCCGGACGCTCGCGGGTGTGGGCAAGGAGGTGCAGCTGCAGGTCGAAGGGCCGGCAAGCCAGCGTGCCTTGCTCGATGCCCTGGAGATGCAGTATCCGATGCTGCGCGGGACGATTCGCGACCAGACCACGAAGAGGCGGCGGGCGCTCCTGCGGTTTTACGCGTGCGAGGAGGATCGCTCGGAGGACTCACCGGACGATCCTCTTCCCGCGGAGGTGGTCGCAGGTCGCGAGCCTTACCTCATCGTGGGCGCGATCGCCGGGGGCTGAACCCGTTTACTGGCGAGCCCCGGCGCGGACTCGCCACGAATCCAGCGACGCGACCATGCATACGGTGCCCGAAAGGATGCCGCCGATAGGTGGCGCCGCCGCGTGGGCGGCGCCTTCGAGGCACACCGTGACATCGAATCCCGCCGTTCGAACCTCGACGACGAGGACCTGCTGGCCGGTCTGAGTCACCCTTCGTCGCTCGGCGTTCAGGATCGTGCCTGAAAGCATCGCGATCGCTCCTGCCTGGTCCGGATCCAGAAAAACGGCATGTGAGCCGAACGATTCCGCGACCATGCGCCGGGGCCATGTCCAGCCTCGTTCGACGTACTCCGCGGGGGGCTCGTCTGGATGCAGGCGCCAGTGCTCGGCGTCCTTCGACCCCAAAAACAAGCAGGGAGAACGGGGATCAACCGCCACCCTTTCGGCCTTGGCGGACGCGTCATTGCTTCCGTATCGCCTTGACCGCGCCCAGGGCGGCCAGGTCGTCGATGGCGCTCATGAACGGAATGCTCCCGTGACTTGCGTTCGAGCTCGCATGGGCGATCTCGTGCAGGAGGACGCGCGCGAAGTGTCGCGGCGAGTCCAGCACCGAACGCTTGACGACGATGTTGGGCGAGTCCCACACGCCTTCGGTTTCGTACTGCGCCTCATCGAGCCGCATCGTCATCGAGATGCGCACCTCCTGCACCCGCTTCGTGTGGTCGCCGGCCAGGCGCAAAACCTCGGGAAGGATGCTCCAGCTCTTCCGCTCGGCCGCGTTCAACCTGGATGGATCGACGAAGTCGAAATGGAACGACTCGTTCCACGCCTTGATGAAGCCGGCGAGGTCGAGGATCGGCTTGCCGTTGAGGTCGCGGAGGTCGGATAGACGCGCAGCCAGTCGGTCGGGAATCCACTGGATCTTGTATCCATCGGTCCTCGCCTCCTGAATCGTCGCACCCATGTACAGCAGCTGGCGTGAGGTGACGAAGATCGACTTGGCCTGCGTGGCGAGGATGCGGACCGCTTGCTCCTGGACGTCGAGCCAGGTGATCTCGTCGTGGTTGGTACCGGCCTGAATCCGGGTCAGGTCGGCGGCCATCTGCTCGGCGACCGCTGCTGACTTGCTCTTGAGCAGGATCGCCTTGACGCGGTCCTGGTACGCCGTGCGCCCGACGTTGCTTCGCTCACGGTTCAGCGCCTTCTGCAGCTGGGCCGTGGTCGAGGTGATGTTGTACGAGAAGAGGAACTGGTCCTCGGTCGCTACTCGCACGCCCTTGACGTAAACGCGAGCCGGCTCGTCAGGGCGGCGCCGCAGGATCGCGCCGAGGTCGGTGCGCTCGAGCTCTTCGTCACCGGCGAAACGAAGGAAGTAGTCCTTGGCGGCGGCCATGTCGGCGTCGTCGAGCCCGCGGAGCGCGAAATCGGTGCCTTTGCGTTTTGGCTCGGACGGCGGTGCGACGGCCGCATGCAATGTCTTGACGTCGGCGAAGTTGGTCTTGGCTGCGCGCTGCAGCGTGATGTCGGCGTGCGGGCTGCGGACCATCACCTCGATGCCGCGTCGGTGGAACGTCGCCAGCGCATCCTTCAGGCCGACGCCGAACTTGCCCACCACCAGGTCCGGCTGGCGGCGCTTTTCCGGATTCTCGTTCTGCGTCAGGTGCTGGTAGCGGAGGCCGCGCCCGAAATCGATCACATGCCACCCGTCGCGGCGTTTGACGATCTCGGGTTCGGCGGTCCCGGTGAGGGCGTGCTCGTCAAGGGCGTTGGCGATCACCTCCCGGATCGCCTCGGGCACGTCCCAGTGATCGAGGATCTTCTCGACGTTCAGGTCGAAGAGCGACGGCGCCTTCCTGGTCTTCACCGCGGGCATTACGCTACAAATTCGTCGGCAGCCGGGCGCGCCGGAGGTCGACCCGGTCACCTCGCAAGGGGACGCCCTCGCCGACCAGCAGCGCGCGCTGCCGCCTGCCCATCGGAATGGTGCCGTCGGCGTGCACGACGCGGTGCCACGGAAGGCTGTCGTGCGTGGTCGCCAGGACATGCCCGACGAGGCGCGGCGCGCCGGGGTCGATGTCGCCGTAAGTGCGCACGAATCCGATCGGGATGGCGCGCACGCGGGCGATTATCCGCGCGGTCCGCACTGTGCGCGGCGATTCCGCATCTTCGGCGCCACCGGAGCGTCTCAGGCGCCCATGATGCGCGCGTTCGGCGTCACATGTGCGTCATGCGCGCGCCGATCTGGCGAATGCTCATGCTGCAAGCGGTATCGGCGACAAGGCGTTCGAATACACCGCCACGAGCTCGGGCGGCGGCGGCGGGATCGCGATCTTCGTCTTCAAGTACAGCGTTGTGATGCTGATCGCCGACGAACCGACGTCGAATGCGAGCGCTGTCGGGCAGCTTGCGCGCACCGCGGTCAGCAAGCTGGTGGCGTCCTAGTTACAGCAGCACCACCTCGTGGCCGGCGGCAAGCAATCGCTGCCCGGCCATCAGCCCGAGACCGTCTGATGATCCGGTGATCAGCACCTTGCTCAACGACTTGAATGATGCCGGGTCGTCAGTGAGGCGGGCGGTGATCCAACTTTGAAGTGGTAGGCAGTCGCGTCATGCGGTTCACGTCATCAGCGCGGGCGCAGGTTGGAACGCGTCCGGAAGTGCTGTTCCGATCTCACTCGAATCCACCTCGACGATGTCCGACTGGAGTGGACCAAGGATGGCTAGGAGCTCGTCCTGCTCGGCGCTGGGGACCTTGAATTGATTCAGCGTCGCGACTAGATCGTCGACCAGGGCGTTGAACTCACCTTTGGTGACCTTCATTGCGGCGTGTGCTTCCTTCATGCTGCGACCGCGGTATTGACAAGGACCGCCCGTGGCTTCGCAGACCTGATCGATGAGCATCTTCCGCAAGCGCCCAAGGTCTGTCCTCGCGAACTTCAGGTTTATTCGGTCATCTCCGGCCACCCGGTCCCTGAAGTCTTCGACGACCGCCGTGATGGCGTCGATGCCACCAAGTCGCTCAAACAAACTCCGTTCCATCGCTCCTCCTCCGTGCAATCGTCTTCTTGGAGCTCGGTGCCTCCGACGGGTCTCACCCGTCACCTCGACTATTGGCCTATCCCACCAAGGTGTCAAGAGCCGCATCGGACGTCCACCGAGGTCGGCTGCGAGGGCCATCAGCCACTGGCGGCGTGGCAGCCCGGCGGGAAGCAGCACGGGGATCAGGTGCGGATCAGTTCGAGCAGCTCTTCTTCTGGTCTCGTGAGGTCGATCGGGCGGTTGCCTCCACCCGAGCGGCGACCGGTCGGCCAGTAGATCTCACATGTGTTTCCGTCCGGGTCGTGAATGTAAAAGCTGAACGTCCGGTCCGTGGTCGAAGCTCATGACAACTCGAGCCCCGCGCTGCGGTGCCGTTGCGTACAGCTCGCGCAGCTCGGCCAGCGAGTCCACCTGGAAGGCAACATGACGGCCCTCTGGGTTTGACATGAGCTGCAGCTGGGGCGGCCCATGCTGTTCCGTGCTCAAGAAGACCATCGCACCGGTCTGCTCGGTGGCGACCTCGCCCACCCTGTGCAGCCCCAGGAAGCGTTCGTAGAAGCCCGATAACGCAGTCGGATCCTTAGAGGTCAGCGCGCAGTGTCCAAGTCTCAATCTCGAATTCCCTCCGATTTCCATTAGAATGACATTCCAGTCAATGTTGGGAGGCTAACACTGGCCAGGACAACCGTCAAGGTTGCAAGACGTCGCTATGACACAAGCGGCCGGCGGTTGTCGGCCCAGGAGACACGTCGGCGAATACTGGTCGCCGCCCGCCGGCTGTTTTTGGAACGCGGATACGCGCCGACGACAATGGCGGCGATTGCCAAGGCGGCTGCCGTTTCGATTGAGACGGTCTATCTCTCGATAGGGGGCAAAGCCAGCCTGGTCAGGTATCTCGTTGAGACCGCGCTGTCGGGCACGGACGAGCCGGTCCCGCCGCTAGAGCGCGCAGGCGTGAAGGAAATCCGCGCCGAGGCGGACCCCCGCCGGAAGCTCCGCTTGTTTGCTGGGATGGTGCGTCCGATGCTGGAACGCCTCGCGCCGATCTGGCAAGTCGTGCTGGAGGCCGCGTCCACCGATAGGGAGCTCAGCACGCTGGTCGCGGAACTGCAGCGACGCCACGCCGGCAGCATGCGTCTGGTCGTCCAACATCTGGCAGAGGTTGGACGCCTCCGGCCTGCCATTTCAAAGGACATGGCTCGCGATGTTGTTTGGGCGATGAACTCGCCCGAGTTCTACCGTCTTCTGGTCGATGGACGCGGGTGGACCGGCGAGATGTTCGAGAGCTGGCTGGCAGATGCCTGGCAACGCCTTCTCCTGGACGACACCTGACAGGCGAAGTACGGTAGCGGCGTGATGGCGGCGCGCCCGCGTTCTCTCAGCGAATCGCTCTTACGCTCCTACAGAATCGCCCACGCACGACTGTTGACGGCGGCGGAAGGGCTGTCTCCCGAGCAATTCGGGTGGAGCGGAGGTCCAAGCCTTCACTCCGTGGCGTGGCAGCTGTGGCACGCCGCTCGCTGGGACGACATCTTTGCGTCTTACCTTCATAGGGTTTTCGCTCGCGATCCACGTGCACAGGTATGGGAAAGAGAATCGCTGGCGGATCGATGGTCCCTCGCCTCGGGCTCATTGGGGCGCCGCGACACAGGAACCGAAATGTCCGACGAGATGGCGGAAGGGATGCGGTTCCCTGTTCAAAAGGAAGTCGTGAGCTATGCCAGGCTCGCATTCACATACACGGAGGAGGCGATCGCGCTCACGCCCGACGATCAGTTGCTGGCGGCTCCGAACGATGACCCGGATGGCGATACCAAGCTCGACAACGCTCTCATCTACCTCGAGCATCTGAGCCGCCACCTCGGGACGATCGAGTCGATACGCGGGCTTCAGGGATTGGACGGCTCGTCCGCCCGCTGAGGCCTCAGTGGTTGAGGTCGCGCAATTGTGGAGGACATGCACAGCCCGGGGCCACACTTCACGGTGACGCGGGCGGGATCATCGAGCTGGTCAACAGGTACGCCGACGCCGGCGTCCAGCACCTGGTCATCGAGCCCTTCTCGAGCAACCTGCAGGACTTCCTCGAGCAGCTCGAGCGGTTCGCCAGAGAAATAGCGCCGCGGGCAGCGGGTGGGTTTCTGAAGGTTGTAGCGCGTAAAAGTGGAAAGGCGGCTACCTGCGCTCAGCAATTGCAACCGCGAGGCCGTTCCCCTCGAGCCGCCTCCCCGCTGAGACGACCAGTCTCCAACCGAGCAAGAGAAACAGCGGGGTCGGCAGCAGGAAAGTGAGATCGGGGACTGGAGTGCGAAAGGCCCAGAGAGTGAAGATGGTTCCGGCCGGGACCGCCACCGCCACGATCACGGTGCGAATGATTCGCATCGCCATGATTCGGTCGGTGGCGGATGGGAGCCAGGCAAAGACATAAAGATCGAGGCCCAGCATTCCGATTGCCACCGCGCGGCCGACGAGGATCAGAACAAGGATCAGCGGGATGAAGGCCGGCAGTACCAAACCAATACCCACAAACGTAGCCAGACTGCCGATCGACTCCGTGGTCTGGCGCGTCAGCAGCACTGCCAAAAGCCGCTTCGCCAGCGAATCACGATTCAATGCGAACAGCGGATTCCTAAGCAGGGGACCAAATTGACGGCCGCTGGTGAAACCCACCGCGACCATGCTCAGCACAACCGCGGCGATCAACAGAGTCGTCAACGAGGAAGACGCATGAGAGTCCTTGATGGTCAGCCACACCGAACCGGCCAGCACGCCGAAAAGGAGCTGCACCCCCACCGTGATCAGGCGCCAGCGGCCGGTCGCGCCTCGTTTGAACTCCAGCCAGGTCTTCCAGAAGAGCACGCCGGCGCCTCTGAAGGCCGTGGAGGTCGACGCCTGGACCGGGTCCCGCAGCCGCATGTTGGCCCCGCTCATGCCCGCGTTTCCGCTGGCACGGGCGCTGTCCACGAGCATGAAATACCGATAGGAAGTCTCAGCAAGTTCGGGGCCTTGGTTGCGTGTTAGCGCGATCCCCAGCGCCAAGACGCCGGCTGCGAGGGCGAGCAGCATGATGTCGGCCGCCAGGCTCCCCGACGCACCCATGACGACGAGTCCGCCTGGGCTCCAGGCTGCTGCCTGGCTGATGGGCTGCAGCCACGGCAACGGTCGATCTATCAAGAGCGGCAGAGCAGGCAGCGCCAACGCCGCCGCGATTGCAAGGGCCATGACGGTCCATGCGGTTCCCAGGCTTGTCGAGCGGAGGCGGACCGAGAACGCAACGAGGCCGGCCCCGCCCAGGAGGGTCAGCCCGAGAAGCACGGCCACGGCACTCTCTATCACCCGAATCGGGCCGACACCCAACGCGGACGAGAACAACAGCACTCCGAAAACTGCGAAGTTCAACAGCAGCACGGGCACCCGCTGCAGGTGCTGCCATCCAACCAGCAGCCATATCGGCAGCCCTAAGCCGCCGACCAGGTGAGCGTGCGCTCGCGATTGATACAGGCGTCCGCCCCCCGCCCTCGACACCGCAACGAGCAAAAACAGCAGTGCCGGCAGGAAAGCATCCAGGTAGGCCCACATCGATCCGGGAAGTTGGAGATGAATCCCAAAGATTCGTGCCCCAATCACCCACAACACGCTGACCGCATACGGTGCCCACGCCAGCCGGCGCAAGGGGTCGCGGGCCACCAGCTCCCATTTCCGTATTGCCGTGCGCAATTGGAGATAGAGGAGTGCCCCCAGCTGCGCGCGGATTCTCGGTGAACGTCGCGCCGCGCCGCGGCTGCGTCCGATGACCTCGATCACGTTGTCGCCTCGAAGAACGTCTCCTCCAGGTCCTGAGACCCATAGCGGCTGTTGAGCTCATCAAGGGTTCCTTCCGCAACGAGCCGGCCCGACTTGATGATCACGGCCCGGTCCGCGAGGCCCTCCAGGTAGGTGATCAGGTGACTCGAAATCATCAGCGCACGACCGGCAGCCTTTAGCTCCAACAACATCTGGCGCAGCTCACGTTGCGCGTGAGGGTCAAGGCCGACCATCGGCTCGTCCAGGAACATCACCTCCGTGCTGGCGAGCGCGGCGCAAGCCACCAACAGTTTCTGGCGCATGCCTTTTGACAAGGCCTCGCCGAGCTTGTCGCGCTGCTCGAGGATCTGGAAGCGGGCGAGGAGCGTTTCAGCATCCCGCTCCCAGCCCGCTGGGAGGTCGAGGCCGCGGGCCACGAAGACCATGTGCTCCCAGATCGTCAGCAAGGGGAACACCTCGGGTGTCTCCGGAACAAGAGCGATATGGCGGCTGCGATCAGGACCCAGCTCGCGGTCGTTCCATGTGACCTTGCCTGAGTCAGGCTTCTGGTAACCCGCTACGCACGTCAGAGTCGTGGACTTGCCGGCCCCGTTTGGGCCGAGCAGTGCAACCAGCTCGCCGCTGCTGACCGTAAACGAGAGCGAGTCCACGGCCGTCAGACCGCGATAGCTCTTCGTGAGTTTGCTGACCTCGAGCACCGGCCAGACGGTACCACCCGCCTGAACGAGACTTCGGCAGCCAGTCGCCCCTGTTGCGGGGCCGCCGCCAGTGCTGAGCGAGAACTCGATGTGAGCGGCGTAACGCCACAATGTTGCTGTTGACCGAGCCGACTGTTCGGGTGAGCGTCCAGGCCAATCTCGAGTTTCGCTGGACGGAGCTGATTCGCAGCCGCCTCGAGGGGCTGACCGACGAGGAGTACCTATTGGAGCCGGCCGTCGGGTGTCTCAGCGTGCGTCCCGACGCAGCTTCCGATGCGGTCAAGCAGAGCCGGGCCGCACAAGACCCGACTCATAGGCGACCACCACCGCCTGTACACGAGAGCGCGCGTCGAGTTTGGAAAGGACGTGCCCGACGTGCGTCCGGACCGTCGCCTCGCTGACGAACAGATTGGATGCGATCTGACCGTTGTCGAGGCCGCGCGCCATCAGCACGAGCACCTCTCGCTCGCGATCGGTGAGCGGTACCGTCCAGACTTGTGTCAAAGCTCGCCGGAGGTCGGACCTGGGCTTCGATCAGCCGGCGAGTACGTGCTGGCGCCAGGAGCGCATCCCCGGCGGCGATCAGCCGGACGGCGGCCACCAGGTGTTCGGGGGACGAATCTTTGAGGATGGAAGCCGCTGGCTCCCGCGCGTAGAGCTTCAAAGACGTATTGGTCGGCGTCGAAGGTGGTCACTACGAGGATTCGCAGCGCCGGATCGTTCTCGATCAGCTTGTAGGTTGCAGCGATGCCGTCCAGGCGTGGCATTCGGATGTCCATCAGTACAAGGTCGGGACGGTCGCGCCGCACCGCGACCTGAGCGTCCTCACCATCGGCCGCCTCTCCCACGACCTCGATGTCTGCCTGGCCTTCGACGATCAGCCGGAGACCCGCACGCACCATGGCCTGGTCGTCGGCGACCAAGACCCTGATCATGTTGGCTCGTACGGAAGGCGTGCGAACACGCGGAAGCCACCACCCGCACGAGCACCTGCTTCGAATTGGCCGCCGAAAAGACTCACTCGCTCCCGCATTCCCATCAACCCGTGGCCTCCCACTTGAGAGCCGTCGGCGGATGACCCGCGCCCATCGTCCTCAACTGTCACCTCGACGGCCGCACCGTCGCACCGCACCGAGAGCCCGACATGTCCGGCGCTCGCATGTTTGAGAACGTTGGTCAGCGCCTCCTGGGCGATGCGGTAGGCAGAGAGGTCGACCCCAGGCGGGATTCCGTCCTGTCCACAGCTGTCGTCGAGGTCGACGACGAGGCCTGTCTGTTGCACTTGGGCTACCAGCAGGCTGACGTGACGGAGGCTGGGCTGTGGCGCCAGCTGGTCGTCATCTCCCGGCTGACGCAGCATGGCAACCAGCCTGCGCAGCTCCGACATCGCGGCGCGGCCCGTCGGTGGTAGCCCAAGCGGGACGCTATTCGAACTGGCTGGGGAAACTCGAAAAGCTCACTTTGGCAACTAGCAGCTCTGATGTTGGTCTAACCGGGCGCGGCCGGTTAGGCCCCTAGCGCGTCAGCGGCCCGCTCGTAGTCGGTTGGAGCGACCCAGAGGATCATCCCGTAGCGTCCCGATCCTGCACTCGTCGCGGCCGCGGCGGTGACGTTGATGTTCGCTTCGGCGAGCTTCGCCGTCATGTCCGTCACGGCACCTACGCGGTCGTCGCCCTGGATCAGAAACGCCCGCTTGGTCTCGCTGAGCGTTAGGCCGGCCCGCTCGGCCGCCTGGCGGAACGAGGCGGGGTCTTCGGGTACGAGATCTACCTGGGACTGGCCGCCGCCGGTAGGAAAGCCGAGGTAGGCGAGCAGGTTTATCTCGCTCTCCTTTAGCGCCGACAGAATCCGCTCGCCTTCGCCCGGCTTGTCTGAGACGGTGACGTGGTAATACTCGACGCGTCGCACCGTGTCGGCCATGGCACTACTCCTTCTCGAACCCGTCGGCCAATCACCACTGTACGCCGCTCAAGAAACCCCGCAGGCGTCGAGCAAACAGCTGATGAGGACGGGATGCCGCTTGGTGACGCTGACCGGGACTAGGCAGGCACCCTTGGAGCCTGCCTAATGAGCCTGTAGAAGAAGAAGGCCAGCACCACGGCGGCCACCATCATCGTGAAGTGGAACGCATACTCGATCGCGAGCAGGCCCCATAAGTTGTAGATGCCGTTAACGAGATGAAGATTGTCGTGCGGCCACCAATTGATGAGATACCAAGAGATTGCAAAGTAGGCCAGCAGCGTCAGCGTGCGTGACCGGCGGGCACGCTTGACGAGGGGATAGCCGAAGATCAGGAAGGCGATTCCGGTTCCCAGCGCGAGCCCTTCGAAGACCTTCAGCCCAAGCAAAAACACGAGGGCTGGCGTTGGCACGGAGGCTCCTCCCGGCAGGTTGGGCTTGAACAACGCGAGGGAGATTGGGATCGATACCGTTCCGATCACAATCGCGATGATCGCGAACCGCCAGCGAAGACTGAGCTTGCTCACCGAACCATCACCTCCTCGGCCGCGATTGCGGCGGGTGCCGGAAGAGTCGCTGATTCGGTGGCTGAGTCCGTCGTTGACCTGGCCAGCAGGATCTTGGCGAAAAAGAGAGCCAGCACGCCGCCGAAGACCATCATGCCGGCGTGGAAGACGTACTCAATCGCTATCGACATCCAGATGAAACTGGTGAAGTCCAGGCTGAAGGTGACTGCGTGCAAATGGTCGTGAGTCCACCAGTTGACGAGGTAGTAGCCGATCCCAAGATAGGAGGCGAAGGCCAGTCGCGGCGAAACCGGGAGCCTCTTCACGGTCGGGTAGCCGAACGCGAGGAAGGCGACGCCCGCGCCCATCGCCAGGCACTCCGCTGTGAGCAGGCCATAGCCCAATGCCTGGGCGGTAACGGGCGCCCACGGTGGCACCAGCGGCGGCCAGATCACGAACGTGAGCGGAAAGCTGATGCCGGCCACCACCAGCGTGATGAGGGTGGCCTTGACTCGAACGTCGATATCGGGATAACTGGTAGGCATGCGTTCCTCCTTCTCGTTTAGCCCCGCCGGAGCAGCCGGCCGATCTGTTGGACGTGCTCTTCCATGTGCTCGCGCTGATGCCGGAGCGCGTGCTCGACCGTCCAGTAGCCCTCGCCGTAGGCGTGCCCGCCCCGCTCCCACTCCTCCCTCCGAATCGTGTCAACCAGCGCCAGGACCGGCGGGTAGGCGGCCTCGAAGCGCCGTGCAAGTGCCTCCCGCGTAACGCCGCGTGCCGCCCACCAGGTGTCGAGGCGCTTGATGCGCTCCGCGATCGGAAGGGGATAGTTCAGGTAATCCTGGTCGCGTCGCAGGGCGCGAATGAGGGCGGGCGTGCGCTCGATGGAGGAGACGACGTGGATCGCCACCTCGCCAACGCTCCAGCCGAATCCCTCCGGCTTGGTTTTCAGGTCCGCCTCAGACAAGGACCCGAGGAGTTCAGCGAAGGCGCCGCGTGCCTCTTCCAGACCCATACAAATCTCGGCGCGCATAGGATCAGCGCTTTCTTCCATCGACCTTCCGGCTCGTCTTCTTCCGAATCCCGTCTCGATCACGTGCGCGTGGACGCTGGTCCATCCGTTGTCTGGTGGGCGCCGGCGCCCAGGCTTCCTCGAACAAACTCACCGCGTCAGGCACGAGGCTCCCGAACCGACCCTGGCCGACGGGCAAGTGCGGCTCGTTGGCCATGTGGGCGCTCGTGAGGCCCCCGGTAACGGCCAGCAATAGGTTGAATGCGCGCTCGGGCGGACCTTTGGGCGCGATGAGGCCGCGCGCGATCCACTGGTCCATGATCCGGCGGCCGATATCCTCGAGCTGGGCGGCCTCCCTCAGGCCCTCCTCCGACGGCACGAAGCGGGGCACCGGTCGCTGCAGTACCAGCTCGTGGAGCTCGGGATAGCGCAGTGCAAAGCTCAGCTGCTGCTCGAACGTGGCACGCATCCCCGCCCGTGCCGAGGGAGCCTCGCCTAGATTCAGCGCCTCTAGCTCCTCCCGGAAGATGCGGGTACCGAGCCGGAAGAGGGCGTCGTACAGCGCCATCTTGCCCGGGAAGTACTTGTACAGGGCAGGCGTGGTCACGCCCACGCGACGCGCCACCTCGTTCAAGTTGAGGGCGGCTGCGCCCTCCTCGCGAATCTGAGCACGGGCCGCCATGAGAATCCCGTCGACCATTTCCCGCCGGTTGCGCGCGCGGCGCTCCGCGACTGAGGGCACCACCCGGCTATCGTCGTGCGATTCAGTTAATGGCACATACATTAGTGAATGATGTTAGCGTAACTGTCCGAAGGGAGGTTGTCAATTGTTGCGTCAACTCCGGCGTTCGACCTGCGCCGATGCCACCATTCCTTCTTGATTCGATGACCACAGTGTTGCTCGCGACCAGCCGTGCGGGTCTTGCCCGTGCTGAGCTGCCAGGCGGCCGCGTACAGCCGGTGGCGCCGGGATTTGACGTACGCTGCGTGGCCGCGGACCCGAGCGCAGCGCACAACGTCTATGCCGGCACCCAGGGAAACGGTGTATTGCGCAGTGACGACGCCGGCCAGACCTGGCGCCGTTCGGGGCTCGAGGGTTGGGTCGTGAAATCGCTGGCGGTCAGCGCGGTCGTACCCGGGCGCGTTTACGCCGGCACCAAGCCCGCGTGTCTGTTCGCTAGCGATGACCGCGGCGGGACCTGGCGTGAACTCAGGCGGTTCAGGCACATCTTCTCGCGGCGGTTCTGGTTCTCCCCCGCGGAGCTGCCTTTCAAGGCTTACGTTCAGGGGCTCGCACTCTCGCCCAAGGATCCCGACCTCATCGTCGCGGGAATTGAGGCGGGAGCGGTGGTTCGCACGACCGACGGAGGCCGATCGTGGCAGGACCACCGTCGAGGCGCGATGCGCGACTGCCACCAGCTGGCGGCACATTCCACCACTGACAGTCGGTTCTATGAGGGCGGCTCCGGCGGCGGCGCCTACTCCACCGACGCGGGTGCGACGTGGCAGCGTCCGTCAGGACTGGACCGGAGGTACGGATGGGCGGTGGCGGCTGACCCAGCGAATGCGGACTGCTGGTACGTCTCGGTCTCGCCTGGGATTCAGGTCCACACCGGGCATGCCCAGGCCGCGATCTTTCGAAGCGACGGCGGTGATTGGCAGAGGCTCGGCGGCGGCCTGCCTGAGCCGCTCGATTTCATGCCGTATGCGCTGATCTCCGGTACGGCCGCTGGGCAGTTGCTGGCTGGACTCTCCTCTGGCGAGATGTGGGAGAGTCACGATCACGGCGATAGCTGGACAAAGTTGGAGCTGCGGATGCCCGCCATCGAGCGCTGCCTCGTCCGGCTGAAAGCATGAAGTTCGCGGAGTTGGTAGCCCCGGCGGGATTCGAACCCGCGATCTCAGCCTTGAGAGGGCTGCGTCCTAGTCCACTAGACGACGGGGCCACGAAACGGTGGTGGGCGGCGTTGGGTTTGAACCAACGACCTCTTGCGTGTGAGGCAAGCGCTCTCCCGCTGAGCTAGCCGCCCGATTGACTGCGCCTTGCGCGCCCGGCGGGAAGGACAATTCTACCCACGAACCGACTCCGCTCTTCCCGGCGCGAAGACGGGATACCATCGTCGTCGTGCCCGAGACCCAGCCCCTCGCCGAGCGCCACTGCGTCAAGTGCGAGCCGGGCACGCCACCGCTGTCCAGCCACGAGGTCGGGCAGGGTCTCGAGCAGCTAGATGGCTGGACCGTCGAGGACTCGGAAGGCCACATGCGGCTGACCAAGACCTTCAAGTTCAAGGGCTTCATGCCCGGCGTCGAGTTCGTCAACCGGATCGCAAAGGTCGCTGAGGCCGAGGGCCACCACCCCGACCTGCTGCTCAGTTACGGCTCGGTAACAGTCCACCTGTTCACCCACGCCGCCGGCGGTCTCACCGACAACGACTTCATCCTGGCCGCAAGAATCGATCAACTGAAATGAACGGCCCCCACCCTCCGGGCTCGCTGCGCGAGCGCGGAGACCTCCCCACCCGGTGGGGAGGCGACAACTGAAATGAGCCGCCCCCACCCCTTCGGGCTCGCTGCGCGAGCGCGGAGACCTCCCCACCCGGTGGGGAGGGGGACAGTTGACCAAGTCTTAACAATCTCTCCTTTGCTTTGTCGTTGACAGCGTGATAGCTTCGTCGGGCTCGATGAGCTTCTTCATCTGCTGGCTTATGCACCGTCGCGAGCGAGAGGTACTGCTGCAAGGGGTCCTTCCGTGGGGCATCGATGCCGTGGTTTTCTGCTGGCGCTGCGACCGAATGCGTGGCCGCGCGGTACGCGTCCTACAGCTGAACCACACTCACGCCGGCATCTAGGCGCTCGGGCTCAGCGCCCGAGCACCACGGCGGGGTAGTAAGCGGGTAGAGCCGTCCGGCGCGAAAACTCCTGCGCCGCCACGTCACGCAAGGCCAGGTCGACGTTCCAGCTCACCACGACGACGACCGTGCATCCCTGCAGCTGATCCGAGCTGGTGACCACTTCGAAGTCGGTTGTGTATGCGGCGAGGACCTGCTCGTCGGCATGGATCACGCAGGCCTGCCCGCCGTCCGCCTGTGCTTGCTGGACCGCCTTTGCCGCCTCGGGCAGCGCCAGCGGGTCGTCGGTGTAGCCAGGCGCCTGAGCCACGACCGCGGCCACCGCGCCGGCGAGAACGATCGGCGCCAGCACCTTCCAGCGCTCGACCGCGGCGGCGATCAGGTACGCGACTCCGGGGATGAGGAAGATGAAGAATCGCGGGTAGAGGTATGCCGGCTGCAGAACGAGCCACAGCACCGCGACCACCGCCGCCACCACCGCGATCGCCGCCCACACCCAGGGCTCACGGTGTGTCGCCCACAGGCCCAGTCCCGCCGCGCTCAGCCACAGGCCGACCGTCAGCAGCACCGGAGCGCCCACCAGGAACAGGACGAGGTCGCGGGGAAAAGTCGGGTCGTAGAGGCTTGGGGGAAAGCCGTGCTGCACGAACTCCATGACCTCGATGTTGGCGTTGGCCGCCGCCCCGATCACGAAGGCCGCGATCCAGGCCGGGGCTAGGTGCTTGAGCTCCGGCCACGACCTCCGCATGCCGATCCAGACCACGTGGACGAGAAGCACCACGATCGCGAAGACGTGCGTGGCGATGGCGAGACCCAACACCAACGCGTACGCAATCCACGCCCCTCTCCCCAACCCTCTCCCCTCTGAGGAGAGGGCATCCCGGTTCCGAATCAATATCAGAGTGGCCACCAGGGCCAGAAACGCGGCGAGGCTGTAGCCGCGCAGGTCACGGCTGTTCTCGACAAAGATCGGGTTGGTGGCGATGAAGAGCCCGGCGGATAGACCCGCCAGCAGGCCGAACCGCTTCCCTAGGGCGGCCGCCGAGATGCCGACCGTTGCCCCCGCCGCCATCGCCGGCACCAGCCGGTAGACGACCTCGCTCCGCGACCCCGTCAGTGAATAGATGACGTGGCTGATCAGAGAAAGGAAAACGTGGTCGTTGGACGCGATGCTTTTCAACGGGATGCTGGGCAGCACCGAATGCACCGCGAACGCGTCGATCAGGTTGGGCGTGGCGACGTAGCTGGCGAAGGTGGCGGCCGCGTCATAGCCGAAGGAGCGCCCGGCGCCGATCAAGTAGGCCGCGGTGGTGGCGACGCCGAGGACGATTCCGACCCAGGTCGCTGTGCCGGATCCGCGCATGCCCGGAAACTCTAAAGCGCTATTCCCCACCGGGAACCGGCGCTGCCGGTTCCGACTTCCCCACAGGGTGGGGAGGCGAAAACTCTTCTTCGGGTTCGGGGACGATGTCTTCGCCCGTGTACGCCGAAGCCTGCATCCGGAACAGTCGCGCGTAGCGGCCATTGAGCTTCATCAGCTCGGCGTGCGTGCCCTCCTCGACCAGGCGTCCGTGCTCGAGGAAAACGATGCGGTCGGCCCGCCGCACCGTCGAAAACCGGTGCGAGATGTACACAGCCGTGCGGCCGCGCGTGAGCGATCTCAGGCGCTCGAACAGGTCGTACTCCGCCTGCGCGTCGAGGGCCGACGTAGGCTCGTCGAGCAGCAGGATCTTGGCGTCGCGCATGAACGCTCGCGACAGCGCCACCTTCTGCCACTCGCCTCCAGAGAGGTTCACGCCCTGGTCGAACCACTTGCCGAGCGCCGTGTCATAACCCGCCGGAAGCCCGGCGATCAGCTCTTGAGCCCCGCCCTGCTGGCCGGCCAGCTCGATCCGCTCCCGGTCGTTGATGTCGGGCACATTGCCCAGGCCGATGTTCTCGGCCGCAGTCGCCTGGTAGGTGACGTAGTCCTGGAACATTGCGCCTATCTGTGCGCGCAGCTCGTTGGGATCGAAGTCGCGGATGTCGATCCCGTCGATGAGGATGCGACCTTCATTCGGGTCGTACAGCCGGCAGATCAGCTTGAAGAGCGTGGTCTTCCCCGCGCCGTTTCGGCCCACGATGGCAAGCGTCTCGCCCGGCTTGACCGTGAAGCTGAGGTTGGAGAGCGCGGTGGACTCAGCGCCCGGATACGCGAACGTCACGTTGTCGAAGCGGATCTCTCCACGCATCGGCTGGGGCACTTTGACCGGCGCGGTCGCGGCCGGCATCGACGTCTTCGTCTCCATGAGCTCGAACAGGTTGTTGAGATAAAGGTTGTGCTCATACATGCCCGAGAAGCCGCTCAGGATGCCCTGGATGGAGCCCTGCACCTGTGACGCCGCCGTCGTGTACAGGGTGAGGTCGCCGAGCGTGAGCCTGCCGATGATCGCCTGCAGGGCCACGTACAGATAGGTGAGCGACGTCACGATCGTGCTCAGGTTGCCGAGTGCAAACCCGGTCATATAGCGCCGCGCCACCTGGGAGCGCTGGGAGTTGTAGTAATTCTTGGCGATCATCCGGTAGCGATTGATGAAATACGGGCCGAGTCCGAACAGCTTCACCTCTTTGGCGTAGCTGTCGGTGGTCACGAGCGTGACCAGATAGTTCATGCGCCTGAGCAGCCGCGAGCCCCAACGCGCGATGTTGTAGCCGCGCCAGCCGTAGCGGGTGTCGGCGATGAACGCGGGAATTGGCGACACCAGCGCGATCACTGCGAGCAGCGGGCTGACGACCACCAGCAATGCGATCATCGTGATGAATGTCAGCAGCGTCTGCACCAGGCCGAATGCAGTCGAGATCATGATCACCGGCCTGTTGATGGAGTCGGTTTGCGCGCGACGGAGGAGGTCGTACGAAGCCGGGTCCTCGTAGAACGCGAGGTCGAGCGAAGCCGCCTTCTCCATGACCATCAGCTGGATCCGCATCGAGACCTCGTTCTGGAGCAGCTGCTGCGTGATGTTGCGCAGGGTGCCGAGCAACGCGGTGATGGCAAACAGCACGAGCTGCGCGACGACCAGGACCGCGATCATCTGGACCGCCGTGTACACCGGCGTATGAAGTTGCCCAAGCGGCCCGGACGGGTCAAGGCTCGCGAACGACTCACGATCGGGCCGGTGGAACTGGTTGATCGCGATCCCCTGGACGACGGCGTTGGTCAAGAGCTTTGCCGTGTAGGCGGCGGCGGCCGGGATCACGCCGGCGACCGCGGTGGTCGCGAACAGGGCGACCGTGATGGCCGGGCTTGCCTCCCAGACCAGGCGAAGGACGCGAGGCAGCGCGGCAGTGGTGCCGGTAACCGATTGCTTGAAGTTCAGCCAGCGCCCGCGAAGGTCCTTCGGGCTCTGGTCCTCGGGCGGCTGCTCGACGCCGGGGTCGCCGGTGAGACCGCTGTTCGCGGGCCCAGAGTCGGCCTGCTTACGCCTGCCCAGCCACCAGTGGATCGTCGGCGGGCCGCTGCCCGGCCCCATCATCGCCATGTGCTGCTCCGCAGCTTACCGAGCGGCTGCAAAACCCATCCACTTGCTTTCGACCATTTACTGAGTAATATTGTAATCATGGATGCAAAAGAGCTCGGATCGATCAAGGGTTGGTTTGCCGGAAGACTCCCAGACGGCTGGTTCAAGGGAGTGGAGGTCACGGTCGAGGACGACCAGATCGTGGTCCTGGGAGCGCTGCCCGAGATCGACCTCGGCAGCACGCCCGAAGAGAAGGAGGGCGCGGCCGCGGGGCGCATCGCCCGCTTCCGCGAGGAGACTCGCGGCGAGCGGATCGGGATCGCCCAGGAAGCCGAGGAGCGCTTCCACAAGTACGTGACGTGGGGCGCCACCATGGGTGGTGTCACCAAGCGTTTCAATCCGGGCGGCGGGGGCCGATCGTCCGGCGATCGCCGCGTGATGATCGGTCGGTGGTTGCGTCGACGCGGCCGCGGCCGGCACGGCGCCGCCACGCCAAGCGCGCCGTCTTCGACCTCGCAAGTCTTCTAATAACCGCATAGAAGACTCCTTTCCCCCCACCCGGCGGGGCCCGCACGGGCCCCGCCGACCTCCCATCCCCTCACCCCGGCGCTCCGCGGCGGGGAGCTCCCCACGTGGTGGGGAGGCTGGGAGGTGAAACCATGAACACGTCGCGCGTCGAGGCTTTTTCCGATGGCGTCTTCGCCGTCGCCATCACACTGCTGGTGCTGCAGTTCACGGTCCCCGAGGTGGGGTCGGGCAAGCTCCTCTCCACCGTGCTCGGCCAGTGGCCGCAGCTCGTCACCTACGTGGCGACTTTCCTCACCGTGGGCGTCGTCTGGGTGAACCACCACACCATCTTTCGCAACCTCCGAGCCGTAGACAGGACGATCCAGTTCATCAATCTCGTGCTGCTGATGACGGTGGTGCTGCTCCCCTACCCGACCGCATTGCTTGGCCGCTACCTCAACTCGGGCCAGAACGGCTCCGTGGCGGCGGCCTTCTATGCGGTCGTCATGACAGTGATGGCGATCGCCTTCCAAACCCTGGTGGCCTGGGCGCTCACGCATCCGCAGCTGCTCCGGCCCGAAATCGAGGGTGCGCGCGTCGGCGCGGTGCTCCCGCGTTTTGCCCCTGGTCTCGTCGTGTACGCCGTGTCGATCGGGCTTGCCTTTGTGAGCACGTGGTTGGTCGTAGCCCTGTACGCATTCAACGCGATCTACTACGCGTTCAATCAGCTTTCGTGGTCGTCCTCGGAGCAAAAGTGACGGCGGAGTACATGCTGCCCAGATACCGGCTCGGTACGGTGCCGAGGCGGCGCGTGCCCTCGAACCCTGCTTCGGCCGCCATTTCCTCCCATCGCTCATAGGAAAACGGATGCGGCACCCATGGGTTGCCACGATTCGAGCCGTACTCGACCACGATCAAGCGGCCGGCCGGACGCAGCATCGACTTCACCATGGCGAGCACGGGCCTCTTGTCGCGCACGAAATGCAGCGAGTTGGCCATCACGATGCCGTCGAGGCCTGCAAGGTCCATTGGCCTGGTGAAGTCGGCCCTCACGACGTCGAGCCGAGTCTCGGGAAACCTCCTCCCCATCGCATCGTCGAGGTCGCGCAAGGACCCCGCCTCTCGGTCGACGGCGGTGATGTGGGCGCCCGGTCCGAGCAGGTCGGCGAGCGCGAGCGTGAACGCTCCCTCCCCCGCCCCTAGATCCGCCCACTGGCCTCCTTTCGCGTCGACACCGTCGCGAAGGAGACCGACCAGGTCAGTGTGATTCACGTGCCTCCGCGACCATTTCGCGCACATTCGGCACGACTTCCTGGATGAAAGCGTCTCCGGCGTCCGGGCTGACCATGAACGTGTCGAAACCGTGCTCGAGGGCGAGGGTTGCGAAATCCTCGGCGGTTAGACCGCCGCCAACGTTGAGGATGCGCCGAATGGCCGACGGATCGCGACCCGCAGCGCGGGCAGCATCGTCGATACGGGCGCCGGCCTCGACAATGTCTTCCGGTTTCAGGTAACCGAGAGATGGCACCCACCCATCGGCGAGGCGGCCGGTGAGCGCCAGCATCCTCGGCTTGTACGCGCCAACCCAGATGCCAATCGGATGCGCGGGCGGCGGGCCGGCATTCAGGCCGGCGAGCTGGTAGAAGTGCCCGTCGAATCGCAGACCTCGCCCACCGCTCCACACCAGGCGGATCACCTGGATGGCCTCTTCCAGCGCGCTCACGGCTTCGCCGGCGGTTCGGGCCGGCCCGCCCATGGCTTTGATCGCGGGCCAGAAGCCACCCGCTCCGAGCCCGAGCTCGAACCGCCCGCTCGAGAGCAGGTCGAGCGAGGCTGAGGCCTTGGCGAGCATGGCCGGCGGGCGCAGGGGCAGGTTGGCGACGTCGGGGAACAGCGTCACGCGCTTGGTGCGCCCGGCGATGGCGGCGAGAAGTGTGAACGTGTCGTGAAAGCGGTGCTGGTAGGGGTGGTCCTGGATGCCGATCATGTCGATGCCCGCGTCGTCGGCCCTCACCGCCTGTTCGAGCGCTCGCAGCGGCTCGGTGGCGTCTCGCAGCGGCTCGGTGGCGTCGGGCAGGATGAAGTAGCCGAACTGGATGGGACGTCCGTAGTCCATGCGACCTATAAGGTTGCGTAACGGTGGTTCCATTCCGACCACCGATTTCAGACTCTAGGCGGCAACCGATGTCGCTGCGTACTGGCTCTGATCGCGCCAGAGACGAGGTTTGGCGAACCCTGAATCACAAGGAGGCTTATCGGTCCATAGGACCTTGATCTCGGCCCCGGGGCTCGGATTAGATTCCCGCGCCGCCGGCGAGGCGGCCGCCATCGACGGAGAGCACCGCGCCGGTGATGAACGAGGCCTCGTCCGAGCACAGCCAAACCGCGGCCCGCGCCACCTCCTCGGCGCGGCCCAGCCTGCCGAGTTGACGATCGGGCCCGGCGCGATGGCGTTGACGCGGATGTTGCGCTTGCCGTAATCCAGCGCCGCCGATTTCGTTAGGGCCACCACCCCGTGCTTGCCTGCCGCATAAGGGCCCATGCCGGGCGCGCCCTGCAGCCCGGCCGTGGACGACATGTTGACGATCGCCCCTCCGCCTGCCGCCAGCATCGCCGGGATTTCGTACTTCATGCCCAGGAACGCGCCGTAGAGGTTCGTCTTCAGCCCTGTCTCGAAATCCTCGAAGGAGGTATCAGCTAAAGGCGTGGGCACATGGCCCGAGCCTGCATTGTTGAACGCCAGGTCGAGCCGGCCGAATTTCGCCAGCGTCTGTTCGACAAGGCGAGCAACGGATTCGGGATCAGTGACGTCCGTTGGCACCGCGAGCGCATTGCCGCCTTTGGACTCGATGTCTTGGGCGATGGCCTGGATTGCCGCCTCGGTTCTCGCGGCCAACACGACCGCCGCCCCCGCTTCGGCGAAAGCTCGTGCGGAGGCTGCACCGATGCTGCGGCTCGCGCCGGTGACGATGGCGACCTTGCCCTCGAGCAGCCTCCGCGTGGTCACGCGGCCTTCGCCGGCGTCGAGCCCATACGCCGCATCCTCTGCACCAGGCCCTCACCCGTTCCGATGGCGGCGAGGCCAACCAGCAGGTGCAAGACCTGGATGACCCAGTGCCAGTTGCTGGTGAGCAGGTTCGCTTGTGTCAGGCCGAGAATCGGCGCGATCAAGCCCCACGCCACGGCCGCGATCAGGATGCCCCGGGGGACGCCGGCCCGCGCCCCGAAGAAAGCCAGCGTCCACAGCGACAGGACGAGCACAAAGCCGAGGAACTCGTGGACGGGGATCAGCTGCAGCGCGTTGCCGGTCCAGAAGGTGAGTCCGAGCAGGATCAGCAAGACGCCCGATATACGAAGCGTCATGTGTACGACGGTGACGGCTCTGCTCATGAGGTTACCTCCCCAGCGCCGACTCCAAAGAGCGGCATTAGTTGAATTGCCTCAACTATACAACAACTTGAACCATATCCGCTAGCATGAGGATCATGCCCGTGAGATCCCGTTCCAAAGAGGCCGCTGCGGCCATTGCCTGGCGGCGTATTTTCGACTACATCGTCGCCACCGCCGCAGAGCGGGTGGCCATCCTGGACCGCCTCGGCATCACGCCCGCGGAGAGCCGCGCCCTCACCAGCCTCGACCCAGGCACCGGCCGGTCCATGCGTGCCCTCGCGGACGAGTGGAAATGCGATCCATCCAACGCGACATGGCTCGTCGATCGCCTGGAGGGCCAGGGCCTGGCCCGGCGGGTCGCGCGCGAGGGCGATCGGCGGGTGAAAGCTGTGGTTCTGACGCCGAAGGGAAAGAGAATGCGCGGCGAGTTGGTCAAGTCCCTGTACACACCGCCTCGCGACCTGCTGGCGCTCAGTCAAGGCGACCTCGAGGCGTTGAGTGCCGCCGCGAGCAAGTTGCCTTCACGGCGGCCTCTGGCGTAGCTCTTTCCTGCAGGCACCGGGACGAGACGAGACTGGGAAAAAGGTGTTTGGGGGAGGGCCTGGTGGCCTTGGGTACGCCACAGAAATTGCCTCGCAAGATTGATTGCAAATTTCGCTCGTTAAGGGCCTATCGCGAACATTTGTTTGGTATAATTTGATCGTGGAATTCGGCGGTGTGAGCCTCGAAAACCAGGACCTCGCAAAAGCCCTGGAGCGTGAGATCTGTGAGAGCTCGGCGTATGCCCACGCCGCGATGGCGAAGGTCGCCAGGGCCTGCGCGAAGTTCGACGAGATCGGGGGTTGGTGCGACGGCGGGATTCGGTCGTTTTCGCACTGGCTGACGGTTAACGCCGGCTTCAATGAGCACACGTGCGGGGAGCTGCTGCGGGTGGGCCAGGCTTTGAATT
>WNGJ01003875.1_pt1 | contig 25770 bp, 22 predicted proteins | sample 5400611 | NCBI WGS metagenome assembly WNGJ01 (sample SAMN13153375, study PRJNA577476) | soil metagenome | isolation source: 40 cm soil or saprolite under Garry oak tree replicate 1 | place: USA:California | collected 2016-06-15
TTCTTCCTGGTCATCGAGATGGCGCGGTGGAGTGACTTCCTCTCCAACCAATTTCACCACCCTGGCCGGGTCATATCTGAGCTGTCCAGTTGCGACAAGCCAAGCAAAGTAGCGCTTGAGACTGACGAGGGACCGGTTGACGGAGTTGGGTTTGAGTTGCAGCATCAGTTGCAGGTACGTTCGGTAATCGATAAGTGTCGGCGTGGACACTGCTTCAGGGGTGAATGAGATGGTATCCTCACGACCACTCTGCCAGTTCAGCTCGCACCAGGCTACGAACTGGCGGAGATCGCTGAGATAATTCCGAATGGTTACGACGGACAGGTCTTCTTCGACACGAAGTCGCTGTTCATAGTGCGTGAGAGCACCTTCACCAGACCGGGAGAGGACTGGTTGCGCTGCTCGTTTCATCGCCGTCTCCTTGAGCACTACCTTAGCAGACATATGCTAACGCGGTTTTTGAGGACCTTAGCAGACAAAAGTCCCATGTTCTTGCGCCTTTTGCTGCGGCTAAGGTATGTTAGCGGCAGTATACCACATCAACTTCAAAGAAGTAAACTTTTGAGAGGATTTTCAGGGTACTTGTTAACCTCGCTAATTCTACCCCTGAATGCCGTTTTCTAGATAGAGAGAACTTGTTAGCAGACAACTATCACCCGCATTGAGGATAGTCGAAAAAGTTGCTACAAGATCACTAATAAAGACTATAAGAAATTTTCTATCCAATATACACTTGTGCTTTTGCCTGGTGTTTGGTATACTTGTTCTAAATCATAGTGCATCACAACTACAAAAAGCTTGCTAGCGAGGTTGTTATGGACTCACCGATAGCCAATCCAAGCGCGCGGGTTATCCTGCCCCACGTATTGCGCGAAAAAGTTGGTAACCGGGCATCAGTAACGGTTAGCGGTCATACCGTGCGCGAAATTATTGACGCGCTCGACCGTGACTTCCCCGGTATGCGCTTTCATTTGTGCTACGAAACGGGCGAACTGCGTACGTATGTCAACATTTTCCTCAATCGCGAAGACGTTCGTTATCTCCAGGGCCTGGATACCCCTGTAGGCAATGGAGCTACCATCCACATTTTACAATCCGTTGCTGGTGGCTGATGCTAACTGATGTCACCTGGAGCCTTTATTCCATAGGAGGATTTCTTATGAGCGGACACACAGCGTTTTCTAAGGGCACAGTGCTGGTTCTCGTGGGAACGAAACGAGGGTTATTCCTGCTCTCCTCAAAGGATCGAGAACGGTGGGAGCTGACCTCTACCGCGCTTGGCAGTAATCGCATTTTCAACGCGGCACTCGATCAGCGCGAGGGGCACAGACTGTTTGCTGCCGATAACGGTGATTTCTTCGGCACCTTTTTGCGCTATAGCGACGACTTTGGGCAGACGTGGCAGGAACCCGAGCAGGGAATTCAATTCTCGCAGGAAAGCGGTGAGAAGCTCCAAAATATCTGGGTGATTGAGCCTGGGCGCCCAAGTGAGCCTGGAACGATCTACGCGGGAGTCGATCCGGCGAGCCTCTGGGTAAGTACTGATGGCGGTGTAAACTGGAGCTTGAACGCTGGCCTGGCGAATCATCCCACCCGCAGTAGCTGGCAACCCGGCGCGGGAGGGCTTTGCCTGCATAGCATCGTCGCCGATCCCACCAACGCTTCTAGAATGTGGGTGGGCATTTCCGCGGTAGGTTGTATGCGCACAGATGATGGCGGGCAGAACTGGGTCTTCGCTAACAAGAATACGCGCGCGGGTTTCCTACCCGAAAAGTATCCAGAGTATGGGCAGTGCATTCACCGCTTTTTACAGCACCCCACACAGCCGGATGTGTTATACCAGCAGAACCACTGCGGCATCTACAAGAGCCTCAATGCGGGCGATGATTGGATCGATATTCAGCAGGATCTGCCCTCCGAATTCGGTTTCCCTATCGCGCTGGACTACCATAACCCTGATACCGTCTTCGTAGTGGTGGAGAACCCGTACGGGCGTAACAACGTGGGGGAGCAGTTTACCGTGTATCGCACTCAGGATGGCGGCCAGCAATGGCAAGCCCTGACGGAGGGTCTGCCATCGGGCCAGGGAGTGCGTCTGGGCGTTTTGCGTCACGGTATGTGTGCCGACAAACTGGACCCCTGTGGAGTGTATGTCGGCACCAACACAGGCCAGATTTTCGCCAGCCATGATCGCGGCGATACCTGGCGGCTGATCGCAGATTTCTTGCCTTCGATCTATTCGGTGACGGCGACGGTAATCGAATAACGATACTCCCATCAAGGAAAAATGGGTAATCTTGCGCATGTTTCAGAGATGAAATACTTGTACGCTTGCTGAAGAAGTAATAGCCCTGGCCGATATGAGCTTCGACCAGGGTTCTTAATCAGAAGGAGCGACAATGATCAAGATTACCATTTCCAGACGTATTGTGTTGATGAGCGTGTTATTCCTGGCACTGACGGTCGCGGCGACGGCGCTTGCGCATACCATAGGTGCGAGTTCCGGTGCTGAGGCCGGGCGACAGATTCGCAACCAGAGTTTTCATCCCCAAACGCTGCGAGAGATGGTGCAGGCGCACCAACTGGCATCGACGGTGCAGGTGCTCTCCTCGCAGCCGCCCAGCGTTATCATTCAGTTCCCACTTTTCCCCAGTGGTGTGAAAAAGGCCTTTCCACAGGCAACGGGCGTCGTGACCATTATCCAGGGCAATCCGGCGGTCAGCCTCTTCGACTCGGTCACGGTCGATGTCTCCCACATGCCGCCTGATATCACTTTCACCATCTTCTTCATCGAGCTGGCAAATAAGCCGTTTGGACATGTCGAGTATGTGGCCGACCTGCATACGCGCGACGACGGTTCCGGCGAAGCATCATTCCAGGCTATCACGCTGGTCGCATTTGCAGCCGATAACCGCACGCCAACAACATCCCAGGATCAGAGCGGTGAGGCCTCCGGAATTCAGTTGGAACACATGGGCATGTGGTTCTCCTCGCTTCAGGATGCCCAGAAAGCCTTGAACGACAACACGCTGAAAGGCACCATTTTTGACGGCGGCAATCCACCCCTCCATGCTGGCCCCCAGGCTATGACTGATGGACAAACAGCCCCGGTGTTTTAAGCGGGACAATCCATTAGAAACACGCCTGAATAACAAAGGAGCTTACCCATGCAACTAGTACGCCGCATTCTCTTGAGCAGCTCATTGCTGCTGACCGTTCTGCTGCTCTTTTCAAGCGCCCAGGCCGGTGTGGCTTCGGCAGCAGCGAGAACAGTGACTTTCCATCGATCGGATTCCAGTCAGAATAACCCTGGCGTCGCGCTGTTGCGCCAGATGAAACGCGATGGTCGCTTAGCGCCGAGTGTGCAGGTGCTGGACTCGCTGCCGCCAACTACCATCGTCCAGTTTCCGCTTGTGCCAAGTGGTATCAAGAATGCTTTCCCACAGGCTACCGGGCTGGTGACCATTGTGCGCGGCAATCGCGACAACGCCATTGCTGATACGGTTATCGTCGATGTACAGCATATGCCACCAAACATCACCTTCACCATCTTCTTTATCGAGCTGGCAAATAAGCCCTTTGGCAACGTGGAGTACGTGGCAGATCTGACCACTCGTGGGGATGGCAGTGGCGAGACCATCTTCCAGAACATTACGTTCGTGGCCTTCGCGATGGATGCGCGCAATCCAGGCACGTCGCAGGACGGACAGGAAGGCACCACTTCGGGCGTCAACCTCGAACATATGGGCATGTGGTTCTCCTCGCTTCAGGATGCCCAGAAGGTGCTGAACGACACGACGCTCAAAGGCACCATTTTTGATGGTGGTAATCCGCCGCTGCACGCCGGGCCACAGGCCATGACCGACGGGCAAACCGCGCCGGTATTCTAGCATAGGAGAGGAGCAAAGACATGTTTCTACAGAGCATTTTCAAGCGGAGATGGGTGCAGGTAGCAGTGGTGCTGATTGGCCTGCTCATGACGGCCTGCACTTCATCAAGTCCGCCTTCTAACAACAACGGCACGCCCAATACTACTACGGGAGGCCCTGGCTTCCCAACATCGCCGCTGGCGCTGCGCACGCCTTCCTTTGGGACGCAGGAAGCCCCGACCGTCAAGGTCCTGGCATCGGCTGACCCCACCTTGATCGTGCAGTTTCCGCTGTCTCCGGCAAGTATCAAGGCGCTCTTCCCGAACGCCACCGGGCTGGTAACGGTCATTCAGGGCAATCCGCAGACCAACGATTTTGACACGGTGATCGTGGATGTGCAGAACATGCCACCCAACCAGAAGTTTACCGTCTTCTTCACCGAACTTTCCGCCAAACCCTTCGGCCACGCGGAGTACGTTGGAGATGTCATTACCCGCGGTGATGGCAGCGCCGAGTCGATTTTCCACCTGATCACCTTTGTGGCATTCGCGGCAGACGCGCGCAATGCCACGGTGACATCGGCAGATCAATCGGGCGACGCTTCCGGCATTCAACTGGAACACGTGGGGATGTGGTTCGATGGCGTTAAGGCTGCCCGCCAGGTGTTGAATAACCCCAACATCCCCGGCACGCCCTTTGATGGAGGTGGTGGTGCGCTGCACGCCGGGCCGCAGGCCATGACCGATGGGCAGACGTTACCGGTGATATAGCTCCATACATTGTCTGCAAAACTAAGAGGCCCCTTTAACGATTTTCTCTAATCGTTAGAGGGGCCTCCTGGCTCTTCTGCTGTAGTTCTCTCTAAAGATTTACCGCTGGCTGCTCCTGATTAGCCGCAGACCTTTTTAGGGATTACCACGCTGACTGATCTAGTGTATAATCGATGGGTCAGATGATGAGAAAGGGGCAGCCACATGATGAATCATCAAGTTTTTAGCGTGCCAGAACGAGTACTGGCATTTTTCGCGGGACTGGTCAACCTGGTTATTGGGCTTGGTTTCTTCTTCTTGCCAGAGCTTCAACTTCCGCTCTGGCCCAACAGTGTTCCCCCTCTGCTGGATCGTTTTATAGGAGCCATTATTCTTGGGAATGCAGCTGGAGCGTTGTGGCTGACCACAGAACGCGAATGGGCGCGCGTACGTCCACTGGCTATCGTCGCGACAGTGTATGGGACCCTGGTCGCGGTAGCCTTGCTGTATCACCTGCTAGCGTTGGGCGCTCCCAGCGTCTTCTGGCTCTATTTCCTGTTCGATACGCCTTTCTTGCTTGTCTACTATGGCCTGTTCATCTATCACGATATCGCGCCGCGTATGGCAAAACAGAAGCAGGTATCCATGGGCAAAGACAGGTAGCAGTGAGAAAGTACGATCATGCAAGCCCCATTCGCCGATCCATTGTCAGGAATTGAGCTACTCGCCACTCCGCTGCCGCTCGTGGGGCGAGAGGCGGAGGTGCGCGTTATTTGTGCCCTGCTGGATACGGTCGCGCAGCAAAAACCCGTTGGCGCGCGCGCACTGATGATGAGCGGCGATGTAGGAGTGGGAAAATCGCGTCTGCTGGCCGAGATGTGCTTAGAAGCCCGGTCTCGTCATTTTTCCATACTGGAGGGGCGCACCTACGAGTCGGGGGGCATGTTCCCCTATTTGCCCTTTATCGAGGCGCTTCGGCCCGTCATACGTTCAACAGCCGCCGGAACGCTACGCTCTTTTGTCGGACTTGAGAACCGCGAAGGTCGTGATGCCACAGGTACGTCGATTTCATTGATTGGCGCGCCCCTGGTAGCCGCGCTGTCGCGCCTTTTTCCCGAACTCCCACACCTGCTAAATAGAACGATCACCCCAGAGATACTCACCCCCGACCAGGAGAAATTCCGCCTTTTCGACGCGGTAGCAATGTTCCTGGAACGTATGGCGGCGGAGCGCCCCCTCATGCTCAGCATCGATAACCTGCAATGGGCCGATAGCGCCAGCCTGGAGCTCACGATGTACCTCACCGTGCGCTTACACAGCAGCCCGGTTGCGCTAGTTGGGGTTACAAGGCCTCCCGCGTCAATGCAGGCTCGCGGGGATGCTGAAACAGCGCATCAATCCTCTACCGCGCTCAGAATGTTAAGCGAGCTTATGCGCCAGGGATTACTGCTTTTTCTTCCCATTCATCCGCTCAGCGCGGATGTAGCCGAGCGACACCTGCAAATGCTCCTTCCCGGCAACACCGGCAACGCGCACGCGCTACTCGCGCGCGCAGAGGGTAATCCTTTCTTTCTTGAAGAACTGGTGCGCATGCTCACGCTCAATGGTCAACTCGTTCAGCGTGATGGAGTGTGGCACCTCTCGCGCACTATCAACCCGGAACTTCCGGCAAGCATTTCCCTGGCTGTAGAACAGCGCTTGCAAGGATTAAGCGCGCCTTGCCTGGAACTCTTACGCGTCGCTTCCCTTTTTGGGCGCACTTTCCCACTGCAAGCACTGGTGATGGTTTTACGGGAAAGCGATGCGAAGGTGCAGGCGTTCATTGATGAGGCGGTCCAATCATCGGTCATTGCCCTGTCACCTGACGCAAGCCCCACCCTTTGGGAGGAACTGGCGGATGAGGCCGAAGAGCATTACTTACGAGAGCATCTCTCCAGGTCTCCTGGCTACATATTCTGCCAGGGCATCGTGCAGGAAGTCTTGAGCAACCAGGTACCCGCTTATCAAGCGCGCACGTTACATGGCAGAATTGGCGCGGCTCTAGAGGCTTTTTATGGCGCGCAGGCACCGGCAGCGGAACTGGCCCGCCATTATGTAATCGGCGGCGAGCAGGAAGCGGCTTTGCGATGGAGTCTGCTTGCAGGCGAACACGCGGCGCGCCAGCAAGCGCACCGTGAAGCTGTAGGACACTTTCGCATGGCATTACAAATGTTGGATACGCAAGCGGCGAGACCCGAGGGACGATCACTCCCTTCGCCAGCGCAACTCCATATAGCTATTGGCGAGAGCTGGTTCAAGCTGGGTGAACTGGGACAGGCGACGCAGGCATTTCAGCAGGCACTGGAACAGTTGCAGCGCGCAAGAGAAGTCTCTGCCGTTCCCCAACCTCCCACGCTGCTTGTTGCGCAGGCCAACCGGTTGCTCGCGGATGTCTATCGTATGCAGGGCAAATACGAACTGACGCTTGCTCATCTGCAAGCTGCGCGTGACGCGCTGGATGCGGGGATGGGGATGCGCGAAGATACAGGCACGCATAGCGAGCAAGCCCTCCATGTCTCGTGGATGTCGTCGCGTCGCTCTTCACCTGGCGCGGCGGGATTGCAGCAGGTGAGCATTACTGAACGCATCTTGCTGTTACAGGCCCAGGCCACGATGGAGATGTTGTTCAACCGTGCAGAGGAGGCGGAGCAGGCCCTGTGGCAATCGCACCAACTGGCGACTGAGATGGGAGATAGGGGCAGCCAGGCATTTGCACTGCACCTGATCGGATGGATTCGCGGCTGGGGGGTGCATATTCATGAAGCCATTCGCTTGCAAGAGCAGGCCCATGAATTGTATGTGGCCATTGGTGATCCATTTCGCGCGGCGTTGGGGGATCAGGGGCTTGGTATCATCTACCAGGCCCTGGGCGAAATGGAGAAGGCCCGGCTGCATAATCTCCGCGGCTTTGAGCTGGCCCGGCGTTACGGTGTGCGCCATGTGCTTGGCTGGCTCCACTGGAACCAGGGCGCGATGGCGCTGGCCGAGGGCAATTGGGCAGGTTGTGAAACGCACCTCCAGCAGGCGATGCAGGAGGCGGAAGCCACCAGTAATGCGCGCCTGAAGCCGCTGGTCATACAGGCGCAGGCGGAGCTTGCGTTTCGCAGGGGGGATTGGCGCCAGGCGGAGCTATTGTTCCAGGCAGATCTCGTTGCAGCCAAAAACACAGAATGGTATCCAAGCGCGATGGCGCTGTATGGCCATTTTCTCGCCGTAACAGGCCGTACTGAAGCGGCGAAGGCCCAGCTTGAACAGGCGGCTGTACTGCCTGAGCCGGTGGGGTATAGCGGTCATTTCTATGTTCCTATGCTCGCTGAAGGTTTCCTCCACCTGGGGATTGCTAAGCAGGCTGCTACCTATAGTAAGCGCATTCAGGAACTGCACGGCCTCATGTATTATGGCGTGGCCGTTGATCGCATACTGGGCGAGGTTGCGGCTCTGGAGGGTGATTGGGAAACAGCGGAGCGCGCGTTTGAAGATGGCCTGGCGCTTTGCCGGAGGGTGCACAATCAGCCGGAAGAAGCGGCCATTCTCTACGAGCAGGCGCGCACTGCCTTGATGCGCACAAGCGGGGAAAACGAGCGTATGCGCTACTCGCTCGAACATATCCATAGTCTGTGTAACGAGGCGCGAGAACTCTTTCTACGCTATGAAATGCGCCGGGCCGCTGACCTGGTAGACACGCTGCAAGAAGGTGTGCGACAACTCGACGCGCGTGATCGCGAAGGCGCACCGCGCAAGGTAACGGTGGAACACGGCGTGCATAGCGACTACCGCCTTGAGCTTCACCTGACGCGGCGCGAGTTAGATGTGCTGCGCCTGGTCGCCGAGGGGCATACCGACCGCGAGGTTGCCGAGACGCTGATCATCAGCCCCAGAACGGTTAATCGCCACTTGAGCAATGTTTTTGTGAAGTTGGATGTGCCCGGAAGGGCTGCTGCTGTTGCTTTTGCGATCAGGCAGGGGTTGGTGGGGTAACTGTGCCTGTCTGGCTACCTCGCGCGCGTGGTTCGTTACAGAAAGCATTTGGTCGCATTCTGTATAGTGAAGGTGAGTGGCAAGACCATTCCGACGCGCAATGTCACTACATGGCCTGCCCGAATGTATAAGGCGGTCGTCAACACATAGCACTCGCGCGTTGTAGTAAAAAAACAGAAGGGCAAGAGGAATCGTTGCCCATTTTTAAGAAGGAGTAGATTTACTCATATGGCTACAGTTACACCCGAAAAGAGTCATATCGTTGTTGGGAAAGATGAGCTGATTCACCAGGTCGCTGCCAGGGCTGGCATGAACCTGAAAGAAACCACCAAGGTCATCGATGCATTTACCGAGGTAGTACGCGAAGAGATCGCTCAGGATCACGAAGTGCGCTTGATGGGCTTCGGTACCTGGAATCTGCGCGATGTCGCGTCCCGCAAAGTGAAGTCCATTCGCGGCGGGAAGCAGATCACCATCCCCGCGCGCAAGCGTGTTGGTTTCTCGGTTGGCGCGGTGCTTTCCCAGGCTGCGGAAACCAGTGTCCCCCACATAAAAACAACGAAGATCACTACTACGGATAAACCCCTGCAAAACGGGTTGAAAAAGAGGTAGGTAGGGAAGTGACGGGAAAGAAGGCCGCCTGTCGTGTTATTTTCGACGTCAGGCGGCCTTCTCTGGTTCTCAATCTTACTGTCCGTGCTGCCGCAGGTATTGTTCCACAGAGCGTAATTCATCAGGAGTGGCCGGGCGAAAACTGCCCTTATCGTTGATAAACACGATACGCGTATCTTGAAAATGGATGATCATATCGGGCTGATGATTGCCGTTCACATCGACAAAACTCAATGTAACAGGGATGAGTTCCTCGCCGGAGCCGTATAACTGCGGCCCGATGTAGATGCGGGCTTTCGAGCCGTCTCCAGCTGGAAACTCTAAGACCTCGATGCGGCCATTGAGGTTGATCGCGATGAAGTGACTGGGATTGGCTGGCGAGTCGTTATGCCCCACGACTGCATCGGTCTGGAAGGTGCGGGGACGCCCGTAATGAATATCATCCCAGGTCGTGTTCCACCAGCTCATCGCCATTGTCAGCAGCATCCACAGCGCGAGCATGACGACCATGCCTATACCCAGGTACAGCATCGGGTGTACGCGCAAGGCGAACTTCCCTTTGGGACCCGTCTTGCCCGGAAGACGCAGTTTCGGAAGCTTTTTGGGCTTAGGAGCGGCGGCAGCTGGTGATGTCCCAGCAGATGCGCGAGCACGCTTCGTTGCAGGCTCATCGGCCCCGGCAAGCTTCCACTCTTCAATATCCTCATCATCCTTCTTTTCCTCGGTTTGCTTCTGGCGGAGGCGAGATGCGCGTTCGGCAACGGGGGTGATGCCGCTGGTCGCCTTAGGGCCTTTGCCCTGCTTCTCGTCGTCTTCAGCAATGGTACGGTGACGAATAGCGCTTTTTGGAGTGAGGTGATCGGTTGATGCGAGTACTGGCATTATCAGGGTACTCCTTTCGGCTTGACTATATAAGTTCTACAAAAAAAATGATGAAATAGCCGTGCGAGAGGTAACCTGCATGGAGGTATCTGGCTGAATATCCTGTTCTGAATAGAAACCACACTAAACAAAACGCAATAGACAACACGATTTGAAGAGAAATAATGGGATTGCAGGCGAGGCCCAGATTCCCTGGAGTCAACGCTGATTTATGGAGGAAAAACTCTTTCGTTCGACACTGTTATTATAGCACAGAGAAGGTGATCATTTCCAGGGGGCTACACTGCGAGCACCGCTTGTAAATCTTCGGGCAATGGAGCCTCTAACTCAATATTTTCTCCCGTGATGGGATGTGCAAACTTGAGGTACGAGGCGTGCAGGAATTGCCGTTTGAGCGGGACGCGTTTGAAGACGCTGCCCGACCCGTACACCGGGTCCCCAACCACAGGGTGTCCAATGGCTTTCAGGTGCAGGCGTATCTGGTGCGTGCGCCCGGTCTCCAACTGCAGCAACAGTAAGGTGTGGCGGGCGAAGCGCTCTAACACACGAAAGTGGGTGCGCGCTTCCCGGCTGCCCACCGAGGTGATAGCCATCTGCTGCCGGTGGCGCGGGTCGCGCCCGATGGGCGCATCGATACTTCCCTGGTCAAGGGAAACATTGCCCTCGACCAGGGCGATATAGCGTTTGACGATGGCGTGCCGTTTCATCTGCTCCACCAGCGCCGCGTGCGCGCGCGCATGCTTGGCCACGATCAGCAGCCCGGAGGTATCCTTATCCAGGCGATGCACGATCCCCGGTCGCGCATCCGCGCCGATGCCTTGCAAGTCCGGCAAGTATGCCAGCAAGGCGTTGACCAGCGTATCATCATGGTGCCCAGGAGCCGGATGCACGACCATTCCCGCCGCTTTATTCACCACCAGCACATCCTCGTCCTCGTAGACAATGTCGAGCGGTAGCAACTGTGGCCGGACCTTGCTCGTTGCAGCTTTAGGAGCAAGGGAAACAAGCTGTATCTCGTCTCCTGTTCTCAGCATGTACCCTGCTTTGCTCGCCTGGCCATTCACAAGGATCGCGCCACCGGCAATCAATTGTTGGATACTGGTGCGCGACATATCGCTCAGCACGCTTGCCAGGTAACGATCAAGGCGCTGACCGGCTTCATCTGATGGAACAGGCGAGACAGTTCTGTCGCCGGGCAGAGAGGGTTGGATGCTCATGAGAAAGGGGTACTCCGCTGCTGGTTTTCAAGAGAGCTCCCCTGGCCATCCGCAGGCGCTTTCTGAGTATCTGGGGCTTTGCTCGTGGGACGAGAGCGGCGCATGCCGCCAAAGAGTATGGAGACGAAAAGCAGGAAGATACCTACCGAAATGGCAGCGTCAGCGATGTTGAAGATGGCGAAGTAGAAGCCGATTTGCGGGATGCGGAACGAAATGAAGTCAACGACGTTTCCACCGTGCCGCGCTCTATCGATCAGGTTTCCCACCGCGCCGCCGATAATCATGCCAAAAATGAGTTTCATTGCCAACGGGCCAGAATTGAGCATGCGCAAGTAGAGGTAGGAGATGACGGCGATCGCGGCGACAATCAGTACTACCAGGACGATGCTGTTGGCGAAGAGGCTAAATGCCGCCCCATTATTGCGGATATAGTAGAGAATCAAGTACTGGCCGATCAGTTGGATCTGGGGGCCAAATTCTGGCGGCCCCAGGTGTTCGACCACCAGCGCCTTGGTCCATTGATCGAGTACGACCACCAGGATGGCCGTAAGTAGTGCCGATACGTCGTAGATGCGAGCGCGTCTATTTGTCACGTTACTCTCTTCTTTCTTGCTTCGTTTGTAAGCATGTCTATTGTACCTGATCTGGCGACCGTTGAAAAGATGCTTTAAGATAAGATATGAATGATTGCAGTAGCGGCCCAACGCCGAGGCAAAAGCATAAGCAGATATACTACAACGAGGGGAAGAAACGCCTGCAAAACGACGAAGTTTTCCACGTTCACAAACCCTTGCCATATTTCAAACATCTGCGTATAGAACAGCATGGTGTGTACGCGCTTTTTCTCATCACGCTTGCCGTCGCCTTGCGCGTCATTCTGATTGCGCAGGGCTGGCCGTATCTCAATAGTGATGAGGGGACCATGGGTCTCATGGCGCTGCATGTTGCCTATCATGGAGAAATGCCTGTCTTCTTCTACGGGCAGGGCTACATGGGATCGCTGGAGGCCTACCTTGCCGCGCCCCTGTTTCAACTCTTTGGCCCCTCGGCATTTATGCTCCGCCTTGGTCTGCTCTTGCTGTACCCGCTCTTCCTGGTCAATATGTACCTGCTCACCAGGACGCTCTATACGAAAGGGTTTGCGCTCTTCACTCTATTCTTGCTGAGCTTCGGGTCTGCTCAGTTGCTCTCCCTTCAACTCTCGGCGACAGGAGGCCACCCGGACACGCCTTTCTTTGGCTCGCTTTTGATACTCTACACGCTCGTGTTGGCCCGCACAGCCGGTGAAATACCGTTAACGCGAGAACGACGCCGGCGCGTGCTGGCCTATGCGGGTTGGGGACTGGTCGCCGGGCTGGCGTTGTGGACCGATCCCCTGCTAATCCCGTATATCGTGATGTCGGGATGGCTCTTGCTGCGTTTTTGCCGCTACGAACTGCGTCGGCCCGTTATACTCTTCTCGGTGCTCGGCTTCGCTCTGCCCATCGTGCCGGTCATTATCTATAACCTTCGTGTGCCACTCGACCAGAGTACATTTGCTGTTATAGGCAGCGCCATCTGGGTAAATGGAGGCAAACTTGAAGTTGCCTCGCCGCTGTCCAGAATTTTCGGCACGCTGTTTGTTACGCTCCCGCGTGCCACCGGAGGGAACGTGCTCTGCAACGTCCCGGATGCCTACGCCTGGCCGCTCTTCGCAATCCAGCATGCCGCTCCCTGCACCGTGTTCAATGGTCTTTGGGGTGGAGGATACTTGTGCTTGATGACCATCGCCGCTGTTCTGGCATGGAGAACATATCATGCAATGAAGCAAGCGGCTCAGCTTCATCTCTGGACGGGTGTGCAGCGGCGCGAGACTGTAGACGCCTTTGCCCAATTGATGGTTGTCGGCAGCGTTGTACTTACTCTCATCGCCTATGCCAATAGTTCAGCGGCAGGACTTGACCCCGTCTATGCCAACGGTTCAGCGGCAGGACTTGACTCCGAAGGCGCTGCCCGCTACCTCAATGGTTTATCCATTGCTATGCCAGTTATTCTCTGGCCCCTCTGGAGGACGAGGCAGCTCTTCAAGCCAGCCCTCCTCGCTCTGAGTACAAAGATATCGAGGTATGCATTGCTGCTCATAATTGCACTGTCTTTTGTGCTTGGCTGGGTGCAAACGCTCGACCTCATACCGGTCGCACAGCGTGAGAATCGGCACGATACGGCCCTGGTGCAAGACCTGCTCAAGATGGGTGTCACCCACATCTACACCGACTATTGGACATGTGATCGTGTTGCATTTGAGAGCACCGAGCGCATCATTTGCAGCGTAGTAGATGAACGACTGCAGTATGGCAGAAATCGTTATACACCCTACACACCCATTGTAAAAGCCGATCCGCGCGCAGCCTGGGTGTTTCCTCTAGGTTCTCAGCAGGCCCACGCGTTTGCGACGCGTCACCCCTACCGTTCAAGGGTTAAGGATGGATATGTAATCTACCAACCTCAGATTCAATGACCGCCGAGATACCTCGTACACCTGTTTGTTATGCCTCCTCGAGGTTCTTTTGCTCTAATTGAGCCTGGCACTTGACATCGTACGCGGCCCAGGGAATGGCTTCTAAACGCTTTTCAGGGATGGGTTGCCCGCAATTGAGGCATAGTCCGTATGTTCCCTGGTCGATACGCTCGAGCGCCCTCTGTACTTCTGTGAGTAACGCTTGCTCATTCACCAGGATGGATTGTTCTTGCTGGGTCTCAAGGAAGTCTACCGCCACCTCTTCGAAATCCTGTGGACCCTCGCTCGCCTCAAGGGGGTCGACCGGCTGCGGGTGCGCCTCTGTCAACCCCGAAATATTTCTCTGTAGTTCATCGCGTTTTGCTTCAAGTCGCGACTTCATGGCATTGAGATCGATGGACATGCTACACATCCTTTCTTTCAATAATGGGTACCGTACTGTATTTTCTTCTGTATCCCCCGACAGAAAAACGAGGTACAATAGTTCCAAGAAATAGAGCGTATGATTGCACCGCCATATTTCTTGTTTGATCTATACGGCAAGCCGTACGGGCTGAACTACATAGGCCGCTACTCCCTTTGCCTCCGAGAAGGCATCAGGTCTACTTTTGCGCAAAATGTTGTATGCACCGTTCACATCTGCACAGATCTTGCGTCCATCTTTTGTGCGGTACAGTCGGTTTCTGCGCCCGATCCTCTTCCCGCTAAAGATGTGCTCTGTATCATCATTGGGTTTGTAGTCAGGAATAGGGTCAAGATCAACAAAGCTGGCTTTGCTGGTATAGCTCTCTTCCTGGCCTTCAACCTGGATACCGACTAATGCTGCTTTGTACGCGAGCATGTCAATGAAACGTGTATGGGGAATTGAGACAAAGTTCTGGTTGTTGCGCTTCCCCATCCTGCTTTCCTGCTTCCACAAAGGGTTCTTCCCGATAATGACCGTTCCTATCCCATTTTCGATCAGGAAGTCAATGATGCGCTTGCTAGCCGTGTGCAGGTACTGGTCAATACGCCGGTTGCGCGTGTTAGTGATGCGTTCCATCTGGCCCGTCACGCGCTCCCGGTCATCTTTTGGAAGTCGCTTTTTGAGTTCTTTCATGCGTTTATTATACCACTGGTTCCACGCTTTGATCGGACGACCGTTAACCAGTCGAGGGACAAAACCCTCATGGTTTGAAGCTATCGCCGCTAAATTCGTGACTCCTAGATCAATGCCGACGCAGAAAGAGAGGTCTACATTTGCTTGAACAGACTCTTTTTCGTAGACAACTTCTACAACATAAAAGCCGTTTCTTGGCACGATGCGTACCTGCTTGATAGTTGCCGGGTCTTGTCCGGTCTTGATGGCAATGGCAAGCTGTGAGGGTTTGATAATGCCTTTTGCCAGTTCTGGTTTGCTCATCGCTTGATCGGTGTAGACTAGAAGGTTGCGTCCCTCGGTCTTGTGCTTGTACTTGGGGAGTCGTGGGCGTCCGGTGAACTTCGAGGGGTCTTCCGCGTACGCTTTCAGCGACTCGAAGAAACTCTTCCAATTCTTGTCCAGCCCCTTGAGTACCCATTGTGAGACTTTGCGAGGCAAGGCCTTGTACGCCTCATGCTGCTGCATCAGCTTGTCTATCTCATTGTAGTTGAGGTACTTGCCCTCATGAATGAAGGCTTGACGTATCTCGTACAAAGCAGCATTGTATAGGTTCTTGGACTTGAATGCTGCTTCGTCAATCACGCTGTAACGCGGGTCCTTGCGGTCAATTACGTGTTGCTCGACTAACTGCATACTGTTCACCTCATCGGGGGATAAGCAAGATTGCCCGTTTCCCATCTACCCACCTCTTCTTCTCCACCACTGGTAAAACGGTCGGACGTTCCTGTATGCGGGTCTACTCGACTTTGCCAGTCCCCAAAATAGGTGGAGTCGGAACTTGTTGCTCGCTGCCGAGTATAGCGCAGAAGAGGAGCATGCACAAAACAAGAGAGAGAAAGTAGGCGAAATGGGTCAAGTTCACTTTCCCACGAGCAATTATGAGACATTCTATTGACAGACTCATCTATGCGTTTTACTCTACCTTCGGCAGGTTTATGCTGCCATTCGCCTTATCTGAAAATAAAGTCAGACCATGATGCAGGCGATTCCGTGATCTCTCCATAACCCCTTTCCGCACCATTGTTTCCTCTACATATTGTTGCGATCGTTCTGTTTTTCCGCAAGGAAAGAGGTTTTCAGATGTCACAATTGGCGAAACATTGAGGATATGCTGGTCTACGTGCCTACATTTGTTAGGACGACAAACCAGACCCCGCCGGTGCCCTCGCCGTTTGCCTGGCCAGGAGCGCTATCCCCCGAAAAGGTATACAGCGGATGCCCGTTGTACTCGACCTGGCTGCCGTTGGCGTTAGCAACAACCGTGAGTTTCCCCGGAAGCGTGGTTGAAGTTGCAGGGATGCTCGAACTGAGGACCGGGGGCCAGGCAGAGGCGCAGCCGCCGCTGCAAACCGAGCTGGCGGTGTCGGAGGTACGGTAGTAGAGCGTTAGGCCCTGGGAGTTTGTAAGTATTGTTACGCTTTTGCCATTGATAGTCAGTGAGGCGGTTTTTATCGTAGTGGGGCCGCTGCTCGAGGGGGTCGGAGAGCCTGATGAGCAGTAACGGTAACAGGTGCCGCTAGAGCCACTGGTTGCAGTAGGTGCCGGGGTATTGTTAGCCACTGTGGCGGTAGCCGTAGCCGTCTGGTTCGCTCCGGTGCTGGCACCTGCTCCATAACGTCCGCCGTTGCCACTGCCGGTATTAGAGCCGCACGCCGCGATAAAGAGGGCAATTACGAGACCGATTGATAAGAGCAATGCGTGTTTTCTGTGAATCATAGCCCTTTCTCCTGAGTTACATTGAGAAGCAGTTCGAGGCAGTTATAATCATAGCATAATAAAACTGCGTGTGATGGTTGATCGAGTCTGTGCCGCATCCATCGGATCAACCATCACTGAGCATAGGAGGAGTCGACAGCATGATGAGCTCCTGCTGTTCTACTACTTCATGTATAGATACGTTACTATGTTACAGTACCAAAAAATATAGCGAACTATTGCATCGCATATTTCCTGTTTATTTCGCCAGGGTAATCCTGACAGGATGCACTGCAAAATCCTCTACACCCTCCGACCCGAAGGCATCAGGTGCTACTTTGCGAATAATATTGTATGAGCCGTTACTATCGGCATTAATGTATCGCCCGTTTGATGCACGATACAACCCACGCTTGGCGCGCTTGCCGCTAAACGTGTATGTCATGTCATCATTCGGCCTACGGACAGGAAGCGGGTCGCGATCGAGGAAACTGGCTTTTGATGTGTAGGACTCTTCCGTGACCAGAACGCGAATGCCTACCAGTTCCGCCTTGTAGGTGAGCATCGCAATGAAACGGGCATGCGGGATTTGCACAAAGTTCTGGTTATTGCGCCTGCCCATCTCGACCTCGTTCTTCCACCCGTCGTTCTTCCCAATCACTAACACGCCTATTCCCTCTTTCACCAGCAGGTCAATGACGTACCGGCTTGCTGTATGCAGGTAGTGATCGATGCGCCTGTTTCGCTTGTTCGTCATGCGTTCCATGCGCTTTGTTGTACCCGTCTTGCCAAGCTTCTTCTGTAACTCTGCTCTCCGCTTGTTGTAGAATTGGTTGATGCTTTTTACTGGACGCCCGTTAACAATGACCGCTTTGAAATTCGGTTTGTTTGAAGTTAGCGCCGCCAAATTATGCATGCCAATGTCTATGCCAGCGTAGTACGCAGGGTTCACAGGTGCCTGTTTCACGGCTTTTTCGTAGACGACTTCAATCACGTAGAACCCAATGCGTGGAGCGATGCGAGCCTGTTTCACCGTGCCTTGTTTTGTGGGAACTTCGATGCCAAGTCCTGATGGAGCAAGCATTCCCCGTTTTAAGGCCGTCTTTGAAATGGCTTGCTTGTCGTAGGTGAGCAAGAAGCGGCCCTTTGTCTTGTGCTTGTACTTGGGAAGCTGTGGCCTGCCTGAGAACTTTTCGGGATGCTCACGCCATGCTTTCATTGCCGCTCTTAACGAACGCCACGCCTTGTCAAGCTGCCGTAAAATGTCATTGGAGACTTTGCGCGGTAACGCCCGATACGCCTCGGAGTGCTTTACCCGATGGTAGACCTCAGCGTAACCGAGGTAGATTCCTTCGTGGATGTAGGACGGTCGCATCTCATACAAAGCAAGGTTATATAGGTTCTTTGCTGCAAATGCCGCCGCATCGATAGCCGCATAGCGCGGATCACCTTTATCGATGCAATGCTGCTCAACTAACTGCACGCTTTTCACCTCCTTCTTTTGTTCATGATCTATACTCCTATGAGGATGAGAAACTTGATGTGATAGCAGTCCGGGAGGGTTTGTGTCTGCCTTATGGTGACACGAGACACGAAGCCCGTTTTGAGAAGATACGCTCTTGCACGTGCTGGTGTCTCTTCTTGAATGTGCTGTGCGAGATCTTGCTCGTCGTCGGGGGTTATGGCATACTCCCATTGACCGCTCACGCGAACGATAAACGGGGTGATACGAACTACCGTTGTCTGCACACTGCTGACTACCTCAAACTCGCGTCCTGGTCGTGTGGCACTAAATGCTACTGTTGCTCTCCTGGCTAGCTCGTCCTGGTTGTAGGCGATTGCTCCGCACGTCTGAGATGCTTTGGTGGTAACGGTTTGTGCTTCGTCTCCTGGCTGATAGTCTGGGGATGACTTGAACATACAGTCGGTTGTTTGAACTGCCTCACCTGGGCGTCTAGTAAAAGCCTGGGGCATGGCCCGTGTCAGCTGCTCTTGTAACTGCGCGGTCAAGGTGTCCAGGTCATGCTTTGCTACTGCCCGAAAGTCGCGCGCATCCTGTCCACCTGTGAACGCCGCCAGATTTTTGACAAAGAGAGAGCTAGTAACGGTGGTGTTAATGTCAAGTAGTGGGATGTTGCCTCTCCTTCCTGCGCTTATGGCACTGGCTGATACGGTAGCTACTCCCCATGATGGCGCGTTGGCTGCGGGTATCGTGACTGGTGCAACGCTTGCTATTTTCACGCCGTCGTTGCCGGTGAACACGGTTCCAGCTTGGATCCTTTGGGAAGTGGCGAGGCCATTGTAAAAGGTTAAGGTTCCTGCTGCCGTTCTCGCGTCCTGGTGGCCTTTGCCTGTAGTCGGTGCGGTCAAGGTCCTGGTGAGGGTAACAGGTGTGAAGGTTCGGGTAACAAGGGCGATCGTGGTTGTCAACTGCACAGATTTGTGAATGGGGAAGAGGGTAACGGTAACAACTGGCTGGTTGATAATGGCTGCAATGCTGCTTACCAGTAAGCAACAGACAACAAGAAACACGGTGAAAATAAAGTACCGCTCTACTACCTCCTCCTCTCTTGGTCTGTATGCGGGAAGTGGTTGCGTGGGTATCTCGGACACGGCCCGCAGAAAAATCGCGTCGGGGCTGTCTTCGTCGCCTGCCTGCTGCCCTGCATCAGGAGGAAGCGGCGTCAACGGTTCGCTTGCTTGCTCCGAGGCGGTGATAGGCGGCCTGGATCCTTTCTCTTCTACTTGCATGGTTGCCTCTCCCTATTCGAGAGGCGGCAGCCATGCCGCCTCTCTCATGCGGTTACGGTTGCTGCTGTGTGGTGGTAAACGTCTTCCCATTATTCACGAAACAGATGATCTTCTCACTGCCTTCTATATGAATGTTCAGGTCTGGTTTGCCATCCCCATTGCAATCTTCAAAACTCAAGGTGACAGGTGCTAAGTCTTCTCCCGCCCCAAACAAACGGGGGCCGATGTAGATTTGAGATTTCGAGGGGTCTGCCCCAGGTACTTCCATCACCAGAATTTGCCCCTTGAGGTTGACCGCGATGAAGTGGCTTGGGTGTTCCGCGCTATCCCCATGACCGACAACGGCGTCGGTCTGGTACGTCCTGGGCATCCCATAATGCCAGTCGTCTAGCTTCACACTCCACCAGGATGACAACGCGCTCAAACACAACCAGCCCAGTAGCATAATGAACATGGCTAGACCCACCCACACCAACCAGTGAAAGCCGGTTCGTTCTAGTCGTCGGGTTGGCTTTGCTTCCATGTAGATACGTTGTGTTGCTCTGCCCCGTCCAGGCGACTCGGCGTACGCATAACTCGGCTCATCGTCTTCGTCATCCCGGGCAAGGTGGCGCATCGGGGGAACGGATTGACCGAACCCCTCGTTTCCCCCCTTAACGGTACGGAGTCCGGGGAAGTGTGGTTGAGTCGTATGGGCTGCAGCTGCTGCGCTTTTACGGGTGGCTACCGGCTCAAAGGGTGGAGGATAGTGTTTCCCCATGTTGCACCTCTCTTTTGATGGTGACGGTTGGAGGGGTTGCGGCACGGCTGTCTTGTTTCATGCCTGCACCTCCCGCGGCACGGCTGGCTGGCTGGACTGGCGCCAGTCGGCGCGGGCGGCGCGCACTTCATCGGTGAGCTTCCACAGGCGTTCTTGTTGGGCGCGGGCCGCACGTGACATGCTGCGCGCCTCGTGCAGGTCGTCTGCGGTCAGTTCATCGGGGGTGAGCGTGTCCAGGGCATAGGCTGCCCGGCTCCAATGATGGCTGGCGTCCAGGAGCGCGCGGACCGCCTGTTTGTACCAGTAGCCACTGTCTATGGGCATGCGGCCTTGCTGCTGTTCGCACGCCAGGGTGAAGTAGCGCAGGGCTTTGGTCTCAAGGGAGAGGGCGAAAAAGGCGTCCCCGACGGCAGTGAGGGCAGGGGCATACTCGGTGTGCTGAGCAAAGGCGGTCCACTTGTAGATCGGTTCGCATAGCGGCATCCAGTAGGTACTCAGTTCACGCTGCAGCTGAGTAGCCAGATCAGGGATGCGAGCGGGAGACGGTGCATCCGTCAGGGTGATGAGGGGGTGGTCCAAGCGTATCATACATGTTTGCCTTTCTATTCACGTCATGCAAACATTGACAGCCTCGTGGAATCGTGACATACTACCACTAGACCTTGAGCCTGTCCTGGCAGCACGCACCTTTCGACACGGGGATGCTGCTGTATAACAACGGAATATGGGATAGGTAATTCCTGTTGGCGCTGTGGGGAGTTTGGCGACTGATACACGGCACGCAACAGCTTTACGCGGGGTCAATGGGACGCTTAGCTGAGACAGGCTAAGCGTTTCTTACTGCTTCAAGGGTATCACCCCTTTCTTACAAGCCAACTGTCTTAACTTAACATGCATTTGTCTTGAAGTGTCCGATACATTACGAGAATATCATAGATATGTCAGAAAGTCAAGTAGTATTGACGACCTCTGTAAGAGAAAGTATACTCACGTCATAATTGTTCTTATGGAGGTGAATATATTGCCCATTCAAGTTGACGGAGAGAACTACTACACAGCGAAGGAAGCTGCAGAGTATCTAAGAATATCCAGAGATACATTTTACCGTAACGTGAAGGATAAGCTACCAACCTATAACTACGGTGCTTTGAGGAGAGAGTATTTTCGCCAATCTGACCTGGATAGATACAGAGGTATCCGCCCCGCCGAGGAAGACCCACAAGATCGGAACTAAAGCGATACGCAATCAGCAAAGCGAATCCCTTGTTGTGGGAAACCAACAAGGGATTTTGTGTACTTCAGTACAGGCTACTGCAAATGCGCATGCCTATTACTGGGAACACAGTACCTCGTACTGAGTCGCACGGGGTCGCAATCACCACCCAGGAAGAACAGAACAACGAGCGGCGATCCCGTCACCGCCAAAACCTCTGTGGATGGATCCGAAACGCGACGTGGAGCGGGTACGCTAGGGAAACAACTCGTCGGTCGGGGGCGAGCGTTAAATCAGAACAGTAATCAAGCCGTGGAAGATGAAGAAAGGAAAGACATATCGTGAGTAAAGAAGCGATTTTCGCTATCTTGCCATATCTCAGAACCTCTCAACCATGTACCATTCGGGGTATTCATTTTCACAGTAGTGACGACCTTAGCGGTCTCTCGGCTGAAGAGCAGAGTCACTTGGAGACGCTGTTTTCCATGTTCTTTTTGCGCAATGATCTCCACATTACCCGGATGATCTACGCTGTGTTAGAGCTGAGCGATGATCCAAAAGAACAGCAAGAGTCGCTCCAGCGATTGAGGGAAGCCCAGACGTTGATTGGTTACCTTTGTTCAACACCTCAGCCACCAGGAGAAGATCCATTTTTACCTCTTGAAAATGCAAGCATGTATGTGTTGTACCCGCAGCGCTTTTCCAGGTACCTCATTTGGCCCGACGATTCGAATCCTACGGTCGAAAATCTCGCCAAAGACAGTACACCTATAGAAAAAGATCTCGATGGGTATGAAGGACAACGCAATTGGGGGTCCGCCTTCTGGGTGGTAGAGGGGAATCGCATCTATCCACCATTGCCACGCTTCTCACTCAATAGTGAAGACCTGTATCGAACGGTTGTTATGTTCACACAACAGTCTCAAAACTGGGCTTTTGCTAAGTTGATGGCGAGCAGAGAGCCTGAGGGTACTGAGTTTGAAAAACGAATCTTTACCGCGCTAGGGTGGCACAACAAGAGCACTGCTGATGATGTCAGGGAGGAGGAGGCGTTGGTCTATCTGGCTATCGCATTTGAATCTCTACTCAATCTTCCTCGCGGCGATGAACTTACCAGCCGCTTCAAAGACACGGTGCTGATTCTCCTCGGCTCTATTCCCCGGCTTGACAGTTGGCTTGAGCAGTTCTACAAAGCGCGCTCAGCTGTTGTGCATGACGGCATGTGGCCCCATGTGATGTTCTATGCAATGGACTTCAACAGAAAAAAGCTCGAACAACTCTATGCGGGGAATCAGAACAAACAGGAACCCGTAATCGAGTATCGTTCCTTAACGACGTATGGCCGGCACGTCTTTCGGCTCTGCTTGAATGCCATCCTGTCCAGCGCAAAAGCCGCTCACCAATCCCGTTTATCACTGCTCTTCGTCCCCAATGAAGAACGCCTCAGAAACATGTGTGAACAGCTCAGGCAAAAAGAAGTGAAGCCAGAGAAGCGCCTTCGCTCCGTTGTGAGAGATATCAGTGCCCTCGATTTGTACAGGTGGGAGCAGGCGGGTCAGGATGTACAAGTAGAGACCGCGCTAGGGACGGCAAAAATTGCTTTTCAAACCTACCTGGAAATGAACCCTGAACTACCGGATGAAACTTTGGCGCTCATGAAAGCCCTATTTGAACAGAAGAAGGCAGTTTCTTCCCTTGAAAAGATACGTCAATTTGAAAATCTTGCTGGCTCTATGCGGGGTTTGAGCATCCCATTTGATCCAGAAACACCCTTTTATATCGTATTATCGCTGGTCGATTATGTGGTGAATTCTACCTTTCTCGCTAAAGCATGGTGGGAATGGCAAGAACAGCAACAGGCAGCGACACCAGACGCCCCGGCGGTAAAAGAGCCCATCGGCGAATCTCCATCAGCCTAACAAGTGTGGGAGGGCAACGTGTTACCGGTACAACAACAAAAGGCCGGCCCATCACGTTTGAGTAAACGGCCTCGTCAGAGATGGCGGGCATTCAGAAAAAGGAGACATCTCCATGACATTGCAACAGAATCAGAGTGAAGCTGAGCAGCTAGACGATCTATTTGTTACATTTGCGAGAACTCTTCTTTCCCACATGGAAGAGTGGGCAACGACCGAACAAGTTCCTCTCACCTATCATCTCAACACAGATTTTTATGAGGACGTTCGGTCTGACGAGCCGGACTCAGAATATGTTGACTGGCATCATGAACGTGAAGAAAAAAGGGATTATCGGGCGATGCTCAATCGCCATGGCCAAGATCCGCTATGGAGGAAGGAGGAAGTACAGGCGTGCATCCAATGTTGGAAAGCGCGGATTGGAAAGCCGTATTCCTTTGACCCCTCACTCGATCTTGAAAATCCTTCAATATGGATCCATGTTCCAACAGGAGCGATTGCATCCAGTGCGTATATGTTGAATGAGTTAGTGACTCCCATTCTGGACCTGGTTGAACGTCACAATACATTGAATCCTACACGAGAACAACTTCTCGAGAGCTTACACAAATTCACAGACAAACATACAGCCCCGTACATTCTTTGGGATATCAGCATCCCTCTACTCAGCTTTCGTAGTAATTTGCAACACGAAGAAATACTTGGCTCGTTCCGCCTCGCTCCGTTTTCGATCGGGGAGAAAGCGGATACTTGGAATGCGTTTGACAATGCCCCTATTGAGGAAAGGCGAGCCATGCCAGTGCATATCGGCGATTTCGCTGGAGCTGCTTTCCATCTCACGTATACTCGTACTGTGCAACGAGATGTATATGAAAAGCAGCCCTACATCTTTGAGAGGATAGAAAAACTCCACGCTGCCGCAAGAGGCGATATTCCCCTTCATCTTACAGCGATGGTTATCGAACTGAACAATATTATTACGGCGCTACGCTTAGTCAAGTCTGGGAGCCTTGAAGCTTTGGGCATTTTTGAGCGGCTACGGACGGGATTTCCTGTAGGAAAAGCTGATTTGATCTATGTTCTCAATAATCGACGCAGGCATCAATATGGTAACACATACTTTCTCAATGAAGCTGATCTTCCAGCTATTAGGAGATGCTTCGACCAGTTGCAAAGTTTGCATCTACTGGGTGCTAATGCAAACCAATCACAAGGGCAGCTCTCCGTCGCTTTAAGACGTTTCAATCAAGCTTATGAACGCGACTTGCGTGAAGACCGGATCATCGATCTCACGATCGCCCTTGAAAGTTGTCTGCTGGCCGATGTATCAGATGGAGAATTGAATTACAGGCTGACACTCCGAGGTGCCGCGCTGCTCGCGCAAGCCAGGCTGTGGAAACCAGCGCGCGCGCAATCACTACTCAAAGCGATATACGCTATCAGGAGCGCCATCGTACATGAAGGACAGCAGCTCACTAATCTTGGGGGGAAACAACGGAAGATACTTCAAAAACTAGAGATATCGCCGGAGGAATTTCCTCAGCAGTGTGAAAATATTGTACGTGATATCCTGCGCACGTACCTTCATCGACTGTCGCAAGGTGAAACGACGCGAATGGTATGTGCTGGTTTGGAATCATATATCGTGCAAAGTTTTACTGTAGAAGCCGGTGAAGAGACAGCATACCACTGACAAAGCAATCGCTGCATGTGGTTACGCTTTCTGCTTATCCCGGATGGAGATACTCCTACTTATCACCCTCGGTCTTTCCTCCTCTTGTCCGGAGCCAGGGAACTCCAAGCAGTCAACTATCTCGAGCATGAAACATTCCTGAAACCACGTCTATGAGGGGGGGGATAGAACTCTGGTAGTTCCTTCAGAAGCGCGTCGAGAAGACGCTGGGGGGTGCATGCATATTCTGGCGTATACGGGTTCAAGGTCATCGCCAGGACGCGGATAGGCCTGGCAACCCTCACCACGAGTCCTCGCGCGGCTAATCGTAGGAGTGTCACCGAGTGGCAAAAAACCTTTGTGCCATCCTCAACGACTAATTCCGCCTGCGCATTGGCGGAATGGGGTGGCAAAGCAGCAAGTAATGCCCGTGAGAGTTCCTCAGTCAACGCACCTCGTAAGAAGCATACAGGATGCTCATGTGTGTCTATCTGACCGGCTATCCACCTGGCTTCATCCGTAGGTTCAATAGTCCCGCCTGGCGCGGTCAAGCCAGAAAAATGCAGATCCTCTCTATCATGTCCAACTGGAGAGAAGAGGAGCAGCCGTTGCTGTGCATGATACTTCCTATAGGCGTCTGCCCAGGTTGATTGCCGGATGGAAAGCCGCGCAAGCGCGTCCACTGTGCGCCGCGCTGCCAGCTCGGGAGTCGCTGCCATGCTCGCGCCGGTGCAGAGAATACAGGCATCCGTGATGCCAGGGGCAGCTGCTCCCAGGCG
>WNGJ01005862.1_pt1 | contig 25768 bp, 29 predicted proteins | sample 5400611 | NCBI WGS metagenome assembly WNGJ01 (sample SAMN13153375, study PRJNA577476) | soil metagenome | isolation source: 40 cm soil or saprolite under Garry oak tree replicate 1 | place: USA:California | collected 2016-06-15
GAGTCCTGGGCGTCATCCCCGGCGCGAGGTTCGACCTGGACGAGCGGGCCGCGCTCGATCAGGCGGCGCCCAACCTCGCGATTGCGTGCGAGCGCGGCGCGGCGCATCACAACACTCGGCGCCTCGCGGTCGAGGTGCGTCAGACCGCGAAGCGGCTGGAGCAGCTCAACGCGGATCTCGACGCGGTGATGAAGTCCAAGGACCTCTTCCTGTCCAATATTTCGCACGAGCTCCGCACCCCGCTCAACAGCATCATCGGATTCACCGACCTCCTGCTCACGGAGGATACGGGTCCCTCCTTATCGGATCAGCAGCGCGATTTCCTCGAGACAGTCGCACGCAACGGCCGTCATCTGCTCCAGCTGATCAACGAGCTGCTCGACTTGCAGCGCATCGCCGCGGGACGAATGGAGCTGAAACCGGAGGCGGTGGACCTGGCCGCGTTGCTCACCGAGACGACGGGGAGCGTGCAGGCGCAGGTGCAAAAGCATCGGCACGCGCTGGTCGTGACGCCCCCGTCACCGGGTCTGCGCGTGCAGGCGGACCGCGGCCGCGTGCGCCAGGTGCTCCTCAACCTGCTTTCGAACGCCATCAAGTTCACGCCGGACGGCGGCCGTATCACGGTCGCCGCCGGGCCGGTCAACGGGGGGTCCGAAGTCCGGATCGCGGTGACCGACACCGGGATCGGCATCGCGGCCGAGGATCAGCCCAAGCTGTTTCAGGAATTCTCCCAGCTCGACGCGTCCGCGAGCCGGAAGTATGAAGGAACGGGACTGGGGCTGGCGCTGTCGCGGCGGCTGATCGAGCTGCACGGCGGCGCGATCGGCGTCGAGAGCGAGATGGGAAAAGGCAGCACGTTCTGGTTCACCCTGCCGCAGGCGCGGTGAGCGTGGCCACGATCATCATCGTCGAAGATCAGCCCGACAATCTGAAGCTCTTGACCACGCTGCTCACGATCAAGGGACATCAGGTCGTCGGCTTGCCCAACGGGGATCGGTTGACCGAAGTCATCCGGACGCAGCAGCCCGCCCCCGCCCTCGTGTTGCTCGACATCCAGCTTCCCGGCCGCGACGGGTACGAGCTGCTCGAGGAACTCAAGGGACTGCCTGAACGCTCATGGAAGGTCGTTGCGCTGACGGCGCATGCGCTGCCCGAAGACCGCACGCGCGCCAGCGCTGCCGGATTCGACGGTTACATCACGAAACCGATCGATGTACGCACGTTCCCCGCGGAAGTCGCGCGCTACCTGGGAGGATGACTCATGGGCGGTATGGTGCTGCTAATCGGGCGGGTGGTCTTTTCCTTCTTCTTTATCTACTCCGGCTTCAATCACCTCACCAAGCTCAGCACGTACGCGCAGTACGCCAGCGCGTCCGGCGTTCCGGCGCCCACGCTGCTGACGGCCGTGTCCGGCCTCATGCTACTGGCCGGAGGGCTCAGCATCCTGCTGGGCGTGAAGGGAGGCTGGGGAGCGCTGCTCATCGCGCTCTTTCTCATTCCGGCGGCATTCACGGTACACAAGTTTTGGGGAATCGCCGACCCGATGATGGCCGCGAATCAGGCGGCCCACTTCTGGAAGAACATCGCGCTGACGGGGGCGTGCCTGATGTTTTACGGTTTTGCGACGCTCAATCCGGCGCGGTGGCCGTACAGTGTCGGCCGTTCAGCGTCACCGACGCTTTAGGGCCGTTCCGGCGGCAGCGTACGAACGTGCACCCGAGTTTCGGGTGCCAGCATCACACGAGCGTGCGGATGGGGACTGGGATTGGCGTCCGCCTCATGCAGCGTGATCGAGCCGTTGACGGTGACGAGCTTCAACGTCGGGCCGCCGGTGCCGATGGTGCCGCGCAGATGCCGGGTGCTGAGCTTGCCGGTGATCTTCACCGGGAAATCGGTCTGGACGCGGCCGTTCACCGTCTCGGCATCGATGATGGCGTTGATGTGCGGGGGCAGACCGGCGCTGACGGACCCATTGACCGTGGTGAGCTCGACATCACCGCTCGTCAGCGCCTGCATGTTCGCTTCGATACTGCCATTGACCGTGGTTGCCTGGACGGGACCGGTCGAGGTGTTCACGGCGATGCGGCCGTTGACGGTCGCCGCCTCCACTGGCGCGCTGACGCCGTCGATTTCCAAGCCGCCGTTCACCGTCGACGCGTCGATCGGCACGTTGTGCGGCAGCTGCACGGTAAAGCGAACCGCGACGTCGTTCTTCTTGACGCCGTTCAGGCGATAGTCGCCGCCCTCGTTGCAGCGCTGCTCGCGGGCTTCCCACATCGCGCAAATCGTGACCCCGCGCTCGGTGAGCACCGGGACGAGCTGCACGCTTTGCGGATCGGACATGCGCCAGCTCTTCTCGACCTGGACGACGAGGCTGTCGCTCGTTCCCGCGACGACGTCGATCGGGCCGTTGGTGTTGCGAATCCAGACGTGCTGGGCGGGCTTGAGGAGGGCCCGATATTCCCAGGGGTCGCCGACCTCGCGGCCGTGTCCGAAGAGGTTACCGCCGTCGCCGTCGCCCCAGTTGAAATCGCCGAACGAGCCGAGCGCGCCCAGCGATTCGGGTACGTGAATCCGGTGCGAGGCATTGCGAATGAAGAGGCCGGCTGCGACGACCAATGAAAAGAGCACGCCGCCGCGGATGATTTCGCGACGCCACGTGCGCAAGAAGCGCTTAGCCGGGCTGGGAGCTGCGTGATCCAAAGACATGTCCATGGTTAGGTGATGGTACGTCCCTTCAATCTTACAAGTTTCGCCCGGATATGCGACCGCCCGCCGGGACTCAAGCGGGCGGCCGAGGCTCTCAAAGGGTGCATTTCGGAAGAGCGGTGGCCTCGACGGTGATCGGGGCCAGCATGCCCCCGTACCAGACGCGGTTCGCGTCCACCGTCGGGTCTGCGGGTGCGACCGTCCGGGCCACGCGGAACGTCTCCGCTCGGTCCACGGTCATGGCGGCTTGGGCGGCGAAGCCGTATCCGAGATTCAGGATCGTCGCGATCAACAGGGTCAGGCCGCGCATTGCATCCTCCAGCTAGAGACGTAGTGCCAAGCTTCAGAGGGTAAGACGCAGCCATGGCAGGAAAGGTTGCATGGAATTTGAAGTTGACTGATTCCTAACGCAGTCGCAGCAGTACGCCTCCACCGAGCGCGAGCGTTCCAAGTTGCTCGCTGCGACGCGTGCTGCCTTGCGACGGGAAGTCGCAGCGCTCCAGTGTGTACGCCAGCTCGAACAGAAGTCGGCCCCGCTGATACGCGAGTCCCGTCCCGGCATCGAACGCCGTCGCGGCGTGGGGCAGTCCGTTGACGGCGACGAGTGGCAGCAGGTGCGCATGGCCAACGGCCCAGAACGTCTCGCCGCTGAGCGGGACGCGAGCCTCGGCACCGGCACGGACCAGTGTCCAGCGCTGGCGTGCGACCACCGTGCCAAAGCTGCGCAGCGTGACGCCGCTCTCGAGCACCAACCAGGGGAGTGGCGCGAACTCTGCGATGGCGCCGACCTGCGAGACATCCCGATCGATACCACCGCTTCCCCGCACGGCGGTGAGGTGTCCGGTTTCGCCGGAGAGCGTCAGCGCGATGCCGCGGTGTCGCAAGCGCGTCGCGCCACCCACCAGCACTCCTGACGCGCGCTCCACGCCGAGACCGGCGTCGACGCGATGATCGCCCCGCATAACCGTGACAACGCCGCTGAGTTCGAAGCGTTGCGCCCAGGCGTTCGCCGGCAGGAGCAGTACCGCGAGGATCAGGCGCTGCGCAGCGCTCACGGCCGCACCGCCGGCGCGCTCGCCGGTGTGATGAGCAGCAGCGTGCGAGCGACACGGTCCGCATTGCGCAGGCGGATCACCGCGTTGGCGGCGTCACGCGCGGCGCGGCGGGCATCGTTGAGCGCGACATTCCCCGGGATGGCGCGGTGTGCCCGCCGGTAGGAGAACGCGGCGATCCCACCGGCCATCGCCGCTCCGGCCATGATCGGGCCCTCGCGTCCCGTTCCCAGCCGGGCGTTCCCCAGCAGGCTTCCGACTGCAAGCGCACCGACCGCGACGCCCAACCCCTTCAGGAGATCGTTCCCGGCCGTCGACTCCGCGTACCGTTCCGGCAGCACGTCCCCGGTCCCCAACGCCGGCAGCGTGTCTTCGAACGGCTCGACGTCGTGTTGCAGATCCAGATACATGCGCAGCGAATCCGCCTGTGTGGTGATCCGGCTGCGGCCGACCACCGACAAGTCGTACCGCCCGGGACGCGCCAACCGGCCGTCCGGTCCCAACCCGTTCCATCCAATTTCACGCGCGCCATCGTTCGGCCCGTCATACAGCACCACGTAGTTCGTGTCGCCAAGCGCCCGCACGGTCGCGCGCAGCAGCGCCGCATGAGTCGTCACCACGGTTACCGTCAAACGTCCCGTGCGCGGATCGATGCGCGTTTCCGGAATCGGCCGCACGCCCACGGAGAAGGTCCGCCGCCGCGCGACGGCAAACGCACCCGCTTGCGCCGGCGTGAACTGCGCCGGATCGAGATCGGCGAAGGCGTCGCGCTCGAGCGCCGCACGAAAATACAGGACGGCGGAATCCGGCTTCCCCCTGAGGACGAGCGCGGCACCGAGGTACTTATAGGCCTCGACCCGTTGCGCGTTCGTCACTTCGAGCGGCCAATCAGGGGACACGACCTGACGCAGGATCGGGAGCGCGCGTTCGATCTCGAGTCGCTCATAGAGCTGACGCGCCTGCTGCAGCAGCTCGGCGGTACCAGCCTGCGCGGCGGTGATGGTGGGAAAGACCAGCAAAAGCGCGAGCCCGAGCGCCGCCGGGCGACGCGTCACGGCCTCTGCTCGGGCACTCGCAGGGTGATGCGGCCCAGGGAAATGGTGCTATCGGCGGTGACCGTAATGGTTGTATCAAAGGTGATGTACCCGCGGGCACGGATCTGGAGGCGACGGTTGCCGGGCACGACCGGCAAGTCGAGCACGGCACCGCTCCCGCGGGCCTGGCCGTCGATACGAATCTCCGCGTCGCTCGGTGTGGTCAGCAGCCGCAACAGACCGGTGGCCGCAGGACGCAGGCGCGCGGGAGCCGGTACAACCGGAGACAGCACCGCCCGCCCGGAGTCCTGCCGCGCGCCGCCCGCGAGCGAGTCGTTCCCAGCGGTGACCGCGGGACGAAACACGACCCAACCGGCAAGACCCAAGACGACAACCGCGCTCGCCACACCCGCCCACGCGCGCCGCGTCCAGAACGTCGAGAGGCGAGAGCGCGGTCGTCGCCCCACGTCGAACTGGAGCGTCGGCGAATCAGGGAGCGCGGGCAGCGAGCGAGTCGTGACTGCCGCAACTGCGTCGCCCCGTGCCAGCCGCCGTAGCAGCTGTTCGGCCTCGTGACGCGCCGCGGGCTCCAGCGGCAGTGACTCGAGCTCGGTCAGGAGATCGCGGGTCGTGGGATAGCGGTCAGCGGGCTTTTTCGCGCTGAGTCGCTCGATGATCTGGGCAAGCTGAGGGGGAAGATCGTCGCGGGCCACGCGGACGTCGGGCAGTGGCGTGAAGAAATGGTGATGCATGATGCCCGCGAGCGTGTCGGCCTGGAATGGCAACGTGCCGGTCACCATCTCGAATGCCACCATGCCGAGCGAGTAGTGATCGCCTTGGGGAGTCGCCCGCTGCCCGGCGCATTGTTCGGGACTCATGTAACCGGGCGTACCGATCACGGCACCGTCCGTCGTGAGGGTGATGTCGGACGCACGCAGCGCGACGCCGAAATCCGAGACCATCACGCGCCCGTCGCGATCGATCAGGATGTTCCCCGCCTTCACATCACGGTGGATGATGCTCCGCTCGTGAGCGAACAAGAGAGCCCGGGCGGCCGCCTGCAGGACGAGCACGATCGCGGGCACCGGCAGTGGGCCCTGCGTGTCCAGGATCTCGTCCAGGGACCGGCCTTCCACGAACTTCATGGCGATGAACAGGATCCCGCCGATCTGCCCCACCCGATACACCGGTACGATGTTCGGATGCTCGAGCTCGGCGACCATGCGCCCTTCCCGCTTGAAGCGCTCGGCGGCGCGCGGCGTCAGGCCGAGCTCGGGCGAGAGCACCTTGAGAGCGACGGAACGCTTCGCTTGTGCGTCGCTTGCCCGGAAGACGATGCCCATCCCCCCACGGGCGAGCTCCCGCTCGACCTCGAAGTCGCCGGCGAGGACACGCCGGAGGCGGTCGAGCAGCGTGTCTTCTGCTGCTGTCTGATCCACGACGGTGCTGGTGTTGGGATCGACGACGAGGCGCCCGCAATTGCCGCAGAACCGCGACGTTGCCGGCACCTGGGTGCCGCAACCGAAGCATTTCACGTCAGCTGGCACTAGGGTCGCACGCGCATGGCGTACATCGTCTCGGGCGCCGCGACTGTGATCACGGAGCTGACGAGCTGCACGTCGAGCACCGCGCGCCCGGGTCCGAGGCCGATCAACGTATCTCCTCGCGCGTTCACCTGAAGCAGCGTGGGGTTGAGAGAGGCAACGCGGAGGCGGGGATTGGCGAAATCGCCGGCGGCGGTGCGCACGACGACGACGAGGCGGACGGTGTCGCCGACCGCCAAGACGCTATCGGAAAAGACGAAACTGATGTCCGCCGCCCGACGCGGCGGATCGAAGACATCTGTCAGACCACAGCCTACCACTGCCAGACTGCCCAGCAAGCCCGCCGCTAATCCGGCGACCAAGGGTCGTGACCGCACCGGATATCCCCCGTCAGGGAGACCCTAAGGTGGGATGGGAGGGGCCCTACAGCAATAGCGAGGCAATGCTCGGGGCAGGAATCGAACCTGCAAGGGGTTGCCCCCGAGGGATTTTAAGTCCCTTGCGTTTACCAATTTCGCCACCCGAGCCTGCTCGAAATCTATAACCGCTCGGTGCGCGCGCCCGCCGACGCCGTCACTTCGCTAATCGCTGGCTCGCGACCGTACGCTCTGCGAAATGTCGCGCGAATCGCCTCCGCGACCTGCTCCCCGCTTCCAGCTCCCCGCTCCGTCGTCAGCACAATCGCCGCACCCCCCCACCCCGCTCCGGTCAACCGCGCGCCGAGCGCACCGGCACGCTTGGCCGTCGCCACGATCGTATCGAGCTCGGGAGAGCTGCAGTCGTACAGCCGGCGACACGATTCGTGCGATTCGTACAGCAACGCGCCGAATTGTTTGAGCTTGCCTTGTTCCAGCAGCTGGGCGGCGAACCGCGTGCGCGCCGTCTCGCTCACGACGTGCACCGCGCGCGAGCGAATCGGCTCCTTGAGCGCGCGCTTGAGCCGCGCCAGCCACTCCGCCGGCCAGCTCGCCAACCAGACGAGCTCCGGCAGCTCGACCTTGAGCCGCCGCACGGCGGCATCGCATTCCTCGCGCCGTTTCGCCAATTGGCTGTTGCGCAGATCATGACGCGTGCTGGAATCGACGAGCAACAGCCGGGCGCGGAACGGAATCTGCCGCGTCTCCAAGGACGCGGCCTCGAACAGCAGCGCATAGTCGCGCCGGGCCAACGCGGCAATCGTCTGATCCATCGTGCCGCAACCGACGCCGACCTGATCGTGTTCGGCGCGATAGGCCACGCCGGCGAGCTGACGCGGCTGCAGCGCAGCGCCGCCCGGCGCCAACGCGCCCAGCGCCCGCGCCGCGGCCACGGTGAGCGCGGCGGAGGATGAGAGTCCCGCGCCAATCGGTACATCGGACGCCACCGCGACGCGTACCGACGCATTCGGCATTGTCACTTCGAGCGCCCACAGCTCGCGCAACACGCCCGCGACGTACGCCCCCCATCCGTTGGGAAGCTCTTCCTGCCATTTGACGCGTACGACTTTGCCGTCACGCGTGGAAATCGCTTCGAGCAGTCCCGCATCGCCGTTCGCACCCGGTCCAGCGGCGACGGTCGTGCGCTCGGCGATCGCGATCGGCAGCACGGGGCCGCCGTTGTAGTCGGTATGTTCGCCGATGAGGTTGACGCGACCAGGGGCCGACGCCGCGGACCTAGGTGTTGTCCCAAATGTTTTGTGAAACAGGTCTATCGCGGGTCGTGGCATCGGTTTGACAAGGATTCCACGCAATGCTACCGTATCGCGGCCGGATTCACCATCTACCCCTATTCGTCTGACGGAGAACACGTATGCGGCGGTTTGCGTTGTTGCTGGTCGCCGGGGCCCCTGCGCTTGTCGCCGCCCCCGTTTCCCCCGTTGTTGGGCAGGGGTTCGGCGTCTACGAGCACAATACGTGCACCATGGCCCGCGCCGGCGTCGCCGCGGCGAGTCCGTGCGCCGACGGCTCGGCGATCTTCTTCAGTCCGGCGGGACTCGCGGGCCTGGCGGGAAACCACTTCAGCGTGGGCGTCACGGCGATTGCCGCGACGGGCAACTTCACCGATGATCTGCTGGCCCACCGCACCGACCTCGACAACCCCGTCATCCCGGTTCCCAACGCATACCTGACGCATCAGTTCAGCCCGAAACTCACGGCGGGCATCGGCGTGTACGCGCCGTATGGCCTCGAGACCAGATGGCCGGTCGCAGGATTCGAAGGACGATTCCTCGGCTACAACACCGACGTGCGATCGATCTATATCCAGCCCACGATCGGTTATCAGGTGCACCCCCGTCTCAAGATCGGCGTCGGCGTCGCCTACATCACGAGCCATCTCAAGCTGCGGCAGCGGCAGGATCTCTCCACAGTGCCGCTGCCTGCGAACCTGCTGGCGCTCTTTCCTGCGCCCCAACCGCCGCCCGGCACGACTTTCGGTATGCTCGGCGTGGCCAGCGGCACCGATTTCGTCGATGCAAAACTCGATGCAAGCGGCAGCGGCTTCGCCGTCAACTTCGGCGCCATTCTGAAGGTCACCGATCGCTTGAGCATCGGTGGCCACTGGCTCACGCGGAAGAAGATCAATTACGACGGCACCGCGAAGTTCACGCCCGTACAGACCGGTCTGGCGCTACCCGTGACGATCGGAACCTGTCCGGCGTGCATACCCGCCGGGACGCCGGTGGACGCACTCCTGGCCTCGCAATTCGCGCCGGACAGCGCCCTGTCGAATGGCCCTGTATCGACCTCGATCTACATGCCGCCGCAAGGATCGCTCGGCTTCGCGTACAAAGTGAACGAACAGTGGAATGTGATGGCCGACTATCAGTATGTCGCGTGGGGCTGGTTCAGCGAAGTCCCGATCGACTTCCAAAACGCGGCCACGCCCGACATCACGCTCCGTCCAGCCAACAAGAATACGCATGGATTCCGCTTCGGCGCAGAGTATCGCTACAACCCGAAGGTACAGCTGCGCGGCGGGTATCTGTATCACACCGGCGCGTCGCCGGCGCAGTTCGTGACGCCGCTGCTTCCCGAGGGCCCGCGCAATGAGTTTACCATTGGTGCCGGGGTCGAGCTGACACCCAAGCTGCACGCCGACCTGGCCTACCAGTACATCAAACAGAACGACCGGCGCGGCACGGTGAATCCGGCCGTCGGGAATACCGGCCTCTACCAATTCAAGGGCAACCTGTTCGGCATCGGCCTTGCCTACACCTTCTGAGGACGAGCGACCCATGATTCGGACCAAGCACTTCTCGGCCGCTGTTCTCGGACTGCTGTTGACGACTGCGGCGTGCCAGAACGACAAACTGAACCGGCCATTCAATGTCACGCCGGTCGATCGCCTGTTCGACCGTTATGTGTCGATGGGAAACTCGATCACCGCCGGCTTCCAATCGGGCGGGATCAACGACAGCACGCAGTCGCAGTCGTACGCCGTGCTGCTCGCGCGGGCGATGCACACGCCGTTCTTCTCGCCGCTGATGAACAAGCCGGGCTGCCCGCCGCCGTACACGAACGTGTTCACTGGGGCACGGTTCGGCGGCGGAACGCCGACAACGTGCGCGCTGCGCAAGACGCAAGCGGTCACCCCGCCGTTCATCAGCAATACCGCTGTGCCCGGCGCCGAGGTAAACGACGTTTACGAAAACGTGCCGCCGCGCGCCAACTCCCTGACCCAGTTCTTTCTGGGTGGCCTGACGCAGGTGCAGATGGCGGCAAAGGCGCAGCCGACGTTCATCTCGATCTGGATCGGCAACAACGACGTGTTGGGCGCGGCGACGAGCGGCACCAACGGCGGTGACACGACACTCATCACGCCGACCGCGCTCTTCAACGCGCGCTACGACTCGATGCTCCAGGCGGTCGACAGCCTTGGGGCCCAGGGCGGCGTGCTGGTCGGCGTCGCCAATGTGACGGCGATTCCCTTCTTCAGCGCCGGCGCGACCTACTGGGCGATCAAGAATCACCTCGCACCGCCTGACTCGTTCCCGACCCTGTTTACGGTGAGCAATAACTGCGCACCTATCGTCACCGGCATACCGGGAGCGCGGGGCGACTCGGTGCTCGTGCCCTTCCCATATGGCGCCGGGCTGCTCGGTGCGGCTCAGGCAGGAGCGCCGAGCAACCTCGATTGCGCCGACACCGTTGCCCGCGTGGTCGTCCCATCAGAGCTGGTGAAGATGGTCACCGCGGTCACGGCGTACAACGCACATATCTCCGGCGCGGCGACGACACGCGGGTGGGCATATCTGAATCCGAACCCCACACTCGACTCGTTGCGCACGGTACCGGCCGCGGTTCGTCCTTTCCCCGCCGTCGGGGCGGCGTGCAGCGCCAATCCCTTCGGGACGGCGTTCTCCTGCGACGCGGTCCACCCAAGCACCGCTTCGCAACGCTTGATCGCGCAGAAACTGCGGCTCGCCATCAACGCCGCGTACACGACTGCGATTCCCGCGATCCCCTGAACGCGAACCTGCGTTCGGCCACGGGGTAAGCGAAACGGCACCCGGCGACAGGCCGGGTGCCTTTCTGCTAATGCGACCAAACAGACTCGTTGCGCTGGTCTCGCTTGCGGTGATCCCCGGGCTTGCGCCCGGGGTCAGCCGAGCTCAAGCGGTTCCACGGACCGACACGCCGCGCGCCGGGGAGCTGCGCGTCACGGTCGAACCGATCATCACCACGTGGTCGGACGAATTCACGCCCGACGGCAGACAACCCATCGCGGCGTCGCTGACCAGGGCCATCCCGCCTCGCTGGCAATGCTTTCGCGCTGACACGCTGCCTATCGTGCGCGCATGCCGGCTGCTCACGTCACAGGTCCAGGTGCGAGTCGAGCGGCGGGAGACGCCGCTCATCGCGGCGTTTGGATTGACGAATCGCCTGGCGCTGAGCGCGCGCCTGCCGCTGGTGCGGGTCATGGTGCGGCAACGCCACGACTCGAGCGCCGTCGGCTTCGCGCTCGATTCGTTACTCGGCGATTCGACGTACGCCTTCGCGCCCATCCTGAACACGCCGCGGCACCTGCGCTATTTCGCGGGCGACTTCGAAGTCGCGGCCAAATACCGCGTATTGCAGGGCCCAAGCTACGCAACGAGCGTCGCCTTCGTCGTCCGACTGCCGACCGGTCATCAGGATTCGCCCAACGATCTGCTGGACATCGCGACGGGCGATCATCAGACCGATTTCGAGATTCAGGCGGCGCAGGAACTGACGCTGTTCAACCGGCTCTGGCTCAACGCCGCCGTACGCGCCGGCCTCCAGCAGCAAGGCACGCGCGACCGTCGCGTCGGCCCTTTCACCGATCTGTTATTGCCACGGGCCTCGCTCGCCGAGTTGAATTGGAAGCCGGGCAACTACGCGGCGATCGACGTCGCGCCGCTGCTGCGGTTCGGCAAGCCGTTTGGTGTGGGATTCACGTGGGGCTACTTCACCAAGCAACGGGACGCGTACAGCTACCGCAGCGCACAGGACTCCGTCGACCTCGCCAGCCGACTCGGCGCGCCCGCTCCCGCCAGCATCCTCAACGACCACACCGCGCAGCGCTGGACGCGTCTTGGCTTCGCGATGACCTACTTTGGGCCCGACGTGGAAGGCAGCTTCTCGTTCGAGCGGACCGTCAGCGGGTCGGGTGGCTTCGAGCCGGCGGCGACGGTGTTTCGGATTGTGATGCGGACTTCTCGCTGGCCGTTTTGAGCAGCTCCACGGCGTGGCGCCGCGCGGTCGCCATGTCGGCGTCACCCAGCATCCGCGCGACCTCCTTAACCCGCGACTCATCGTCCACCACCTCCACATCGCTCGTGGCAATGCCACCTTTCTTTCCCTTGCTCACCACGAGGTGCTGGTCGGCGTAGACGGCGATCTGCGGCAGGTGCGTGATCACGAGCGCCTGGCGGCCTTCGCGTGACACGTCCATCAGTGCTGCACCGACGCGGCCGCCCACTTCCCCGCCGATCCCCTGATCGACTTCGTCGAACACCAGCGTCGGGACGACGTCGTGGGCGGCAAGCACGACTTTCAGGGTCAGCATGAGGCGCGACAACTCGCCGCCGGATGCAACTCTCGCCAATGGCCTCGCATCGAGGCCCTCATTCAGCTTCACCTCAAACACGACCTCTTCGGCACCGCGTGCGTCGTGCGTCGCGCGTCGTGAGAGCTGCACAGCGAATCGCCCCCCCTCCATTCCCAGCGAGGGCAACAGCCTGTTCACGGCCCTGGCGAGCTTCTTGGCACCCGCGGTCCGCTTCTCCGTCAGCGCAACGCAGGCGCGACCGAACTCCTCGGCGGCCTTGACTCGGTCAGCCTCAATATTCCGGAGGTCGAGATCGGCAGTGTCGAGCAGCTCCAGCTCGCGCGCCGCGCTGTCGCGCGCCGCGAGCACGTCGGCAATCGTCGGCCCGTGCTTCTGCTGGAGGCGAAACAGCAGATCGCGCCGCTGCTCGACGGCGCTCAGCCGCTCAGGATCGGCCTCGATCTCGGCGGCATAGGTGCGCGCGGCCTGCGCCAGCTCCGCAGAGCTGGCGAACGCCGCATCGAGCAGCTCCTGCCATTTGCCCAGGGAGGGATCCAGCCGCAGCAGCCCCGCGAGGATCTTCTGCGCCTTCGTGAGCCCAGCGGAATCGACCGTCATCGGCCTTCTTCCGCACGTCATCCTGGCGCGAGGTCAGCTCCGCTTCGCGCTGCTCCAGCTCTTTGAGACGCGCATGGGCATCGCGCACCGCCACGCGCTCGACAGCGGCGTCGGCGTAGGCGTCGAGCATGTCGCGCTGCGCGTCGGCGTGCAGCAACGACTGCGTGTCGTGCTGGCCGTGCAGGTCGACGAGCAGGCCGCCGATTTCGCTGAGCACGCTGATCGTCACGGGAGAGCCGTTTACCCAGGCGCGCGACTTCCCCTCGCGCAGCACTTCGCGCTTGAGGACGAGTCGTCCCTCCTCTAATTCGATCCCTAAAGCGGCGAATGGTGGGAGCAGATGACGATGCACGGCGGACGCAAACTCGAACGCGCCTTCGACGATGGTTTTGTCGGCGCCGGGCCGCACCACGTCGCCCGAGGCGCGCTCGCCGAGCAGCAGCGCGAGCGCATCCACGACCATCGACTTGCCGGCGCCGGTCTCGCCGGTCAGGACGTTGAGGCCGGGCTGGAACGGCAGCGTGACGTCGGCAATGACGGCGAGATCGCGGACGCGAAGCTCCGTAAGCACTACTTACGCGTCCGATCGCTCAAGTCACCCCAGTGCAGCTTTTTCCGCAGCCGCTTGAAGAAACTCTCAGGTCCCAGCCGGATGAGGAGAATGGGCCGCTCCGCACGACGCACCTCGAGGCGCTCACCCGGCTGAATCGGTGTCCCGACCTGGCCGTCGAAGGAGACGAGCACCTCGTCGGTCCAGGGTGGAATCGGCTGGATCGTCACGACGGCGGTCGCGGGCAGCACGAGCGGCCGCACCGCCAGGGTGTGCGGGCAGATCGCCGTGACGACGATCGCGTCCACCGTCGGGACGACGATCGGTCCTCCCGCCGACATCGAGTACGCGGTCGAACCGGTGGGCGTGCTGACGATGATGCCGTCCGCCGAATACTGGGCGACCTCGTCACCGTCCACCGACACCTTGAGCCGGACGACCCGCGCGACGCCGCCTTTGTGCACGACGACGTCGTTGAGCACCAGCGGCTCGACTCGCCCTCCCTTGGCACTCTTGCCGCTGATCGTCGTCTGCAGCGCCAGCCGAGCCTCGGTCGTGTACGCCTGGCGCACGACGGCATCGAGCGCCCAGTCGAGGTTGTCGGGAGCAGCGCTGGTGAGGAATCCGACCCGGCCGAGGTTGAGGCCCATGATCGGGGTGTTGGAGCCGTTGAGCAGACGCGCGCCGCGCAGCAGCGTGCCGTCGCCGCCCAGCGTGATCAGGCAGTCGAGCTTGCCGTCGGCTTCGCTGAGGGTGGGTGGCGGCGCCGGCCAGAACGCCAGGACGCGCTCCTCGCTGTAGAGCTTGAGGCCCAGGCTCGACGCTTTCTGTTGCAGCGTCGCCAGTAATGCGCCGAGATCCGGATAGTTGGGGTTGCCGACGACCCCGACGTTCATCGCGTGGTGAGCGACTCTTCGGCAGCGAGGGCGCGGATGCGCGCAGCGATGCCCTCGCCCGTCAGGCCCACATCGGCGAGCTGCTGGGCGCGCGGCGCATGCTCATAAGTGCGGTCGGGCACGCCGAGGGCCACGACGCGCAGGTCGGGGGCGGTCGTCTGCACGAGCGCCGCGAGCGCCGCGCCGAAGCCGTTCACCACGGTCGCGTCTTCGACCGTGACCAGCAGTTTGTGGGTCTGCGCCAGGGCGTCCAGCATCTCGCGATCCATCGGCTTGAGGAACCGCGCGTTGACGACCGACACATCGAGACCGTCGGCCGCGAGCAGCTCGGCGGCCTCCAGCGCCGGTTTGCACATCACGCCCACCGCGAGAATCGCGCAGTCCTTTCCTTTTCTCAGCACTTCCCACGTGCCATAGGGCACGGTCGGCACTTCGGCGGCGGGCGGCGCTTCGCCGGGCGCCTTGTCGCGCGGATAGCGCAGCGAGAACGGACCGTCGGTGTGCTTCAGGGCGCAGCGCAGCAGCCCGATCAGCTCCGCGGCATCCTTCGGCGCCGTCACGGTCATGTGCGGCACGGCGAGCATGTAGGCGATGTCATACAGCCCCATGTGCGTCTGGCCGTCCTCGCCGACCATGCCGGCGCGGTCGAGGCAAAAGATGACGGGCAGCTTCTGGATCGCGACGTCGTGGATGATGCTGTCGTAGGCGCGCTGCAGGAACGTCGAATAGATCGCGACGACGGGCCGCACGCCCTGCGTCGCCAGGCCCGCCGCGAACGTCGTGGCGTGCGCCTCGGCGATCCCGACGTCGAAGAAGCGCTCCGGCCATTTCTTCTGGAAGATGTTCGTGCCCGTCCCCGACGGCATCGCCGCAGTGATCGTGACTAGACCCGCGTCTTCAGCAGCGAGCTGTGTGAGCGCATCGCCGAACACTTTGGTCCACTGCGGCGGGCCGGGGTTCACCGGCTTGAGCTTGCCGGTGACCGGATCGTACGGCGCACGGGCGTGATATTTCTCGAGATCGGGCTCGGGGAGCGGGAAGCCTTTCCCCTTCTGCGTGATCACGTGTACGACCCGCGGCCCCTCGAGGGTCTTCACGATCTCGAAGGTGTGCAGCATCTGCGCGATGTTATGCCCGTCGATCGGCCCGAAGTAGCGGAAGCCCAGCTCCTCGAACAGCATCCCGGGCGACCAGAGATTCTTGATGCTCTCTTCGACGTTCTTGGCGAAGTCCACGAGCTTCTTGCCGCCCACGATGTGCGACGCGCGCTCGATGAGATGCTTGACCCGCTCGCGAATCCGCACGGTGATCGGGGCCGCGATGATGGAGCCGAGGTATTTGTTGATCGCCCCGACGTTAGGCGCGATCGACATGCCGTTGTCGTTCAGCACGACGATGATGTCGCGACCCGAATCACCGGCGTTGTTGAGCGCCTCGTACGGCAGCCCGCACGTCATGGCGCCGTCGCCGACCACCGCGACCACCGCGAAGTCCTCGCCCCGGAGGTCGCGGGCGGTCGCCATCCCGAACGCGGCCGACAGCGCGGTGCCGGCGTGGCCCGCACCGAACTGATCGTGCTCGCTCTCATCGCGCCGCAGGAAACCGGACAGCCCGCCCCGCTGGCGCAGCGTCTGCAGCCGGTCGTTCCGGCCCGTGAGGATCTTCCACGGATAGCCCTGGTGTCCGACGTCCCACACGATCTTGTCGCGGGGCGACTCGAACGCGGCACACAGCGCCACCGTCAACTCCACGACGCCCAACCCGGCGCCGATGTGGCCGCCCGTCTGCGAGACGACGTCGATGAGCCGCTGCCGCACTTCGTCCGCTAACTGCTGGAGCTGATCCGGTTCGAGCTCCCTTACGTCATCGGGACTGCGGATTGTCTCTAGGATCACGGTATCCAATCAGTTGGGTCGAGTAACAATGTAGTGCGCCAACTCTACGAGTATGGGGGAAACTAACCCGGCATCCCGCAGGTGGTCTACGGCCTTGGCGGCCAGCCGTTCCGCCTCGGCGCGCGCGGCCCCGACGCCCAGGAGCGTCACAAACGTCGCTTTGGCGTGCGCCGCGTCTTTCCCGGCGGTTTTGCCGAGCTGATCCGACGTCGCGGTGGCGTCGAGCACGTCGTCGGCGATCTGAAAGGCGAGACCAATGGCCTCGCCGTACGCGCGTAGCCCGTCGATGTGACTGGGCGCGCTGGCCGCCGACAGCCCCCCGATCACGCAGGAGGCGGCGATGAGGGCGCCCGTCTTGCGGCGATGCACTTCCTCGAGCGCCGCAACCGGCAGCGCCTGCGCTTCGGCCTCGAGGTCGAGCGCCTGCCCGCCGATCATCCCGCCGGCGCCGGCGGCGTGAAACAGCTCGAGCGAAATCTCGCGGTTGCGCTCTGCGGGCAGCCCTAACGTGGCGAGCCCGTGCGCCAGCACGCGCGCCGCGAGCGCCACCATCTCATAGCCCGCGCGCGTCGCGCGCGGCACGTCGAACGCGCGGTGCGCGGTCGGACGCCCGCGCCGCAGGTCGTCGTTATCCATGCACGGCAGGTCGTCGTGAACCAGCGAGTAGGCGTGCACCACTTCGACGGCGGCGGCGAGCTCGGCAACGCCCGGAGAGGACGGTCCGTGCAGCGCCTCGTGCGCGGCGAAGACCAGGGTCGGGCGCAGCCGCTTGCCTTCACCGAGCAGACTGTAGCGCACGACTGCGTCGTCACTCGTCGCCGCCGCCAACACGTTGTCGACCCGCAGGCGGGCGTCGGCGAGGTACTTAGCTAGGGCTTTCAATCTCGAGGACTTTTTTGACCTTCAGCTCCGCCTGCGCGAGCTGCTCGCGCGCCGCCCGCAGCCGCTCGACGCCTTCTTCGAACAGCTGCAACGCTTCGTCGAGATCGAGCTCCTCGGATTCGAGCACGATGGCTTCGAGCCGCTCCAGCTGCTTACTGAACTCGGCCATGCACCTCTCCGTCCGTCACGCGGAGCCGGAATTCCTTGCCGGTGGGCAGCTGCGCGACACGCTTCAACACCCGGCCGTCCGTATCCCTCGCAACCGCGTAGCCACGGCCGAGGACGCGGAGCGGCGAGAGCGCATCGAGGCGTGCGCTGTGCGCCGTGAGCAGTGCGCCGGACTTCTCGAGGCGATGCTCCATGCCACGCACCAGCCGATCACCTGTGCGGTCTAAGCGCTCAACGACATGCCGTGACGCGATGCGCAGCGCGCGGGCGAGCCGCTGGCCGAGCACCCCGCATTGGGCGAGCACCTCAGCGCGATCGGGAGTCGCCGCTTCGGCCGCCGCCGATGGCGTCGCCGCCCGCAGGTCCGCCACCAGGTCACACAGCGTCACATCCGTTTCATGACCCACGGCGGAGATCACCGGCATCGGCATGGCAGCGACGGCGCGCGCGACCCGCTCGCTGTTGAATGCCCAGAGATCCTCGACTGATCCCCCTCCCCTTGCGACCACCACAACATCCACCAACAGCCTGCTGATCCGATTCAAGGCAGAGCACAGAGAGGATTCAGCTTTCGCGCCCTGGACCTGGGCGGGCACGACGATCAGCTCGGCGACGGGCCAGCGCCGCGCGAGGACCGCCTGGATGTCGCGCAGCGCCGCGCCGTCAGGGCTCGTGACGACGGCGATGCGGTTCGGGAACAGCGGCAGGCGGCGTTTCCGGGCGGGATCGAGCAGCCCGTCCTTGGTCAGCGCGGCCTTCGCCTGCTCGAACGCGAGCTTCCAGAGGCCGCCCTGCTCCGTCGAGAGCAGCTCCATCACCGTGAGCTGGAACTCGCCCTTGTCCTCGTACAGCGTCGGGCGGGCGAACACGAAGACCTGCATGCCGTCGGCCGGCGCGGGCAATCGGAAGTTCTGCTTGGCGAACATGACGCAGCGCAGCTGGGCCGACTTGTCGCGCAGCGAGAAGTACCAGTGGCCGCTGCGCCACGCCTTGAAGCCGGCGATCTCGCCGCGCACCCACAGCGGCGGCAGTCCCGCTTCGATCACCGCCCGCGCCCGCCGCGTCACTTCGCCGACGGTCCACGCGCCTTCGGCGGAGGCGGCGGCGAAAAGATCTACGGGCGCGCCCACTGCCGGGCTGCCTGGACGGTGTTGTAGAGCAGCATGGTGATCGTCATCGGGCCGACGCCGCCGGGCACGGGCGTGATGGCGGACGCCACCTGCTTCGCTTCCTGAAACTTCACGTCGCCCACGAGCCGATAGCCCTGTTTTCTGGTGGGATCGTCCACCCGATTGACGCCGACGTCGATCACGACGGCGCCCGGCTTGATCATGCTGCCGGTCACGAATTCGGGCTTGCCGATCGCCACGACGAGGATGTCGGCCTGCCGCGTGTACTGCTCGATCGCGCGGCTGCGCGAGTGGCACACCGTGACGGTCGCGTTGCCCCCCGGGGCGTCCAGCAACAACAGCCGGGCCATCGGTCGACCCACGATGTTGGAACGGCCCAGCACGACGGCGTGCTGGCCGCTGGTCTCGACGCCGGTGCGGATGAGCAATTGCTGCACGCCGTAGGGCGTCGCCGGGCGGAAGCCGGTCGGATCGCCAAGCGCGACCTTGCCGACATTTTCGGGATGGAACCCGTCCACGTCCTTGCGCGGATCGATGCGATGCAACGCCCGATTGGTGTCGATGTGCGCAGGCAAGGGCAGCTGCACGAGAATGCCGTGAATTCGCGAGTCGGCATTGAGCCGCTCGATCAGCGCCATCAGCTCCGCCTCGGACGTCTCTTTCTTGAGCCTGATCGTCTCGTGGTAAAACCCGGCCTCCTCGCACGCCTTTCCCTTCATGCGCACGTAGACCTGCGACGCTGGGTTGTCGCCCACGAGCACGACGGCGAGCCCCGGCGTGACTCCCGTCTTCTTGAGCTTAGTGATCTCGCTCCCCAGCTCACTGCGCATCGTGGCACCGATGGCATTACCGTCGATCAGGTTAGCGGGCAACGCCCACCGCCCGTGTCTCCCGAATCACGACGACCTTGATCTGACCCGGATACTGGAGCTCGCGCTCGATCTTGCGCGCGATCTCGTCGGTGAGCCGGACCGCCGCGGCATCGTCGACCGACTCCGGGGTCACCACGACGCGCACCTCCCGGCCCGCCTGGATCGCGAACACCTTCTCCACGCCCTTGAACTCCGACGCCAGCGTTTCGAGCTGGGTCAGCCGCTTCACGTACGTCTCGAACGCCTCACGCCGCGCGCCCGGCCGCGAGCCGGAGACGGCATCCGCCGCCTGCACGATCACGCTGACGGGCGTGTCGTGGGGGACGTCGTCGTGATGGGCCGCGATGCAATTGATCACGATCGGGTGCTCGCCGTACTTGGTCGCCATTTCGATGCCGAGCTGCACGTGCGTGCCGTCGTGCTCGTGCGTCAGCACCTTGCCGACGTCATGCAGCAGCGCGCCGCGCTTCGCGAGCGCGACGTCGAGCTTCAGCTCGGCGGCCATGATGCCGGCGAGGTAGGCGACTTCCTTGGAATGCTCGAGAATGTTCTGCCCGTAGGAGGTGCGGTACTTCATCCGGCCCACGAGCTTCACCAGCTCGGGGTGCATGCCGCGAATCCCGATGTCGTAGACCGCCTGCTCGCCCGCTTCCACGATGCCGGCGTCGACGTCCGCCTTCGCCTTTTTGACGATCTCCTCGATGCGGCCCGGATGGATGCGGCCGTCGGCGATCAGGCGCTCGAGGGCGAGGCGGCCGATCTCGCGCCGGACCGGCTCGAAGCAGGACACGACCACGGTGTCGGGGGTGTCGTCGATGATGACGTCGACGCCGGTTCGCGAGGGCGACGATCTTCTTCGCCTCGCGGTCGGCGTTCTTCCTGGCCTGCTCCGTGATGTTGCGGACCAGCGCCGCGGCCTCGTCACGCGCCTCGTTCTCGAGTCGGTTGACCAACTCCAGCTTCGCCTCTTGGGCGGTGAGGCCGGCGACCTGCTCGAGCCGCGCGCCAATCCCCTGCTCGCGCTTGTCGAGGGCGCGGGTGCGCTCCTGGAGCTGCTGATCGAGCTCGCGCAGGTCCTGCTCGCGGCGGTCCACGCCGGCGAGCTTCTGGTCGAGGCTTTTGTGGAGGTTCTCGCGGACCGCCATGAGCTCTTCCTTGGCGGCCAGCACGAGGCGCTGGCTCTGGTCCACCGCGCGACGCTCGACGCGCCGCCCCCATATGTAGAAGGCCAGTGCCGCGACGAGGACGCCGCTGAGCACGGCCGCAATGATACTGGGCAGCTCGGCCATGGATCTATCTCCACCTCTCCCCCTGGCCTGGCTTGTTCTTAAAAACAAAAGCCGGGAACGGGGGTGAGGATGATTGTCAGCCGGCGGTCAGCGCCTTCCGCTTCGCCGGAGGCAGCATCTTGGCGAGATCGTCGGCGACGGCTGCGAGGCGCGCCGCGACTTCCCGCTCTGTTTGCTTCGCCTGAAACAGCTCGTTCGTGATGTCGAGCGCCGCAAGAATCGCGGCCTTGTGCGTCTCTACCAGCGGACCCTGACTCAACACCTTCTTCAGCGCCTGATCGAGGTAGGCGGCGACTTCACGCGTGTACTCGGGAGACAGGTCCGACCGGACGGTGTACTCCTCCCCGCCGATCATCACGCGGACGGCGTGCTTCTTTGCCGTCGTCACTTATGCCCTCCGTTGTCTCGTGCTTGCTCTTCCAGGAACGAGAGCCGCTGCATGAGGTCGTGAACGCGGGTGCGCGCCCCCTCGACCCGCTGCCGCAGCGACTTGTTCTCCGACTCGAGCTCGGTGTTCTTGACCGGCGCGCCCCGGGACTTCAGCTCCGATTCGGCTTTCTGGGCGCGTGAACGCCAGCCCGCCAACTCTTCCGCCACTTCACGGAGAATCGTTTCGAGCTGATCGATGGCATCCCGCGCATCACTCGGCGGGGGGAGCCTGTCGCCGTCGTACGCCAAGTCTCTCCTCCGCTGCGCTCAACATTCTCTCAAGTGCTGAGGCAGTTTCGGGTTCTGTCAAAGTCCGATCAGGTGCCCGGAACGTGCAGCGCCACGTGACGCCGTGTGTCCCGGCCGGCAACCCTTTCCCACGGTATTCATCCAGCACGTCGAGTCGCTCGAGCAGCGCACCGCCCTCACGACGCAACACCGCTGCAACTGCCGCCGCGGTGACGCCCGCCGGCACCACCAGGGACAGGTCGCGGACGACCGGTGGCTGAGTCGGCAACGGCTCATAGCGCACCATGGGCGGCGACGCGACGGCAATGCTGACTTCCAGTCCCAACAACGGCCCCGCCCAGCGCGGTGCGTCCGCATCGAGGCGCGTCGCCGTTCCCACCGGCTCCCCGCCCTGCTTACGCAGGGCCACCCAACCGGAGGGGGAGCCATTCGCTGCCGGTTGCACGTCGTAACCGGGGGCCGCGACGCCTACAGCTAACTCAAAGTGGTGCTTTAGGTCCCATATGTCCATATCAGGTAGTTTCGCATCCCCCCCCCCCTCCGCCCTCCAATGCGGGGGATGCCTCGCGCCGGTCAGGACGATGGCGAGGTGCAGCTCCTCTTCCGGCCGTGGTCCCTGGCCTTTGCGAAACACGGTGCCGACTTCGAACAACCGGACGTCCCGCTGCCCGACGCTCCAGTTGAATTCGACCCGGCGGATCAGCCCCGGTATGAGCCGGCTGCGGAGGTGTGCCTCATCCTCCGAGAGCGGGTTTTGGACCCGGATCGCATCTGGGGAGTCGGCTGGGCCGAGCGGTAGAGTCCTTGCCTCGAGCAGGCCGGCGCGAGCCATCTGCTCACGGATCCGACGCAGCGTGAGCTCGGACGGCGCATCGGGGACGGTGCCGGGCCGATAGGGCCGCAGCTCGTCGGGGAACGAGTCATAGCCGCGCAGCCGCGCGACTTCTTCAATCAGGTCGACTTCACGCGTGACGTCGGGACGCCAGCCGGGAATCTGCACCGCCAGACGGTCTTCCTTGGGCGCGGCGACGAAGCCGACCGCCGAGAGCAGCCGCTCGATTTCTTTCCGCGGCACGGCCACACCGAGCAGCTGACTGACGCGCGCTTCGCGCAGGAAGACCGAGCGCGGCTTCTGCGGCTCCGGCCAAAGATCGACGGGTGGCTCGCGCATCTCGCCACCGGCGACCGCGCGGATGAGATCGATCGCGCGCCCCAATGCGTCGGGCATCGCCAGCATGTCGATGCCGCGCTCGAAGCGGTAACTCGATTCGCTCGAGAGGCCCAGCGCCCGGCGCGTGCGGCGGATGCGCGTCGGCTGGAAGTAGGCGGCTTCGAGCACGATATCAGTCGTGCTCTCAGTGACCTCCGACTCCGCGCTCCCCATGACGCCCGCCACGATCGTGGGGCGTTCGGCGTCGCAGATGACCGTCATCTCGGGGTTGAGCTTTCGCTGGACGCCGTCGAGCGTGACGATCGGCTCGTTCGGCTTCGCGCGCCGCACCACCACCGCCGGCCCGCGCAGCTTGGCGAGATCGAACGCATGCAGCGGCTGATTGACCTCGAACAGGATGTAGTTCGTGGCGTCGACGATGTTGTTGATGGAGCGCTGGCCAACGCTCTGCAGCCGGGCTGCTAGCCAGGCGGGACTCTGCTGTACTTTGACGCCGCGGATGACCGCGATCATGTAGCGAGGAGCGCCTTCGGGGTCTTCCAGCCGGACATCGACGCCGTCGACGGTTCCACGGGATGCGTGATGCGAGATGCGGGATGCGTTTTTCCGCATCTCGCTTCCCGCATCTCGCATCCCGATTGGCGGAAGCTTCACCGTCGCACCCAATCCCACCGCCAGTTCCCGAGCCACGCCCTTATGGCACAGTAAATCCGGGCGGTTTGCCGAGACGTCGATGATGATTTGCTCGTCCGCGATTGGAACCGCCTCGAGAAACGGCGTCCCCGGCGGAGCCTCGGTCTGCAACTCGAGGATGCCGGCATGGTCCACGCCGAGCCCCAGCTCTTTCGCGGAGCAGAGCATGCCGTTCGACTCCACGCCGCGGATCTTGCGGCGCTCGAGCTTGAGGCCACCGGGCAACGTCGCGCCGACGGGGGCGAAGGGGTAGGTCTTCCCCGCCTGCACATTTTGCGCACCGCACACGACCTCCACCGGGGCTGTGCCACCGGCATCCACCATGCACAGCGTGAGTCGATCAGCGTTGGGATGCTGGCGCACCTCGAGCACGCGCGCCACCACCACGTCGCGCAAGTCCTGATGGATCGGCACGACGCCGTCCACCGGCGCGACCTGCCGGGCCAGCCGGTCGGCGACGTCCTGGCCCTCGAGGGGCTTCCCCAGCAAGGCCTCGAGCCAACGACGGGAAACGATCATCTGATGAACTGTTCCAGGAACCGCACATCGCTGTCGAAGAACAGCCGGATATCCGGGATGCCATACCGCAGCATCGCGATGCGCTCCGGCCCCATGCCCCACGCGAAGCCGCTGTACTTCTCGCTGTCGAGTTTGCAATTCTCCAGGACCGCGGGATGGACCATCCCCGAGCCGAGGATTTCCATCCAGCCGGTCTGCTTGCAGGCCGCGCACCCTGAGCCGCCGCAGATCTGACATTGTACGTCCATCTCGGCGGACGGCTCGGTGAACGGAAAGAACGACGGGCGGAAGCGCACCTTCGTCGTCGGCGTGAAGATACGCCGCGCGAATGCCGCCAGCGTCGCCTTGAAATCGACGAATGTGATGCCCTCATCGACGGCGAAGCCTTCGATCTGCTCGAACACCGGCGAGTGCGACGCGTCGAACGGATCGCGGCGGTAGCAGCGGCCCGGAACGACGATGCGAATCGGCGGCGGGTAGCGCTCGAGGGTGCGGATCTGCACGGGCGAGGTGTGCGTGCGCAGCAGGACGTCGCCGCCCAGGTAAAAGCTGTCCTGCGCGTCGAGCGCCGGATGGTCCTTGGGAAAGTTCAGCGCGTAGAAGTTGTAGCGCTCCGTCTCGGCTTCCGGTCCGACGACGCGCGTGAAGCCCAGCTCGCGGAACACGTCGCAGATCTCGTCCACCACCTGCGTGACGAGGTGCAGCCCGCCGCGCCATTGGCGCCGGCCCGGCATGGTGAGGTCGACGTCGGCGAGACTCGTCGCGCCGCGCTTGAGCTCACTCTCGCGCGCTGCGATGGCGCGTTCGAGCTCCCGCTTCAAGGCATTCGCGGCTCCGCCGACTTCCCTGCGGGTGCCCGGGTCCAGCGTGGGGAGAGCTTTGAGAATATCGGTGAGAGCACCAGCCTTGCGGCCCAGGAGCTCGGTTTTGAGCTCCTGGAGACGGCGTTCGTCCGCGTGCGGGATCTCTTGGAGACGCTCCCGCAACGATTCTAGGGCTGCAAGGATTTCTTCGCGACCTCCGCCAACTGTTCAAACGCCGCCGGATCCCGCACGGCGAGATCGGCGAGGATCTTCCGGTTGATTTCGACGCCCGCCTTGCGCAGACCATTCATGAGGCGGTTATAGGAAAGCGCGTGCAATCGCGCCGCCGCGTTGATGCGCGTGATCCAGAGGCGGCGGAACTCGACCTTTTTGCTGCGGCGGTCGCGATAGGCGTACTTGGCGGCCCGCTCGGTCGCTTCCTTGGCGGCCTTCCAGAGTTTGCTGCGCCCGCCCCAGTACCCCTTGGCGAGCTTCATCACTTTGTTCTTGCGCTTCAGGCGCGCAACGTTGCTTTTGACGCGAGGCATGAGATCTCCTTACGCCATCAGCAGGCGCTTGAGGCGGCGGTCGGCATGCGAGACGAGCGTCGCCTTGCGCAGGTGGCGCTTCCGTTTCGGATGCTTCGAGGTCAGGATGTGACGCTTATAGGCCCGATAGCGACGCAGCTTGCCGGTGCCGGTGAGGCGGATCCGTTTCCGCAGGGCGCGCTTCGATTTCATCTTCGGCATTGCCAGCTCATTTCGGTGCGAGGACCATCGACATATTGCGGCCCTCGAGTTTCGGTTCCTGCTCGATCTTTCCGATGTCCTTCAATTCCTGGGCCACACGATCCAGGACTTCCCGGCCGAGCTCGATGTGCGCCATCTGCCGGCCGCGGTACATCATCGTGACTTTCACCTTGTTGCCGTCCGCCAGAAACTCGCGCGCATGCCGGGTCTTGAAGTCGAAATCGTGATCGTCGATCCCGGGGCGGTACTTCACTTCCTTGAGGTGAATCACGTGCTGCTTCTTCTTGGCGGCACGCGCCGCCTTCGCCTGCTCGAACTTGAACTTCCCATAATCCATGATCTTGACGACGGGGGGCCGGGCGAGCGGCGCGACTTCCACCAGATCCAGGCCCCGTTCGTTCGCGGCGGCGATCGCTTCATCGATCGTCAACACCCCCAGCTGGTCGCCGTTGTCCGCGATCACGCGCACCGGACTGATCCGGATCTGCCGATTGACGCGCGTGCGCGGTGCTTTGCTGTTGTCGA
>WNGJ01002313.1_pt1 | contig 25760 bp, 25 predicted proteins | sample 5400611 | NCBI WGS metagenome assembly WNGJ01 (sample SAMN13153375, study PRJNA577476) | soil metagenome | isolation source: 40 cm soil or saprolite under Garry oak tree replicate 1 | place: USA:California | collected 2016-06-15
GACGGCACCGTCCACTTCACCAATGCTCCGACCGATCCCCGGTACAAGAACCTCGCCGGGTACTCATCAGGCACCTCCGCGGGCTTTCTGCGCCTGCCGCCCGCCGACACGGCGCGCTACGCAACCGAGATCAAGGCGGCCGCCGAGCGCTACGGCGTTCCCGACCGACTGGTTCAGGCCGTCATCCGCGTCGAGTCGGGTTTCAATTCGCGCGCGGTCTCGGTGAAGGGCGCTCAGGGGTTGATGCAGCTCATGCCGGAGACGGCGTCGATGCTGGGCGTGCGCAATAGTTTCGACCCGCAGCAGAACATCGACGGCGGCGTTCGGCACCTTCGTGGGCTGATCGAGCGCTTCAGGAATGATTTGCCTCTGGCGCTGGCGGCGTACAACGCGGGCGAGAAAGCGGTGCTCGCATACCGAGGAATCCCACCGTACCAGGAGACCCGCGACTACGTGACCCGCGTGCTCTATCACTACGACGGCACCACGAACGGCGGAGCCAGCGCGCCGCCGACTCCTGTCTATCGGACCGTCGGCGAAGACGGCACGATCGTCTACACGAACATCCCCCCGCGCGGCCGCCGCTAAAGCCCCGCGGATCCCGGGTGCGCGCGGCCCGCCGGCGACCTCCAGGGCCTCCCGCGCGAGATCGTCGTATCGAGCCAGCCGGTGACCGCGGAGGCCACCGCCCCGAGCAGCCGCCGGTTCAGGACCAACCCCCAGTGCGAGGCGCCGTCGATGCTGACGTGATCGGCGGCGAAGTGAAGGTCGTCGTACCGCTGCCGGGGCCACTGGGTGTCGGTCGTCCCGGTGACGATCAACATTGGACACCGGACGTCGACGACGACGCCGGCCTTGCGCTCATCTCGCGCGAAGCGAGACTCCTGACCGAGTGATTCGAGCGCGACTCCACGCTCGGCCCGATCGAGATCCGCCATCGCCGGCTGATGGTCGGGATCGCGATCGACGATGCCATATTCTTCAGGTCCGAAGATGCCGCGGCGAAGAGCGACCGAGGCGTCGAAGGTCCGCACCGGCGTGCTGGGCGCCAGGCCCACGCACGCACGCGCATTGCACGCAGTGGCGGCCATCATCGCCACGAGCCCGCCCATACTCCAACCGACGAGGATCGGAGGCTGACAGAGCGTGCGCGCGAGCGCGACGACGTCGTCCGCGTAATCGGCCATTCGAGTCGCGCCGAGGTCGATCGCCGCGCTCGCGCCGTGACCACGCAGGTCGATCGCGTGCGAAGACCATCCGCGTTGGGCAAGCTCGTCCTGCCAGAAAGTCCACACACGCGCCGAGTTCGCGGCCCCGTGCACGAGAATCAGCGGGAGGCGCTCGCCGTCGCACACCAAGAGGCTGTGCGTTCGCAACTTGGACATGGCGCACATTCTACGCGGCACGGCTCGCATCCGGATGAATGTCAGGCATGCTGAATGAAGACTCCCGATCCGGGGAGCAGGGGGCGGAGAACACGTGACGATCGGGAACAGTGCTGGAGCTGTGGCCGTGGGCGTTCTGGTCTTGCTCTGCCAGGCGTGCGATCGCACGCCGCCGAGCTCGCGCCCACCGGATAGCGCCACGAGCCCGGAGACCGTTCCGGTCGCTCCGGCCCCAGCGGGACAGTCCGAGGTTGAGCAGCCTCTAGAGAATACGACGCCACCGCGCGCCGAAGCTTCGAAACCTGCCGCTTCAGCGCCTCCGGTCAAGAGGCCGCCCGTCCGGGCGACTACGCCGGCGCCGCCAACGGTCATTCAGAAGCCCGGTCTCCCCGAGCAGGAGAAGCAACCCGCGGCACCACCCGCCCAAGCGCCCGCGGTACTGCCACCCGCGCCGCCGGTAAGGGTGGCAACTCTGGATCTCGGCTCCCTGGAGAAGCGCCTGCGCGATACAAGGGCCATCGGAGTCTTCACCAAGCTCTCGCTCAAGAACGAGGTCGACGACTTGCTCGAACAGTTCCGTGACTTCCATCAGTCGCGTGACCAGACCCGGCTGGCGAAGCTGCGACAGGCCTACGATCTTCTGCTCCTGAAAGTATTGTCTCTGCTCCAGGACGGCGATCCAGGGCTCGCTCGCGATGTCTCGTCCTCGCGCGAGGCGCTCTGGAACATCCTCGTCGATCCCGACAAGTTCAAGAATCTCTGAGTCAATTGGGAGGAGGAGCCATGAGCTGGCGAACCAAGGTCCGGGCCGCGATTGTGTCGACGCCGATTCTGATAGCTGGGCCCGCGCTGGCCGCGGATGACCCGGCTGTGCTGAAGGATTTGACGGCCGTGATCGCTCTCCAGGGCCAGCCCTGCGGGCAAGTCGTCACCGCCACGAAGCAGGGCGACAACGACTACGCGGTGGCATGCAAGGATGGCAGCCGGTACCGCGTCTTCGTGAACGCCGAGGGCCGGGTCGTCGTGCAGAAGCAGTGAGCGGCGCGACTCACGCACGCCACTGACGGTCGAGCCCGCGGTACTGGATGGCTTCGGCGCAGTGCTCGGCGGTCAACCCCTCGGACCCGGCGAGATCGGCGATCGAGCGGGCGACTTTGAGGACGCGGTCGTGACCGCGAGCCGAGAGCCCGAGCTGGGTCATCGCCGCCGCGAGCAATCGCTCGGCCTCGGCGGAGACCTTGCAGAAGCGTCGCACTTGCCGCGGGCTCATCGCCGCATTGACGCGAATCGCGCTGGCGCGGAAGCGGTCGCGCTGACGCTGGCGGGCGACGTCCACTCGCGCCCGGATCGTCTCGCTGGCCTCGCCCGAGGCCAAGCCCTGAACGTCGGCGGGCGGCAGCGCAGGGAGCTCGACGTGCAGATCGATACGGTCGAGGAGCGGGCGCGACAGACGGCCGAGGTACCGGGCCCGCTCCGCGGGCGTGCAGAGACAGCCGTCGAGCGAGGGGCAACCGCGCCGACACGGATTGGCGGCGGCGATCAGCTGGAACCGAGCGGGGAAATCGCTGACACCGCTGGCGCGAGCGATCGTGACGCGACCGTCCTCGATCGGTTGACGCAACGACTCGAGCACATGCTGGTGGAACTCCGGTAACTCGTCCAAAAAGAGCACGCCAAGATGTGCGAGGGTTACCTCGCCCGGGTGCGGCGGGCTTCCCCCACCGATGAGGCCCGACACCGAGATCGTGTGGTGCGGCGCGCGGAAGGGGCGCCGGCTCATCAGCTCGCCGTGTCGCGGCAACAGACCGGCGACCGACCAGATGGTCGACGATTCGATCACCTCATCGCGCGACAGCGGGGGCAGGATCGCGGCCAGTCGTCGCGCCAGCATCGTCTTTCCGCCCCCTGGTGGGCCTACCAGCAGCACGTTGTGGGCGCCGGCGGCCGCGATCTCGAGCGCGCGCTTGGCGTGAGCCTGCCCGCGAACGTCCGTGAAATCGAGATCGTCCGTGGCCGCCGTGAGGGCGGGCGGGGCCGGCGTGAACGCCACCGGGTTTGCGCCGTTCAGGAAATCGACGGCGTCGCGCAAGGTCGGCGCGGCGAGGACCTTGAGATCGTCGACCGCGAGCGCCTCCGTGTGGTTGGCGAGCGGCACCACGAGCGTGCCGATGCGCTGGCGCCGGCACGTGAGCCCGACGGCGAGCACCCCGCGCACGCCCTGAATCTGGCCGTTCAACGCCAGCTCGCCCACGACGGCAAATGGACCGATGCGCCCGTCGACGACGATCCCGGTGGCCGCGAGAATACCGAGCGCGATCGGCAGATCGAACGAGGCGCCCTCTTTGCGAAGGTCGGCGGGAGCCAGGTTGACCGTGATTCGCTCGGACGGGAACGCAAAGCCGGCGTTTCGGATGGCCGTGCGCACGCGCTCGCGGCTCTCGCGTACGGCCGAGTCGGGAAGACCGACCGTCGTGAACATGGGCAACCCGGGACTGACGTCGACTTCCACGCGGACGAGCGCGGCCTCGACGCCCACGAGCGCAGCGGAGAGGACTCGCGCCAGCACCAGGCGATTCTTCGGTCAGCCGGACGCCGCGTCAATGTCGCGCGTCGGATACGGTCTCGGAGTCTCTGAACCTGAACCCATACGTTGCCGTTGGCCCCGAGGTCGCTGCCAGAGCGGCCGGGATTGGTGCTAGAGTCCCGGCATGGCGCGCCCCGTCGTCCTCGTCGTAGATGACGACCCCGGCGTCCGGGAGTCGTTTCGGCTGATCCTCGAGGACCACTATGACGTGGTCGACGTGCCTGACGGTCCGAGCGCACTCGACGTCGTCCGCGCCTCCGCGGCCGATCTGGTACTCCTCGACATCCGCTTGCCCGGGATGGACGGCATCGAGGTTCTCGAGCGCATCAAGGCCCTCGACGAGGGCATCGAGGTGATCCTGGTCACTGCCGTGAAGACCGTTCGAACCGCGGTCGCCGCCATGAAACTCGGCGCCTTCGACTATCTGACAAAACCCTTCGAGGAGGACGAGCTCTTGTCCCTGTCACGACGCGCCCTCGAGCGCCGCGCGCTCGAGCGCGAAGTTGCCTTTCTTCGCTCCGAGCTCGAGCGCGCGCACGATCTCGACGAGATCGTCGGAAGGCATTCCGCGATCGAGAAGCTCCACGGCCTCATCGCGCAGGTCGCCCGCACGTCGACGACCGTGTTGATCACCGGCGAGAGCGGTACCGGCAAGGAGCTCGTCGCCCGGGCCATCCACCATCAGGGCCCGCGGCGCGAGGGGCCCTTCGTCGCCGTCAACCCGGCGGCGATCGCCGAGACTCTCATCGAGTCCGACCTGTTCGGCCACGAGAAGGGTGCGTTCACCGGCGCCCACCAGCGCAAGCTTGGCAAGTTCGAGCTCGCGCAGGGCGGCACGCTCTTCCTCGACGAGATCGGCACCTTGCGGGCCGAGCTCCAGGCCAAGCTCCTGCGGGTGCTCCAGGAGCGCGAGATCGAGCGGGTCGGCGGCACCCGGCCGGTCAAGATCGACGTGCGCTTCATCGCCGCGACGAACACGAACCTCAAGGAGGCCGTCGGCCGCGGCGCCTTCCGCGAAGATCTCTACTACCGGCTCAACGTAGTGCCGGTCGTGGTGCCGCCGCTGCGCGAGCGCATCCAGGACGTCCCGCTGCTCGTCGATCATTTCATCCGGCGCGACAACCGACGGTTCCACAAGCGAGTCGAGGGGCTTTCGCCCGAGGCGCTGGCCGCCCTGAACGCCTACCGGTGGCCGGGCAACGTGCGTGAGCTCGAGAACGTCATCGAGCGCTGCGTGGTCTTGGCCGAGGGGCCCGTCATCCAGCTCAACGATCTGCCGCTGGACGTGTCGTTACCCCAGCAGGCCACGAAGGTGCGGGCGGCCGAAGCCCTGCCGCTCAACGAAGCGACGGATCAGTTCGAACGGCAGATCGTCTTGCGGGTCCTCGAGCGCGTTGGGTGGAATCTGACCGAGGCCGGACGGATTCTCGAGATCCATCGGAACTCTCTCCGGGTGAAGCTCGCGCGATGGGGCATCCGGGCGCCTGGGCAACGCTGATCGCCCAGTTACTGGGCGCCCACTAGCTGGGCGCGCCGCACAGCCACTGGGCGATGGCGCGCGATGATATGAGCCCGGCCAGTGTACTCACCAAGGCGAAACACGCGCTTTGCGCATCGTTCCGCGAATGCCTTGCGTTGTGGCGACGAAATTGCGTAGCGTCCCGTCGGTTGTACTTCCGAAGCCCTCACGGGGGGGGCTTCTCAACCGATTGGGAGGAGAGTCATGGCGAAGGCATGGGCGGGCATCGTGATCGTGGCGGCGGTGATCGGATCGTTCTTGCTGGTGGCGCCGGTGATCGAGTCGGCGACATCCAACTCCACGCAGTACTTCCAGGCGATCGGGACGGCGGAAGGCGGCGCGGACTAGCACTCGCCCGCTTGTTGCCTGGCTCGACATTGTTGAGTCGCCTCTGGGTGGGGAAGGGAGGCGTCCGTGCTCCCTTCCTTTTCCTCGTTCTGCTCCTTGTGTTCTCGGTGGGCCTCGTGTTCGTGCGGCCCTCACCCCTGCGCACCCAGGATCGGGATCCTGGAGCTGCCGGCACGGTCTACCGACGGCCGCTGGGCCACGACCCGAAGACTCTCGACCCGGCTCGGGTCAGCGACATCTACAGCCTGTCCGTCTCGCAGCAAATCTTCGACGGTCTCGTGCAATACGACTCCGCGCTCACGATCGTGCCGGCACTCGCGGAATTCTGGCGCGCTTCGCGTGATGGGGCGGTGTGGACGTTCAATCTTCGTCACGGCGTGAAGTTCCACCATGGACGCGAGGTCAACGCGGACGACGTCGTCTACTCGTTCGCGCGCATTCTCGATCCGAAGACGCGTTCGGGCGCGGCCGAGCTGTTCCTCAATATCAAAGGAGCCCGCGAGTTCAGAGAGGGACGGGCGAAGAGCGTGTCGGGATTGGTGGCGCTCGACCGGCGCACCGTCCAGGTGACGCTCGACGACCACGTTGCGCCGTTCGTGGCCATCGCGGCGGTCGGCCACGCCAAGATCGTCCCCCGCGACCTCGTCGAGTCGCAGGGCGAGGCGTTCGGCGCCCAGCCCGTGGGGACCGGGCCATTCAGATTCGTCCGGTGGGACCGGGGCCGCGAGATCGTCCTCGAAGCCAATGCGGAATATTTCGACGGGGCGCCGCGACTCACGCGGCTCCTGTTCCGTATTTTTCCAGGCGAGCAGCGCGACGCGATGCAGGAGGAGTTCCAGAAGGGGAACCTCGAGGACGCGCCGGTGCCGGCCCGTGTCGACCGGCGCGCGCTGGCCACGAGCGGCGGATACATCTATGTGAAGCGGCCGATGATCAGCGCGCGGTTCTATGGATTCAACACGCGGGCGAAGCCGCTCAACGATCGGCGTGTCCGGCAGGCGATCGTCCAGGCAATCGACCGAGAGACGATCGTCGAGGGCGTCTACTTGGGCCAGGTCACCTACGCGCGCGGTGTCTTGCCGCCGGGGATGCTCGGCTTCAATCCGGGGCTCACCGGGTACCCATACGACCCGGCGCGTGCGCGCGAGCTGCTCGCCCAGGCCGGCTATCCCGGAGGCCGCGGCCTGCCGCCACTCACCATCTGGTCGGGCGCCCGGCAGGCCGACATCGTGCGCGAGCACGCGCTCATCAAGAAATGGCTGGCGGCGGTCGGCATCACCGCCGACTTCCAGTACAACACCGACTGGCAGGCGTTCTCGAAGATGCTCGACGATGGAAAGCTGCCGATCTTTCTATACGCCTGGTACGCGGACGTCCCCGACCCGGACAACTTCCTTACGAAGCTGTTCCACTCGAAGAGCCCTCGCAACTTTTTCGGCTACGCGAACCCCGTCGTCGACGAGCTGCTCACGGGCGCCCGAAGCGCCGGTGACATTCAGCGGCGGGTCGAGCTGTACCGGAGAGCCGAGCAGCTGATCCTCGACGACGCCCCGATCGTCCCGGTCTTCCATCGCGCGTACGAGCGCCTGTTCCAGTCCTACGTCCGGAGCGTCGAGGTCAACGGCCTCGGGGACCCCTACATCCCCCTGCGCAAGATCTGGCTCGACCGAACGCGATGAAACCTCAATCCCTGCGCGCGCAGCTCCTACTCGGCACGATCCTCGTGATCGTTCTCGTCATGACGACCGTCATGGTGGTGGTCGACCACCAGGGGCGTGCCGGGATCATCTCCGAAATGGAGCGGCGCGGCGAGGCGCTCGCTCGGAGCCTCGCGGCGATCTCCGTGGGCCCACTGCTCGTCTACAACTTCGTCGCGCTGGAGCAGAACGTCGTGCGGATCAGCGCCGAGCCCGACGTCGTCTACGCGCTCGTGCTCGACGCCGACGGCAAGGTGGCGGCCCACAGCCGGTATCCCGAGCGCGTGGGGTTCCTCCTGCACGGCGCCGTGCCCGAGCGCGCGGCGAGCGCGGGTGAGCCGCTGACCCAGGAAACCGTCACGACCGCCGGCGAGGCCGTCTACGACTTCGCCGTGCCGGTCCTAGTCGAGGGCCGGAAGTGGGGCACCGTGCGGCTCGGACTGTCCAAGCGGCGGATGGAAGCCGAGCTCCGGCGCACGCGGCTCGAGCTCGGCGCGCTGACCCTCGCGACGCTCTTGCTCGGAAGTGTCGCAGCGGCCCTGGTCGCCCGTCGGATCGCGCGGCCGGTCCAGCAACTGGCCGAGGGCGCCGCCGCCATCTCGCGCGGCCAGCTCAACCAGCGGATCGAGCCCTCGACGGCCGACGAGATCGGGCGTCTGGCCACGGCCTTCAACGACATGGCGGCGCAGCTCCTGCATCAGCGAACCGCGCTGGAGGAGGCTCACGGCGGCCTGCGACGACAGTTCGAGGAGCTCGCCGATCTCAAGAGCTATACCGACAACATCCTCGGCTCGCTCACGAGCGGCATCGTGACGATCGACCTGGGCGGCCGCGTGGTCACGCTGAACCTGGCCGCCGAGCTGCTCACCGGCTTCTTCCGCGGCGAGGCCGCCGGCCGGTACTGCACCGAGCTGTTCGCCCACACGCCCGAGATCAGCGACCTCCTGATGGAGACCCTCGCAACGCGCGCGCCGATCGCGAGCGTGCCGCTCACGCTCCGGCGCCGCAACGGCACCATCTTACCGATCGAGTTCAGCACGGCGCCGCTCAAGGGCGGGGAGGGGAAGGACCTCGGCGTCATCGGCGTGTTCCGTGACGTGACACTCGTGCGCCAGCTCGAGAGCGACCTGCGGCGGTCGGATCGGCTCGCCGCGCTCGGCACGCTGGCCGCGGGCCTGGCCCACGAGATCAAGAATCCGTTGACGTCGCTCCTCACGTTCAGCAGGCACCTGGACCGGAAGTTCGACGATCCGAATTTCCGCGAGCGATTCAGCAGCGTCGTCCCGCGCGAGCTGGAACGGATCAACGGCATCGTCGAGCGCCTGCTCGAGCTGGCGCGCCCCTCGCGGATGAGCTTCACGCTCGTGAGGCTCCCCGAGCTCATCGATCGCGCCCTCGAGCTCTACGCCGATCAGTTCGACGACCGGCGCGTGGAGGTCGTGCGCGAGTACGCCCGCGACGTGCCGTCGATCCAGGCGGACAAGGACGCGCTCTACCGCGTGTTCGTCAATCTGGTGGCCAACGCGCTCGACGCGATGCCCGGCGGCGGTCGCCTCACGGTGCGCGCCGGGTGGGCGGGGACAGGCGACCCGGTGCCGGCGACGCGATGGCGACCGGCGAACCGGGTCAAGATCGAGGTCGGGGACACCGGCGTCGGCATCGAGCCCTCGGACACCGACCGGATCTTCAATCCCTTCTATACGACGCGGGACAGCGGGACGGGGCTCGGCCTGGCGCTTGCGCACAAAATCATCCAGGACCACGGCGGCGCGATCAGTTTCCAGAGCGTGCGCGGCCGCGGCACGACGTTCACGATCGTCCTGTCCCTCATACCCGATCCGCCGAGCGCCCCCGGCGACGAGACGCCGCGATGACGGAGGGCGGCGCGGTGTCCGCACGCGATCAATCCACGCGGCTCGAGCAGGCGCTGGCCGACAACGCGACCCTGCGCCGACACGCGAGCAGTGTCGCCCACGACTTCAACAACCTGCTCGCGGTCATCACCGGCTACACGGAGATGATGCTCAAGCGCCTGCGCGCCGACGATCCGCTGCGCCGGAACGCGGAGGCCATCAAGCGCGCGACCGAGTGGGGCGCCGCCCTGACCCAGCAGATTCTCTCGGGGAGCCGCCGGGCGGCCCCGGCGCCGGTGCCCGTCGATCTCAACCAGCTCGTGGGGAACGTGACGCGCGTGCTCCAGCCTCTGCTCGGCGACGCGATCGAGCTCGTGACGCGGCTCAGCCCGAGCCTCGCGCGGGTCAGCGCCAACCCGCACCAGATCGGCCAGGTCATCATGAACCTCGTCGTCAACGCCCGCGACGCCATGCCCAGCGGCGGTCGCCTCACCATCGAGACGGGCAACGTGGGCCAGGCCGTGATGCTGGCGGTGGGCGACACCGGATGCGGAATGGACGACGACACCCGCGCACGCCTGTTCGAGCCCTATTTCACGACGAAGGAGCCCGGGCGCGGCAGCGGGCTCGGGCTTGCGACGGTGTACGACGTCGTTACCCAGTGTGGCGGCCAGATCAGCGTCACGAGCGACGCCGGGGCCGGATCGACGTTCAAGATCTACCTGCCGCGGGTCGCCGAGATCGCGGTCGTGGCGCAGACGCCGGCTCCGCCGCCCGAGCCGCCCGCCGCCACCGAAGCCAAGACCGTGCTCGTCGTCGAGAACGAGCGCGAAGTGCGGGATCTGATCCGGGAGATCCTTCATCTCCAGAGCTACGTGGTCCTCGAGGCGGGCGATCGGGACGAGGCGCTTGCCCTCAGCGAGCGGCACACCGGCCGGATCGACCTGATGGTGGTGGACGTGGGGATCCCACCGTCGTTCGCCGACGAGTGGGTGATACGAGTACGGGCCTCGCGGTCGGAGATCAAAGTACTCTACGTGTCGGGCTACCTCAGCGACAGCGCGTCGGTCGACGCGCCCAAGCTCGGCCCGCTGCTCCAGAAACCGTTTACGGTCGGAGCCTTCACGAAGGCGATAGGATTGGTGCTGAGCCGGGCGAAGTGACGATGGAGAGCCTCAGGCTCAGCGGAACCGCGGCATGACCTCGCGGGCGAAGAGCTCCATCGAGCGCCGCACCTTTTCTTGAGGTAGACCGCCGAAGTTCATCCAGCAGAGCATCTCGCCGACGCCGAGGCGCTGGAATTCCTGGATCCGCGCCGCGACGGTGTCGGGCGAGCCGAAGGCGACGCTCTCCGCGACCAGGTCATCCCACGACACCTTCGCGAAGCGCTCCTCGAGCGCGCGGAACCCCGGCTGCAGCAGCGGGTGTACGCGGTCGATCCGCTCGGGAACGAGGAAGCGCCGCAGCGACTCCTGGTACCACATCTCCGCGTCCTTCGCCTCGGCCAGCGCCTGCGCGTCGGACGGCGCCACGTAGACGTGGCGCGACACGCCCCAGCGGCCCAGGAGACCCGCGATCTCGGCCGCGCTCCGGCCCGCCTTCTCGCACGCCTTCACGTACGTGTCGCGACTCTTCGCGAGCTGCTCGACGCCGCCCCGTAAGAGCGAGTTCAGCATCGGTACCCCGCGGAGGGCCGTCGCCTCGATCGTGTCGGGGCTCGTGCACACGACGTACACCGGCGGGTGAGGCCGCTGGAGTGGCTTCGGGATCACGCGGACCTCGGGGATGTTGAAGTGGCGGCCCTCGAACGCGAAGCGCTCCATCGTCCACGCCTTGAGGATGATCGCCAGGCTTTCCTCGAAGCGCTCGCGGTTCTCGATCTGGGGCACGCGATATCCTTCGAACTCGACCGGGCGGTTGCCGCGGCCGACGCCGACGTCGAGACGTCCTTCGCTCAGGATGTCGACGATCGCGAGCTCCTCGGCGAGCCGAACCGGGTCATGGAACGGAAGGATCGCGGCGGCGAGCCCGATGCGCACCCGTCGCGTCCGCATGGCGGCCGCCGCCGCCAGCACCGCCGGCGAGACGGACAGGCCGTAGTCGATGAAGTGGTGCTCCGTCAGCCAGATGCTGTCGAAGCCGAGCTCCTCGGTCCACGTCATCTGCTCGATCTCGTGGCGGACAACGTCCGGGTGAGCGATCGCGGGCGGCGCCTGCAGGAAGTAGTAGGTTCCGAAGCGCATCGGGGCCTCGACTTTACCTCATCTACCTCTGAAGATTACCTCTGAAGATCGACCAGCAGCGCGGCGTGGTCGCTGAGACGACCGCCCTGGCGCCCCACAGGCCGGCCCCAATCGTAGCGGACGTCCCTGAGCCGGGGCCGGAGCTGATCGTTCACGAAGGCCTGATCGAGCCGAAACCCGTTGCCGCCGTTGGGCGAGTACCAGGTGTAGGCGCGGGCCGTGCCCCGAAGAAGGCGAAACGCGTCGAGCCATCCCGACTGCTCGAGCCCCGACAGCCAGGCGTCTTCTCGCGGTCCGAACACCCGCGTCTCCTCGTCGAGACCCGGGCGGCCGGAGTTCGTGTCGCCGAGCAGCATCGTGGGCCCACGCCGCCAGCGGCCGAGCAACGTGAGGACGGCGGCGTAGAAGAGATCCTTCCGTCCGGTCACCCGATTCGGGACGTGCATCGCACCCAGGGTGAGGGGCTCGGGAGCCTCGACTGAAGCGAGGAGAAGGAGACGGCCGGGATCGCCGGGGCCGACCCGCAGGCGTAGTCGGCGCATCGGGAATCGTGTCGCGATGAACAGGCGATTGGCGCTGGGTAGTGAAGGCTCAGCCGTCGTGCACTGGTACGCCAGGCCAAGCGCCGCGAGCGAGCGGGCCAGCTCCAGGCTCGGTGGAGTCGCGCGGAATTCGCAGAGGGCCACCGCGTCCGGGGCCCAGCGCTCGATCTGCGCGGCGATCCGGCCGACGCGGACGCCGCCGCCGGCCCGGATGTTCCAGAAGACGATCCGCATCGAGTGGGCTCCTACCGCGTGCCCAGCGACGTCTCCAAGAGCTCGAGCGCTCGCTTCGCGAAGGCCCACATGTTCTTTTCTCGGTCGCCGTGGCCCGTCTCGAGCGTGATCGCGCGCTCGACGGGACCCGCCACGGCGATACACGCGTGCCCCGCCGAATCGCCGTAGCGATTGCCGGTCGGTCCGGTGGCGCCGGTCTCGGCGAGCCCCCAGGTGGCCCCCAGGAGCTCGCGGATCGTGCGCGCCTTGAGCAGCGCATATGGCTCGCTGCTCGACCGGATGCCCTTCACGGCCTCGTCCGGAACCCGCAGGAGCCCGCGCCGCGCGGCCTGCGTGTAGATCACGCCGCCGCCGAGGAAGTACGCCGAGGCACCGGGCACCGAGAGCAGCGCGGCGGAGATCAACCCGCCTGCGGAGGACTCGGCCACCGCGATCGTTTCTTTTCGTTCCTTCAGGGTGGTCGCGAGCGATCGGGCGAGCGCGTCGAGCTCGTTCATGGCGCTGCGACCTTAGGGGCCCGCTCGTGCCTTGTCAAGTCGGGGATGGCCCGAGCGGGGTGGTGCTCAGGAGAGGCGCCGCGCGGGCGCCGCCAGCTCGCACTCGGCGATCTTGGTGAGCAACGTCTTGTAGCTGACCTTGAGGATCCGCGATGCTTCGGCGCGATTCCAGCGTACGCGCTCCAGCACTTCCACCAGGGCGTGGCGCTCGGCCTCGCGGGCGCCGCGGCGGGCGATCTCGCGCAGGCTCTCGGTGACCGACAGCGAGGGCTGCGGGTGCACGGTGCGCGCGCCTCTGCCGCGCGCGAACTGCGCCTCGAAGGCCTGCTCGCCGTCCGCGAGCACGACCATGCGGCGAATGATGTTCTCCAGCTCGCGGACGTTCCCCGACCAGGGGTACTCCGTGAGGCGGGCCAGGGTCTCGAGGGAAAGCGTCTTCTGCCGGCCGTACTGGGCGTTGAACTTTGCGAGGAACCACGCCACCAGCGCCGGGATTTCCTGCCGCCGCTCGCGGAGCGGCGGCACCTGGATCTCGACCACGTTGAGGCGGTAGTAGAGATCCTCGCGGAACTCACCCTGCGCCATCGCTTCCTCGAGGCGCCGGTTGGTGGCGGCGATCACGCGCGCGTCGACGTCGATCGGCGTGTGCCCGCCGACCCGTGAGAACCGGAAGTCCTGCAGCACGTGGAGCAGCTTGGCCTGGAGCGCGAGCGGCATTTCGCCGATCTCGTCCAGGTAGATCGTGCCCATGTTCGCGAACTCGAACTGTCCCAGCTTGCGGCGGTGGGCGCCCGTGAACGCGCCCTTCTCGTGGCCGAAGAGCTCGGACTCGAGCAGCTCCTGAGGGATCGCGGCGCAGTTGACCTTGACGAAGGGCCCCTGACGGCGGGCGGAGGCCGCGTGCACCGCGCGGGCGATGAGATCCTTGCCGACCCCACTCTCGCCGCGGATCAACACGGTCGTGTCGGTGTCGGCGATGCTCTCGATGATGGAGCGGATCGCCTGCATCCGGGGGTGGCCGTCAAAGAGTGAGGGCTCGGACGTGGCTACGGACTCGACTCGATCAGTTCCCACTGTTCCCTTCCCTCCCGGATGGACTTTCAGCCGGCCGAGACAGCATGCAAAGAAAGTGCTAGGCGATGGCAACAAGATTTCAGGTACTTACAGGCTGTCCGGAGAATCAATTTTACGCTAGCTGGTAAGAAACGGATTGATCAACTGGCTCGATCCTTACCGCTGATGGTAGCCATGGGCTATGACACCCCCATTACAAAGCGACGAAGAGTCGACGACGGCGGGTCTCGCGAGCCTACGTACGAGGCAGGAGCACCGTGAAGCGGCTGCCCTTTCCCTCTCGGGACTCGACGGTCACACGGCCGCCATGGGCCTCCGTGATGCCGCGCACGATAGCCAGGCCGAGGCCCGTGCCGCCCCGTTCGCGATGCGCCTGGCGGTACGCCTCGAAGATGTGCGGGAGCGCGTCCGCGGGGATGCCCACGCCAGTGTCCTCGACCTGCAGCTCGAACTCCGGCCCGGCGTCGATCACCCGCACGGCCACGCGGCCGCCGGACGGAGTGAACCGGATCGCGTTGGCGCCGAGGTTCACGAGCACCTGGTGGAGACGCTCCACGTCGCCGCTGTAGGCGAAGCTCGCGCCGATGCGCTCGCTCTCGAGCGTCACGCCCGCTTCCGACGCGAGCGGATGGAGCTCCTCGACGGCATGGTCGACCAGCACGCCGAGGTCGAGCGAGCGCCGCTCGAGCTCCACGAGACCGGCCTGGAGTCGTGACATCTCGAGGATCTGATTCACGAGGCGGAGCAGCCGCCCGGAGCTGACCGAGACGATGTCGGCGAGCCGCTTCTGCTTGTCCGTGAGCGGACCCGGGACACCCTCTCGCAAGAGCTCGGCGGCGCCGCGGATCGACGTGAGAGGTGATCGGAGCTCGTGCGACACGGTCGCAAAAAACTCACGTCGCGCCTCCTCGACCCGGCGCAGCTGACCGATCATCGAATTGAACGACCGCGCGAGCGATCCGATCTCGTCGCGGCGAGTGACCACGATCGGCTTTCGGAACTTGCCGGTCGCGACCGCCGCCGCCGCCGCGGACAGGTCGTCGAGGGAGCGCGTCATCCGGTGCGAGAGGAACGCGGCGCCCAGCAGCGCCACGCCTACCGCCGCGCCCAGCGCGACCAGCACCCAGGTCCACATGCGTCCCTCGACGCGCGCACTGTCGGCCTCGACCGAGAGGACGCGCGTATGGATGGCCGACATCAAGGCGCCCAGGCGTTGCTCGACCCGCTCGGCGAGCAGGCGCGCGTCGATATCGATCAGGCGGACGGCGCCGAGGTGATCGCCTATCTGCAAGAGCGCACGCTCCCGGGCGACGACGCCGCGATACCCATCGAACGCGGCGCTGGCCTCGCGCAGGTAGAGCTTCTCCCCGCTGCTTTGCGCGTAGTCGACCAGGCGCTCGAGATCGTCGGCGACCTGCGCCGCCCGCTTGGTCCACGCCGTCGTGTAGGACGGATCACCGAGGGAGACGGCATGCGCCTCGAGGCGCATCAGCGGCTCGATCGCCTCGCGCGCGGCCGCGGTGAGGCGAAGCGCCGGAACCGTGCGAGTCACGATCTCGCGGTTGGCCGAGGCGAGACGGTCGATTGCGCGCAGGCTCAGTGCCGCCACGCCCGCGAGCACGACGATGACGAGTGCCGAGGTTAAAAAGATCTTCGACGCCAGCCGCATGCATTCTCTCCCCGGGCACCGGCTCCGGTGATCGCCGGATGCGATCGACAGTGGAGCGGGGGCCCAGTCGGTGATTGCGCGAGGTCCTCGTGGGATCCCGCGTGGTTCGGGGGCGCCTACCGGAACGAGTTAGGGAGGAGAGAGCCGGACGTCAGAAAACGCCGCGACCAAGAAGTCGAAATGCTGGAGGAATGCTCGAGAGCCTTTCCACGAGTGCGGAGTCTATAAGGCTTGGCTCGAGCCTGTCAACTGTCGAGTTACAGGTACACCCGCTCGGCCCGGCGAAGCGCGCGATAACGCTCGAAGGACTTTCGCTCATCCTCGAGACCCAGGATAGACCTGATAGTGGTTCCCCTGAACGTATACCGCAGCATCTTGAGCCCGTTGCGAAGCGCGAAGAGCGGCGTGTGGATCAAGGCCACCGGGAGATGCTTGAGCTTGATCCACCGATCGGCCCGCCATCTCAAGAATTCGATCTCGTCCGAGTCGAGGTGCGCCGTTCGCACCACGGCGGTGGTGCCGTCGTAGTCCTCGAGCCGCTCGTTGGTGATGAGCCCCTGCTCCCGGAACGTCTTTGTCATCGGCGTGCGCGGATAGGGCGTCGGATGCTGGATGTACGGTACGTCGACGTACCGGCGGGCGAAGGCCAGATTGGCCTCGATCGCCTCGCGCGTGTCCTGGGGGTTGCCCACGATGAGCCCGCCGACGACGTACATCTTGTTCGCATGCAAGTACTCGATGGCGGTCACCGCGGCGTTGCCGCTGCTGACGCCCTCGTCGCGGCGCCGGTTCTTGGCCTCGGCACGGAGGAATTCGAGATCTTCCTCGAGGATGTTCTCGATGCCCAGGAAGACGTACCGGAAGCCCGCCTGGCGCATCAGGGGCGCCAGCGTGCGGCCGTGGTTGGCGATGGCCGAGGTCATCGCCTGCACGGTATAGTCGAGGTCGTTGAGCCCGGCCTCGATGATGGCGCGACAGAGCCCTTCGAACCGGCGCACGTTCAGCGTGATGTTGTCGTCGACGAGGAAGATTGCCCGGGCGCCGTGCGCGCGCGCATCGCGGATGTCGGCCAGCACGCGGTGCAAGTCGTACGTGTGAAAGTTGCGCCCGCGCATCTCGATGATCGAGCAGAAGCTGCAGTCGAAGGTGCAGCCGCGCGAGGTCTCCACGACGTCGACCTGCCGTCCGACCATCGTGTAGCCGCTGAGGACCCGCGCGGCCCGGTTCGGCAGGCGCACGCCCCCGTCGTCGAGCCCGTTGACCGGGCGATCGGGATTGTGGGTGAAGCCCGCGCCGCACTTGAACGAGAGGCCCGCCACCGTCGCAAGATCGGTCCCGCGCTCGAGGGCTCTCACCAGCTCGCGGAACGTCAGCTCGCCTTCGCCGCGCACGATGAAATCCACGCCCGCGCTCGGATGCGTGTAGGCATCCGGCGCCAGGCTCGCGTCATACCCGCCGACCACCACGCGCGCGGCCGGCCGCAGACGCCGGACCAGCTCGATGATCCGGAGCGCGGTGTGCCGCTGGAAGGTCATGACCGACAGTCCGATCACGTCCGGCTGGACCTCGTGCACGAGGCGCTCGAGCGTCTCACGCACCCGGCGCTGGACCAGGATCAGATCGGCGATGGCGACCGTGTGGTGGGGATCGACGTTGCCGGCCAGCGAGGCGAGCGCCCCGTTGGGCATGCGGATCGCCACCGATGGCATGTGCTCGAACGAGTCCGGCATCGAGAGCAGCAGAATGTTCATCGGCTGTTCGCCCTACGGACGGCCCTCGAGCCCGATCGCGCGCGCCACGGTCTCCAGGTGAAGCTGCGCGTCGCCGAAATCGAGGCTCGCCGCCTGGATGCGCTTGTGCAGGAGATGCAGCGGGTGTTCCTCGCAGTAGCTGATGGCCCCGAAGATCTGGTGACCGCGACGCGCCACGGCGAGGCACGCCTCGCCCGCGTACGCCTTGGCGAGGGCCGCGTCGGCCTCGGCAGGTCGGCCCTCCGCTGCCCTCCAGGCCGCGACATAGAGGAGCCCGCGGGCCGCGTCGACGTCGCGCACGAGATCGGCGCACGCGTGCTGGATGGCCTGGTAGCCGCCGATCGGCCGTCCGCCCTGGACGCGCGTCTTCGCGTGCTCGATCACGAGCTCGAGCACGCGCTGCGCGCCGCCCACCATCTCGGCCGTACGCGCCAGCGACCCCGCGCGGAGCGCTGACGTCAGGAGCGCGGCGCCGTCGCCGACGGCGCCCAGCAGATCATCCGGTCGGATCTCGACGTGATCGAACGTCACCTCGAAGAGCTTCTCGCCGCTGATCGCGTCGAGCGGCAGACGGGCGATGCCCGGATGGTCCGTCGGCACCACCACGAGGCTCGGGGCACCGCCGACGCGGACGGCGACCACGAGATCGTCCGCGACGTGCGCGTCCTTGACGAAGAGCTTGCGGCCGCTGAGCCGGCCGGGCACGGGGCACTCGAGCGCGACGGCCTCGAGATCGAACGAGCCGGTCTCCTCCACGAGCGCGAGGCTCGCGATCCGCGTACCGGCGGCAAGCTCCGGGAGGAGGCACTTCTGCTGCGCCGGGCTTCCGGCAGCGATGACGAGCGACGTGGCCACCACCGCGCTCGTCACGAACGGGCCCGGTAGACCGGCGCGACCCATCTCCTCGACGAGCAGGATGACGTCGAGCAGCGAGCCGTCACTCCCGCCGAGCTCGGAGGGGATCAGGAGGCCCGGCCACCCCAGCTCGGCCATGCGGCGCCAGAGCGCCTGGTCGAAGCCGTGCTCGTCGAGCGCCAGGCGCTGGGCCAGCTCGGGCGGACAGTGCTGGCGGAGAAACGCGCGCGCCGTTTTCGTCAAGATTTGCTGAGCCGGCGTCGGACGGAAGTCCATTTCAGCGCGCCTTCGCCTCGGCGGTCGCTTTCGGCTCCGCGGAGAGACCGAGACCGCGAACGGCCACGGAGGTGCGGAGGATCTCCGCGGTCCCGCCGGCGATCGTGTGGCCGAGGGTCGTCAGATAGAGGTGCGAGATCTGTCCGCCGAGCTTCGCCCATCGCGAGCCCTCGCGCAGCGGCCCCCAGACGCCCAGCAGGTCCATTCCCAGGCGCGCCAGCTTCTGTCCGGTCTCGTCGGCGTAGACCTTCGCCATCGCCGTCTCGTAGGTGAGTGGCGCGCCGTCACGGATGAGACAGCCCGCGCGGTAGAAGAGGAGGCGCAGCGCCGCGATCTCGGCCGCGATCGCGGCGAGTCGGCGCCGCACGAGCGGATCACGCGCGAGCGGCGCGCCACCGCCCGTCGTCGTGTTGGCGTAGTCCACCAGCTGCCCGAGCACGCGCGCGAGCGCCGGCGCCTTGTAAAAACGCCCCCAGAACCGATCGGCGTCGAGTCCGTTCAGGAGCGCCTGGAAGCCGTCGCCCGGTGGCCCGAGCATGAGATCGGCCGGTACGCGCACCTCGTCCAGAAACACCTCGTGGTGATAGACCTCGCCCGTGAGGCTCCGGATCGGCCGGATGTCCATCCCCGGCGAGATCTTGTGGCCGCGGATGACGTAGTCACCGCCGTCGCGGCGTGCCTCGGTCTTGAGCGCGAGGAGGTCGGAGCCGGCGTCGGGCTCGCTGTAACCCTGCCAGAACGTCGCCTCGCCGCGGGCGACCGCGGGCAGCACCTCACCGCGAAGTCGCTCGGTGCCGAACTCGATGATCGCATCCGCCGTCTGCCAGACGCCGGCGAGCGGCCCGAACGGCGCGCCGGCGAGCGCCAGCTCCTCCATCAGGACGAGCTTCATGAACATCGGCTGCTCGCGTCCACCGAAGGCCTTCGGCCAGCACATGCTGATCCAGCCCTGAGCGCCGAGCGCCTTCATGAAGGCTCGCGAGTTCGAGCCCGAGCCGTAGCCCGCGTCCATGCCATCGACGGGGAACGTCTCGGGCGGGGTCGCGCGCAGGAATCGGCGGACCTCGTCGGCGAACGCCTGCTCGGCTTCGGTGAAATCGAAGTTCATCGAATACGGCGGTCAGGATAACGCCTCCGCCGGGCGACCACCAGCGACCCCTGATGAGGTATGGTGTGGGTCATGCGATACGGCTTCTATCTTCCCACTCGCGGTCAAACGGCGACGCCGGAAGCACTGGAGACTCTCGTGAAGCGCGGCGAGAGCCTGGGCTTCGCTTCGGTGATGATCGCCGATCACCTGGTATTTCCCGTCACGATCAAGTCCCGATATCCCTACACGGTCTCCGGCGACTTCCCGGGACAGGGTGACGTCCTCGATCAGCTCTCGCTGATGGCCTTCGTCGCCGCCAAGACCACGCGCCTGCGCCTGGTCACGAGCGTGATGATCGTGCCCTACCGGAATCCTGTGCTGACGGCCAAGGCCCTGGCGACCATCGACGTGCTCTCCAAGGGGCGAGTCACGCTCGGAGTGGGAGTGGGATGGATGCGCGAGGAGTTCGAGGCGCTCGGCGCGCCGGACTTCGATCGCCGGGGCGCGGTGACCGACGAGTACCTCCGCGTCTTCAAGACGTTGTGGACCGAGAGTCCCGCCTCTTTCTCCGGGCGCTTCTATCGCTTCGAGGCGCTCCACTGTCGGCCGCAGCCCGTTCAGAAGCCACACCCGCCGATCTGGGTGGGCGGCCACAGCAAGGCCGCCCTGCGACGGGCGGCGCGCCTCGGCGACGGCTGGCATCCGGTCGGGGCCAACGCGGCGGTCCCGCTGCCGGCGTCGGAGCTGTCCGGATTGCTCGACGAGCTCTATCGCCTCACCGAGGCCGAGGGGCGCGATCCCAGGGCGCTCACGATCTCGTACAAGGCGCCGGTGTACGACGTCGGCCAGAAGGTGCTCGGGCCGAGTGGGGAGCGCCGGCCGTTCTCGGGCGGTGCCGCGCAGGTGGCCGACGACATCGCGGCGTTCGCGCGGCTCGGCGTGAGCGAGATCGTGTTCGACTTCCGCAGCGAGAGCCTCGCCGAGAGTCTCGAGCGGATAGAGAGCTTCGGACCGATCGTCCGGCAGACTGCGAGCGTCTAGGAGGGCGGTTTCACCTTTCCTCGATACTGCAGATAGCGAGCGACCAGCCAGCACGGGAGTGCCCAGGCCAGGCCCGCGGACCAGCCGGCCAGCACGTCCGTCGGGTAGTGGACGCCGAGATACACCCGACTGAGGCCGACCAGCAGCGCCAGCAGCAGGGAGACCGCGACGCAGTAGGTGCGGCTTCGTCTTCGCGCCACGAACCGCGCGAGCAACGCGCCCAGGGTGAGATAGGTCACGAGGGCGAGCATCGAGTGGCCGCTCGGAAAGCTGGCGCTGCCGACGTTGACGAGATGCGGGACGATCTCCGGCCGCTTGCGGGCGAACCACCACTTCAGTCCCGCGCTCAGGGCCCCCCCGCCGGCGGTCGCGACCACGACGAGCGCGATCGCGTCGTATCGGTGCTCGAGCGCCAGGTAGCCGACGACGATCATCAGGACGAGCGCGAGGACGGTCGTGCCGCCGAGCGCGGTCACGTCGATCGCGGCCTGGACGAGCCACGACGGGCCGATCGGAACGTTCGGGTCGTCCGGGGATCGCAGAAGGCGGAGCACCCCGTCGTCGAACTCGCGCAGATCGCCCTCCAGCATCTCTCCAGCGGTCTTCGCAAAGACGGTGAGCGACAGCACGATGCCGAGGGCGGCCAGGAGCACGACCGCCTCCTGGCCCGTGAGCCACCGGACCGCGAGCCGCAAGGCCTTGGCAGACACGCGAACCATCGGTACGTCCACCCTCTCTGTTTTATCGTACCCCTGTGGTACGCTCTCGCCGACATGAGGCTGAGGTGACAGCAGACCGCGCGCAGATCGCCGTCGTCGGCGACTTCGATCGCGCGAACCCCACCCACAAGTTCACGAACGCGGCGCTCGAGCACGTCGCGCTCGACTTCACGTGGGTGCCGACCGACTCTTCCGGAGATTGGGAAGAGCGTCTGGCCGCGTACGACGGCGTGTGGATCGCGCCGGCGAGCCCGTACCGCAGCATGGAAGGCGCTCTCGCGGCCGTTCGCTACGCGCGCGAGCGCGGCGTTCCGCTGGTCGGCACCTGAGGGGGTTTCCAGCACGCGATCGTCGAGTTCGCGCGCAACGTCCTCGGGTACCGAGACGCCGACCATGCCGAGACGAGTCCCGAGGCCCCGCGGCTCGTCATCACCCCGCTGGCCTGCTCACTCGTCGGGCAGATGCAGCGGGTGGTCCTGGTCCCGCGCACTCGCGCTGCGCGGCTCTACAAGGTGCCCGAGGCCACCGAAGGGTACTACTGCAACTACGGGGTGAACCCGGACTACCGCCTGCAGTTCGAAGCCTGCGGTCTTCGGGTGAGCGGGGTCGGCGACGAGGGCGAGATCAGGATCGTCGAGCTCCCGGAGCATCCGTTCTTCGTCGCCACGCTGTTTCTGCCGCAGGCCCGCTCGACGCAGGAGCACCCACATCCGCTGCTCGAGGGCTACGCGGCCGCGGTGATCGCCTGCCGCGAAGCGCGCACGCGCCTCTCGCTCGCGAAGCCCTGAGACGCCGGCCCGGCCTCAGGCGTTGAGTCGGCGGCGCAGGAAGCCGAGCAACCCCTGCGGCAGGAAGATGATCATGATGATGAAGATGATGCCCAGGGGAATCAGGTAGTACTCGGTCAGGAAGCGCGAGAGCCCTTCGCGCAAGAGCAGGAAGAACGCCGCGCCCGCGAACGGGCCCACCAGGGTTCCCATGCCGCCCATCACGTTGAAGATCACGACCTCACCCGAGACGACGAAGAAGACGAAATCGGGCGCCGCGAACTTGTTCTGGATGGCGTAGAGCACGCCGGCGAGCCCGGCGAAGAGGCCCGATAGCATCACCGCCACCATCTTGTAGCGCTCGACGGGGTAGCCGATCGCGCGCGTGCGCGGCTCGTTCTCGCGGATGGACTGGAGCACCTTGCCGAACGGCGACTGGGTGATTCGCCGGACCAGGAGATAGGAAATCACGACCACCGTCAGCACGAACCAGTGGAACGTCGTGGGCGTGAAGCGATCGCTCCAGAGCCCCAGGAGCGCCAGGCGCGGCTGGCTGAACGTGAGCCCGTTCTCGCCGCCGGTGACCTCGGTCCAGGTGAAGATGATGACGTAGAAGATCTGCGAGAACACGAGGGTCGAGATCGAGAAGTAGATCTCGCGCAGGCGAGTCGCGAAGTAGGCCACGAAGACGGCGGCGACACCGGCCGCGACCAGGCCGTAGAGCGCGGCCAGCCCGAGGCTCGGCGGCTTCACGGTGAGCAGCGCCGCGGCGGCACCGTACATGCCGAGGCCGAAGAACGCCGAGTGCCCGAACGAGACCATCCCGGTGTAGCCGATCAGGATGTCCGAGGACATCGCCAGGAGTCCCCAGATCAGGATCTCGGTGGCGAACCGTTGCCAGAAGGGAGGAAGCACGAGCGGGGCGACGACCAGGAGCACGACCACGACCGCGAACCCGATCCAGTACCCGACGGCGGGTGGCCTCGGCCGCGCGGCCGGCGTCGCGCTCATTTCGGCGTCGGGACGAAGAGGCCCGTGGGCCGGAAGAGCATCGTCAGCACCAGGACGACGAACGAGACGATCACCGCCTGAGCCGGGCTCACGACGATCGCCGCGTAGCTCTCGAGCAGGCTGACGAAGATCGAGGCCAGGATCGAGCCGCCGAGATTGCCCATCCCGCCGACCACGACCACGATGAAGGCGCGGAGCGTGAAGTCGAAGCCCATCGTCTGGGTGACGCCCGCGAACGGGCCGAAGAGCACGCCGCTGGCCGCCGCCATCGCCGAGCCGATCGCGAACACGGCCGTGTAGACGAGCGGTACCGGGATGCCCATCGCCTGGGCCATGACCCGGTCCTGGGTGGTGGCGCGAATCCAGATGCCGTACTTGCCATACTTCAAGAAGAGCCAGAGGCCGGCGAGGATCAGGCCGGCCAGCACCGCCGTGGCGACGCGGTACCAGGGATACTGGATGTGGAACAGCGTGAAGTCGCCCGGCACCGGCTCGCTGATCCGACGGACCGACGGGCCCCACTGCCACAGCGCGTACTTTTGCATGACGAGTGAGAGGCCGAACGTCGCGAGGATCGTCGTGAGCGGGTCGCGCCCGATCAACGGCCGCAGGGTCGTCATCTGAAGAATGGCGCCCAGGGCCGCGATGGCGATCGACGCGGCCAGCAACGCGAGCCAGTAGTTTCCGGTCACGCCCAGCACGCTGGCGCCGACGAATGCGCCGAGCATGAGCAGGTCGCCGTGGGCGAAGTTGACGATGTCCATGATCCCGAAGATCAAGGTGAGGCCCGAAGCGACCATGGCCAGCACCATCCCGTTGACCAGGCCGTGGAGCGTCTGGACGAGGATCTGGTCCATTAGACCCCCAGGTATTCGTGGATGACGCGCTGGTCGGCGCGCAGCTCGGCCGACGAGGCGTGGTGCCGCACCGCGCCCTTTTCCATGATGTAGACGCGCTCGGCGGCGTCGAGCGTCAGCGGGACGTTTTGCTCGACCAGCAGGATGGCCACCCCGTCCCGGTGGAGCGCGTGCACGATCTCCTGGATCTGCGCGACCATGCGGGGCATGAGCCCTTCGGTGGGCTCGTCGAGCAGGATGATCTTGGGCTCGAGCATCATCGCGCGCGCGATCGCGAGCATCTGCTGCTCGCCGCCCGAGAGCGTCCCGCCCGGCTGATTGCGCCGCTCCCTCAGGATGGGAAAGTAGGCGTAGACCTTCTCGAGCAACGCCTCGCGACGGGGGGGTGTGATCCCGGACCGGTCGAGCCCGGTTCTGAGATTTTCGAGCACGGTGAGCAGGCGGAAGATCCGGCGCTCCTCCGGCACCCACGCGATGCCGAGCCCCGCCAGACCGTGCGGCGGCACGCCCTGCAGGTCGCGGCCTTCGAACGTGATCCGGCCCGCGCTACGTCGCGCCATGCCCATGATGGCCTTGAGCGTCGTCGTCTTGCCCACGCCGTTGCGGCCGAGGAGGCCGACCACCTCGCCGGCGCGCACCTCGATCGACACGCCGTGCAGGACGTGGGATTTGCCGTAGTGGGCGTCGACCTGTTCGAGGACCAGCATCAGGTCTTGAGGTAGACCTCTTGGACGCGCGGATTGGCCTGGATCTCGGCGGGCCTTCCCTCGGCCAGCACCTCGCCATAGTTCAGCACCGTGATCGTGTGGGCGAGCCCCATCACGACCTCCATGTCGTGCTCGACGATGAGGATCGTCAGACCACGCGCGATGCGGCGGACCAGGTCCACCGTCGCGTGGGTCTCGGCCACGCTCATGCCGGCGGTCGGCTCGTCGAGGCACAGGAGCTTCGGCTCCGTGGCCAGCGCGATGCCGATCTCGAGGTTGCGCTGCTCGCCGTGCGAGAGATTCGACGCGAGCTCGTCCTCCTTGTCGGCAAGCCCGACGTCGGCGAGGACGGCGCGCGCGCGGGCGATGACGTCCGCGTACGACCGGTGATGGCGCAGCATGCTCCAGTTGTGGTGGCGGGACTGGCTGGCGATCCTGACGTTCTCCAGGACGGTCGCGCCGGGCAGGATGTTGGTGATCTGGTAGGAGCGGGCGATCGCCTTGCGCGAGATGGTGTGGGGCGGCAGCCCCGCGATGTCCTCGCCGTTGAACACGATCCGGCCGGTCGTCGGGCGCAGCACGCCGGTCAGGCAGTTGAAGAACGTGGATTTCCCGGCGCCGTTGGGCCCGATGATCCCGCGGATCTCGCCGCGGGGCACGGACATGCTCACGTTATTGACGGCCGCCAGACCGCCGAACCGCACGGTCAGCCCTTCCGTCTTGAGAATCGGCGAGGACGATGCGGTCAGCGTCGCCACGCGCGCCGCGAACTAGAGGGGCGCCCCGGGTTTCCCGGGGCGCTCCGAACGCTGGGGGGTTTGGGGGGCCATGTCGGGGCCCCCCATGTGATTAGTAGGGACCATTTCGGCGCCCCCCATCTCCCTAAACGAACTTGCACGCCGGCGGGACGAGCGTCTTCTCCCTGACAATCGTCTCCACGAGCTTGTGCTTGTTGTTCTGGATCGTGAAGATGAACTCGCGCAGGAACGCCTGGTGGTCTTCCTTGCGGATCGTCTTGTCGCCCTGCGGGAAGTCGTCGCT